>Ga0075365_10000883_pt1 | contig 12551 bp, 10 predicted proteins | sample EndMetdeltDD1765_FD_71387 | JGI IMG/M metagenome (GOLD analysis project Ga0075365, IMG submission 71387) | Populus endosphere microbial communities from Tennessee, USA - Endosphere MetaG P. deltoides DD176-5 | ecosystem: Host-associated > Plants > Roots > Endosphere | place: USA: Tennessee... | reverse complement strand
GCGTTCCGGGTGCCGGCGTCGTGCAGGGCGAAGGCCGGCTGATCACCCACGGCGAAGCCGCCGACGTCGTCAAACGCTACCGGAGCGTTCCGGGTGCCGGCGTCGTGCAGGGCGAAGGCCGGCTGATCACCCACGGCGAAGCCGCCGACGTCGTCAAACGCTACCGGAGCGTTCCGGGTGCCGGCGTCGTACAGGGCGAAGGCCGGCTGATCACCCACGGCGAGGCGGCCGACGTCGTCAAACGCTACCGGAGCGTTCCGGGCGCCGGCGTCGTGCGGGGCGAAGGCCGACTGATCACCCACGGCGAGGCGGCGAGCCTCGTCCATCGCTACCGGAGCATTCCCGGTGGTCTGATACTGGAGGGAAACGCGCTCGGCGTGGAATGGGTGAAGACCGCCAAGTACGAACCTAGCCTCAATGCCTTCGTGCTGAACGGCCTGGTGGTCTATCAGTCTCCGATTCCCCCACACAGCGCAGCCATCCTCGCCCGGGCGATTGCCGAGGATGATCGGATCGGCGTGTCGCTTACGGAAGAATCCCAGATCGTCTATGGCAGGTTGCCCAATAGCTCGGACGTAGCCACCGATCTCAAATTGGCAGACGGCTTTCTCGGTGATTTGATCCTGCCGCCTCGGGATTGGACGATCGGCTACCGTTTGGCGGAAGGCTTTGTGCCGCGTAGCGATGTCGGGCGGGCCAATGCCACCGTGCTATTCCGACTCCGGGATTTCCGGTTTGCAACCAAGGCAAACAAGCTGGAGCTCGAGGGAGCCCACTTCGACGCCAGAGTCGTGGCTGCTTTGGAAAAGCGCGCCGCCGACGGCGGCTATCTGCCGGACTTGAAGGCGATTTCGAGCGGCGGTGCGTTGGCTGCCTACGAAGCCAATGCCAAGCACGTCGGCGCAAACATCGGCTATTACCTGCAGGAGCGAATTGTTGGTCGGGCCCTCGACTATGGCGAGGTGGCGGCATTCTTTCGCGGTCTGCAGGCATCCGGCGTCGATCTGCGGGATCTGATGCGCGGCATCGAACCGGCAGGCGGCAAGGCCACCGCGCGGTCGTCGACGGCCGAGAAACTGGAGCGCGACTGGGCGGCTTATCTGATTGAAATCCAGGCCGCCAAGGCGCACGCAAACTGGTCGGCTCCGCCCTACGACCTGTACGCGGAACGCACGAAGACGGCGTCCATCGGGAAGTCGCGCACGACGACGCCTAACGAGGCGAAAGGCACGCCGATTGCAGTTGATCCGGCCCTGGCTGATTGCCTGCTGCTTTGGAACCGCGACACGCACATGACCAAGCAGGAATGGTCACGCACGTGCAAGCGCGCAAAGGAGCGCGTCAGCGGCTCGTAATGGGTCCGAGGCCGGCTGACGTCGCGCAATTGTCAGGCGCGAACTCGCCCCCACAGAGCAAGATGCGGCAGCACCGAGATGTCCCCGCCGCGCACGGCTGCATCGACTTCAGCAATGCTCATCAGCTTCAAGTCCATGCGTTCCAGGTCGCCGGAGCGCGGCTCTGCCACCTGGACGCAGCCTTTGGCCGTGCAAAGGTAAGCGTTGCCGCAGCCCTGGTTGCCGTTCACGGCATACTTGCCGAGGACCTGCACCTCTGACGCGCGGTAGCCGGTCTCCTCCATCAACTCGCGACGCACCGCAGCCTCGATCGGCTCGTCACCGGCAATTTCCCCGGCCGGAAATGTCAGCCCGTAGCTCCGCGCGCCATGCTTGTACTGCCAGAGCGTGATCACGTCCTGGGAGAGAGTAAGAGCCCACACCAGCACGAAGTCGGGGAGGCCGACTTGATAGTAGTCCGGGACTTCCTTGCCTTGGCAGGTGATGACGCGCTGTCGCGTGACGCGCACGAACGGTTTGGCTTCGAAGACGGTCTCGTCTGCGAGAATGGTCCAAATAGGACTGCGGTTCTCCGCTTCTTTCACGACGCCTCCCGGTCATGTCCTTGGTACCGCGCATTTGTATGATGGGGCGCTCAAGCCATCCATTTGCCGATTGCCACAACGTAAAGATCACCCCCTCCCATGCGCGTTGGCTGATCAGGTCGTCAGGGGTACCCCGTGCGTCGAGACCGGTTGATGCATCGCCCTTTCGAGCGACATACCGCGCGGTGGCGACCTGCTAGGGTGGCGTCAGGATACGACGGCTCGCTCCGGGGACCATGATGAATCAGCAGATTGCGCAGCAGGCATTCGAGGCGTCCACAAAGCTGCCCGACGTAGCAGGCGCGATTGGGGCGTCGCGGGTCCGCGCAGGGCAGAATATCGCTTTTGCGCGCGAGTGCTACGACATGAGCACGTCTTCCGCTCAGGAAGGAGCCAAGGCTCTCGCCGAGGTGGTTGAGACGATCTGGGGCAGCACGAAGCTTCTGCACATGAGAATTCTGCAGAACATGGCAGTGCACGCCAACGCGTTGTTCATCGCCGCTCACGCGATCACGCAGGCGAAGTCCGTGCCCGAAGTCGTGCAGCTCCAGCGTGATCTCTGCTTGCAGGGTCTGATGACCACGAGCGACCAGGCCAAGGAGTTCGTCGACCTCTCGGCGCGCGCCGGCCAACACGTGATCGAGACAACGCTCAGTGCTGCGACAAGGCCGATGCACATTCTCGGGGAGAACGGCTCGAGCGAGGCTTCGTCGCCCCTGCATGGTTCTTCCTGCTGATGCGGAAGGAACCGCTGCTGCTCATCGGACGGGCTGCTGCATGGTTCTGCGTCGCCGTGATCACCCTGCTCTCGCTGCTGCCGGGAGAAGAAATGGTGCGCACCGACCTTGGGGGACATGCGGAGCATGTCCTTGCCTACGCGATCGCAGCTCTGATCGTGGCCTATGCCTACAATGACATCGCACCATATCGGGTGTTTGGCGCATTGATCCTGTACGCCGCCTGCCTTGAGTACCTGCAAAGATTTTCTCCAGGTCGCCATTCGAGGCTGATTGATTTTGCCTTCAGCGCCCTAGGGGTCGGTGTCGGAGCTGCCATTTTCGTTATCGGGAGAAAACTCCTGCGGGCAGGGAACGAGCAGACCTGACCACAAGGTCCGTCGACGCGGTCGGCGCTTGGGACTACCCCCAACGATCACAATCCGACCTTGATAACGACAATCCACGTCGAGCGAGGGGGCGGCCTCGACGAGGCGGCACTATAGCGAGTTAACCATTTGCACTCACACCAATGGAGTAGAGGGGGGAAAAAGAGGTAGGCAATAAGCACTGAGATTCTATGCAGGCCCGGGGGGGCTGGTTCGGATGGTGCAGAAAATCGCGACGATACTGGTCGCACCGAAGACGCTCTATCGAGAAGCCCTAGCCCGGCTACTTGCAAATACCTCCTATAAGCCTGTTCGAATCGTGTCTCACGTCAACGACGTGATGCAGGGCGATCCCCTGAAGTCCGGCAAATTGCTGTTCCTGGTCATCACGGAAGGCTGGGAGAGCGTCCCGTCCGGCGAAGAGCGGTTCGCCGAACTGGAACTGATCAAGCTGCAATTTCCCGATGCGCCGCTGGTTGTGCTGAGCGGAACTTTCGATGCCAAGGAAGTTGTTGCCGTGCTTCGCGCCGGTGCCAACGGATACGTCCTCAATACGCTGACGTGCCAGGCGCTGATCAAGTCGTTCGATCTGGCGATGTGCGGCCAGACCGTGCTTCCTTCCGAGTTTGCGCGGGCAATCCGCGCGCAAAGATATGCCTCGCCCGAGATCCTGGCTCCGGCGACGAGGCCGCAGGTGGTGTCCGAGATCGACAAGGTCAGCGTGCCGCAGCCGAGGTTCGATGAACGAAAGCTGTCTCGCAAGGAGAATGCGATCCTGACGCATCTTTCGCTCGGGGATACGAACAAGACCATCGCACGCAGCCTGGGGATCGCCGAGACGACGGTGAAGACCCATGTGAAGGCCATTCTGCGCAAGATCGGCGTGCGGAATCGTACGCAAGCAGCCCTGTGGGCATTCAACAATCTGCAACAGGCCGCTGCACCGGAGTTTGCTGAAGAATTGAAGTGAGCGCGGCTGCCCGCTCGAGCAAACGGGCAGCAGGAACCCGCTACCTGGTCTCCTCGGGCGCCCGATTGTAGACGTCGTCGGTGCGCACGATGTCGTCTTCGCCGAGATAGCTGCCGGTCTGAACTTCGATCATCTCCAACGGAGTCTTGCCGGGATTTTCGACGCGGTGCCATTGCGTGGCGGAGATGTAGACGGACTCGTTCTCGCGCACCAGCTTGTCGTCGTCGCCGATTGTGACCCGCGCCGTGCCGTGCACGACGATCCAGTGCTCGGAGCGGTGGTGGTGCATCTGCATGGACAGCTTGCCGCCCGGCTTGACGTGCAGGAGCTTGACCTGGAAGCGCGGCCCGAGGCTCAGCGTCTCGAAGTAGCCCCATGGGCGATAGCTGCGCAGGTGGCGCTCGCGCTCCTTGCGCTTGGAACGCCCGAGGCTGGCGACGATCCGCGAGACATCCTGCGCCTTGGACTTGTCGGCAACGAGCAGAGCGTCGGCTGTCTCGACAATGACGAGATCCTTGACGCCGATGGTGGCGACCAGCGAGCGCTCCGAATAGATGTAGCAGTCGTTGGTCGATTCCAGCAGCGCATCGCCCTCGACGGCATTGCCGTGTTCGTCGCGCGACGCCAGCTCCCAGAGCGAAGACCAGGAGCCGATGTCGTTCCAGCCGATGTCGAGGGGCAGCACGGCGGCGGTGCCGGTTCGCTCCATGACCGCGTGGTCGACGGACATGGCGGGCGCGCTCGCAAAGGCTTTGCTATCGAGCCGCAGGAAGCCCAGATCTTCCTTGGCATTGGTGAGCGCTTCCCGTGCCGCTCTGAGGATATCGGGCTCCAGGCGTGCCAGCTCCTCGATGAAGGCGCGAGCGCCCAGAACGAAGATGCCGCTGTTCCAACTGTACTCGTCGGTTGCAACGTAGCGCTCCGCCGTCGACTTGTCGGGCTTTTCGGCGAACGCAGCGACGCCGTAGGCGCCGTCAAAACCCGGCAGCGGAGCGCCACGCCGGATGTAGCCGTAGCCGGTGTGCGCCGACTCTGGCGTGATCCCAAAAAGGGTGAACTTGCCCGATGCCGAAATCTTGACCGCGCGGCGCACGGCCTCGACGAACCCGGGCTCGTCCTTGATCACGTGGTCCGAGGGCATGACAACCAGCACGCCGGTCGGATCTTGACGTGCGACGTAGAGGGCGGCAACCGCGATTGCGGCTGCTGTGTTGCGAGCCACCGGCTCGAGGATGACGGCCAGCGGCGAGACGCCCGCACGTGCCGCCTCTTCCTCGATCAGGAAGCGGTGGTCGTTGCTGCCGATAATGATGGGCGCCGAGAACCCTGCGGAGGCCGGCAGGCGGTGCAACGTGGAGGTGAGAAAGCTGCAGGGCTGGCTGTTGGAAAAGCGAATGAACTGTTTTGGATACATCGCCCGCGACAGCGGCCAAAGCCGAGTGCCCGAGCCGCCCGACAGGATAACCGGGTAAATCGAATTCGCGAATTGGGCGCTGACCTGCGCCGGCGTCGCTTTCAATGCGTTACGAGGCAGCCTTTGGTGTTGCATCTTGGATGGTCTCGAACTCTGACTTCTTTCGGCGATTGATCACGCCAGTCGACATGCTCGGCGTCAAGCCAACGCTGGCGGGTAGTTTAATTCTGCTTCCGTGCCGAACCGCCGAGTGGCGGGATGGGCTGCGGGCTACTTGGCTCCCTTCGCGCTGACGACGGCCAGCAGAGTTTGAAAGAGGATGTAGAGATCGAGCCAGATCGACCAATTGCGGATGTAGAAGGTGTCCAACGCGCGCTGCACGGTCAGGTCGCCGTTGCTGCGCGCCGACACCTGCCAGAGGCCCGTCAGCCCCGGTGGCACCAGCGTGCGCAGATGCCGGAAATCGGCTTCGAAGCTGCTCATGTGGTACTGCGGAAACGGCCTCGGGCCGACGAGGCTCATGTCGCCGATGATCACGCTCCACAACTGCGGCAGCTCATCGAGGCTCATGCGGCGGATGAGATTGCCGACCACCGGAAGAATGCGCGGATCATTCGTGAGCTTGAAGTAGCGTTCCCATTCGCTGCGTGCTTGCGGATTGTTGCGCAGGTGCTCATCGAGGCGCGTCTGTGCATCGCTGTACATGGTACGCAGCTTGGGCACATTGATCGGCTGACCACCCCTGCCGACGCGCTGCTGCGCATAGAAGGGTGAGCGACGATCGACCATCCAGATCGCCAGAGCGAGCATGGCGATCAGCGGCAGCGACAGGAGCCAGGCGGGGACGGCGATGGCGAGATCCAGCGCCCGTTTCAGGAAGCGGTTCTGCGAGAGATAGGGATCGCGCTTGAACTGGATGCCGACCACGTTGCCCAGCGCGCGCGTGCGCAACCACAGCGTCTGGATATCCTGCGCATCGTTGAGCAGGATCAGCTGGGCGGGTGGCAAACGGTCCGAAATGGCATTGACGATGGCGAGTTGCTCTCTGGATGTCAGGATCGCCACCTCGGCTTGCTGTCCGACGTTGGCGAAGTCCTCGATAGAGCCGAGCACGGGTAGCGGAAGGGCGGACGTCTGCGCGTCCTCGTCGGCAGGGGTCTTGAGGAAGCCGACCGGCCCCAACCCGAGCTCGGGCTCGGCGATGAGCGTTCGGCAAAGGCGCTGTGCAGTCGGCCCGCAGCCGACGATGACGGTCGGCGCCATCCACAGGCCGTATCGCATGGCCAGATGCCGGACCAGCGCCTCGGCATAAAAGCCGAGCACGAGCAGCAGCGGAGCAATCAGAGCCGTTTCGGCCGCGAGGCGCAGGCCTCCGTTCCTGCCCATCGGCAGGCAGTCGAGCGCCATGAACAGAACGATGCCCATGCCCCGCAGCCGAAAGCGCGCAAAGGGACTTTCGCCCGACCCGAAGTAGAGTCCGAGGGTGAGGAAGATCAGCACGAGAAACTCGATTGGGATGTGCATCGGCTCCGCGCTCGGCGGCGGGCCCATGGCAAAGCCCACCGCGAAGGGAGCAATGACGACGGCCAGCCAAGCAGCGATCAGATCGCCGGTCATGAGCGCAGCGGCTACCGCAAGTCGCCGCACCATGCTCCTGAGATTGCTCGGAACGCGAATGCGGGGGCCAAACGAGCCGCCCCGCCCCAGAGAGAGCACCGACGGAGTAGGCAGAACCTGATGGGCGTCACTCATACTCGCCTGCGGTATCACTCATCGAGTTGCGCGCCTGGCTTTCCCAATGCCGCAACACAGACTTCACTCAGCCTTCAGTACAAACCTGCAACGCCCTAGCTGCGCTGCAGGATCGGTTGGCTCTTGCGCAAGCGCGAGCGCACCAGCTGCGCCCCAGCCAACACAATGAACTTCGGGACAATCGACAGGTATCGGCGCCACAGCCGGCGCGGCTCGGTCACCAGCCGGAACAGCCACTCGAGACCGTTGCGCTGCATCCAGCCCGGGGCCTGCTTCTTCTCGCCGGCGAGGAAATCGAAAGCGGCGCCGACGCCGATCAGGACGGGAGCTTCCAGGCGACCGATGTGGCTCGCCATCCAGCGCTCCTGCTTGGGTGTGCTCAAGCCCACCCAGACGATGTCGGGGCGCGCGGCGTTGATCGCATCGACAACCGCTGTATCCTCGGCGGGCGTGAGAGGCCGGAACGGCGGCTCGATGGTGCCGACCACGTTGAGGCCGGGAGATGCCTGCGTCAGCGCCCGCTTGAGGCGTTCGGCGACGCCGCTGCCGCCTCCGTAGTAGAAATGCCGGTAGCCGCGGGACGGAGAAAGCCGGCTCAGCGTGCGCATGAGATCGGGCCCGTAGACCCGGCGCGTGCGCGGATGCCCGAGCCAGCGCGCCATCCACACCAGCGGCATGCCGTCGGGCGTTACCAGTCCCGCCGCGTTGTGAATCGCGCGCAGGGAAGCATCCGACTGGCTTTCGATGACGCCGTGCACGCCGGTGATGCAGACATAGTGCTGGCTGCGGCTGTCGATCCAGCCGTCGATGGTATCGACGCACTCCTGCATGTCGATGGCGCTGACGTTGACGCCGAGAATATCGGCTCGCTCCGTGCGAAGGGCTTGGCGTGTCATACGGAGACCGCCTTCCGCACCAGATGCTGCACCGTCTCGTCGTTCCTGGAGAGCAGCTGATCGAAGTACGAGATCGTCCGCTTCAATCCTTCATCGAGGCCAACTCGGGGCTGCCATTTCAGCAGCTCGCGGGCGCGCGTGATGTCGGGGCAGCGTTGGCGCGGGTCGTCCTGGGGCAGCGGCCGCAACTCGATCTTGGATTTCGATCCGACGAGATCGACGACGCGGCGCGCGAGGTCGCCAATGGTCAGCTCCGTGGGATTGCCGATATTGACCGCGCCCGTCACGTCGCTCGCGTTCATGAGCCGCACGAGACCCTCGACGAGGTCGTCGACATAGCAGAACGAGCGGGTCTGCGTGCCGTCACCGAAGATCGTGATCGGTTCGCCCTTCAGCGCTTGGACGATGAAGTTGGACACGACCCGGCCGTCCTGCGGGTGCATGCGGGGGCCGTAGGTATTGAAAATGCGCGCCACGCGGATCGGGAGCTTGTGCTGGCGGTGGTAGTCGTAGAAGAGCGTCTCGGCGCAGCGCTTGCCTTCGTCGTAGCAGGCGCGCGGTCCGGCAACGTTGACGAGACCCCGGTAGTCCTCGGTTTGCGGATGCACGTCGGGATCGCCGTACACTTCGCTGGTCGACGCTTGCAGGATGCGCGCGCGCAACCTCTTGGCGAGGCCCAGCATGTTGATGGCGCCCATGACGCTCGTCTTGGTCGTCTGTACCGGGTCGTGCTGGTAATGAACGGGAGATGCTGGGCAGGCCAGATTGAATATCTCGTCGACCTCGACATACAGAGGGAACGTAATGTCGTGGCGCATCACCTCGAAATCAGGGTGATCCAGGTAACGCTCGATATTATTCCGCGTACCTGTGAAATAGTTATCGACGCAAAGAACTTCGCAGTTTTGATTCAGCAAAAGACCGCACAAATGCGAGCCGAGGAAGCCTGCTCCACCTGTTACAAGAACTCGCTTTTTCAAAGTGACCCCCGCCGCATAAAAAATCGATTTCGCACTGCACTTTTGCGCCCACCGCGCAATCGTTCGCGATTAACAAAAATGCAGTTGTTTCCGCGGTGAAATCATTGATAAGAATGTCTAAAACGTAAAGCGCCAATACGGATCAATTGCGCTTTCCGAGAGAGGTAGCCCGCGATGCTGCGATGCAGCACGGCGGCTTTTTCGGGCCCAATGGGCTACCCCTTTTGGAGGAGCGATCTCGATCCGCAATCGCAATCATTTTTTGCCGGCGTTGCGCCTATGCTGCACTTGCGCAAGAAGGCCGATTCGATGCTCAGGCCCGAGCGCATTTGGGGCGCCATCAGTTGATTGAAGTAGTGCGTGGCGCGCGAGTTTCGCGGAGGCTGTGCGTTGCGTATTGCAAGGTTGATCGCGCTATCAGTATTGCTCGCCCTGGCTGCAATCATGTCCTCTGCGCAGGGTCTGCTGGCGAGCGGAACGACCCGGTTGGCGCCTGGCGATCGCGTCACGATTGCAGTGTTCGGCCAGGCCGATCTGTCGGGCGTATTCCAGGTTGATGGCGATGGCAACATAGAGCTGCCGGTTGTGGGGGCGATTGCCGTCGCTCAGCTGTCCGTGAAGGAGTGCGAGGCTCGCATCGTCGAGCGGCTGGCCAACGGCTATATCCGACAGCCGGTGGTGAGCGTGCGCCTCACCGAGCCGCGGCCGATTTTTATACTAGGTGACGTGCGCACACCCGGCTCCTTTCCATTTCGGCATGGCAGTTCCGTGTTGAGCGCCATCGCGCTGGCAGGCGGCTATGCGGGTGGGGAACTGCCGGTCACGGTCGCGGTTGCGGACTACGTCAATGCCGACGAGCGGGTTCGTACGCTGGAGGGGACGCGTCGCAATTTGCTCATCCGGGTCGCTCGCCTCGAGGCGCAGCGTGACGGCAAGACGGCCTTTGATACCCCTGCGGCCGTGGAGCCGGACGATCGAGCCGCGTCTATGATCGCCGCCGCGGTGGCTGGCGAGAGCGAGATGCTCGAAGCCCAGACCAGGGCGCTGCAGAAGGAACTGGAACTGCTGCGCGGTCAAAAGCCCCGCCTGGAGAGTGCGGCGGATGCGGTGGAGAAGCAGATTGCCGCCGAAAAAAGGCAGTTCGAACTGGTGCAGAGCCAGCTCAACGATGTCGCCAAGCTGCAGACAATGGGCCTCGCCCGCCGCACGACGGAAGTCGCCTTGCAGCGCGAGCAGGCAGTGCTCGACAGCAACATCTCGAGGTACCGGTCGGAACTTGCCCGGTTGGCTGTCACCGTTGGCGATATCGACATCAGGATCCAGGATACGCAGAACAACTACGAGCGGCGCATTCTCGGCGAACTCCAGGATGCGCGCACGCGGCTGCAGGAGATCGACGCTTCGTTGCCCAGTGCGCGCGAGGTGCGCGAACTCAGGCTGCAGCAGGCCGGCAATACGACCGCGTTCGATGCGCTGGCTGCATCGCGCCGGATCGTGGTGACACGAACGATCAACAATCAGGTCAAACAAATGGATGTCGCCGAGGACACGCTTCTGGAGCCTGGTGACGTGGTCGACATCAAGAAAGTCAGGACGCGGGAACGCGCCAAAGGTGCCTCTATCGAAGCGCCGAAGGAGCGAGCACAAGCAAACGCTGACTCCCGAGTGCCGGCTACGACATGCACATGGGCGAACGGTCGCCGGAGTGGAGCAGCCTGTGTCTAACCAGGATATGAGGTCTTTCCGCAGCCGGGAAACCGTGGCGCCTCTGAGAATGGGCTGGGCCCAGCGTGCCAAATCGGCGGCCGGGGCGTCCTACGCGGCTGTGGCCGGGGCTGTGGGCGAGTTGTGGACCGTTTGGCGCGGCGCTGGAGTGAGGCTCGCAAGAGCCTTGCCGGGACTGACCGACGGCCTCTCCGCATTGCACGCCAAATTGTCGGCTTCTCCAAAGTTGAAGAGTGCCTTGCAAGCGCTGCAGCGTCAGCCGGCAGATGCGAACCGGACATCGCTGCCCGTACCTTCCGGGCTGACGCACAGTCCAAAGGGCGTGCAGCCCGGGCTTGCGATGTTGCGCAGCCAATTTCCGAAGTCCCTCAAGCTGACGCCGTCGCCGAAGGAATTCCAGCGTGGCCTCTCCTCGGTCTATGAGGCGGTGGCGTTCGACACGCTGCGTGCTCTGTGGCGGGACAGGCTGCTGATCTTGTCTTTCGTCGCGGTGGGCCTGTTGGTCGCGCTGGTCGCCAGTTTTCTCGCTGAGAGACGCTACACAGCGGAAGCCCTCATCCATCTCGACTTCGGTCGGGAAGATATCGCCGCAAGGACCAAGGGCCCGCCGTCTGCATCCATGGATGCCGCAGTTCTGGTGGAGAGCGAGGCGCGGCTTATCCGTTCGCACGGCATGGCGCGCCGGGTGGTGACCCGGCTCAAGCTCGACGAGAATCCTTCGTACACCTCACGTGGCCTGCTGACCCGTCTGCTGAGCGTCGTGAATACCTCGGACGCCGAGCTTTCCAACGTCGATCGCGCAGCCCGGGTGTTGGCGAGGCAATTGGCGGTCTCCAACGACACGCGTTCGTATCTCATCAGCATCGCCGTCACATCCAACGTGCCCGCGCAGTCGGCAAAATTAGCGAACGCTTTCGCGGTCGAGTACTTGAACGACCGCATCGTTCAGCGTCTTCGCGAGGCGGAGGCGGGGGCAAGAAACGCGTTGGCGGAAGCGACCGTTGTCTACGGTGAAAGGCATCCCGCCCTGATCCAGGCCCGGGCGAGCTTGGCAGGGGCAACCGAACAGCTGCTCGCTCAAGAAAGATTGACGGCCGAACGCCCAGATCAGATTACGTCGGTGCCGGGTCTCTCCCTCATCAAAGCCGAACCCGTTTCACTCCCTTCCGGACCGAGCCTGGTCTCCATCTTCGGCATATGCCTGCTGGGATCCATGTTCGCGGGCGTTGCATTGGTTGTGCTGCTCGAGCGCACCGACAACGGCTTCCGTACCGAAGTCAGCGTTCCTGCCGAGACGGGCCTGCGCTGCGTCGGCATGATCCCCAGCAGCGCAGACTGCATGTCTGCGAAGCGGACGCTGGAGCAGCGCGAGGCATTTCGCTCCCTGCGCCTCGCGGTGGGTCTTGCCGGCCAGAGCATAGCCTCCCGTGTCGTCATGGTTGCTTCCGCCGTTCCGGGCCAGGGCACGAAGAGTGTCGTCAACGGGCTCGCTGACTCATTGAAGGAGGACGGCCGGCGGGTCCTGATCGTCGACACGACGCCATCGAGCCACCTGGGTGTGGGAGCCAGCATCGACGATGTGCTCGGTGATCCCGAGCTCATGCGCCAGTTCCTGGCCGAGCGCAGCAATCAGCCCATTTCTGAGCTTCGGCGAGCGTCCGGGCTGAATGGCACATTCAATCCCTTCGCGTCCTTTGCGGCGGTGGAGCGGAACCTGGGTAAGCTGCTCGCAGATGCACGCGACCAATACGATGTGATCATCCTCGATAC
>Ga0075365_10000882_pt1 | contig 12552 bp, 8 predicted proteins | sample EndMetdeltDD1765_FD_71387 | JGI IMG/M metagenome (GOLD analysis project Ga0075365, IMG submission 71387) | Populus endosphere microbial communities from Tennessee, USA - Endosphere MetaG P. deltoides DD176-5 | ecosystem: Host-associated > Plants > Roots > Endosphere | place: USA: Tennessee... | reverse complement strand
TCGGCCTCCATGCGGATCAGCTCCTCGAGATCGTATGCTTGCCCTTGGCCGCAAGTTTCTCGGCCTCGGCTTCAACGGCCGGATACAGCGGGAAGAAAGTGAAGAGCAGGAATTTTCATTGATACGTGGTGGGGAAGGGTCGTAGGTTCGCATGGGTTAACGACAAAGTACTCAAACATTTAGCTCTGCGGAATTTGATCAATCGCCTGTCATCGACACGATTTCAGAGCCAAGCCGACTGGGTCGGAGTCGGCCTCGTCGAGGCGGCTACGGCTGGAATCAGCCAGGTAAGCGTAGCCTCGCCCGCAGCGAACAGGCCCGCATGGATGGGCATCGCAAGAGCCCGAACCGCCACACGTCTCGGGGAGGCCGTCGCTCTGCTATGCCGAAGCACTTCTCCATGCGCTCCGAACGGGGGATCGATGCGAAGTTGGCCGGAAATTGGGCCCCGCTCCACCGGCTCTTGAAATGGAAGGCACGCACGCCCTTGACATCGATGTCAGGACATTTGTCTCAAGCTGGTTAAGCATTTTAGGGCACCGGCTAAACTGCCCCACCAATTGCAATCATGCCGCGGTTTCTCGCCCCTGTGAACAGACCCTCGGCGGCGAGCCGATTTGCCTGTCAGCGCTGATTTACATCAGGTCGCGCGCGATGCGCTTCTCTTCGAATATCTTCCGTAAGATCTCCGTCTCGCCTTCATAGGCAATGACCGAGGCGCTGATGATCCAGTCCTTTGCCGTGCAGGCTATGGATGAGGTCGCGACCGTGCGAACGAACCAGCCGGGGCGCTGCATGTCGCAGGTCCAGGTCGAGATGCCGGACATCGACAGCGGGTCATCCGGCGCAATCGACCAGGTTTCCTCGCGCAGCTGCCGCGTCGACAGGCCAGTGCCGGGATGTTCGAAAAGGCCGGTATCCTCTTGGATTTCATAGCGGGTAAGGCCGGCCGAGAGATCGCGCACCACTTGCCGCTTCGTCGATCCCGGCGCATGTTCGATGTATTTCGGCAGCGGATCGGGATTGTTAGGCTGCTTCACGTCGATGAGCTCATGCGGCCCGAGAATTGGCAGGCCAAGGCCGATGGAGGCGATGTCGATCGTCAGACCAGGATCTTCCGGAGGCGGCAGAACCATTGGCCAATAGGCAGTCGATAGCGATAAACGGATGCGGTGCCCCTTGCGAAAACGGTAGCCGCAGGCATCGAGAGTCAGGTTCACAGTCGTGCGCTCACCCTTGCTCATCGGTTCGGGCGCGGCGTTGCTATTGCGATGGGCGAGATTGAGCAGGCCGAAGGAGACACGGGTTGCCGTGCCGTCCGGATGGATATCGACAAGCCTTGCGCAGAGATTGGCGGTTTCGGCATCGCATCTGAGCGCCAGCGTCACGACCGGACGGCCGAGATAATCATGATCTTCGGCCAGCGGCGCGGTCTGAAAGGTCAGCGACCCGGCGTCGTCGACGCGCTGATCGATCGCGAGTTCCGCATCCGGCTTCAGCGTGAACCACTCGCCCGAGGCGGTGCCCGTGTCGAGCGGCGAGCGCAGATAGACGGGGTGCTCCGGCGCGTGCGGGATCGGCATGCCTTCCATCAGCGTGCCGAACTGCTCGACATAGAAGCACTGCAAGTCAGGCTGCTGCCAACTACGCTTGGCGATCCAGAAGCCAGGGTCGAAATCCCGGCGCGTGGCGGGCTTGATGGCATCCAGAATATAGGCGCGCACGGATGGCATGGTCTCCGCACCATTATCCCCGTTTCGTAGCCAGCGATTCCACCAGGCAATGGCTTCGCCCAGGAAATCAGCGCGCGGCTTCGGCCAGGCGAGGTGCGGATATTTGTGGATCCATGGTCCGACAAGCGCTTTCGCCTTCTCACCGAGGCCTTCCACTGCGAGCAACGGCGTGTTGCGATAGCCGTCCGCCCAGCCGGCAATGACGAGGGCCGGAATATCGAAGCTGTCGAAGTCCTCACAGATCGACCCATGTCGCCAGAAGTCGTCGCGGCGCTGATGCTGAAGCCATTCCTCCATGAAGAAAGGTTCCTGCTTAAGGCGCCGCAGCCACATCTCCCGCCAGTCTTCGCCGACGATGGCCGGATCGGGTGAACGGGATTGATAGGCAAGCATGGTGGCAGCCCAGGAGAGCTGCGCCGACAGATGGCAACCGTTCCTGTAATGGATATCGTCGTTGTAACGGTCGACAGTGGAGGCAATCGAAATCACCGCCTTCAGCGCCGGCGGGCGAAGGGCCGCGACCTGCAGGCTGTTGAAGCCGCCCCAGGAGATGCCCATCATGCCGACCGAGCCGTTCGACCAGGGCTGTTCTGCGATCCAGGCTATCAATTCGCAGGCATTGGCGAGTTCGAGCCCGGTATATTCGCCGTCGATAACGCCGTCGGATTCACCGGACCCTCTGATATCGACGCGCACCCCGGCAATGCCGGCTGCCGCAAAGACGGGATAGGTGGATTCGTCGCGCAGGCTGGTTCCGTCGCGCTTGCGGTAGGGTAGAAATTCAAACACCGCCGGCACCGGCTCTGCCTCGGCATTGTCAGGCATCCAGATACGCGCCGCCAGCCGCGTTCCGTCCTTGAGCATGATCCATTCGTTTTCGATGACAGTGAAGCTGCGGTCAGTCATTGTATAGTTCCATGTTTCATTACGCCTGCTGGTCTCGAACGACCGCTTGGTCAATTCCCGGCGCTGGCCATCTTTCGCGTCGTGAGCACCTTCTCCAGCCAGCCGATCTCCATTTCCGGCACGGATTTCAAGAGCAGATCCGTGTAGTCGTCAAAGGGCGGCGACAGCGCCGTCGATTTCGGGCCGAACCGCACCAGCTTGCCGCGATGCATCACCGCCACGCTGTCGGCGATCGCCCGGACGATCGCGATGTCGTGGGTGATGAAGACATAGGAGAGCTTCTCTTCTTCCTGCAGGCGCAAGAGCAGCTTGAGGATGCCCTCGGCCACCAGAGGATCGAGCGCCGAGGTCGGCTCGTCGCAAAGGATGAGTTCGGGCCTGGCGGCAAGTGCTCTTGCGATCGCTACGCGCTGTTTCTGGCCGCCTGACAGCTCGGCCGGGTAACGGTCGATGAAACCCTTGCCCATTTCGATCTGGTCGAGCAGTTCGTTTACCCGGGCGGTCTTTTCGCCCCCTCTCAGGCCATAATAGAAGGTCAGCGGGCGGCCGATGATGTCGCGGACCGTCTGGCGCGGGTTCATCGCTGTATCCGCCATCTGGTAGATCAGCTGTATGCGCCTCAAGTCGTCGTTCGGCCGGCTCTTGAGGCGGAGCGCAAGCGGCTTTCCATCAAAGACGATACGTCCGCTGCTCGGGGGCAGGAGGCCGGTGATGACGCGCGCCAGGGTCGATTTGCCCGAACCGGATTCGCCGACGACGGCAAGCGTCTGCCCTTTCGGCACATGCAGACAAACATCGTGGAGCACCTTGAAGCCGTTGGAATATTCGGCACTCACATTCTCCACCTTGAGAAGCCCGATGGACTGATCGGCGGCTTCCTCACGGTAGGCTTGCCTGACGTTGACGAGGGCACGGGTATAGTCTTGCTGCGGCGTCTCAATGATCTGCTGGACGCTGCCATATTCCACCTGCTTGCCATGGCGCAGGACCATGATGTCGTCCGAGATCTGGGCGACGACGGCAAGATCGTGGGTGATATAGAGGGCGGCGGTGTGCGTTTCCTCGATGGCGTGCTTGATCGCCGCCAAAACGTCGATCTGCGTGGTGACGTCAAGAGCCGTGGTCGGCTCGTCGAAGACAATGAGTTCGGGGTTGGAGCAGAGCGCCATCGCCGTCATCGCGCGCTGCAGCTGGCCGCCGGAGACTTGGTGGGCAAAGCGATCGCCGAAGGTCTCCGGATTGGGCAGACCCAAGACGCGGAACAGATAAAGCGCACGCTTGCGCGCCTCCTGCCTGGTCATCAGACCATGCTTGATCGAAGCTTCAATCACCTGATCGCCGAGCCTGTGCGCCGGATTGAAGGCGGCAGCCGCTGATTGCGCGACGTAGCAGACTCGCGCGCCGCGAATTTTTCGGATGCCGTTCTTGCCGAGCGCCAGGATATCGGTGCCGTCGAGCCGCACCTCGCCGCCGGTGATTTCTGCGCCGCCCCGGCCATAGGCGAGGGCGGAGAGACCGATCGTCGACTTGCCGGCGCCCGATTCCCCGATCAGGCCGAGGACCTTGCCCTTCTGGAGATCGAAGGAAACGTCGTCGACGATCGTCACCCGCCTTGGCGGTTCGCCCGGCGGGTAGCTGGTCGCTTCGATCTTCAGATTGCGGACGGAAAGAAGCTCAGGCATCGCCGCGCCCTCCCTTGAGGCTGGATGTGCGTTTCAGGAGCCAGTCGACAACGAGGTTGACGCAGACAGCCAGCACGGCGATCGCCGTGCCTGGCACAAGCGCTGCAGAAATGCCGAAGATAATACCGTCTTTGTTGTCCTTGACCATGCCGCCCCAATCGGCCGCAGGCGGTTGAATGCCGAGGCCAAGGAAGGAAAGCGTTGACAGGAACAGGATCGAGAAGGCGAAGCGCAGGCCGAACTCGGCAAGCAGCGGCGACAGGGTGTTCGGCAGGATTTCGCGGAAGATGATCCAGAGCTTGCCTTCACCGCGCAGTTTGGCCGCCTCGACGAATTCCATCACCGCGACGTCGAGCGCCACGGCACGGCCGAGACGGTAGACGCGGGTGGAATCGAGGATCGCCATGACGAGGATCAGGACGATGATGTTCTGCGGCAGGACGGCCAGAACCACGAGCGCGAAGATCAGCGTTGGGATCGACATCATCAGATCGTTGAAGCGCGAAAAGATCGTGTCGATAAGGCCGCGCGAAACGGCGGCGGTGAAGCTCAAGGTGACGCCGAGCGAAAAGGAGATGATGGTGGCGGCGGACGAGACGAGCAGCGTCGTGCGCGCGCCGTAAATGAGGCGCGAAAGGATGTCGCGGCCGAGATTGTCGAGGCCGAAGACATATTGATCATCGGGCAGCTGCCAGACGTCGCCGACGACCTGGGTCTCGCCATAGGGGGCGATCCAGGGCGCGAAAGCCGCAAAGATGAAGGCGATCGCGATACCGCTGATGCCGATCCAGGCGGTGATGGGGATGTCTCGCAATCTCATCGCGGATGCCTCAGTCGGGGGTTGGCGATGATCGCGAGGATATCGGCCGTCATGTTGAGGAAGATGTAGACAGCCGCAAAGATCAGACCGCAGGCCTGCACGACAGGCATGTCGCGCACGGTGACCGCATCGACCATATATTGCCCCATGCCGGGATAGACGAAGACGACTTCGACAACGACGACGCCGACCACGAGATAGGCAAGGTTCAATGCGACGACGTTGATGATCGGCGCGAGCGCATTGGGAGCGGCGTGTTTGACGATCGAGCGGAAGGCACCGAGGCCTTTCAGCTCCGCAGTCTCCATATAGGCCGACGACATGACGGAGAGGATCGCCGCCCGCGTCATGCGCATCATGTGCGCGAGAACGACGAGCACCAGGGTCGCCGTCGGCAGCGCAATCGCCTTCAGCCGCTCGACGAAACCCATGCTGTCGTAAACGGTGGCCGGAAAGGTGGCCATTCCGAACTTCACGGCGAAGAAGAGGATCAGCAGGTAGCCGATGAAGAATTCCGGCAGGGAGATCGCCGCAAGCGAGATCACGTTGATGATCTTATCCGGCAGGCGGTTGCGGAAGTGCACCGATAGCATGCCGAGGCCAACGGCGAGCGGCACGGAAATGACCGCTGCGAACCCCGCCAGAAAGAGCGAATTGCCGAGACGCTTGCCGATCTGCTCGCTCACCGAATTCTTGCTGGCCCAGGACGTGCCGAAGTCACCTTGGACGGCGTTACCGAGCCACTCGACGTAGCGCGTCGTTACCGGACGGTTCAGCCCTAGGTCCTGGCGAATATTGGCAACGGCCTGCGGCGTCGCCGACTGGCCGAGATAGGTGGTTGCAAAATCGCCGGGCAGCGCTTCCAGCCCACCGAAGATCAGGATGGAAACGGCAAAAAGCAGGACGATGCTGAGCACGAAGCGCTCGAGGATGAGGGCGAGCAGCGGAAAACGCTGCCGGAACCCGAGGCCGGGCAGGATATTGCTTGGGGCCGGATTGGTCATGGCGAAGACCTCGCGCTAAAACGTCGGGAGGACCGCGGGTTTCACCCACGGTCCCGGCTTCGTTGGAGATCGGAGGGGCATGCGCCCCTTGCCATCAGGCGTCCAGCCAAACGCGGGTCGCGACGTAGCCGTTCGACATGTCGTTGCCGATATCGTGGACATAACCCTTCACCTGCTTGGTGGAGGCGTTCACGAAATCGTTGAACATCGGCAGGATCAACCCACCTTCGTCGCGCACCATCATTGCCATGGTGCGGTACATGTCCTTGCGCTTGGCTTCATCAAGTTCGCAGCGGGCCTGCAGCAAGAGCTTGTCGAAGTCAGGACGCTTGAAACGGGTGTCGTTCCAGTCCGCCGTCGAGAGATAGGCGGTGGAATACATCTGGTCTTGCGTCGGCCGGCCACCCCAATAGGAGGTCGAGAAGGGCTGGACGTTCCACACGTTGGTCCAGTAGCCGTCACCCGGCTCGCGCTTGACCTCGATCTCGATCCCGGCCTTCTTGCAGCTTTCCTGATAGAGGACGGCCGCATCGACAGCGCCGGGGAAGGCGACTTCGGAGGTGCGCAGAAGGACCGAGCCGCTATGGCCTGATTTCTTGTAGTGGAAGGCCGCCTTGTCGGGGTCGTAGGCGCGCTGCTCGATGCCCTCGGGGAACAGCGCATAGGTGGTGTTGATCGGGAAGTCATTGCCGACCTTGCCGTAGCCGCCGAGGATCTTCTGCACCATGGTCTCGCGGTCCATGGCGTATTTGAGTGCCAGGCGCAGGTCGTTGTTGTCGAACGGCGCCTTGTCGCAGTGCATGATGAAGACATAATGGCCGCGGCCGGCGGTCGAGAGTATCTCGACGTTGGGCGCGCGTTTCAGCAGGTTGACGGTCTTCGGGTCGACGCGGTTGATATAGTGCACCTGGCCGGACGACAGTGCCGCGATGCGGGCGGTGGCGTCGTTCATGCCGATGATCTCGATCGAATCGACATAACCGCGGTCGGTGCGCCAGTCGTCCTTGTTTTTCTCGAAGGTGGCACGCACGCCGGGCTCGAAGCTCGTCAGCTTGTAGGGACCGGTGCCGATCGAGGCCAGCGGATCGTCGACGCCGCCATTCGGCTGGATGACCAGATGGTAGTCGGACAACAGCAGCGGCATGTCGGCGTTGCCTTCGCTGAGTGTCAGGACGAGATTGCCGCCATCGGCCTTGACTTCCTTGATGGAGCCGAGGACACCGAGTGCGCCGGATTCCGACTTCGCATCGGTATGGCGCTTGAGCGTCGCAACGACGTCGTCGATCGTCAGTTCCTTGCCATTGTGGAACTTGACGCCCTTGCGGATCTTGAAGGTCCAGGTCACTGCATCCTTCGACGGTTCCCAGGATTCGGCGAGCGCCGGCACGGCAGCGCCCGTCAGCGGATCGGATTCGACGAGCATGTCTCCCCAGCAGCGGCCGACGCAGAACATGAACTGCGACAGGAATTTCGCCGGATCCTTGGAATCGGTGGCAGCGCCACCTTCAAGGCCAAGCTTCAGGTGGCCGCCGCGCTTGGGTTCGGCGGCCTTGGCACTTTCGGTGAACAGCTTGTCGGCGACGGCAAGTGTGATGCCCGCTGCCATGGCGCGACCCATGAATTCACGGCGGCTGAGCCCGCCCGCGGTGACACGGCCTGCGAGATATTTGGTGTAGTCGTTCATTCCCCAGTTCCTTCTTTTATGGTGCGTTGACAGAACTTCCGGGCAGATCCGCAGGCGGTTTCCTCTCCGCCTCCGGTGCCCGCATCATGCGGGAAAATGCTGCGGTTGCCGCCGCCTCGTCATTGTCCTTTCCAAATGGGGTTTCGCTTCTCGGTGAAGGCGAGCGCGCCTTCCAATTGGTCTTCGCTCGCATAGAGCCTGTCGACCGTCGCAAACTGCCGCTTGGTGATCTTGTTCATGGCAGTCTGGAACGGCAAACCCTCCGCTTCGCGCACGATTTCCTTGATGGCGGCATAGACGAGCGGCGGACCGCTTTCGAGCAGTCGGGCAAGCTCCCATGCCCTCTCCATGAGCCGCTCGGTCGGCAAGACCTCGTTGACGAAACCCCAGCGATGCGCCTCGTCAACGTCGAGCCAGCGGCCCGTCAACAGCATGTCCATGGCGATGTGGTAAGGGATGCGCTTCGGCAGCTTGATCGACGCTGCATCGGCAACCGTACCCGAGCGGATTTCCGGCAGGGCGAAGGTCGCATGTTCGGTGGCAATGATCAGGTCGGCCGAAAGCGCGATCTCCAGCCCCCCACCGCAACAGATGCCGTTGACCGCACAGATGACAGGCTTGTTGAGGTCGCGCAATTCCTGCAGCCCGCCAAAGCCGCCCACACCGTAGTCTCCGTCGACCGCATCACCGGCGGCGGCCGCCTTCAGGTCCCATCCGGCACAGAAAAACTTTTCGCCCGCGCCCGACACGATGGCGACGCGCAATGCCGGATCGTCGCGGAAATCTCGAAAGATCAACCCCATGGCACGGCTGGTCGCAAGGTCGATGGCGTTCGCCTTCGGCCGGTCGATGACGACTTCGAGCACTCCGCCGTCATTTCGTGTGCGAATGTGGTCGTTCAACCTATGCTACCTCCTCCGCCGTATCAGGGCATCAACGGCGGCAACGCCGCGCCCTTCGGGAAGAACCATCAATGGATTAATGTCGAGTTCCTCCAGGTGTGTTGCGTTCATTACGACATAATCTGCCGCTGCTGCGACAGCAGCGACCGCGGCTTCGAGGTCGCCTTTTGGCCGCCCGCGATAGCCAGAGATCAATTTTGCGAGTTTGAGCCTGGAAATCGCTGCGTGAATGTCCGTTTTCGTCGCCGGAAGCGGCAAGATGACGGAATCTTCAAGCAATTCAACGAGGATTCCGCCCGCACCGACGGTAAGCGACAATCCGAAAACAGGGTCGCGGATGGCGCCGACAATGAGCTCGGCGATCGGCGGATCGATCATCTTCTCGACGAGATAACCGGCATTCGGCGGCATGGCCGTTCCCGCATTCGATACCGCCTCAATATCGTTGAGGTTGAGTGCGACGGCCCCGGCCTCGGTCTTGTGCGCGATGCCGAGACCCTTCAACACGACCGGGAAACCGAGCCGTTCAGCAAGCTCGGCTGCTTCACCGGGAGAAGAGGCCGACAGCCCCTCGGGAACCGGAAGTCCGAAGGCGGCGAGTTCGGACTTCGCATCGGCCTCCGTCAGCGTCTCGATCTCTCCGGCTACCAAGGGCACATCGAGCAACGGCAGGGGAGGTGGCGCTTTCCAGGCCCGCCCTATGCCGGCTGCGACTTCCGCGGCGGCGATCGTTTCGTCGATGCCGCAGAAGGCAACGATGCCGTTTGCCATCAGCCGTTCGGCTATCGGCTCCGGCATATTTTCCGGAAGGGTCGCGAGAAGGCCGGCAAGCGCACCGGTTGCGGCGGCGGCCGTCATGACCGCCTCAACGGTCATCGCCCATTCGGACGCATCGCAGCGGTCACTACGCGGGAAGTCGAGGACGACGAGATTAAGAGCATATCCACCTTCGAACATGGCGCTGAAGGCTTCGGTCTGGCGTGCGAAATCGCCCCACACAAAGGTATGATAATCGAGCGGATTGGAAAGCGTCACCATCTCGCCCAAGACCCGCCGCAGCCGTGGCAATTGCTGCGGCCGCAACGCACCGAATTCCACGGCGCGGCCGACGGCGGCATCTGCCATCAGCGAAGCCTCGCCTCCCGAACAGCTCATCGACGAGATCGAATGGCCTGCGAGCGGGCCGGCGACATGCAGCAGCTTCAAGGTTTCCAAGAGCGCCGGCAAGCTCTGGACGCGGCCGAGGCCGAGGCGGGCGAGCACGGCATTCGCGACGGCATCACTGCCGGAAAGCGAGGCGGTGTGCGACACGGCCGCACGCTTTGCCTGCTCGGACCTGCCGACCTTCAGCACGACGACCGGCTTGCGTGAATGGCGGGCGATCGCGGCCAGGCGTTCGAGTGCAGCGAGATCGCCGAAGCCTTCGACATGAAGGCCGACCGCTGTGACGCGCGGATCGTCGATCAGCGCACAGGCAACGTCGCAAAGCGATGTCTGCGCCTGGTTGCCGGCAGTGACCACATAGGCGATGGGCACGCCACGGGTCTGCATGGTGAGGTTGATGGCGATATTGGAGGACTGCGTGAGGATCGCGACGCCGCGTGCCATACGCCGCATGCCGTGCTGATCGGGCCATAGCAGCGCGCCGTCGAGACCGTTGATGAGCCCGTAGCAGTTTGGCCCGAGGATCGGCATGTCGCCGGCTGCTTCCAAAAGGGCCTGCTGCAGCTCAGCGCCGTCGCTGAGTTCCGCCGTCGCCTCGCTGAAGCCCGACGCATAACAGACCGCCCCGCCGGCGCCGGCCCGCGAAAGGCTGCGCACAATCTCGACGGTCAGCATCCTGTTGACGCCGACGAAGGCAGCGTCGGGTGCCGAAGGCAGATCGGATACCGAGCGATAGCAGGGCCGCCCGAGCACCTCGCCAAGCTTGGGATGGACGGGCCAGATCTCGCCGGCAAAACCCATGCGGTCGCACTGCTCGATCACTCTGCGCGCCTCGCGGCCGCCGAAAACGGCGATCGTTTGCGGTCTGAGCAGGCGGTCGAGCGGGCCAGGCGTCATCGGCTCACGCTCCTAAAGGTCTAAGCAGGTCGCGGCTGATGATGTGCCGCTGGATTTCTGAGGTGCCGTCCCAGATGCGCTCGACGCGCGCATCGCGCCAGAAGCGCGCAAGCGGCAGGTCGTCCATCAGGCCCATGCCGCCGAAGATCTGGATTGCCTCATCCGTCACGCGGCCCAGCATCTCGGAGGCATAGAGCTTGGCCGAGGCGATCTGGCGGTCTGCCGAAAGGCCGGCGTCGAGCCGCCAGGCGGCTGAAAGTGTCAGCCACTCGGCTGCGTCGATTTCGGTGATCATGTCGGCAAGCTTGAAGGAAACACCCTGATTGGCGCCGATCGGCTTGCCGAACTGCTTGCGCTCGGCGGCGTAGGACAGGGCCATGTCGAACACGCGTCGTGCCCGGCCGATGCAGGTGGCGGCAACCGTCAGCCGCGTGCCGTAAAGCCATTGATTGGCGATATCGAAGCCGCGATGTACTTCGCCGAGCACCTGGCCTGCGGGAATCCGGCAATCTTCGAAGCTCAGCGTGCAGTTGTGGTAGCCGCGATGCGAAACCGAATCATAGCCCTTGAGGATTTCAAACCCGGGCGTGCCGCGATCCACCAAGAAGGCAGTGATCTTCTTCTTGATGCCTTTTGGCGTGTCCTCCTCGCCCGTCGCGGCAAAGACGATCACGAAATCGGCGACGTCGGCATGCGAGATGAAATGTTTCGTGCCGTTCAGGACGAAATCGTCGCCGTTGCGGCGGGCGGCGCATTTCATCCCGCGCATATCGGACCCGGCGTCCGGCTCGGTGATGGCAAGCGCGTCGATCTTCTCGCCGCGTACCGCAGGCAGGAGATAACGCTCACGCTGCTCGCCCTCGCAGGCCATCAAGATGCCGCAGGGCCGGCCGAAGAAAACCGTCAGCCCCAGCGAGCCGCGCCCGAGCTCCCGCTCGACCAGCGTGAAGGTGGCATGGTCAAGGCCGGCGCCACCGACCTCCTCGGGGAAATTGCAGGCGTAAAAGCCGAGATCGATGCATTTGCGCTGGATCTCGCGTCCGAGCTCCGGCGGGACGATACCGGTGCGCTCGACCTCGTTCTCATGCGGATAGATTTCGGATTCGACGAAGGCGCGGACCGTCTCGACGATCATTTCCTGTTCTTCGCTCAGTCCGAAATTCATGCCGATCCTCCTACCGTTTCTGGCCGACGTGACGGCCGACGCCTTCAGGCACCGTCAACGTCGCGTGCGCTTGCGCAATCACCTTCGCCTTGTCGTACACAGCGGCCGGTGCAGGGATAGCCTTGCCTGCCTTGGTGTCGACATGCAGCAACATGTGCTCGGCCGTGGCGAGAGCCTCGCCCGTGGCCGTGCCGTAAAGGGTGTGGAAGACATGCAGCCGTTTCTCGTCGACAGACAGGATCTGGCAGGTCGAATGGATCGCCTGGCCGAGCTTTGCCTCGCCGAGATGGCGGATGTGGGTTTCCACTGTGTAGTAGCTCTGTCCCGCCTCGACATAGGCGAGATCGACGCCGATCAGGCGCAACAGCGCATCGGAGGTGTCGCCAAAAACCTGCAGGTAGCGGTGTTCGGTCATATGGCCGTTATAGTCGACCCAGGCAGGGCTGACTTTCGTCTCGACGAGCCTCAGCGGCTTCGACGGGTCAAAAGACACGGTTGCCCTGCCGTCTTGCGCCCAGAGCGATTGCTCGAAGTCCTTCAGCAGCTTGCCGGCGCCCCATCCCTTGCCGGCGTGGCCACCCTTGAGGGCTTGCAG
>Ga0075365_10000881_pt1 | contig 12560 bp, 9 predicted proteins | sample EndMetdeltDD1765_FD_71387 | JGI IMG/M metagenome (GOLD analysis project Ga0075365, IMG submission 71387) | Populus endosphere microbial communities from Tennessee, USA - Endosphere MetaG P. deltoides DD176-5 | ecosystem: Host-associated > Plants > Roots > Endosphere | place: USA: Tennessee... | reverse complement strand
GATCCACAGAGCGATGTAAGGCGCGACCGCGCTGGCGATCTGGGCTAGGCCGCGTGCGTGGTCGATCTCGAGGTACGGGGCCAAGTCCCGCTTCCATGTCTTGCGTTGAGGTATGTCGACGGCGCCCATCGGCGCTCTGCCCGAAGAGGTAATCCCCATCGGAGACCTCTACGTCGGTTGCTCCCGATTCGGATCACATCGACAACGCGGATGCACCGCACTGCAATCCAGCTAGTGCCCACTGCGCCGCCCTTGGCGTATGAGAGAGATGAATGCCGCGCTTCCTGAGATGGAGCTAGGGGGACTCGAACCCCCGACCTCCTGGGTGCGATCCAGGCGCTCTCCCAACTGAGCTATAGCCCCAGGTGGAACGCGATGATGCGGGCGTTCCGGAGGGCAAGGATACCTGCAGACCTGCCGATCTAAGGTGAGGACCATCAAGGGCACATGAGCTTTCGCGGGCGCCTCACACTCTTCTTTCTCCTGATCGTCGTCCTGCCGATGATCGCGTTGGCCGTGCTCGTGACTCAGATCGCCACGGAGTCGACCAACGGCAAGGCGGACGCCCGTCTCGCGGAGGGGCTCGACAGCGCGCTCACGCTCTACCGCGACGACGCGGCGACGGCGCGGGCCGCCGCCAACCAGGCCGCCCATGACCCCGTCGTGACGGGCGCCCTCACCTCTGACCCGCCCTCGCTGAATACGGCCGAGAACCAGATTCTTCGCAGCCAGAAGGACGTGAGCGGGGTCGCCATCCAGATGTCCGATGGGACCAGTGGGGCGAGGTCCGGTAGCAAGGTCGTCGCGCCGTACAAGGTCAACCTGAGCGGGCCGACGGGCCCGGTCGCATCGATCACGGTCTCGACCACGACCCCGTCCCTGTACCTGCAGGACGTCCGGCACCTGACGGGACGGGACGGGACGCTGCTCCGGTCCGGCGAGGTGGAGGCGTCGACGGTCAACGTCGCCAAGTCCGACCTGCCCGCGAGCGGCCACTCCACCAACGTCGACGTGAACGGCACCGACTTCCGGGCGGCCGGAACGGACCTGCCGCCGCCCGGCGACCTGAGGCTGGTGCTGTTCGCGCCGCGGGAGTCCGGCGGGTTCTTCTCGTCGAGCCCGCTGGTGATCGGAGCGCTGATCCTCTTCTTCGTCATCGCGTTCCTGTTCGTGCTCACGCTGCTCCGGATGCTGAGCGGCCAGGTCCGCTCGATGCTCGAGGCGGCGCGGAGGCTGGGCGAGGGCGACTTCAGCCGGAAGGTCCCGGTGGTAGGCAAGGACGAGATGGCGGGCCTCGCGAGCGAGTTCAACAAGATGAGCGACCGCCTGGGCGCGCAGATGGAGGAGCTCCGCCGCCAGAAGGTGGAGATCGACCGGTCGGTGCGGCGGATCGGCCAGGCGTTCGCGTCGGGCCTCGACCGCGAGGGCCTGCTCCGAGTGGTCGTGGAGACCGCGCTCGGGGCATGCGGCGCGTCCTACGGGACGATCGCCCTCCGCGGCGCCGGCGGCGCCGAGGCGGACGCGGGGACTCCCACGGAGGCGATCCAGGACCTGGCGGTCGTCGCGGAAGGCGATGCGTCGAAGGAGGACGGCCTGGTCGTCCGTCACCAGGGTGCCGTCCATGCGCTGGCCAGCCCGCTTCGCCGCATCGGCGAGCAGCCGGAGAGCGTCGGGGTGATGACTGTCGCGCGGGAGGGGGAAGAGTTCACGGAAGGGGAGCGCGACGTGTTCCTCTACCTCGTCGCTCAGGTCGCGTCGTCGATCGAGAACATCTCTCTCCACGAGCTCGTGAGCCGTCAGGCCGTCACCGACGAGCTCACCGGGCTCTCGAACCAGCGGCGCTTCCGCGAGCTGATGTCCAAGGAGGACGAGCGGGCGCATCGCTTCCGGCACGACCTGTCGCTGCTCATCCTCGACATCGACGACTTCAAGCAGGTGAACGACACCCACGGGCACCTCAAGGGCGACGACGTGCTGCGGATGATCGGCCGGGTCCTCGGCGAGGAGTCGCGCGGCGTCGACGAGCCGGCTCGCTACGGAGGCGAGGAGTTCGCGGTGGCGCTCCCCGAGACGGACCTCGCGGGCGCGGTCGAGCTCGCCGAGCGGATCCGGTCGCGGATCGAGGCCGAGCGTGTTCCCGGCGTCGACGGCAACGCGCCGCTCCGGGTGACCGCGAGCATCGGCGCCGCCTCCATCCCGGCGTCCGCCGATCGCGCGCGCGGCCTCATCGCCGCCGCCGACGCCGCCCTGTACGAGGCCAAGCGGTCGGGCAAGAACCGCGTCGTCACGGCACCCGCCAGACGCTCTGCGGACGGCAATTAAGCGCGAAAGGGACCCTGCGCCCGGCGGCGAAGGTATTTGCGTCAGGCGCGCTTGGGCGCCTGCGACCACGCAGCAAAGCGTGCTCGCAGGCCCCAGCGGGCGCGTTACTCTTTTCGGTCCACTGCTATGGGCATCCTCGACGACGCGATTCGCGAGCACCTCGAGCTGATTCGGCAGCACGGCGCCGACGATTCCGAGGTGCAGCGCCTCGAAGACGAGGCGTTCGGTCCTCCGACCCGGCCCGACGAGGCCGACTTCCCCGATTCCGAGGAGGGCGCCGCGGCCAACGGCAACGGGGTCGCGACCGAGGCCGCGGTCGAGGAGCCAAGCCCGGAGGAAGCCGCCGCGCACGAGGACGTCACGACGCTGATGCCGGCGCCCGATGCCCCCGCTCCGGAGACCGGGGAGGAGGACTTCGAGCCGGGGTCGGGGCTCGAGGAGCCAACCGGCGCCCACATCGCGTCGGAGCCGGAGTCCGAGGACATGCTGATCGAGCCCGCCGAGGAGCCGGTCGCGGAAGTCGAGGAGATCGAGCCGGCGGTCGAGGAGCACTCGATCCTCGAGGAGCCCGCGGCTTCGGAGCCCGCCGCGCAGGAACCGGTCGCCGAGGAACCGCTCGCGGAGGAGGCGGCGCCCGAGGAGCGGACCTCGCTCTACGACCACTCGCGCGATGGGGTCGACCTCGATCTGAGCCTGGAGGAGGAGCCGGCCGCCGAGGCGCCCTCCGAGGAGCACGACGTCGCCGAGCCCGAGGAGCACGATGTGGCCGAGCCGGAGGGAGCGACACCCCTCGAGCCGCCGATCGAGTCGCTTGACACGGTCGAGCACCCCTTCCACGAGGAGATCGTCGAGGACGAGCCGCTCGAGGAGGCTGCGCCCTCCGACGAGTATCAGGTCGAGGAGGCCGCGCCTCCCGCGCCTGAAGAGGCCCAGCCCCATGAGGAGGGCGAGGAGGGTGACGACGAGGACGTCCTCGCCGACACCCCGGAGTTCCTCAAGGACGCCCCGGAGGACGACGAGCTCTGGTTCGAGCAGGGCGAACCGAAGGACTTCGACTTCTGAGACTGCCGTAGGCGGGCGTCCGCGGGGCGGGCGCTCAGTCGCCGCCCGCTGGATCGCGGCCCGGTCGCGTGACCACGATCTGGACCATCGCGATCAGCAGGACGACCAGGGTCAGGACCCGCTCCGCCCGCGGGATCTCGTAGAAGAACCCGTAGATCTGGATCGCGGCGGCGAGGCCCTGCGCTGCGAGCGGCAGGGCGACGGCCGACCACCCTCGCACCTCCCTGGGCTCGAGCTGCCCCGGGTGCGGTTGCCAGGAGGCGTAGGCGACGAGCACCGCGCCGGCGACCCACGCGGCGTCGTAGAAGCCCGAAGGGTGCGAGGAGTCCCCCAGTGCCTGGACGGCGTAGATGGCATCCGCGACGCCCATCGCCGCGAGCCCCGTTCCGAGCAGGAGCCACATGCGCCCGGGTCGCCAGGCCATCAGGGCATAGACGCCGAGCGTGGCGCCGAACACGATCGCGTTGCCGAGCGGATAGGCGAAGTCCACCGCGTCGGCGAACTCCGAGGCGGTCGACTCCTCCTGCACCGGCGCGAGGAAGAGGGCCACCCACGGGATGGAGACGATGATCATCACGACGACGCCGTCGATCCAGCGGTGCAGCTCGAACCGCGGCACGCGGTCCCGAACAAGGAGCGCCAGCGCGGTCAGGATGAGGGGGTACCAGGCGAGCCAGAAGACGTCGGAGATGCTGGTGAGCGGCGGGTTCTCCTCGCCGCCGAACCGGATGCTCCAGATGGTGTCGCCCAGGGCCCAGCTGGCGAGGGCGGCGGAGACGAGGATCCAGGCGACGCGGCCGCGTTCCGCCCGCAGCGCCCCGGCGAGACAGGCCGCCGCGCTGGCCCAGAGCAGTGCGGCGTTCAGCCAGTCGCTGAAGAACCGGTCGGTGTCCGAGCCGCCCAGCCCGAGGTCCTGGTGAGCGGCGTACACGGCCACGAGGAGCGCAAGGATCGGCCAGATGACCCACGCCCCGAGGGTGCGCGGAAACCTCGGCTCCCTGCGCGCTACGCGGGTCTCCACGGCAGGCACAGTACCGCCGCCGCTCCGGAGGCTTGAATAGACTGATCCGCTCCATGGATGGAACCACCGGCTCGGTCCGGTACCGGGGGCACCGAATCGCCTACGAGGAGCACGGAGAGGGAGACCGGGCTCTCGTGCTCGTCCACGGCCTGCTGATGAACCGGCGCATGTACGACATGCTCGCGCCGGCGATGGCCGAGCGGGGAAATCGCGTGATCACCGTCGACCTCCTCGGCCACGGCGAGTCGGATCAGCCGGACGACATGCGCATCTACACGATGACCTCGTTCGCGCGCCAGCTCGCGGCCGTGATCGAGCACCTGGAGCTCGTCAGCCCGGTGGTCGGTGGCACGTCGCTGGGAGCGAACGTCGCGCTGGACCTCGCGGTCAACCATCGGAAGAGCGCCGGCGCGCTGTTCTTCGAGATGCCGGTTCTCGAAGACGCGCTCCTCGGCGCAGCGATGATCTTCACCCCGATCCTCGTCGGGCTGCGGTTCTTGTCGCCGGCGCTGTCACTGATGTCGAAGGTGACCAGGCGCGTTCCCCGCACGAACTATCACGCCGACATCCTGCTCGACTGGATGAGGCGTGAGCCGGCGCCGTCACGGGCGGTGCTCGAGGGGGTCTTGTTCGGCGGCGCGGCACCGCCGCAGGAGAAGCGGAAGCGGATCCGGCATCCGGCGCTCGTGATCGGGCACCCGGCCGATCCGCTGCACCCGTTCTCCGACGCCGACATGCTCGCGAAAGAGCTGGCGAACGCGAGGCTTGTGAACGCCAACTCGATCCTCGAGTGGCGCGTCTCGCCGAACCGCCTCAACGACGAGCTCGCGCGGTTCCTCGACGACTTCTACACGTACCCGCGTGTACGGGCGGCCTCGACGACCCGCTCGATGCCGACGAGATAGGCGGCCTCGCGCAGGTCGATGCCCTCTTCGCGGGCTCGCGCGGAGACTTCCCGGTAGGCCCGCCGCATGATGGTTCCGAGCTTGTCGTTGACCTCCCGCTCGTCCCAGCGGAAGTGTTGGAGGTTCTGCACCCACTCGAAGTAGGAGACGACGACGCCGCCGGCGTTCGCCATCACGTCGGGGATGATGTAGACGTCCTTGTCGCGCAGGATCTCGTCGGCGACCGGGGTCGTCGGGCTGTTGGCGCCCTCCAGGATGACCTTGCAGTGCATGTCGGCGGCGTTGTCCTCGTGGATCATTCCGCCGAGGGCCGCGGGGACGAAGACGTCGCAGGGGATCGTGACCAGGTCCGCGGGCTCGATCGGCTCGGCGCTCTCGAACTCCGTGATCGTTCCGCCCCGGATGATGTGCTCGTGGAGGGCGTTGGCGTCGATGCCGTCCTCTGCGCGGATGGCGCCGTTGGCGTCGGAGACCCCGACCATCCTGGCGCCGAGCTGCTGCATGATCCGCGCGGCCCAGGAGCCCACGTTGCCGAAGCCCTGGACGACGAACGTGGTGTCGGCGGGACTGAGGCCCAGGTGCGGGGCCGCCTCGCGGAACATGTAGACGAGCCCGCGGCCCGTGGCGGCCTCCCGGCCGTAGGAGCCCTCGAGCGCGATCGGCTTGCCGGTGACGATGGCCGGCGTGTGGCCGTGGAGCTTTCCGTACTCGTCCATCATCCAGGCCATCACCTGCGCGTTCGTGTTGATGTCGGGGGCGGCGATGTCGCGGGTGGGGCCGAGGATCTTCTCGACCTTGTCCATGAACGAGCGCGCGATCTTCTGGACGTCCGTCGGGTCGAGCTGGTCCGCGGGGCAGTTGACGCCGCCCTTCGCCCCGCCGAACGGGACGCCCGCAACCGCGGTCTTCCAGGTCATCAGCGAGGCGAGAGCGCGGACCTCGTCGATGTCCACCTCGGGGTGGAATCGGATCCCGCCCTTGTAGGGCCCGCGGGCGCCGTTGTGCTGGATGCGGTAGCCCGAGTAGACGTGGACCTTCCCGTCCGGGAGCCTGACCGGGATCTGGACGGTCACCTCGCGATAGGGGGCCCAGAAGACGACACGCAGGTCGTCAGCCAGGCCGAGCCGGTCGCAGGCGACGTTGAAGTAGTGACGGACGATCTCGAGGTTCGAGATCTCGGCGCGCTGGCCGGGCTTCGGTCCGCCCTCGGCCTCCGCGTCGGACTGGGCGTCCTGGACCGTCGGTGGCGACTTGTCGGTCTGCTCGCGCGCCCCTACTGCGTCCGTGGCGGTGTCGCTTTCGGCCATCTCCCTCCTCGGAGTCTCCTCAGGCGCCATCGTCGCACAAGGTGAGCGCGACGGTGATGGGTCTTCTTACCCTGGCTGAGGGCGCCCATGCCACACTTGATTCCCTGGGGCCATAGCTCAGTTGGGAGAGCGCTGGCTTTGCAAGCCAGAGGTCGCCGGTTCGAGCCCGGCTGGCTCCATCCGTCGCTGATCAACGCGCACGGGGAAGGTCGAGCTTCCCCGGGGGGAACGGTGCCGCCGGCGGTCAGCACGCGGACACTTGGCGCGCGCTCCGCGTGAGTAGCCTGGCGCTCCGTGGCGGAACCTGGATCGAACTCGTACGACGTGATCGTGGTCGGCGCCGGCCACAACGGTCTCACCTGCGCCTGCTACCTGGCGCGGGCGGGCCTCCGCGTCCTTGCGCTCGACCGCTACCCGGAGGTCGGCGGGATGACGATCACCCACGAGTTGACGCTCCCGGACCACCACTCGGACGTGCACGCGAGCGGCTTCCTGGTCGCGAAGATGACCCCTGCGCCCGAGGAGCTCGACCTGGCCGACCAGGGGCTCGAGCTGATCACGCCGGACCCCAACTGGGTGCACCTGCTGCCCGGCGAGCGCGCCATCAAGATCCATCGCGACGTGGATCGCACCGCCGCCGGGATCGCGGAGATCTCCGAGCGCGATGCGCAGAGCTGGCGCGAGCTCTACCAGCGCTACGAGCAGGGGCGGGACGGCATCGTCGCCGGCATGTGCTCGACGCCGCCCCCGCTGGCCGACCACGTGCGCGAGGCAGCGGCCGGAGGAGCCGATGGCTACCGCTTCGAGACCCAGACTGCCCGCTCCGCCGCCCATGAGACCTTCGAGTCCGACGAGATGCGGACCCTCTTCGCCTCCTTCGCCATGCACGCCGCCGCCTCGCCCGACGACGTCGGGGGCGGGGCGTTCGCCTGGTTGTTCGCAAGTGCCGTGCAGGACGTGGGCTGCAGCCTCGTGAAGGGCGGCATGCACTCGGTGTCCCGTGCCCTCGCCGCCGATCTCCGCGCACACGGCGGCGAGATCCGCACCGCCGCGGCCGTCAGGCGGATCCTGGTCGAGAGCGGCCGCTGCACCGGCGTCGAGCTCGACGACGGCGAGACGATCGCGGCCGGAGCGGTGGCCTCGAGCGTCGATCCCCTTCACCTCGCGACCGATCTCCTCGGCGAGCCAGCCCTGGGAGCCGAGATCCTGGACAAGGCTCGCCGCTACGAGTTCGGGGACTCGTTCTTCGCCGTGTACGCCGCGCTGGACGGCCCGCCGGAATACCGCGCCGGCGACGATGCCGCCCACGCCTGCTACCTCCATGCCGGCGCCGACTCGATCGAAGACCTTTCCCTCACCTACTCGCAATGCCGAGCCGGAGAGCTCCCGGCGACGCCGATGCTCGGCGTGATCAACGAATCCCTCGTCGACCCCTCGCGGGCGCCGGAGGGCGCGCACCTGATCAAGCTCGTCGCGCACTTCGTCCCGTACGAGATCCGCGGCGACGCGACGGGCAGGGGGATCGGCGGCACGGACTGGGACGCAGCGAAGGAGGACTACGCGGACTACCTCGTCGACCGCCTCACCGACGAGCACATCCCGAATCTCAGGGAGCGGATCACCAAGCGCGTCGTTCAGTCGCCAGTCGACCTCGAACGGCGGATGCCGAGCGCCGTGCGCGGGACCCATCAGCACGGTGCCTTCCTCCCGTACCAGACTGGCCCCATGCGACCGATCCCGGAGCTGGGGAGCTACCGGTCGCCGATCGACGGCGTCTACCTCTGCGGCGCCGGCAGCCATCCCGGCTCGGGCGTGAGCATGGCCCCCGGCCGCAACGCCGCCCAGGAGATCGCAGGCGACCTCCGTGTCGACTTCCCGGGCCGAGCCCTGGCCGCAACCGCGAGCTGAGGCGCCCACCGGCGGCGCCGGTTGGCCAGCCAGCCGCGCGGTGGGAAATGGAATAGGTTTCAGTTCGCCACGCGTTGCAGGGCCCTCGCCGAGAGTGGGCGGGGAAGCACCGAGAGGAGAGAGCATTGGGCATGGATGTCGGTAGGGCCGGATCGTCACGCCGGAGGCGGTTGAGCCTCGGCGTCATCGCAGCTGCGCTCGTCGCATTCGTTGCCGCCCCGGCTGCCGCGTTCGCGGGCGAGAGCACCGCCGCCGGGGACTGCCAGCCGTTCGGCGCGCAGCCCTGCATGCTCCCCTTCCCGAACGACCTCTACACGAAGCCGGCGGAGGACAGTAAGACCGGCCTCTCGGTCGACCTGCCGCAGGCGGCCATGCCCACCAACAAGGCCGGCGCGCAGGTGAACACGGCGCCGTATGACCGCAACGACGGCTTCAGCCCGGGCAGCGCGATGGTCGCCCGCGTCCCCGGCCTCGATACGCCGGAGGCGCTCGAGCAGACCAATCCCGCGCCGCTGACCGACATGTCCCAGGCGTTCAAGAAGAAGGCGCCGGTGGTGGTCATCGACGAGAAGACCAAGGAGCGCCAGCTCATCTGGGTCGAGCTCGACTCCAACGCGGCAAGCCCGGAGGACACCACCGTCCTCATCCACCCTGGGAAGAACCTCGAATACGGCCACACCTACGCGGTAGCGATGCGCCGCCTGAAGGACGCCAACGGCGACACCCTCGACGCGCCGAAGTGGTTCAAGAAGCTCCGCGACAAGAAGAACCTGCCGGGCGACGAGAAGTCGCAGAAGGACCGCTACAAGCACATCTTCAAGGTCCTGAAGAAGGCCGGCATCAAGCGCGGCAACCTGTACATGGCCTGGGACTTCACGGTGGGCAGCCGCGCGAGCCTGACCCAGAACCTGCTGCACATCCGCAACGCCGCTTTCCGCGGCCTGGGCGATGACAACCTCGCCGACGGCGAGGTGACCGGGCACGCTCCCCGGTTCAAGGTCACCGGCGTCGAGAACAACCCCGATCCCGGCATCGCCCGCTACGTCACCGGGCACTTCAAGGTCCCGTGCTACCTGCAGAACGAGGGTTGCGGCCCCGGCGCCACCTTCAACTACGCGTCAGGCGGCCGCTACGCGCACCCGAAGAAGCTCGAGGGCAACGTGGCGAAGGCGCCCTTCTACTGCATCATCCCGACCGTCTCCACGCCTTCCGACCCGGCCCGCGGCTCGATCTACGGTCACGGGCTGCTCGGCTCAGGCGACGAGATCCTCGCGAGCGCCGAGGAGGACCTCGCTTCCGAGCACAACTTCCTCATCTGCGCGACCGACTGGTGGGGCATGTCCGAGGGCGACATCCCGTACGACGTCTCGGCGCTCGGCGACATCAACGGCTTCCCCGCCGTGGTCGACCGCCTGCAACAGGGCGTTCTGAACGCCCTGTTCCTCTCGCGGCTCATGCGGACCGACGACGGCCTCGCATCGGACCCCGCGTTCCAGCAGAACGGGCAGTCGCTGCTCGACACGTCCAACGGCTACTACTACGGCAACAGCCAGGGCGGAATCATGGGCGGCATCACGACGGCCGTCGCGCCCGACTTCACGCAGTCGGTGCTCGGGGTGACCGGGATGGACTACGGCGGGCTCCTGCTCCAGCGGAGCACCGACTTCACCGCCTACGCCCAGATCCTCTACGGCAACATCGGCGCAGGCGGCTACCCGGACACGTCCATCCACCCGCTGCTCCTCGACCTGATGCAGCAGCTGTGGGATCGCGGCGAGGCCGACGGCTACGCGGCCCGCATGACCTCGGATCCGCTCCCGAAGACGCCCGAGCACACGGTGCTGATGCAGACGGCGTACGGCGACCACCAGGTCAGCCAGTACTCCGCGGCGGTCGAGGCGCGGACGATCGGCGCGCGCTCCCACCAGCCCGCGCTCGACATCCCGCCGCGCGGCCAGGACGAGAACCTCTTCTACAAGGTCCCGGCGATCCAGAGCTATCCGTACGGTGGCTCGGGATGGGTGATCTGGGACAGCGGCGCCGGCCACACGCTCGACCCGCCGATCACCAACACCGCCCCCGTCGAGAGTGACACGCCGCCGATCAACGAGGACCCCCACGAGGATCCCCGGCACACGCCGGAGGCCCGAACCCAGATCTCGGACTTCCTGAAGCCGGGCGGCGAGATCGTCGACGTCTGCAACGGCGATCCCTGTCACTCATCGGACTTCACGCCCTGATCGCCTGAGGACGCCACCGCCCTGGCGCCCGCGTGCAGCAGGGCGGGGACCTGGTCGAGCGGATTCGGCGTGTTGAGAAGCACCACCCCCAGCTCGTGCCCGTCGACCTTCTGCGTGGTGACGTAGCAGCGTCCCGCCGCGTCGGTGTAGCCGGTCTTCAGCCCCGTGATCCCCTTGACTCCCTGGATGATGAATGGGTTGTTGTTGAAGAGGTCCAGGTAGTTCCCCTTGATCGGGAACCGAAAGCGGGCCTCGCGCGTACCGACGACCTTCCGTATCCACGGGTCGGCCAGGTCCGCCCGGGCGAGCGTCGCCAGGTCGCGCGGGCATGACCAGTTCCGCTGGTCGAGGATCCCGCTCGGGCTCGAGAAGTGCGTGCAGCGGAGGTCCATCCGGTGGCGCCATCGGTTCATGCGCCTGACGAATGCCCCGACCGTGCGCGAGTCGTGCTGGGCGAGGGCGATCGCCGCGTCGTTCCCCGATACGAGGAGCAGCCCGTAGAAGAGGTCGTCGAGCGGCACCCTCTTGCCCTTGGGCAGAACGCCCACGCCCGACCCCTCGTATGCGAGTGCCTGGCGCGTGATCAGCACTGGCTCGTCGGGCTTGTGCCGTTTGGCGACGATCAGCGCGGTCATCATCTTCGTGAGGCTCGCGATCGGGAGCCGCCGCCCCGGATCGTGCTGCCACAGAACCCGACCGGTGTCGACGTCGAAGAGCATCCCGGCTCGGGGCTCCTTGCCGGGCGCGAACCGGATGTCCACCGGCAGCCTTCCCGAAGCCGGCTTCACCGCGAACTGCGACTCCCCGCGAGCACGTGTCCGCTGATGGCGCGGCGGGTCCTTCGCCGAGTCTCGATCGACGACGCGAACGGTCGTGAGCGTGGGCTCGTCGGCACCGGAGCGCCACAGGTGGGGATCGACGAGGAGGATGGCGACGGCGGCCCCCGCCAGGAGCAGCGCTGCGCCCGTCGCCACCCACGCCTTCATCCAGGCAGGGTTCTACCGCTCAGAGCGGGCGGAGGTCGCGGGTCACCTTCCCGGCGGGTTGCGAAGCGCGCCGAGCACCGCCAGCAGGATCATGAGCACGATCGCGAACGACGCCACCGTGAAGATGTCGAAGCCCGACTGCGCGGCCACTGCAGCGGTCATCCCCCCGAACAGCAGGCAGAAGACGAGCGCCACCCAGAGCAGTGCGTCACGCACGGCCGAGCTCAAGCTCCTTGGCTCGATAGCGGTTCGCGAACAGCTTGATCGCCGCGAGGCCGAAGACGAAACCGCCGACGTGAGCCCAGTACGCGATTCCCTCGCCGCCCGCGACGCTCGTCGTCACCTGACCCAGCGCCGGCACGAACTGAAGGATGAACCAGATGGCGAGAAGTATCGCCGCCGGGATCTCGATGATCGTCACGAACAGGATGATGAGAACGAGGGTGAGCACCCGCGCTCGCGGAAACAGGAGTAAGTAGCCGCCCAGAACCCCCGCGATGGCGCCGCTCGCTCCGATCGCCGGGACCGTCGAGCCGGTGCTCAGAAGTGCCTGCGTATAGGCCGCGATCACGCCGGCGAGCAGGTAGAAGAGAAGGAAGCGGGGCCGGCCCATCGAGTCCTCCACGTTGTTCCCGAAGATCCACAGGAACAGCATGTTGAAGGCGATGTGCAGGATCCCCCCATGGAGGAACATCGACGTGAAGAGCGTCACCCACCACGGCGGGGAATCGAGCGGGGAGAAGTTGGGGAGGCTCTCGGCGGTGCTGTACTCGGCCGTGCCCTGGCAGACGACCTCCAGGGATGCCTGA
>Ga0075365_10000880_pt1 | contig 12565 bp, 11 predicted proteins | sample EndMetdeltDD1765_FD_71387 | JGI IMG/M metagenome (GOLD analysis project Ga0075365, IMG submission 71387) | Populus endosphere microbial communities from Tennessee, USA - Endosphere MetaG P. deltoides DD176-5 | ecosystem: Host-associated > Plants > Roots > Endosphere | place: USA: Tennessee... | reverse complement strand
ATCTGCTGCACAGCGTCGAGAACATCGGCGACACCGATCTGCTGTTCACCACCGTGGAATACCTGAACAGCGCCAATGCGCCGCTGCCGGTGCCGGATGGCGTGCGTCTGCAGGCGGCTGCCTGACGCGGTCTCTCGTTCGCCGCTCTTTGGAGGCCTTGCTCATGTACGCGCCCGCCGGCGTCAAGACCGATGCCAAGAAAGTGCCCGTTCCGGACCGCATGCGCGCCTGGGTGCTGGGCGATCCCGAGCAGCTGATCCTCACCGACAAGCCGGTGCCGGTTCCGGCCAGGGCCGAGGTGCTGGTCAGGATCGATGCGGTGGCGATCTGTGCGACCGACCTCGACGTCATCAAGTCCGGCCCGCCGGCGCTGATCAAGGGCGGCCTGCCGTTCAACAAGAACTGGACGCCGGGCCATGAGTACATGGGCACCGTCGCGGCGCTCGGGCCGGGTGTCGATGAGTTCGCCATCGGCGATCGCATCACGGTGGAGATCCACGCGGGGTGCGGACAATGCAAGCGCTGCCGCATGGGCATGTACACGTCGTGCCTCAACTACGGGCTGAACTACGGCGAGGTCGACAAAGGCCATCGCGCCAACGGCTTCACCACCGATGGCGGTTTCGCCGAGTACGCGGTCAACAACATCAACACGCTGATCAAGATCGCCGACACCATGTCGGACGAGGAGGCGACGCTGGTAGTGACTGCCGGCACGTCGATGTACGGGCTGACGGAGCTGGGCGGGCTGATCGCCGGCGAGAGCGTGGTGGTGATCGGTCCCGGCCCGATCGGGTTGCTGGGTGTGGCGGTGGCCAAGGCGCTCGGCGCCTACCCGGTGTTCCTGACCGGCACGCGCGATGCGCGCCTGCAGAAGGGGCGCGAGCTCGGCGCCGACCACGTCATCAACGTGACGAAGGAGAATGCGGTCGAGGCGGTGCGCCGGCTGAACGGCGGCAAGGGCGTCGACTACGTCGTCGAGTGCTCAGGTGCGCCCGATGCCATCAACGAGGCCGGGCGCATGCTGAACCGCGGCGGCAAGATCTGTCTCGCGGCGTTCCCGCACGATCCGGTGCTGATCGACGTGGCGCATCTGGTGCGCAACAACATCTACATCTACGGCATCCGCGGCGAGGGCAAGAGCGCTACGCATCGCGCGGAGGTCTTCATGCGCGAGAAGCGTTTCGACGCCACCAAGATCCACACGCATACCTTCATGCTGGAGGACCTGCCGGAGGCGATCCGCTACGCGCGCGACCGCGTCGAGGACGCCATCAAGGTGGTGGTGAAGATGCGCGACGCCGCGTGAAGCGGGCGGCGGCGGAGTAGTAGCGGCCCGCTTTCCGGCGGGCCGACATTGCGTCGGTTTCATGGCGCCAGCTCGAATGTGATCAGCCAAGTGCACGACGGAATGGCCGTCCGAGCGACGTTCTCGGACGATCGGGAGCTTGCGCCTCCTCAGGATCACGCCTGCCATTCGCGAGGGTCTACAATGAGCAAAACAGTCGTGCTGGTCGCGGGCATCCTGGTGGCGGCAGGTGCCGCTGCCGCAGTTTCGGCACCGAGCCTGCGAGGGCAGCGTCACGGCACGCTGCTGGATGACTTGGCCGACGGCCTGGGCCGTGCCACGCACCAGATCTCGCAGGCGATCGGCGTGTCGGACGACGGCGCCGCACCATCGCGCGAGGAGCGCAGGAGCCGGCGTGGCAAGCGAAGCCGCGATGAAGGCCAGGCAGCCAATGCCGACGACGCCGCGAGCGAGGACGCCAAACCGCAGCGTGAGGCACGCAAGGGCATGCGGCATGGGGAGCAGATTGGCAGGCAGGACAAGGAGGACGACGGCGACGCGCCGGAGGCGCGGCGTGAGCGTCGGTGGGCAGCGTACGATCGCGAGGAGGCAGGGCGTGATCCCAGGCGGCGCGGAGCGGCCGGGGAGGAGCGTTCCGGCCAGCACTTCAGCCGGTTGGACAAAAACGGCGACGGCGTTGTGGACGCCTCCGAGTTCGTGCTGGCCGAGACCGAGCGCATCGCCGCGCGGGCGCGGCAGTTCTTCAAGCGCTTCGATACCGACGGTGACGGCAAGGTCACGCGCGAGGAATTCAGCCGTGCGTCGCGAGAGCGCATGACGGCGCTGGATATCGATGATGACACGCCTGCCGCGGACGGCAGGTCGCGGGCTGCGAAGGGCAGTGCCGTTACCAAATAGACTCGCCGTTGACGCGACCGCGCCGCTTGTCAGTCGCGGCGATTCTCGCGCATCGTGGCGCGCTGGATGCGCGCTTGCGAAGCGGGGACCATGTCGACGCGGCCTGAAATCGCCGAGTTTCTGAAGGCGCTGGACGAAACGCAGTACCTGTCGCCGGCGCGCCTGCAAGCCTATCAGCGCCGGCTGCTGAGCAGGCTGCTCGACCACGCGCGCCGGGAGACCGACTTCTACGCCGGGCGCCTCGATGCCGTGATGCGAGCGGATGGCTCCATCGATTGGGACCGGTGGCAGGAGGTGCCGATCCTGACTCGAACGCAGGCGCAAGAAAATTTCTCGACCCTGTGCGCGCGCTCGCTGCCACCGGCTGCGGGCGTAGCGCACGAGGAGACGTCGTCTGGATCCACCGGCCGGCCGCTTCGGCACCTCACGACTGATATCCAGGATCTGGCGTCGGGCTGTGCCAGCGAGCGCTTCTTCAGGTGGCATGGCATCGATCCGGGCTTGCTTGTCGCGCGCATTCGCGGCTTCAAGAAGGAGGCCGCCTACCCGACTGGTCGGCGATCAACGGGATGGCGGACCGGGAACGGCGACAGCGAGGTCATGGATCTGTCGATTGGAACTACGGTCGATCGCCAGATCGAATGGCTGCAGCGCGTCCAGCCCAGATACCTCGCCAGCTATCCGAGCAATTTGCGAGAGATCGCCCGCGAGGCGGTACGGCGCGGCACGACGCTGCGCTTCGATGCGATCATGACGACCGGCGAGATGCTGTCGGAGGCCGCGAGCGCGGCTATACACGACTATTTCGGGCGGCCGCCGCTCGACCGCTACGGCTCCAGCGAAAGCGGGCACATCTCGGCGATGTGCCCGTCGCTCAGGCACCACGTGGCTTCGGAGCTGGTGCTGCTGGAGATCGTCGATGAGAGCGGACAAACTGTGCAGCCAGGTTCGGAGGGGCGGGTGATCGTCACCTCATTCTACAACCTGGCGATGCCGATGATCCGCTACGATGTCGGCGACTACGCGGTGCTGTTACCCGAGCCGTGCGAATGCGGGCGCACACTGCCGGTGCTCGACAAGGTGCTGGGGCGGACGCGCAATGTCTTCAGGTTCGTGGACGGGACCAGCATCTGGCCGGTTCTTCTGGCCAACGATTTGCAGACGTTCGTGCGGAATCGCCAGTTCCAGGTGGTGCAGCGTACGCGTACGGACATCGAATTCCGCTTCGTGCCCGCGGCAGCGGAACAGGCCAACGACCTGCCGGGCCTGACAGCTTACCTGCGGACAAAACTGCACCCATCGCTGTCTGTGACCCTGGCTGCCACGACCGAGATTTCGCGCTCGAGCGGCGGCAAGTACGAGGACTATATCTCGCTGGTCACATGATGAAACTTGCGATGGGTGCCCTACCTCACGGATGCCCGTCGCAGTGATTTCCGATGAAGTGCTGGCCAGGCGGGCAACGATTGGCGATGCTCTGGAAAAGATCGCTCGGCAGATCAATCTCCGGGTCGTCCTCGCGATGGCGCCGGATCAACGACTTGTCTTCGGGCGAGATATAGAATTTCAGGCCCGCCAGGACGCGCGTGTCGTGGTCCTCATTGACGCCGACATCGGCGAACAGCGACATGCCTCGGTTCGACGGCGCCCATTCGACGCCCGTGAAGGCAGTGAGGCCCGGGCCCTCCAATTGGTTTACGCCCGCATACAGGCGCAGATTGTCGCGCGGATAGTAGGCAATCGTTGCTTTGCCGGCGAAGCCTGTCTCGGAGCCGAACTGGTAGGCGGCGATGCCCTCGAGCGTCAGGGGACCGAGATAGAGGTGGCTCTCGACGCCGACCTTGGCGACCTTCGCGCCGCTGACGACGAGTTCGTCGCTGAGCGATTCCGCATTCCAGCGGAGATAGCTGGCGTATACGCCGAACAGTCCGCGCGATGGATCGCGCCAGAACAGATGGCCGCCGAAGCCGTGGAAATCGCCTGCGTTGCCGTCGCCGATCATCCCATCGAACTGGGCGCCGAAGCCGTGGCCCAGTGGGAACGTCAGGGCGGCGAAGGCGCCGGCGGCATTCTCGCCGTCGAGGCTGGCGCCAAATGCGCCGACCTTGGCATTCGCGCCCGAGACAGCGGGCAGAACCGCGCGGCTTTCTCTGAGGTCTGTGGCCAGCGCAGCGCCGCTGACAGCGGTGGTCGCCGCGACGAACAATGCAAGGATCGACGCACTCGACAATAAGTTGCGTTGGGAATGCATGATTTGGCGTCCGAGATTGGAGGAAATTGCAGAAGGACGCACAAGCGAACGAGCATCGACTGTGATTCGCAGGTAAGCGATTCCTCCCTGTCCGTAAATGGTGGAGGCCCGACCGACGGTCGCGGCGGAGCACAATATCCGCCAGCGATGCAATCACGCCGCATGCGCCGGCCTACCTGAGGTCGATCGGGCGGATCAGTGCCTCACATCGGATATCTTTTTCCCGACAGGCTCTGCTGCGATCTGGGTCAACCAAGGCAGCCGCCACAAAGGTGTTGGCCGGACGGCTTGGGTCCGTGAAGCCCCAGGTTCGGTTATTTCGAAGTAATCCAAATGGGATGCGATGCTGCGCGCCGCCAACCGTCGACCTCGGCGGGGCTGGAAACCATGTCGTCGGCCTACCCCCTAAGAGGCATGGCCGCGGGCTCGCAGCCATTGGAATATTGCGGTGCAGCGCGGCTATTCGCGCAAAGAGTGGCAATCAATTTTCGAAGGTGCTCGATGGCATCCATAGCTCGCGTCATTCGCGACAACTTGAGCGCTCGCGTCTGGACCCCGCAACGCTGGGACGATCCGACCTTTCTCGCCCGGTCCGCGGTCGTCATTGTGGCGCTGTCGATCTTCGCGGGGATCGTTCTGCGCGGCTCCGGCTACATCGGCGGTGCTTACAGCTGGTTTTTCATGTCCGGCAGCGCCCAGGACGACTCGTGGCTGCCAATGGGCATGGCCTACGCGCGCGTGACCGGCCAGGCTCCGGGCACGCTGCGTGATCTGTTCTTCGTCGACCTAGTCAAGTTCCAGTACCCCGCGACCTCACTACTGCTCTACTCGGGCCTCGACCTGATCGGCATCCAGCCAACCCTCAGAGTGCTCAACTCTCTGGTGTGGCTCAGCATCCTTGCGACGCCGTTCGTGATCTTCCAGACCTGCGTCGTCTACATCGACAAGAACCAGAACGCGCTCCGCCTTGCCCCCACCGACAAGTATATGATCGCCGGGGCTTTCGCGGTCGCTACGCTGTTCTTCTATCCGATCATGATCTCGTACCGGTTGGGACAGATCCAAGCGATCATGAACCTTGTGTTTGCGCTGGCCTGCTTTTGCTGGGTCACCAACCGCAAAGTCGCTGCCGGCGTCTTCATCGCGCTGAGCTGCATGATCAAGCCACAGTTCTCGCTGTTCCTGGTCTGGGCACTGCTGCGGCGTCAGTTCGACTTTGCCATCGGGTTGGCCATTACGCTCGCCTGCGGCGGACTGCTCTCGCTCATACTCTATGGCTGGGACAACAACATCTATTATCTGGAGGTGCTCCAGTTCATTGCCAGGCGCGGCGAGGCATTCTGGGACAACAGCTCCGTCAACGGCTTTATGAATGGATTGATGAACCCGGATGAAACCTTGGCATTCAATTACCACGGGTTTCCCGCCTACCATCCGGTGACGTATGCGGTGACGCTGCTCAGCTCCTTGGCGATTATCGCCATGACATTGTTGTGGCACAGATCGTCACCAGCCAGCGGTACCGCCCTCGATTTCGCGACGGCCGGTCTGTCCTTCACGCTGGCTTCGCCGATCGCCTGGGGGCACCACTACGGTGTGGCAATGCCGCTGCTGGCCATCTGCTTCATCGCCATTGCCCAGCACTCGCACGGCCTGCGCCGACGCAACCTCGTCATCGGCTGGGGTATATGTCTGCTGCTGTTCAGCAGCTACTGGAACATCACGCAGGCTCTGGCAGGCACCGCCCTGGCTTTCCTGCAGTACTGGCGCCTGTACGCAGCCTTCGGCCTGTTGTGGATCATGTATCGGCTGCAGGCCGACATGGTCCAAGGACACACCACGATCAAGCCCGCGCCGCGGACCAGGGGGCTGACTATCTGACCAGCATGCGCCGTGTACGGCGCGCTTGCGGGGCAGCGTTGCGGTCTTGCGCCCAGCGCAGGTTGAGGCGCCGGGATTCGGCTTCGAGGGCGGCGAGGAAGGCGCGGGCGACGTCGGACATGGAGCGGCGCGAGGGCTCGATCATGACGAGGTCGAGAGAGAGGGCCGGGCCTGTCAGCGGGTTGACCTTGAGGGGCGGCGCGCCGGAGTCGAGGGCCATCATGATGCCCGGCAGGATGGTCACCCAATCGCTGCGCGCGACCAGATCGAGTGTGGCCAGCATGGCGTCCAGCTCGACCAGTTGCTCGATGTGCACGCCGTTGGAGGCGCAGTACGTCTCGATGGTCGTGCGCCGCGTGTTGAGCTTGCCGGGCACGACCAGCTTGAGTGGGCCGAGGCTCGCGAGCTGCACGGGCGCCAAATGCGTACGTTTGGATGCGGCGTTCGACACCAGAACCTCGGGCGTCGTGAGGAACAGGCGGCTGGTCAGTCCGGGCGCGCCAGCGAAGGCCGGCACAATGGCGAAGTCGAGCTCGCCGGCGCGGATCTGCTGGGTCAGCGTGCCGCTGTAGCCCTCGACGACCTTGACCCGCACGTTGGGGTTGGCCTGCATGAAACTCGCCAGCACCGGAGCCAGCGCGCAACGCGTCATGGTCGGCATCAGGCCGACGACGAGCTGCCCTTCCGCGCCCTGGCCGTAGCTCTGGACCGCGCGCTTGGCCTCCTCGTGGATGCGCAGCATCTCGATGCAACGCTGGTAGAACGCGTCTCCCGCGGGAGTGGGAATGACCTGGCCCTTGTCGCGCGAGAACAGTCGAACACCGAGGTTGTCCTCCAGCTTGCGCACGTGCTGCGAGACGCCCGATTGGGTGGCATGCTCGCGCGCGGCAGCGGCCGTGAAGGATCGCTCCTCGTAGACGGCAACAAACAGATGAAAGTCGCGCAGGCTTTCGGACATCGGGCTGCGGCCATTTGGAAACGTGATCACATCCAGCAGGTCATATTATTTTACCGAATGTGCCGCCCGCGTATACCGTTTCTTTATCCTTGAGATCACCGCGGCTACCGGAGGGTAAATCGACGCTGATGACGCTGCAGATCTGCACCTTCGAGGGCGATGCGGTGGACGCTCCGGGCTTGCGGCAGGTGCTCGGGCGTTTCGCCACGGGCGTGGCGGTGATCGCCACACGCACGTCGGAAGGTAAGCTGGAGGGATTGACCGCCAACTCGTTTGCTGCGGTTTCGCTTGATCCCCCGCTGGTGCTGTGGAGCCTGCGCCGCGATGCGCCGTCGCTGCCGTCGTTCCAGCGCGCGGGGGTATTTGCAGTCAACGTATTAGCCGCCCAGCAGCGCGAACTGTCGCGCCGCTTCGCGACGCCTGCTGCGGACAAATTCTCAGCCGTGCCGCATGAGTTGGGCGAGAGCGGCTGTCCGCTGATTGAGGGATGCCTCGCCTGGCTGGAGTGCCGCATCGACTCGATGGTCGATGGCGGCGATCATCTGATCTTCATCGGCCGCGTGCGGCGCGCCAGCTTCAGCGAAGGTGAACCGCTCATCTTCAGCGCCGGACGCTACTGTCGCACCGCTGCGCTGGCCGATTTCTGACAGGCCGGGCGCATCCGCATGGCGGCGAGGGGAGAGAAAGCATGATCCGCGCTGCCGTCATCGGCATCGGCTGGTGGGGCAAGCACCTGATCCGACGTACGGCAGAGTCCGATGCAATCCGCATCACGCTGGCCACGGATCCCAATCCGGCGACGGAAGCCTTCGCGCGCGAGCATCGGCTGGCGTACGCGTCCACGCTGGAGGCGGCGCTCGCCGATCCGAATATCGACGCCGTCATCCTGTGTACCCCGCACGCCCTGCATACGGCGCAAATCGCGGAGGTCGTGCGGGCCGGCAAACACGTGTTCTGTGAGAAGCCGTTGGCGCTGACTCGTGCAGACGCCGAGCAGTCTGTGAAGTTGTGCCGCGATGCCGGCCTGGTGCTTGGCATCGGTCACGAGCGGCGCTTCGAGCCGGCCATCAAGGAGGTGCGGCGCCTGCTGCGCGAGGGCGTACTCGGCACGATCATGCATGCCGAGGCGAACTTCAGCCATGACAAGCTCGCCAGCATGCCGAAAGGCGACTGGCGCGCCTCGCAGAAGCACGCGCCTGCTGCCGGCATGACGGCGATGGGCATTCACTTGACCGACCTGATGATAGAGTTCTTCGGGCCGGTCAGCGAGGTGTTCGCAGCCACCACCAGCCGGGTCGCCTTTGCGGAGAATGGCGACGTGGTGTCCGTGCATCTGCGCTTCGCGTCCGGCCCCACGGGCTACCTGAACGCCATCCTCGTCACCCCACTGTATATCGGCCTGACCATCTTCGGGTCCGATGCGTGGGTGGAGGTGCGAAACCATTCACACCCGGATACGCCGGGACCTGTCACGCTCGCTGTGCAGCACAGGGACGGCCGCCGCGAAACCCGCGAGTACGCGTGGACCGATGCAGTACTGGAGAACCTGGAACTGTTCGCAGGCGCCATCCGGGGAACGGCCACTTATCCTTTCACTGATGTCGAGAAGATCGCCAACATCGCCGCGCTGGAGGCGATCCGAGACTCCGTGGCGGAGAATCGCCCTGTTGCCGTTGCTCCCATCACTTAGTAGCGGCGGTGATTTCGCATCCGCAATCGTCGCGGGTGTCATCCCGCCCAATTGACGCCGGCGAGAGCCGGCTTTCATATGCCGTTGACCCAACGCTGCAACCCCACCCTAGAAAGACCGCATGTCCGACACCCTGCCGCTTGACCCACAGGTCGTGAGCATTCTCGAAGCGGTCACGACCGCGACCCTCACCACCATCCTCTTGAAGAAAGGGCTTCGCAATGTCTGGATGCGCGGCACCAGGCCCATTCGCAGCGGTCAACCGCGCAAAGTCGGAAGAGCATTTACGCTGCGGTTCGTGCCGGCGCGCGAAGACCTTGCGACCCCGGAGAGCTGGGCCTCGCCGACGTCAACGCGAGCTGCCATCGAGGCGATGCCGCAAGGCGTGATCGCGGTCGCCGACAGCATGGGCACGACCGATGCCGGCATATTCGGCGATATCCTTTGTGCGCGGATGGTCAAGCGGCAGGTTGCGGCGCTCGTGACCGATGGCGTCATGCGGGATATGAGCGGTGTGCTTTCTACCCAGCTTAGCGTCTGGTGTCAGGGCGCAGCCGCCCCGCCATCCGTCGCCGGCCTGACGTTCGTCGGCTGGCAGCAACCCATCGGCTGCGGCGGCGTCGCGGTCTTCCCGAATGATGTGGTCGTGGTCGATGAGGATGGCGCCGTCTGCATCCCACAGGCTTTGGTCAATGACGTCGTGGGGCTCGCCGCGGACCAGGAGCTGATGGAAGGCTGGATCATGCAGGAGGTTGGGCGCGGCATCCCGCTGCCCGGGCTTTACCCCATGAACGCCGAGACCAAGGCGCGCTACGAGACCTGGCGCAAGAGCAAGCCAGGCAGCTAGGCGAACCTTGGCGTAAGCCGGGGACCGTATCGGCCAGCATCCCGTCGATGCTTCCGCCGCGAGCGGTCGGGTAGGTGGCTCAGCCCACCATCAGGACGACGCTCAGGATCAATCCAGAGATGGCGGCCGCCAGCAGAAGTTCGCGCATGACAATGTCTCCCCTTGAGTAGGAGAAACATTGCCGATTGCTGTGTCGGTGAAATTGATGCGGATCAACGGGCGGTACATTTTCCACGCCGGCCGGAGCGCTCAGGATTTCATCCGCTTCGGCCAGTAGGAGGGCAGCGCCGAGCCGTCGCGTCCGCCCCAGCCGTCCTTTGCCGCCTCGTCGAACACCGACAGCGTGCGCTCGGTGAGCGGCAGCTCCGCGCCCAATGCCTTGGCCTCGGCGATCATGGTGCGCAAGTCCTTGCGGATCGAGTCGACGTCGAATGCAGGGGCGATGCCGGGACCGCCGGCCAGCGCCTCGGCGACCGCGGGTCCGCGCGTTTTCAACACGTTGGGCGCACCGGACGTGTCGGCGAACAGCTCCATCAGCCACTTCGGATCGGCACCCAGGTGGCGGCACAGCACGTAGGCCTCGCCCAGCGCCTGGTAGGCGACCAGCAGCGGCAGGTTGATGGCGAGCTTCATGCTGGCGCCGGCACCGGCCGGCCCGACGTGCTCGACGCGCCGGCAGAGCTGGTCGAGGATGGCTCGTGCACGGGCGACGTCGACCCCATTGCCACCCGCCAGGCCCAGCAGCTTGCCCTGCCGCGCCGGCCCGGTGGTGCCACCCACCGGGCACTCGACGAAGCAAGCACCTTTGGCGCGCACCTTGGCGGCCAGCGCGGTGATGTCGGCCGGCTGCACCGTGCTCATGTCGATCACGATCTTGCCGGCGATCTTGCCGGCCAGGATGCCGTTCGGACCGTCATAGACGGCCGACTGGGCGTCGGCATTGGTGAGGATGGTGATGATCGCGTCGGTTTCGCCGGCGAGCACAGACGGCGTCGTCGCCACCTTGGCCCCTGCGCTGACCAGCGGCGCGGTCTTGTCGACCGTGCGGTTCCATACGGTTACCTGGTGTCCGACTTCGATCAGACGCAGCGCGATGGCCGCTCCCATCCGGCCAACGCCGGCGATCCCAATATGCATTTTGGCCTCGTGCTAACGCAGTGTCTCTGTGCAGGCGGATGACTTAGCATGCAGCCACAGCCCCCGTCGATGCGGCGACGGGCGGCAGCACGCACAGGAGGTATGCATGACGAACAAGGGCAGGATCGGCATCGTCGGCCTCGGCATCATGGGCGGCGCCATGGCCCGCAACTTGCTCGCGGATGGCTGGACGGTGTTCGGATATGACGTGGACGCCGTAACTGCCGAGACCGCCAGGAAAGATGGCGTCGAAGTCGTCGACAGTCTGGCGACGCTTGCGCGTGCCGTGCCCGACATCATCACCAGTCTACCCACGCCGAAGGCTGTGCTCGACACGGCGCAGGTCATCGCCAAATCAGGTGCCGAGCGCCGCGTTGTGCTGGAGACGAGCACTCTCTCGCTCGAGGACAAGCAGGCCTTCGCCGCGGTTCTCGAGAGCGCGGGCCACGTGCCGCTCGACTGTCCACTGTCGGGAACGGGCGCTCAGGCCAAGGTGAAGGATCTGGTGGTGTTGGCCAGTGGCGCGACCGCTGAGATTGCGCGGCTGGGGCCATTGTTGGGCGGTTTCGCGCGCCAGCACTACGACCTCGGACCGTTCGGAAATGGGACAAAGATGAAGCTGGTGGCCAACCTGCTCGTGGCCATCCACAACGTCGCCAGTGCGGAAGCGCTGGTGCTCGGCATGAAGGCGGGGCTTGATCCGCATCAAATCGTCGAGGTGATCCGCTCCGGAGCCGGCACGTCGCGCATGTTCGAGGTGCGCGCGCCCATGATGGCCGACCAGCGCTACGAGCCGGCCACCATGCGCTGCGCCACCTGGAAGAAAGACATGACGGTAATCGGCGAGTTCGCCGCTTCACTCGGTTGTCCGGTGCCCTTGTTCAGCGCCACCGAGCCGATCTACGACATCGGCCTCGCCATGGGGCATGGAGCGCTCGACACCGCGGCCGTGTGTGCGGTGCTGGAGGCATTGGCTGGCATCAAGCGGTAGCTTCAGCGTCACCGTCCTGGGCTGCGGAAAGCGAAAGGAAAGAGCGGGCAAATCCCGGCAATGTCCGGCGATGAGAGCCGTGAACGTGCCTCGGTAGCGTCTTGGACATGGCTCGCTGATCGCGAGCGCCGCACATGGAGACGCACCGATGAAGACCCTCATTCTCGCCGTCGCATTGGCGTTGACGGGCATTGCCACGACCATCCAGCCCGCAGCTGCAGACGTCCACGCGTGCCTGGTGGGTGATTGCTCAGCCTGACCGGACAGAACGTCCCGGCGAGTCCTCCTCCCCGCAATGTCGGCAGTCTGTCGCTTCAGCGGGCGCTCGCCGGGACACCTACTCCGCCGCCCGCTTGCTCTTCGCCAGCGCAGAGTTGACCATCGGCATCACCTTCTCGGCCAGCAGGACCATGGAGCGGCGGCCGAGGTCGCGGTCGAGCCAGTCCTTGCCGGCGTACAGAAGCGTGCCGAACTCGCCGACCTCCTCGCGGAATTTGAGGATCTCGTCCGCCACCTTGTTCGGCGAGCCCCAGATGACGAGCTTGTCGCAGATGTGGTCGAGCGTCACAGCGCTGTCGGCCATGTCGGACGAGTTCTTGAACAG
>Ga0075365_10000879_pt1 | contig 12566 bp, 11 predicted proteins | sample EndMetdeltDD1765_FD_71387 | JGI IMG/M metagenome (GOLD analysis project Ga0075365, IMG submission 71387) | Populus endosphere microbial communities from Tennessee, USA - Endosphere MetaG P. deltoides DD176-5 | ecosystem: Host-associated > Plants > Roots > Endosphere | place: USA: Tennessee... | reverse complement strand
CTGCTCGGCGTTGCGAATGTCGAGCTTTACACCAACAACCCCAGCAAGATGGCGGCGCTGCTGGCCGGTGGGATTGCGGTCAACGGCCGGATACCGGTGACCGGTCGGGTGACGGCCGACAATGTGCAATATCTGCGCACCAAAACGCTCAGGGCCGGCCATATGTTCGACCTCGGCGAGCTGGCCGTGAAGCTGAAAGACGAAGCCGATGGCTGACTGGAATGCAGGCCATCTGGAGGAAAGGACAGCGCGACGGGTGAATCGCACGTTGTCGCTGGATGCCTATGCGGTGACCATGCTGGTCGCCGTTCTCCTGGTTGCTTCCATGCATTTCTTCGGCGACCGGTTTGGCATGGATACGGCGGCGGCAAGTGTGGCTTTCGTCATCTATGCCATCATTTCTGCAATTGCGCTCGGCAACCTGCACACGCATGGTTTCGAGCGGTTCGGACTGGCGAATGTGGTGACCACCGTGCGCGCGGCGATTACGGCGCTGATGGGTGGTCTGGTGCTCGCCTCCGGCGATCTGGGTGTCGGATTGCACGGTGATGCGCTGTGGGTTTTGGTTCTGGTCGGTGCCATCGCGCTGATGTTGGATGGCGTCGATGGTTATCTTGCGCGCAAGACCCATACGGCATCGCGTTTCGGTGCGCGTTTCGACATGGAAGTCGATGCGCTGCTGATCTTCTTCCTGTCGCTTGCCGCATTCGAACTCGGCAAGGCCGGCCTCTGGGTTCTGGCAATCGGGTTTATGCGGTATGTCTATGTCGTTGCACAGACGGTGTTTCCCGCCTTGCAGGGGGAGTTGCCGCCATCTTTCCGGCGCAAGGCCATTTGTGTGGTCCAGGGTGTCGCGCTCTGTCTTCTGACGGCGCCGATCGTGACTCCGTCCGTTTCGACATGGATTGCCGTCGGCGCGCTTCTATTGCTCACCTATTCCTTTGCAGTTGATATCATTCATCTCCTCAAGGTCGCCGGTAGCGACCAAGCAGTGCCTTTAGAAGGAAGATGAAACCCGGCATTGCGCCGACCAGAGCGAGGATGCCGTAGAGAATGCTCGCGGCAACGCCTTGTGCGGATCCATAACCGAACAACGGCCATAGGGCTGCCGCAGCGGCCTCGCGAGCGCCCCAACCGGAAAAGGTGGCCGGGATCAGCATCATCATCAGGCAGAGCGGAACTGCGGTGATGGCCGCAAGCAACGGCAATGGCGCGCCTATTGCCGTAGAGGCCATCAGGAACATGGCGATGTAGCTGCCGACGATAGCGCTGCTGTAACCCGCCTGAACCGCCCAGGCGCCGTCTGATACGAAAGCGCGGATCATTCCGCTTTTCAATGGCTCAACTCGAGAACGCAGAAATTCGGGCGGAAAGCGAAAGACAAGAAAGACGAAGATCATAATTGCAGCTACGGCAATGGAAAATCCTGACAGGATGTGGCGAAGCTCTTCGGGGATTGCCTCTCCACCCAGGAGGGGCCAGAGCATAAGGCCAATCACGGCGATGGCGAAGAACACGCACTGTCCGGCAAGGCGCTCAAAGAGCACGGCCTGGGCGGGCGTTTTCCAACCGCCGGCGCCTTCGGTCCGATTGCGGATAGCGCGAACCGCATCACCTGCCACGCCGCCCGGCAGAAGCTGGTTCAGAAGCGTTCCGAGATAATAATCAGCAATTGCCTGGTCGATGCCGAGCTTCTGGCCAAGCCGTGTTGCGGTGAAGCGCCAGCGCAACGCCGAAAAGATGATCTGCATCTGCACTAGCAGAAGTCCGGCCAGCACCAGAAGGGGATTTGTGGAGGCAAGGCTTGCGGCAATCTGCGCAGGGTCGAAACGCCAGATCACGGCAATGAGAAGTGCCAGAGCCGCAATAAAGCCGATAAGTTTCAGAAGACGAAGGTTGGAAAAGCGCATGTTGAATAAGCGTGTGGGCCGGGATTTCGATAGGACAGACTACGCATGAACGAATATCGGCCTTTTCGCGAAGAAGACGCAATCACCATAGGACATATCGACCGGCCGAAGGCAAATCGATGGCCGGTTTTACGGATCACGATTTCGCTGTTCGTGGTAGCCGCGATTCTCGCCTTGCCTTCCAGCCCGGAGGCGTTTTCCGAACTTTATAATCTTCGCTTTCCGCTCGAAGTGGTCGGGTTGGCCTTGGTAGCTGCCATCCTGACCGGCGGCTGGTTTGCCTTTTTGCGCTGGGGCGTGACGCTGTCTCTCGCTGTGATGCTTTTCCTCAAGCTTGCCGATATCGGTACCGCCAGTGCCTTTCAACGGCCGTTCAATCCCTATCTCGATCTGAAAATCCTCTCCGACGGCTGGAATCTGATGAGTGGAACGGTCGGAGTGACCGAAGCCGTTGGCATCATCTGCGCCGGGCTGCTTGGCTGGCTGCTGGTGGCCGGCGTGCTTTACTGGTCGCTCGGCGGGTTCCGGCATCTGCAACCGGAATCGCGACAGAGGATATCGCTCGCAAGCGGCATTCTGCTGCTTCTCGGGCTGGCAGCCTTCGTTATCGAAGACCATGAGAGCCGCAATCTCGGTATCGATGCCGCAGCCGGTCCCTATTTCGTTCATCGCATGGCATTGGTGAAGGATTCGATCGCCGATCTTGCCCGTTTCGAGGACGAACTAAAGCAGGATCCGGTCGCGCCCAGCCCACATTTCTCGGCGCTCACCGGCACGGATGTGGTGTTGATCTTCATCGAATCCTATGGCCGCAGCGCCATCGAAGACCCGCGATATGCCAGCACTACGGCAAGCCGCTTGCAATCGGTGGACAAGGAAATCCAGGCCGCCGGCCTTGAGGCACGTAGCGGCTGGCTGACCTCGCCAACGGTCGGCGGCATCAGCTGGCTGGCACACGGTACGCTGCTTTCCGGCCTCTGGGTCAACAATCAGGGCCGCTATGACAGAATGATCACCAGCGACCGGACGAGCCTCAACAATCTGTTCCGCACCGCTGGCTGGCAAACAGCAGCCGTCATGCCGGCGATCACGCTCGACTGGCCGGAAGCCGGCTACTTTGGTTATGACAGCATCCGCGCTGCGGCGGGGCTGGGCTACAGGGGCAAGCCGTTCAACTGGATCACCATGCCGGACCAATACACGCTTTCCGCTTTCGAGAGGCTTGAACGAGCGCCCAGCCACAAGCCCTTGATGACCGAGATGGCGCTGATTTCCAGCCATGCGCCGTGGACGCCACTTCCAACGCTGATCGATTGGGACAAGGTCGGCGACGGATCGGTATTTAACGCACAAGCGGAAAGCGGCGATACGCCCTCCGTCGTCTGGGCGGATCCGAACCGGGTGCGGAGCCAGTATATCAAGTCGATCGACTATACGCTGGAGACGCTTGGCTCCTATATGGCGCGCTACGGCAAAAACACGCTGTTCATTCTTGTAGGGGACCACCAGCCGGCCTCGATCGTAACCGGCGAAGGCGCTTCGCGTGACGTGCCGATGCATATCGTCAGCGGCAATCCGGAACTTCTGAAACGGCTTGATAGCTGGCACTGGCAGGCCGGCATGACACCGCTTAAGGATACGCCTGTCTATCGCATGGACGAATTCCGCAAGAAGTTCGTCGACAGCTTCGATTGAGGGCAGGGACATGGAAGCCACGATCTACCACAATCCGCAATGCGGCACCTCGCGCAACACGCTGGCGCTGATCCGCAATGCAGGCGTCGAGCCGACCGTCATCGAATACCTGCAAACGCCACCGAGCCGCAAGGAACTGGCGAAGATGATCGCCGAAGCCGGCCTGACAGTACGGGAAGCGATTCGCGAGAAGGGCACGCCGTATGCGGAGCTTGGCCTCGACGATCCGTCGCTATCGGATGATCAATTGCTTGATGCGATGCTGGCGACGCCGATCCTGATCAATCGGCCATTTGTGATAACGCCGCTCGGTACACGCCTTGCCCGGCCTTCGGAACTGGTGCTCGATATTCTGCCGGATGCGCATAACGGACCGTTCTTCAAGGAAGACGGCGAGCAGGTTCTGGACGAGAACGGCAAGCGAATTGCCTGACCGTGCTCAGGCGTGTGTTCCGAGATAACTCTCCATCAGCGCCGGATTGGTCGCGAGCTCCGAGGCCGGACCGGAGAGCTTCACCTCGCCGAGTTCGACCAGATAACCCTCGTCGGCGATTTCCAGTGCCGCGCGGGCGTTCTGCTCCACCAGCAGGATCGAGACACCGGTTTTCCTCAATTCGGAGACGATATTGAGGATATCGACGACGATCTTCGGGGCGAGACCGAGGCTCGGTTCATCGAGGAGAAGCAGGCGTGGCCGGCTCATCAGCGCGCGGGCGAGTGCCAGCATCTGACGCTCGCCGCCCGACAGCGTGCCGGCAAGCTGCTTGCGTCGTTCGGCAAGTCGTGGGAAGCGGATGTAGACGTCCTCTCGGGTCTCCGCCCGTTCCGAGGTGCTGCGCAGGAAGCCGCCGAGTTCGATATTGTCCTCCACCGACATGGTGGCGAACAGCTCGCGCTTTTCCGGCACGAGGCAAAGGCCTGAGGCGACACGCTCCTCAACAGAGCGGGGCACTGGCGAATCGTTATAGAGGATGCTGCCCCTGGAGGGCACGATGCCCATGATGGAATTCAACAGCGTCGACTTGCCGGCGCCGTTGGCGCCAATCACAGTGACGATACTGCCGGGTTTCATGGCAAGCGAAATGCCGTGCAGCACTTCGGCGCGGCCGTAGGAGACGTGGATATCCGAGAGTTCGAGCAGATTGGCGCTCATGCCGCACCTCCGAGATAGGCCGCGATGACTGCCGGGTGCCTGCGCACCTCTGCCGGGTTGCCTTCGGCGATCAGTGTGCCGAAGTCGAGCACGACGAGATGGTCCACCAATCCCATGACGAAGCCCATGTCGTGGTCGACCAGCAGTACGGCGACGCCTTCTTCACGCAACTTCTTCAAGAGGTTGGCAAGCTCCTGTTTTTCGCCGTGACGCAGGCCGGCCGCGGGTTCGTCGAGTAATAGCACGGTCGGATCGGCGGCCAGTGCCCGGGCGATTTCCAGAATGCGAATCTGTCCGAGAGCCAGATCGCCCGCCGGGCGGTTGGCATATTCACTCAAGCCGACGCGCGCTAGCTGATGGGCGGCCTCCGCCAGCAACGTCGCCTCCTCGTCGCGCTCCACATGCAGGAAGCTCTTGAAGACACCGGCCGAGCCGCGAAGATGGGCGCCGAGCGCGACGTTTTCCAGAACGGACATCTCGGGCAGGATTTTCGCATGCTGGAAGGTCCGGGCGATTCCGTGTCTGGCGATATGGCGCGGGCTGTCACCGGAGAGTTTTTGGCCCTGATAGAAGACCGAGCCGCTGGTCAGCGAGGCTATACCGGTGATCAAGTTGAAGGTCGTGCTCTTGCCGGCGCCGTTCGGGCCGATCAATCCGACGATTCGGCCGGCCGGCACCTCGAAGCTGACGTCGTTGACGGCGACGAGACCGCCGAATGCTTTGCGAGCCTTGTCCACCTTGATCAGCGGTGAGCCGGCCGGCGCGAGCGTTCGCTTCGGCAGCTTGTGATCGGAGGTCGGGATCGGCTTCGGCGGGCGTTTCGGCAGAATTTTCAGCACGAATGGCCAGAGGCCATCGCGAGCAAGCTGCAGGATAACGACCAGCAGGATGCCGAAAACGATCATCTCGAAATTCGTCGTCGTGCCGAGCAGTGCAGGCAGGAAGCGCTGCAGCAGTTCCTTCAGGATGATGACGAGGCCGGCGCCGAAGATCGCGCCCCAGACATGACCGGAACCGCCGACCACTGCCATCAGCAGATATTCGATGCCCATGGAAAGCCCGAAGGGCGTTGGGTTCACGTTGCGCTGCATATGGGCATAGAGCCAGCCGGAAAGGGCAGCTACCACGGCCGCGAAGACGAAGACGGTTAGCTTGGCGCGGACGATATTGACGCCGAAGGCTTCTGCCGCTTGGCCGCCGCCGCGCAAAGCGCGGATGCCGCGGCCGGTTCTTGAATCAAGCAGGTTGCGGGCGCCGATCGCCACCGCGATGACGAAGAACCAGATGAGGTAATAGATCGCGCCGTCGCTCAGGAACCGGTAACCTGCAAGTTCTATTGGCGGAATGCCGGTGATGCCGTCATAGCGGCCAAGCATGTCGATCTTGCCGAACAGGTAATAGAGCGACAGGCCCCAGGCAATCGTGCCGAGCGGCAGAAAATGCCCGGAGAGGCGCACAGTGATCAGCCCGAGCGGTAGGGCGATGACGCCTCCGATGATGACGGAAAGCGGCAGAGTGAGCCAAGACGAGATGCCATAATTGGTGGCGAGCACGGCGGTCGTATAGGCGCCAAAACCGCAGAAGACCGCCTGTCCGAAGGAGGTCAGGCCGCCGACGCCGGTAAGCAAGACAAGGCCGATTGTCACCAGAGAGGCGAGGCCGATATTGTTCAGGACGGTGATCCAGAACGGTGGCACCGGCAGCATGGGGATGACCGCCAGAAAGGCGATACTCGTGAGGCCAGGAAGGAGGCGCTGGATGTTCATCGCTCACTCCTCCTCATGGAACGCATTGCTGAGGGACAGCCAGACCAGAACCGGAATGATCAAGCCGAAGACGATGACTTCCTTATAGGAACTGGCGAAGAAGGAGGCAAAAGCCTCGATCAGGCCGACGGCGATGGCGGCAATCGCAGTGATCGGAAAACTCGCGAGCCCGCCGATGATCGCCGCGACGAAACCTTTGAGGCCGATCAAGAAGCCGGTGTCGTAATAGATCGTAGTGATCGGGCCAATCAGCACGCCGGAAACCGCGCCGATCGTAGCCGCCAGCATGAAGGCGGTGACGCCGGTCAGTTGGGTGCGGACACCAACGAGACGAGCGCCGAGTCGGTTGACGGCAGTGGCGCGCAGTGCCTTGCCGAGCAGGGTGCGTTCGAAAAAGACGTAGAGCGCGATCATGATGCCGATCGTTGCGCCGTAGATCCACAGGCTCTGGGCCGGCACCATCAGCATGCCCATCGTGTAGTTCGCGTCGGACAGCGGCTGGGCGCGAAGGCCTTCGGCGCCAAAAAAGACGAGGCCGAGGCCCATCATGGCAAGGTGGACGCCGACGGAGCAGATGAGAAGCACGAGGACGGAAGCATCCGCCAGCGGGCGGTAGGCGATGCGATAGACGTAAAAGCCCATGGGGGCGATGATCAGAATGGTCAGCAGCGCCTTGACGAATGAGGGCAGGCCAAGCGGCGCGAGGAGAGTGGTGAGGCCGTAGATCATGCCGGGCAGGACGAGATTCACGGCGACGCTGCGCAGAAGGGTGCCACGATCCGCACCGCGCCGCATGTTCCAGAGGTCCAGCAGGAAAGCGATCGCGCCGAAGAAAACCAGAAGCGAAATGGTCGCCGGTACCTTGGAACTGTCGAGCAGCGCCAGTGTCAGTGCGCCATAGGCGACGAACTCGCCCTGCGGAATGAAGATCACCCGCGTGACCGAAAAGACCAGGACGAGGGCGAGGCCAAGCAGCGCATAGATCGCACCGCTGGTCACCCCGTCCTGGATCAGGAAGGTCGCAATCATCGCGTCCAAAGGATGGTCTCCTGGTTACTGCTGCTTGAGAAGTTGTTGTGAATCGGTGTTTTGGGCTACCGGCTGCGAGGTCTTCCCTTCTCCCCAATGGGGAGAAGGTGGCCCGAAGGGCCGGATGAGGGGGCCGCGCCCTCCAGCATCCCAAACGCCAATGAGCGTATACCGCGAAGCCCCTCATCCGCCTGCCGGCACCTTCTCCCCGTTGGGGAGAAGGGAACCTGCGGCATGAGCGACACCCCATAGCCGGCTTACTTGATCAGCTCGAACTTGCCGTCCTTGGCCGTGAACAGCACGACGGCGCGATCATCAAGGCCGAGATGGTCATCCGCCTTGAAGTTGAACACGCCCTGGCTGGCCGGGAATGGGCCGCCGGTTTCGATCGCGTCGCGCAGGGCGGCGCGGAATTCAGGCGTGCCGGGCTTGGCCTTCTTCAGTGCGATCGGGATCGCTTTTTTCAGCACAGCCATCGCATCATTGATATGCGGGCCGAACTGGGTGCGGGTGTTCGGGCCGTATTTCTTCTCATAGGCCGTTACATAGGCCATGCCTTCCGGCTTAGTTTCCGCCGTATCGGCCAAGGCTTCCGGCGCCATGGCCGGGCCGGAGGCGAAAACCGTGTTATCTGCGGCCTTGCCGGCGATCTTCAGGAAGTCGAAGGTGACGGCGCCGTGGGTCTGGTAGACCTTGCCAGTGAAGCCGCGTTCGCGGAGCGCGATCTGCGGCAGTGCCGCACCGGTTCCGGAGGCGCCGACGAAGACCGCATCCGGGCGGGAGGCGACGAGCTTCAGCACCTGGCCGGAAACGGATGTGTCGGGGCGGGCATAACGTTCGTCAGCGACAACCTTCAGGCCGTATTGCTCGCCGATGGCTTTGAACTGGCCTATCCATAGGTCGCCATAGCTATCCGAAAAGCCGATATAACCGACCGTCTTGACGCCGTCGGCCTTCATCTTGGCAAACAGGTTCTTGGCGATCAGGCCGGCATCCTGCGGCATGATGAAGGTCCATTTGCCCTTGGAAATGTTCGGCGGCACCGGCGAGCAGCTAAAATGCGGCGTGCTGCTTTCGGATGCTACATTGGCAACGGCGATCGAGGCCGGCGTCAAAGCCGAGCCGACGATGACGTCTACCTTGTCGTCGTTGACGAAGCGGCGAGCGTTGGTGGTGGCGATCGACGGATCACCGGCGTCATCCAGCACGATGACCTTGAGCTTTTCGCCGCCGACTTCGGTCGGCCACAGTTCGACGGAATTCTTCAAGGGAATGCCAAGCGCGGCGCCCGGGCCGGTGGACGAAACAGTAACGCCGATCGTGATGTCGGCGAATGCAGGGGCAGCCATCAGCGGCAGGGACACGACGGCAGCAACCGCGATCCCGGCGAGAAACCGGTTCTTCATAAGATCCTCCCAGATCAAAAGGGCGATCTCCTCCCGCCCGCCTGTTTGTTTACAGGGAGATTGTTTCTTTGTAAACAATTCAGGTGGTCCTGAAGTAAGGTTGTCCGGTTATGAGGATTATGCTTTTCAGCGTATCGGATCAGTCCGCATCCTTGCCGAAAATCCTGGCGAAACCGGGCTTGCCATTTGCCTCGATCAGCTCTCGCGTGGCCTTGGCGCGGCGCTCCACAAGTGCCAGCATATCCATGAACGCGTCCATCTTCTCCGATCCGATCTCACCGAAGAGATGTTTTTCGAGCGCGTCGATGCCGGCGACCATCCGGTCGAATACGGCCGTACCCGCTTCCGTCAGCTCGATCTGCGCCCAGCGGGCATCGCGCTCGTCGGCGCGACGGAGGATCAGGCCGCGATCGACAAGGTCGCGGATCGCCCGCGATACCATCGCCTTGTCGATCGTCGTGAGCTTGCCGATCTCCATCGGCGAGATCGAACGGAAACTGCCGATCGCCGACATGACCCGCCAGAGATTGAGTGTAAAGCCGTTCGCCTCGCAGAGCAGGCTGACGAGCTTGACCATTTCCGCATTGGTGCGCGCCATACGATACGGCACGACGCCTGCAAGCTTTCTTGTGGGGCGCTCGTCGGTCATTCGGGTCTCTGCCGCTGAAGCCGTATTCGGCGCATCAGGTTACAAGTGCCTTCTGCTTGTATTCAGCCGTATCCCAGAGGCTATTGGTCATGATATCCGTGAGGATATCGACCGCCGCCAGGACATCCTTTTCGCCGATATAAAGCGGCGTGAAGCCGAAGCGGATGGCGTTCGGGGCGCGGAAATCGCCGATTACGCCGCGGGCGATCAGGGCCTGCATGATAGCGTAGCCTTCCGCGTGCAGGAAGGAAATCTGGCTGCCGCGCTTGTTCCCATCGCGCGGCGAACCGAGGGTGAGCATGGGGCAGCGCTTCTCGACTTCCGCAACAAAGAGATCGCAGAGTTTTATCGATTGACGCCGGAGGTCCGCCATGTCGACGCCTTCCCAGGCATCCAGCGCCACATCGAGTGCCGCAAGGCCGATGATCGGCGGTGTGCCAACCCGCATGCGATCGATGCCGCCGCCGGGACGGTAACCGAGATCGAAAGCGAAGGGTGACTCGTGCCCCAGCCAGCCGGAGAGCGCCGGGCGGACCTTTTCCAGGTGGCGCGGTGCGACATAGATGAAGGCTGGTGCACCGGGACCGCCGTTCAGATATTTGTAAGTGCAGCCGACGGCAAAATCCGCCTCAGCGCCATCAAGATCGACCGGCAGGGCGCCGGCGGAGTGGGCGAGATCCCAGACGGTGATTGCGCCGACGGAATGCGCCTTTTTGGTCAGCGCCTTCATGTCATGCAGACGTCCTGTGCGGTAATCCACCTCGGTCAGCATCAGCACTGCGACGTTTTCGTCGATCGCGGCTTCGATCTCTTCCGGCTCAACGATCTTCAGCTCATGGCCGCGGCCGAGCGAGCCGATCAAGCCTTGGGCGATGTAGAGGTCGGAAGGAAAATTGCCGCTGTCGGAAAGGATGATCTTGCGCTCCGGCACGAGATCGACGGCGGAGGCGAGTGCCTGATAGACCTTGATCGACAGGGTGTCGCCCATCACGACGGCGCCTTCGGCTGCACCGATCAGCTTGCCGACCCGGTCGCCGATCCTGCGCGGCATCATCATCCAACCGGCCTTGTTCCAGCCTTTGATCAGCAACTCCCCCCATTCGTCCGTCATCAATTTGGCGACACGGTCCTTGGCGGCGATCGGTAAAGGGCCGAGGGAGTTGCCGTCGAGATAGATGACGCCTTCCGGCAGATGGAAGAGCGAGCGGGTCTTTTCGAAATCCGTCACGGATGACACCTTGCTGTTGGTCTGTTGGAGCATGCGAAGTACTGCAGACTAGAAGCTCGCTTCCGACTTGCAAGAGCCATTCGCGTCTTCAATCCGTGACGTGCCGGCGCATCCGGTGCTTGTGAGACCGGTGGTGCCGCCCTAACCTTGTCTTCAGACGAGGAAGAGAGGTTCGACCACGATGGACAATTCCGTTTCCAAAACAGGACCTTATCCAAAGGAGCCAGAGATCCTCGAATTCCTGAAGATCTGCGACGGCTTTTATCCGCCCGATGCGGTGAACGCCTCGATCGAGCAGCAACGGGCCTGGTATGATGCGCTTTGCGCCCGTTTCGACCAGCCGCTGCCGGGAGGGATGATCTTTCAGGACGAGATGCTGGTCGTGCCGATCCGGCGCTATCGGCCAGCAAAGATCGATACGGAAACCGTGCTGCTGTACCTGCATGGCGGTGGGTTCGTGGTCGGTTCGCTGCAGAGCCATCATTCCATCTGCGCGGAGATTGCCGAAGCTGCCGGTGCGGAACTGGTTTCGGTCGATTACCGGCTGGCGCCGGAACATGTCTGGCCGGCGCAGACGGATGATTGTTTTGCCGTGCTGAAACAGTTGATCGGGCAAAGCCGGCAGGTCGTGGTGATCGGCGACAGCGCGGGCGGCAATCTGGCGGCTGGGTTGGTGCTGCGTGCGCAAGACGAGGGGCTTTCCGGTATTATTGGCCAGGTGCTGATCTATCCTGGTCTCGGCGGCGATCTGGTTTCAGGCTCGTATGAGGAGATGGCGCACGCGCCGGGGCTGACGACGGCGGATGTCGCCTTTTACCGGGCGGTCCTGAAGGCGCCGCAGGATGAACCGGTGGCGCATCCGCTGAAGGCCGCCGATCTCTCCGGCCTGCCGCCGGCCTATGTCACCGTCGCGCATTTCGATCCATTGCGGGACGACGGGCGGATTTATGCCGAGCGGCTGCGGCAGGCAGGCGTGGAAGCCGTCTTCCGGGACGAGCCGCAGATGGTGCACGCCTGGCTGCGCGCCCGGCATATGAGCCCGGGTGCCACCGAAGGGTTTCGGGCGCTTTGCGAAGCCGTGCGGCGGCTGGCTACATCAGGTCGCGCGTGATGACCTTTTCGAAGGTCTTTTCGAAGACCTGTCTCTCGCCTTCGTAAGCGATGACGGAAGCGCTAACCAGCCAATCCGTCGCCGTGCAGGCGATGCGGGAGGTGGAAACGGTTCGCACCGACCAACCTTCGCGCCGCATGTCGCAGGTCCAGGTGGAAATACCCGTCATCGAAAGCGGATCGTCCGGCTTGATCGACCAGGTTTCTTCGCGAAGCTGGCGGGTGGCCAACCCGGTTTCCGGGTGTTCGAAAAGACCTGTATCCTCGTGGATCTGATAATCCGTGCGATTGGCGGAGAGATCGCGGGTAACACTGCGTCTGGTTTCCGCTGGCGCGTGTTCGATATATGTCGGCAGTGGATCGGGATTATCCGGCTGTTCCATTTCGAATGTTTCGTGTGCGCCAAGCTTGGGCATGGCAAGGCCGAGCGAGGCGATATCGAGCGTCAGGCCCCGATCGGTCGGCGGCGGCAGCACGGTTGGCCAGTAGGCGGTCGACAAGGATAGCCGGATTCGATGGTCTTCGCCGAAGCGGTAACCGCAGGTATCCAATTCAAGCCGGATCGTGATGGGCTCGCCGGGTTTGAGCGGTTTCGGGTTCTCGTTGCCGTCGCGATGGGC
>Ga0075365_10000877_pt1 | contig 12566 bp, 14 predicted proteins | sample EndMetdeltDD1765_FD_71387 | JGI IMG/M metagenome (GOLD analysis project Ga0075365, IMG submission 71387) | Populus endosphere microbial communities from Tennessee, USA - Endosphere MetaG P. deltoides DD176-5 | ecosystem: Host-associated > Plants > Roots > Endosphere | place: USA: Tennessee... | reverse complement strand
AGATGTACGAGCCGGCCTTCTACTCGACGGTCGTGCAGGACTGGGGAACCAACTACCTGATTGCCCAGACGCTCGGCCCCAAGGCGCAATGCCTGGTCGACCTTGGCCATCACGCGCCGAACACCAACATCGAAATGATCGTTGCCCGCCTGATCCAGTTCGGCAAGCTCGGCGGATTCCACTTCAACGATTCGAAGTATGGCGACGACGACCTCGATGCCGGTGCGATCGAACCATACCGTCTGTTCCTGGTGTTCAACGAGTTGGTTGATGCCGAGCAGCGTGGCGTCAACGACTTCAATCCGGCTCACATGATCGACCAATCGCACAATGTGACCGATCCGATCGAAAGCCTGATCAACAGCGCCAACGAAATCCGCCGCGCTTATGCGCAGGCTCTGCTTGTCGACCGCAAGGCGTTGGCCGGCTATCAGGACGAAAACGACGCGCTGATGGCGAGCGAAGCCCTGAAGCGCGCTTATCGTTCTGACGTTGAGCCGATCCTGGCGGAAGCGCGCCGCCGTACTGGCGGTGCGATCGATCCGGTCGCAACCTACCGCGCAAGCGGCTACCGCAGGAAGGTCGCTGCCGAGCGTCCGGCTTCGGTTGCCGGCGGTGGTGGCATCATCTGATCCTTAAGCCTCCCAAGGCTGTTTTGTCGGGCCGCTGTCTACGGGACGGCGGCCCGATCCCGTTTTACGGCTTCCATTCGCCGGCGATCTGCCGGGTGGCGATGTTCAGTCGGTTCCAGACGTTGATGTTGGCGATGGCGATGACGAGGGCCGCCAGGCTCTTGCCGTCGAAATGCCGCGTGGCTTCGTCCCAGATGTGATCGGGCACCGGGTCGGCGCGATCGCTGACGCGAGTGACCGCCTCCGTCAAGGCAAGGGCTGCCCGTTCGGCCGGCGTGAAGTACGGCGTGTCGCGCCAGGCGCTAACAGCAAACAGGCGCTCATCCGTCTCGCCCGCCTTCTTGGCAATGCGCGGATGCCCGTCGATGCAAACGCTGCAGCCATTGATCTGGCTGGCGCGCAGATTGACGAGTTCCAACAGGATTGGCGAAAGACCTGATTTGGCCGGTATTGTCCCGAGGGCATGCAGAGCCTGCATCGCTTCAGGGACGACGATGGCTGGATTTCCCATTCTTGCTTGCATCATATGTCTCCTTGAGGTGTTTTCCAAAATGACGCCGCCGGCTGTGCTTTGTCACATCGGCCGGGTTTCGTTCGTCATGGAGTTGACGAAACAGGCTGGAGGAATGTGACAATGGATAAGAAAAACTGGCTGGCTGGAGAATTCGAAGCGAACAGGGCGCATCTCAGCGCCGTCGCCTATCGTATGCTCGGCTCCCGCGCTGAGGCCGACGACGCCGTTCAAGAGGCCTGGCTGCGGCTCGGCCGTTCTGATGCGGACACGATCGACAATGTCGGCGGCTGGCTGACGACCGTTGTGGCACGCATCTGCCTGGACGTGCTGCGATCAAGAAAGACGAAGCGAGAAGAGCCGTTTGATCTACCCGTTCATGAGCGCGTCGCAGATACGTCCAAGGCGACCGATCCGGAACGGGAATTGGCCCTTGCCGACTCCGTCGGCCTGGCGCTGCTCGTCATTCTGGAGACATTGGCGCCGGCCGAGCGCGTCGCCTTTGTACTGCACGATATGTTCGATCTGCCCTTCGACGACATTGCGCCGATCATTCACCGCTCTTCGGCGGCAACGCGCCAGCTCGCAAGTCGCGCCCGCCGTCGGGTCCAGGGCAGGACCGATGTCCCGGAGGCGAACGCCGCACGCAAGAAGCAGATCGTCAACGCGTTCCTTGCGGCTTCGCGTCTTGGCGACATCAAGGCACTGCTCTCGATCCTCGATCCGCAGGTGGTCTTCACCCCCGACGCTACAGCGATGCGCTATAACCCCTCCGTTCACGAGCTTCGCGGCGCAAATGCCGTCGCAGAAACCTTCAAGGGGCGGGCCCAGGCCGCCCAGCCCGCGCTGATCGATGGAGAGTTCGGGCTGGTGGTTGTTGTGGGTGGACAACTGCGCGTCGTCCTGCTTCTGACTTTCGAAGAGGAGAAGATCACTGCGATCGATGCGGTTGCCGCCCCCGAGTATCTCGGCCATCTAAAATACGAGTTGCTGGGAGAATAGTGGCGCCGATCCCCAAACGGCCCGATCCCCAAACAGAAAGAGCCGCCGCTTGGTCAGCGACGACTCTCACAGGGGCAGGGAAGCACCCGAAACTTCAGCAATAGCTGCACATGGCCGCTGGGTTGTTGGAGATCACGCTCAGAAATTTGCCCACTGGAGAGGTCCGTTGTTCGCGCTTCTTGGCGGCCGTCTCAAGCAGACGCTTGAAATCGTCAAGTTTCACGCCGTCGGCGCGGAGCACCATGGCGATCAGGGGGTCGCGAAGGGCTTCGGTAATGGTCAGGTCTTCTCTGGTCTTGCTCATGGTTTGCCTCCTTTCGTGGGCGGTAGCCCGTGTTCCACCCCGGCCGCATCATTCAACCACGTTGACTTCAGCGAGAAGTGGTGTTACCGGTAAGTAACACTGCATTTGTTACCGATCGGTCACATGGATGTCAAGGACCTTGTCCGCAAAAAAATCAGAATCATTGAGCCTGCTGTCTCCTGCAAATACTGACGAGAAAATCCCGCCACGGGAGCGCATCGTCTCGACCGCCGCCGAGCTGTTTCGTGAGCACGGCATCCGCGGCATTGGCGTGGATGCGATCGCAGACGCCGCATTGACCAACAAGATGACGCTCTACCGCCATTTTGGCTCTAAGGACGAGCTGGTCTGCGAGACGCTGCGCCGCGCTTCGGAAAAAGCCGAGGCGATCTGGCGCGATCTCGAGACGGCCCATCCGGGCGATCCGAAAGGGCAGCTCAGGGCATGGGTCGAAGCGCGAACGCAGAGCCTTTGCGGTGAACATGTTGGCTGTGATCTCGCCAATGCAGCCATCGAGCTCAAAGGCGAGGGGCATCCGGCCTATGGCGTGATCGAACGCCACAAGGCAGAGCAACGCGACAGGCTGGAAGCGCTCTGTCTTTCAGCCGGTGCGCGCGAACCGAAACTGCTGGCCGATACGCTGACGCTCCTTCTTGAGGGCGCTCGCGTGACGCGCCAAGCCATGGGCAACGACACATGTTGCAATCATTTCTCCAAGGCCTGCAACGCTGCCATCACCGCTTTTGCGTGATGGCGCCCGCCGATCGGCGGGAACCATACGCCTTTACACTCGTTTCGGACGATGTGGGAAGTAAAGGCATGGATTACACCTACCTTCACCGTCTGTATGCAAAACGAGCAGAACTCGAGGCAAAGCTCGAGCTCTATGAGGCGCGCGATTGCTTCGGCGACGAAGAGATCGATGACGGCACCGATCAAGAGCTGCGTGAGCGGATCAATGAATTATCTGCTGAGATCGACGTGCTGGAGCATTCGAGCGCACTTTAGTTGCTCGCGTCCAATAACTGGATGGTGCGATCGTCGAACTCTCCCCGATAGAGCCGATCAATCACCTTGTGAAAAGGCGATCCATGTTCGCTGATCGCCGCAAACAGCGTCATGGAAGAGCGCAGCTTGAAATCATCAGGAGAGCCAAAGACTTCGTGCGCGGATTTGCCCTCGATAGCAAGGACGGCTTCGACGCAGCGCAGTAGCCTGCCGCCGAGAACGGGATCTGCAAGATAGGCAGCGGCCTCTTCCGCTGATCGGATGGCGTATTTTTCTGCCATGAATGATGAGCCGAGGCCGGCGATCTGAGGAAAGATGAACCACATCCAGTGGGAGCGCTTATGTCCGGCTCTCAACTCCGAAAGCGCCCGCTCATAGTCCCCATTCTGCGCGTCAACAAAGCGGCCCAGATTATAGTCAATCTCATCGGGCATCGACGATCCTCCTCTTGCGCATAACTATATCGCAGGGAAGGGTTGTCCATGCCCGCAGCGCGACAGATCCTCAGCAGGATCTGTCTGGGTACGGGCTGTGCTCACGGCAGTAATCGACCGCGGGCAACGATTCCGAGATCGATCCGACCGTTGCCGTGTCGAGGCCCGATGCCATGGGTGCCGTCAAATGGACCGTCAGCCCTGCAATGCCCAGAAGCGCAAAGGCTGCAAGAACGATGAAGCGTTCTGATATTGAAGGTTTGTGCGCATTCACATGCTCAACGTATTCGCGTTCGCCCATGCCGTTCAACTCGTCATCTATTGCGTGGTGGTGCACCACGTCGCCGTGCGCCGTGTTCCAACTCTCGCCGTTTGTCATTTTGTTAACTCCTACACGGATGCGTACACCGGCACATGATCGTCCTTTCGCCGGCAAACAGCACGCAAAAGCCATGTGTGTTTTCTTGGTCCCCAATGGAAGACCGGATACACAAACGCAGTGTTCATAAAATCGAACCAATCGGTTTGATTTGACTTTAAGGGCTTGGCTCGCCGAATAAATTCGGCTTAGTTCGGCAGGTCAGTCAGATTGTGGATACCCCCATGACGAAAACATTTGGCGCCATGTCCGTCGCGCAGCTTTCCAGTCTCATCCAAACGACAGCTGTCGATCCCATCGAAGTGACGGAAGCCGTCATCGATGGCATCGAAGCACATGCCGATCGGGCGGTCTTCACGACAATCCTGAAGGATCGCGCGACGGAAGAGGCGAAAGCCTCATCGAAGCGAATGAAAGAGGGCCGCTCGCGTGGCATGCTGGACGGCATTCCAATCGCCTGGAAGGACCTCTTTGATATCAAGGGTCGCACAACGACCGCCGGTTCGACGGTTCTGGCAAGCGGTCCGGCTGCGCAGGCAGACGCGCCAGTCGTGGCAACGCTGAAGCAGGCGGGCATGGTCTCGATCGGCTGTACCAATATGAGCGAGTTCGCGTTCTCCGGGCTCGGCCTCAATCCGCACTACGATACGCCCCACAATCCGCGCAGCAGCGATGTTCCACGCGTTCCGGGCGGTTCGTCTTCCGGCGCTGGCGTTGCGGTGGCAGCTGGCCTCGTACCGGTGGCGATGGGGACGGATACGGGCGGCTCCGTGCGCATCCCTGCCGCCTTCAACGGCATTGTCGGATATAAGGCGACCCGCGGCCGCTACCCCATGGCGGGCGTCTATCCGCTGGCGAAAAGTCTGGATTCGCTGGGTCCGCTCTGCAGGACCGTTCAGGATGCGGTTTGGATCGACGCTGGAATGCGCGGTGCGGCGGCGCCGGCAATTGTTGCCCGGCCGCTCAAGGAGCTCGATATCGTGATCCCTGACAACGTCGTGTTCGATGGTGCGGAAGCCGGGGTTGTTGCGTCTTTCGAGACGGCAGTCGATTGGCTCGCGGCGGAGGGCGCATCGATCAGCCGGATCAAAATCCCGGCTTTTGATGAATTGTTGGCGCTCATGGCCCAGTACGGCGCCCTTGTCACGGCCGAAGCCTTTGCGCTTCACCGCGAACGGTTGGCGGGGCCGCAAGCCGCCGACATGGATCACCGCGTCGTGATGCGCATAAGGCTTGGCGAGAAGACAACGCTGGCGAACTATCTTGCGATCCTCGATAAGCGCGAAAGGTTGATAGGTGATGTCGAGCGCCTCGTCGGCGATAGCTTCGTCGCTTTTCCATCTGTCGTCCATGTGGCGCCGCCAATCGCGCCGCTGGAAGCCGACGACGATTTGTTTTTCGCAACCAACGGGAAGACGTTGCGCAACACGCTGCTTGGCAACTTCCTCGATTGGTGCGGCGTATCGATACCGTGCGGGACGGGAGATGCTGACATGCCGGTAGGCTTGCTGCTTTCTGCCTTGGGCAAACGGGACGAGGCACTTCTCAGCGCAGCGCTCTCGGTGGAGGAGGTTATCCGCGGATAACTCATTTAAGACGGTCGCTATTGCTCCTGGGAGGAGAACATGACTGAAGGCAATTTGGAGAATGGACGTTTTGCAGTTTCGACATGGTCGCTGCATCGGCTGTTAGGGGCCGTCTATCCCTACAGCCCCGATCCGGACAAGAGTGCCGCGCGCAAGGAGCCCTATGGGCCAGGGCGGTCCGCGTTGACCGATATCCCGGGGCAACTTGCCGACCGTGGCATCGGACGGCTTGAGATATGCTCGTTCCACCTGCCAAGCCTTGAACCCTCCTATCTCGCGGAGATGCGCGCCGCGCTTCAGGACGCTGGGATCCTGCTCCAGACGCTGCTCGTTGAAGATGGGGATCCAAGCCATCGCGAAACCGCCGAGCGGGATATCCAGTGGATCGCCGGCTGGATTGAGATCGCGCAAGCGCTTGGCGCCAAGAACATGCGGGTGATCGCAGGTAAGCAGCCGCCGACGGCAGAAAACCTCAAGCGGGCAGCGGGCCATCTTGGTTGGTTTGCGAAACAGGCGCACAACAGCAGCGTTCGCATTGTCACCGAGAACTGGTTCGATCTGCTGGCTTCTGCGAAGGAGACGAATTGGCTGCTGGATACTCTGCAAGGCAAGGTCGGTCTGAATGGCGATCTTGGCAATTGGGCTGCACCGGCAAAGTACGCGGGGCTTTCCGACATCATGCGTCGTGCGGAACTCTGTCACGCCAAGGCCGATTTCAACGGATCGGGGCTAGACAGTGCGGACTACCGCAAATGCCTGGAGGCGTGCCGGACGGCAGGTTACAGCGGACCATATACCTTGATTTACGATTCATCGTTTTTTGCCGATGAGTGGGACGGCATCCTGCATGAAAAGGCATTCGTCGAGGACTTCCATCAGGAAAAGCAGCGCGCGGTTGGCTGAACCGCGAAAGGAGCATGGCATGAGTGGCGCAACGACGATCGACGGCTTCGCAAAGCGGATCCGAAGCGGTGAGGGCGGATTGATATCCGCGTGGATCGGCATTCCCGATCCGCTTTTCGTCAATCATCTGGCGCAAGAGGCCTTTGATGCCGTTGTGTTGGATATGCAGCATGGCGTTTGGGACATCGGATCGGCCGCTGTTGGTATTGGCCAAGGGAGGCTTGCCGGCAAACCGGTGCTCGCTCGCATTCCGGTCGGCGATTTCGCATCGGCCTCGCGTCTTCTCGATGCGGGAGCCTCCGGCATCATTGCGCCGATGATCAACTCGGCATCGGACGCCAGGGCCCTGGCGACGGCCACCAAATACCCACCCCTCGGCGAGCGTAGCTGGGGGCCGACCCTGGCGATGAACCATACGGGGCTTTCGGCAACCGAATATCTCGCTGCCGCCAACCAGCAGACCGTGGCAATTGCCATGATCGAGACGCGCGCGGCCCTTGATGCTGCAGATGAAATCATGCGTGTCGACGGCATCGACGGCATCTTCGTCGGGCCATCCGACTTGTCGATCGCACTGTCAGATGGAGCGAAGGTGGCACCCGATACGGCGCAGGTCGACGCCGTTCTCAAGCACTTGATCGCCCGTTGCCGGGCTCATGGCAAATTTGCCTGCGTGTTCGGCAGCAATGGCGAGCGGGCGGGCGAGCTGTTGAAAATGGGTTTCGATTTCGTTATCGCCGGGGCCGACACGCAGCAGTTGCGTTCGGGTGCAGCAAGCGCGATTGCAGCCGCCAGGCGGGTCCAGGCAAGCTGATCTATTTGACGGCGAGCCATATGACGTGCCGCGCGCCACCGCGCTTGCCGTTGGCGCGCGTGTTGACGGCATCGACGGTAAAGCCGCAGTCGCCAAGCCGCCGGGTGAAACCGGCGTCGGGACCTGATGACCAGACGGCAAGAACGCCGCCGGGTCGCAGGGCATCGCGTGCAGCGCGTAAACCCGCAAAATCGTAGATGCGATCGTTGGAGCGGCGCGTCAGACCATCAGGCCCATTGTCGACGTCAAGCAGGATTGCGTCGAATTGCGCCTTGCTTCGCCGTACGAGTTCGCCAACGTCGCCCTCATGGATGGCGACGCGTGGATCGTTAAGGCAACCCTGAAATACGTCTGACATTGGCCCGCGTGCCCATTTCACCACCGCCGGCACGAGTTCGGCAACGACAATCGATGCATCTTGTGGCAAAACGGAAAGGGCAGCACGCAACGTGAAACCCATCCCGAGACCACCGATCAGCACATGCGGACGCGCACGCCCCTTGATCCTTTCATGAGAAAGCGTTGCGAGCGCCTCCTCGGAGCCGCTCAGGCGGCTGTTCATCAGCTCGTTCGAGCCCAGCATGATCGAGAACTCGCTGCCTCGCCGTTTGAGACGCAATTCACCGCTTTCTTGAGGAATGGGGGCGGAATCAAGCTGGATCCAGGGGAGCATGTTATTCGTGCCTCGCGTTGCGCGGTTCCCCTAGCACAGAAATGGCAGATCCGCGAACCTGGAAACAGGCTCGCGGTGCCTGCAAGGTTTGCTTTCAGTTCCTCTCAAGGCAAGCTTGGTTGTTGCCTTGGACCCCACGGCGCTGTGGTGGGCATCGCGTCCATTGTATATTGCCGGACCCTGTCGTACTGCCGGTTTGGAACGTGTCGAACGGTATTGCGAATCCACCGCTCGGTGCCTCGTCTTCGCGGGAAGTCCCGAGCGGCGGTGAACCGTCGAAGCGGCCGCTGCTATCCATGCCCATATTCGCTTGCGCAAAGGCTGAACCGGCGAAACTGAGGACTAGGACTGAAGTCACTGCGATAAGCCTGCGCATGATCGAGATCCCTTCACGTTGATGCAATTATGAGTATAGCGCGCCGTTTGGTTTGTGCCAGCGTCGAGAGGGGATATGGCGTTGAAATCGCGCGATGTCTGGGTGACGCTTGGCGATTGCCGCATGCTTCGGGACAGACCGTGCTTGAATTCTGTCCCAGTGTTCCAGATTGCCTACAAGGCACGCGAATGGAGACGAGCATGGGGAAGGATCGGAAGGCAGTGTTGGTGCGGATATCCGGTCGGGTCCAGGGCGTCAGTTTTCGCGTCTGGACACGCGCCCGGGCTGAACAGCTCGGTCTGGTGGGCTGGGTCCGCAACGAAGATGATGGAACCGTGAAAGCGCTCATCGCCGGCCCGGAGACGGCCGTCTCAGCGATGTTGAAGGAATTCTGGAAAGGACCGCCCGGCGCGTCGGTCGTTGCTGTCGAAGTGGAAGTGGCATCTCCTGAGGCCATACCCTCCGGGTTCCAGATCACAGCGTAGCGATGCCCGACTGAAGGCGAAGAGGTGGTTCAGTGCATGGGGCGAGGTGGCCCTGTGAAGTGAACGGGGGAAGCCGCAACTGCCAGAGGCATTGTTGCACTCTTCCAACAGTCGTGACTGCGCGAGACGTTGCTCGAAACTTCTGGCAGTCTCAACCATATTTCAGCCATGGTATCAGCGAGTAGGGAATGTCTCACCTGATCAGACCACGAATCGGAATCTTTGAAATTGCATGCCACATTCATGATCGGGCCGCTGATGGCAGCGGCCTGCATCTCACTTCTTGCAGCCTGCACGCAGCTCCCGGCGGAACGAATTGTCGAAGCCGCCCAGTCCCCCTCCGTCGAGGTGGTCGCGCCCCAACAAGAGCGGCAGCCCCAAACCCAGCCAGTGATCCCTGCTTCCGAAAAGCCGGATTATGCGCTCGCCTATGCCGAAGTGGATGACGGCGAATTTCGTTGGCCGGCTATAAATTATGCGGCCGTCGATCCCGACTATCTGCGCCAGGAAGTCGATTACGCAACCGACGAGCCGCCAGGCTCCATCGTCGTCGAGACCGAGAAAAAGTTCCTCTACCTTGTTCTGAAGGATGGACGAGCCATTCGCTACGGCGTGAGCCTAGGCGCACAGGGTCGCGCATGGAAGGGACGCGCGATCATTCAGTGGAAGCGAAAGTTCCCGACATGGACCCCCACGCCTTCGATGATCAAGCGCAATCCAAAACTCGAACAGTGGAGGCAGGGTATGCAGCCCGGTGTCAATAACCCCCTGGGTGCGCGCGCACTCTATATCTTTCAGGACGGCGAAGATACGCTCTATCGCATCCACGGCTCACCAGAGTGGCAGTCAATCGGCAAGAACGCGTCGTCTGGCTGTGTGAGGATGTTCAATCAGGACGTCATCGACCTTTACGAACGCGTGAAAGGCAAGGCCCGGCTACTTGTAAAGTGAGTAGGAAGGACGAGCCGCCGAGCAGATGTCACTGCGCAGAACCGACCGGGTGCTCGTGATCCCATCCACCGCCCACAGGGGCATCGACCACACACACCACGCCCGCTGGGTCGTAGGTGATCGTTACTTCACCTTTCAATTCGGCCGCCAGCAGGCTTTCTATCAGGCGTGAGCCGAAGCCTTTGCGCGAGGGCGCAGTGACGGTCGGTCCTCCCGTTTCCCGCCATTGCAGTCGCAGCCTGGAATGTTCATTCCTCTCGAACGACCATTCAATCGAAACGCGGCCTTCCGGTGTGGACAGGGCTCCATACTTGGCGGCATTTGTTGCCAGTTCGTGCAGGGCCAGCGAAATCGACACGACGGCTCGCGGCGCAAGTTGAATGCTCGGGCCGGAGATCGAAAACCTGTCCTGTTGATAGGGAGAAAGTGATTGTCTGACGACCGTCTCTAGTTCTGCTTGCTCCCAGTTGCCGTGCGTCAGGAGATCGTGCGCCCTCGACATCAAGGCAAGCCGAGCCTCGAACGCGTCCACGCCCGCTCGGTTTGCTTTCTCGCGCCCGAGCGTCTGCCGCGCGATGGCCATCACCGTTGCGAGCACGTTCTTCACACGATGATTGAGTTCGCCGACGAGAACGGTCTGGAGCCGTTCGGCCTCCTTTCGTGCGCTGATGTCGTGTGCTATTTTTGAAGCTCCGACGATCCTGCCATAAGCGTCGAAGATCGGTGAAACGCTGAGCAGGACGTCGACCAGCCGGCCGTCCTTGCGTCGCCGCTTGGTCTCATAGGGAGCGACCCTTAGACCGGCGTTGACCTGCCGGATGATTGCCGGCTCCTCTTCAATTCTGTCATCAGGAACCAGAAGCATGACTGAGCGGCCGATCGCTTCCTCGGCCGAATAGCCATAGAGCTTCTCGGCTCCGATGTTCCAGCTCGTGATTCTCATGTTCAGGTCGGTCCCGAGAATGGCGTCGTCGGACGAGGCAATGATCGCGGCAAGGCGACGCTCCACTTCCTGAGCGCGCTTGCGTTCGGTGATATCGACGACAACGGCGACAGCTTGCCGTATCGCTCCGTTCGTGTCGCGAAGCGGTGAGATGGAATTAGCCACCCAAACGAGGCTACCGTCCTTGCGCACATAGCGCTTCTCTATGTCAAAGCTCTGGCCGGTTTCCAACATTGTCCTGAATGATCGGACGTAGTCGTCCAGATCCCTGGGAAATGTGATGTCCTGCACGCGCATCTTCTGAAGCTCGGCTTCCGTGTAGCCGACGATTTCGCAGAAGCGGCTGTTGACCAGGAGGAGACGCCCGGCGAGATCCGACTGACCGATACCCGCTGCCGTCTGCGAGAATATTGCACGAAACCGGTCCTCGCTCTCTCGCAATTCGGTTTCAAACTTAACGCGTTCGGTGGTCTCACTGACAATGCAGAAGACGCCCCCGACCTTGCCCTCCTCGTCCCGGATCGGTGAGTAGGAAATGTCGAAGTGAACAGTCTCGCGATAGCCGTGACGCTCGATAGAGAATGCACGGTCCTTGGCGACCACCGTTTCGCCGTGGTCAAGCACACGCCGCAGGAGCGGTTCCAGATCGCTCCACAATTCGCTCCAGTTCTCGCGGGCCGGGCGGCCGAGGGCATGAGGATGCTTGCTCCCGATGGTGGGCGCATAGGCATCGTTGTAAAAGGCGACGAAATCCTGGCCCCAGAAGATGACAATCTGAGCTTTGGCAGGCAGCATGATGTCGACGGCCGACTTTAAGCAGGGTGGCCACGAGGAGGGCGGGCCTAGAGCGCTTGCTTCCCAGTCACCGCCATAAATGCGATCGGCCATCTCGCCTGACTCGGGATATGTGTCGCTGCTGCGCAGGAGCTTCGTCCTCTCTAGAATGACCATTACAATTCAAAAGTTTGGCGCGCAAACCCCAAAAGGCAAATCAGGGAGGCGCTCAAGCTATCTCTCGACGTGACACCAAGCCGCCAGAAGAGGTCGCGCGGTGCACCGCATCGCGACGTTGTGGCCCGCTTCGTTGAAGAAAATCGAGCCGATGGAAGCGCGCTGCCAGCCCCTGTCGTCACAAGAGAACTCGCAGTCGGATAGTGCCAGAAAAACGCGGGAGCGATACTGTATATGATCTGGGAAGCGGCTGTAGGGCGCCATTATCGTCAGGCCGAGAGCCACGTCGCCTCGTTCCTCCACGCCCGATATGCCCGCCACCACCGCATGCGCATGTGTATGCTCGATGTTGATGCTGGCAAATGGGCCAGTCTTGCTCGCAACCCATTCGAGGCTCTTGGCAACATCGTTGATGGCAGCCGCGACCTCGGCGAAGGGCTCACCCTTCGAGGCCAAATTGCGCAGTGCAAACTGCAACTGAGGCCCCAAGGGCACGGGCGTGGCTGGCTTCGTTGCGATTGCGCCCGGCTCCTGCAGGAGGTGGAACACCTTCCCAGCAACGAATTTTTCCATGAATGGAGCGGCGTCGGACAGCATGATGTTGCCCAACGCGC
>Ga0075365_10000875_pt1 | contig 12571 bp, 10 predicted proteins | sample EndMetdeltDD1765_FD_71387 | JGI IMG/M metagenome (GOLD analysis project Ga0075365, IMG submission 71387) | Populus endosphere microbial communities from Tennessee, USA - Endosphere MetaG P. deltoides DD176-5 | ecosystem: Host-associated > Plants > Roots > Endosphere | place: USA: Tennessee... | reverse complement strand
CGGACACGGAGCGCCTCCGCGGTGAGATCGACCACCTCTTCCACCTCGCCGCGATCTACGACATGACCGCCGACGCGGCGAGCCAGAACGTCGCCAACATCGAGGGAACCAGGCACATGGTCCAGTTCGCCGAGGCGGTGGAGGCGGGCCGGGTCCACATGGTCAGCTCGATCGCCGCCGCCGGCCTCTACAAGGGCGTCTGGCGCGAGGACATGTTCGAGGAGGCCGAGGAACTCGACAACCACCCCTACTTCAGGACGAAGCACGACTCGGAGGGCATCGTCCGCTCGGAGTGCACGCGGCCGTGGCGCGTGTACCGGCCGGGCATCGTCGTCGGCCACTCGGAGACGGGCGAGATGGACAAGATCGACGGCCCGTACTACTTCTTCAAGCTGATCCGCCGGCTTCGCGGGACTGTGCCCGAATGGGTCCCGATGCCCGGAGTCGAGGGCCGGGAGATCAACATCGTTCCGGTGGACTTCGTCGCCAAGGCGATGGACCACATCGGTCACCTCGACGGGCTCGACGGTCGCGCGTTCCACCTCACGGACCCGAATCCGAAGACTGCCGGCGAGGTCATCGACATCTTCGCGAGCGCCGCGCACGCGCCGCAGTCCTCGATTCGTCTGCCGGCGGCCATCATGGACCTGGCGACCCCGTTTGTGAAGGCCGCGGCGTCGATGCCGCCGGGCGACATCGTCACCGATCGCATCCTCAGCGACTTCGGCGTCCCGCGCTCGGTGCTGACCTACGTGAACTATCCGACCAGCTTCGACTCGCGCGGAGCGCAGGCGGCGCTCGCCGGGACCGACATCCGGGTGCCGCCGCTCGAGGCCTACGCGGACAAGCTCTGGGACTACTGGGAGCGCCACCTCGACCCGGACCTCTACGAGGACCGCACGCTCGTCGGCGCGGTCCGCGGCCGGCGTGGGGTCGTGACCGGAAGCGCCCAGGTGGCCGAGCAGCAGATCCCCGACGAGCTCCTGCGGGTGGTCAGGCGCGTTCGTGGGCGGGCCTCGCTGGAGTCGGCCGTGCGCGGACGGGTCGTGATGGTGACCGGCGCCTCGTCGGGGATCGGCAAGTCCGCCGCGATGAAGATCGCGGACGCGGGCGGGATCGTCCTGCTTGTCGCCCGCACCGCCGAGAAGCTCGAGGAGACCAGGGACACGATCGAGGGCCGCGGCGGAACGGCGTACGTGCACGCGGCCGACCTCTCGGACATGGAGGACATCGATCGCATGGCCGACGAGGTCCTCGCACAGCACGACCACGTGGACATCCTCGTCAACAACGCCGGGCGCTCGATTCGCCGCTCGATCGCGCTCTCCTACGACCGCTTCCACGACTTCGAGCGCACCATGCAGCTGAACTACTTCGGGGCTGTGAAGCTGATCCTGAAGCTGCTGCCCGTGATGCGCGAGCGGCGCTCCGGCCAGATCATCGACGTGAGCTCGATCGGCGTGCAGACGAACACGCCCCGGTTCTCCGCCTACGTGGCGTCGAAGGCCGCGCTCGATGCCTTCTCCCGCTGCATCGCCTCGGAGATCATCGACGACGGCGTCCACATCACGACGATCCACATGCCGCTCGTGCGGACCCCGATGATCAAGCCGACGAAGATGTACGACCGCTTCCCGACGATCACGCCGGACAAGGCCGCGGACATGATCGCCGAGGCGATCATCCACAAGCCGAAGCGAATCGCGACCCCGCTCGGGACCCTGGGCCAGATCCTCTACGCGATCAACCCGAAGTCGATCGACTACATCCTGAACAGCGCGTACAAGCTGTTCCCGGATTCGAGCGCGGCTCGAGGCGAAAAGCCGCGCGAGCGCAGCGCGCCGCCCGTCGCGTCGCCGGACGAGGAGGCGTCTCGGGAGCAGGTCGTGTTCGCCTCGCTGATGCGCGGAATTCACTGGTAGGCCGCCACGAGCTTTGTTAGGCTGGCGCCCGTTCGCTAGGGGGCCTCGCAGGGAGGGCACGTACGAATGAAGTCGACATGGATGTCGAAGTCCAGTTTCGCCGCGATCGGAATCTTGGCCGTACTGGCGCTGGCTGCCGCTCCCAGCTCGGCGAGCGCTGACTCCAACGGCCTGATCATCGCGCCGCAGGGCGGCGATGTCGTCAACGCGCGTCCACTGATGTTCCGAGTGCGCGCCCCGGAAAGCTTGCGCAGCTTCCGAGCGAAGCTGAACGGCAACCCGATCGGGCAGTACTTCGATGACCCCGACGGGGGCGAGCGCCTCCTGCGGGCGTCCGCCTCATACGGGCTTCGCCACGGGAAGAACCGGCTGCGGGTGAACGTGAAGCGAGCGAGCGGGAAGGAGGCCTCGAAGCTGACGAAGTTCAAGGTGCGTCGAAACGCGCCGTTGGCCGCCGCCGGGATCGACGCCGAGGTGGCCGTCGGGGACAAGATCCGCCTCGGGGGAGACTCCCAGTCGGAGGTCGCGAAGCTATCGGGGCGCGACGGCCCGGGGCTTGACTACAGCTGGGCCGCGGTCGACGCACCCCACGGCGCTCCTCCCAACGCCGGGCTCAAGCACGTGCACAAGGCGCGACCGACCCTCAGGTTCAAGGCCCCCGGCGAGTACCGGATCCGCCTGACGGTCACGAGCAAGAGCGGTAAGTCCGGATCGGACGTGATCGAGGCCGAGGCCCTCCCCGGCGCCTTCGTCCCGATCGACACCATGGCGACCAACGACAGCGGGACTCCTGGGATCAAGGTCGGAAACAAGTTCTATGCCGCCGCGCCCGGCACCCAGCAGAATCCGCCGTGGTTCCAGGTGCTCGTCCTCAATCGCAAGACGCTCGAGCCCATCCCGGACAAGAGCAAGACCTATCTCTGCCACGAGGCCCCGAACGGCTTCTGCATCGACGACGAGCTGCGGTCCGATCTCAAGGAGCTCGACAGCAGCAACCTGGTGATCGCGGTGAATCAACCGCAGCGCTCTTGGAAGCAGCCTCAATACCTGTCGTTCCAGAAGATCGGCGTCCGGGGAACCGGGGCGGAGGATCTTCCGGCCACCGGCGCCGGCACGTTTTCGGCAGTCGGGGTCCCGGGCCTGGCGACCGGCCAGGCCGACGCCAAGGTCGTGGTCCGCGGCGCACCCGGATCGGGACGGATGCAGGGGTATCTCGTGCGAGACGAGAACGGCGAGTCACCGGACGACAACGGCATGTACACCTGGCTCCCGCCCGAGCGCGTTCCATTCGACACCCGCTCGGCCAGCGAGTGCTTCGACACCCAGTCGGGGCGGGTATGCGCGCACGCGATGACCGTTGGCGGGCACACGTATCGGGACACGACCTCCCCGTTCAGCGGCTATCTGGTCGAGATCTTCGACGGGCATACCCTCGAGAATGTCCTCGATCGCCCGTTTTCGACGTCCGACGGCTCCACGGGAAAGAATCTGATGAACGAGTTCATCCGCCAGAACGCGCCGCCGGGGAGCGGGAATCTGGTGATGATCTCCGCGGTCGAGGACGTGGACCAGCCGACCCTTGCGGGCGATGACGGCGGCACGGTCAGGAACCTCGCCGACACCGTGGCTTCACTCGGGGGTTCGAAGGATCAGTTCCTGAGGTCCGGGACCACCAAGGGTTCGCACTATTCGCTCGTTGGATGGGCGGGGGCCGGCCAGGGCAGCGGAACCGAGACGAGCAAGCTGAAGGATCCGAATCCCGGAGACGGCCGGCTGCGCGGCGTGCTCACCCGCGACCACGACCAGGAGTATCGACCCAGCGACACGAGCGCCGCGACCGCCCCGTCCGACGCGCTGGCCGATCTCCTCGTGCAGCCCGCGAGCAAATGGCCGCTGGACGGCGATCCGGGAGCGCAGAAGGCGCTCAGCTGGCTCGGCAAGCGGGACACGCAGCTCGGCCCGAACCCCCGCTCGGCCTACTGGCTCAGCACCAATACGCCGGCGGACTGGAACCGCCTCTACAACGTCATCAACGGGGTCACGTATCCGGGCGACAAGGAGGGGTTCACCCAAGCGGACTTCGACGCGGCCAAGGCCGAGCTCCTCCAGGAGCTCAACTGGGTGTCGCGGACGCGCTCCTACCTGGAGACCGTCTCAGCGCCGTTCACGAAGAACACGATCTCGGGCTGGGATCTGAAGGCGATCGCCGACCAGGTCACCCTCAGGCCTCCCAACGACCACGCCGTCGTGGCTGCCCGAGACATCTTCAGCGGCATGATCAAGCTCCTCGGGTCCGCGGCAGGCGGTCCGGGGTCGGGAGTGGCCAACGTGTTCACGATGGCCCTCAAGTACGTCATGCAGACCAAGGACGGCGCCGACAAGGATCAGATCAATGCGAGGGCGGATCAGCTCATAGCCGAGACGCAGCAGCGCATGCAGCAGGCCCAGGAGAGCTTCCAGCGGATCGGCGACATCGTCGTCAGCGACTACCAGAAGCTGAAGACCGCCGGGACCTACGGAAAGTGCAACCCGCAGGACAATCCCGATTGCCCTCGTGCGTGGCAGTTCACGCCTGACGACGTCAAGGTGTCCACGGCCGCGATCTGGAGGTCGGTCGAGTCCCAGTTCGACCAGCAGTTCATGAGCCTCACCTTCCCGAGCTACAAGCTCCCGCAGGCGTATAACCAGACGGATCCGAGGCAGCACTTCACGTGCGACCACGGCGGTCACACGGTGGACCACCCGCTTGCAAGCCTGCCGGACAACGGATTCGCTCCATTGCTTCAAGGGTTCACCCCGAAGGGCAGCTTTCCCGTGTACGAGGTGAACGTGATGGCCAGCCTCCAACCCGTCACGCCCTTCAACCCAAATGTCGCCCCACCGCCCGCGTCCGTCACCAACCGGATGTTCGGCCCGGTGAGCAGCTCCACCGATCCCAAGCAGGGTGGGCTCGGGGTCCATCTCCCCGACTACTTCCTGCGGACGGGCGCGGCGGACTTCAAGAGCGCCTTCGAGAAGAAGGCGGTCCTCTCCAACTGCGGTTGGCACTGACGCGAGTAGCGTTAACCGATCGCCGCTCGCAGACGTAAGCACTGGGGCTGGGGGTTCTCGGACCGCCAGCCGGACCGCGCCGGGCTCGAGGCGGCCGCGGCGGGGATTCGCGAGCAGCTCGGGTTCGGGGCCGAGGAGGTCGAGGAGCCCGTGGCGCTCGAGACGATCGAGCTGCGCGCGCCGCGCGTGGAGGCGCCGGCCTCGCTCGAGCAGGTCTTCAGGTCCGATCCGTACGAGCGCGTCTCGCACGGGCTCGGCAAGGCCTATCGCGACGTCGTCCGCGGCTTCCGCGGCCAGGTCGACAACCCCCCGGATCTGGTCGCGCACCCCAGGGACGAGCGCGAGGTGGAGCAGGTGCTCGCCTGGTGCGCCGACGAGGAGGTCGCGGCGATTCCGTTCGGAGGCGGCACCAGCGTCGTCGGCGGCATCGAGCCGAGGATCGGCGACACCTATCGCGGCGCGGTGACGATCGACCTCGGAGGCCTCGACCGGGTCCTGGAGGTCGACCCCGTCTCGCGGGCGGCGCGCATCCAGGCCGGGGCGACCGGGCCGGGCCTCGAGGACCAGCTTCGCGAGCACGGCTTCACGCTGCGCCACTTCCCACAGTCGTTCGAGTTCTCGACCCTCGGAGGGTGGGTCGCGACCAGGGCCGGCGGCCACTTCGCGACGCTCTACACGCACATCGACGACCTCGTCGAGTCGGTCCGCGCCATCACCCCGGCGGGGACGTGGGAGTCGCGGCGGCTCCCGGGGTCGGGCGCCGGGCCGAGCCCAGATCGCCTGCTGCTCGGGTCCGAAGGGATTCTGGGTGTCATCACGGAGGCCTGGGTGCGGGTGCAGGAGCGGCCTCGCTTCAAGCTCTCGTGCGGGGTCGCGTTCGACTCGTTCGATGCCGGCTCCGAGGCCGTCCGCGAGCTCGCGCAGTCGGGCCTGAACCCGTCGAACTGCCGGCTGCTGGACGCGGCGGAGTCGGCGCTCACCCACGCCGGCCCGCCCGGCAAGGCGCTGCTCGTGCTTGGCTTCGAGTCCGCGCACCACCCGGTGGACGCTCCGATGGACGTCGCCCTCGAGGTCGCCCGTGACCACGGTGGCGAGCCCGGGGACGTGCGCGGCAAGCGGGAGGAGCCGGCGAGCGACCGGCCCGGCCCAGGAGCGCTCCGCGCCAACCCGCCGAAGGGGGAGGGGGAGGACCCCGTCGGCGCTTGGCGCCACGCGTTCCTGGCCGCCCCGTACCTGCGCGACACCTTCGTCGCCTGCGGCGTTCTCAGCGACACCTTCGAGACCGCGATCACCTGGGAGCGCTTCGGCGGCTTCCATGGCGAGGTGATGGAGACCGCTCGGCGCGCGATCGCCGACGCCTGCGGGACGGCACCCGACGGCCCCGGCTCACCCCGGCTCTCCTGCCGGTTCACGCACGTCTACCCCGATGGCCCCGCGCCGTACTACACGATTCTCTGCCCCGCACACAGGGGTGGGGAGGTCGAGCAATGGGACGAGATCAAGGCGGCCGCGGCCGACGCCGTGATCGCCGCCGGGGGCACGATCACTCACCACCATGCCGTTGGGCGCGACCACAGGCCCTGGTACGACCGCCAGCGCCCGGACCCGTTCGCGGACGCCCTCCGCGGCGCCAAACGAGCCGTGGATCCGGGCGGAGTGCTCAACCCGGGTGTCCTGATCGATGCCTGATCTCGCCTCCGTCATGGGACCGACGCTCGAGGATGCCCTCGAGCCGGGGGAGATCCTGGAGGGGATCTGCGCCGCGGCGCAGCAAAGCGCCTTCAAGGGCCGCTCGCTCGCGCTGGGCGTCACCGACCGCCGGCTGTTGCTCGCCCCGCAGGACCGGCGCGGGCGCCCGAGCGGCGAGGTCACGGCGATCCTGCCGGAGGAGATCACGTCCGCGAAGGCAGGTGGTGCGGGCGGCGGCTGGGCCTCCGTCGGCCCGGCGATCCTGGACTCCGCCGCGGTCACGCTCGAGCTCCGAACGGCGGACGGGCAGAAGTACAAGCTGAACCTCATGCGCGGAACCGGGGTGTTCGGCAAGCTGGGCGGTGGCGACGCCCAGCGCGAGGGCGTCGAGGCGCTCGCGGCCTGGTTCCAGCGTTTCGCGCGCACGGATTAGCGCGTGGTGGCCCGACCGGCCCCCTAACCTTCCCGGTGTGTTGGTCGAGGAGCGTCTAGCGACGAGTCAGGCATGTAAGGCGGCGAAGCCGCCGCAATAGGCATATGGAGACGCTCACCGAGGAGCAGCGCGCCGAGGAGCAGCGCGCGGCCGAGCGCGAGCCGACCGTGCCGGGCGCCCGGGGACGCTCGCACGCACTTGCGCTCCTGGTGGCGATGCGGCCGCCGGAGTGGATCAAGAACCTGCTCGTGTTCGCCGGGCTGCTGTTCTCGCAGAAGCTGGACCAGGGCCCCCAGGTGGCCGAGGCGGTGATCACCTTCGTCGCGTTCTGCGCGATCTCGAGCGCCGGCTATCTGGTCAACGACCTCCGTGACGCGCCTCACGACCGCCGCCACCCGGAGAAGCGGCACCGGCCGATCGCGAGCGGGGAGCTCTCTGAGTCGGTCGCCGGCGTCGCCGCGGGCATCCTCGCGGTGGGGGCGCTTGCGATCTCGTTCGCTGGCGTCTCCGCGGGCGTCGCCGGGCTGGTCGCGCTCTACGGCGTCACCACCGTGGCCTACTCGGTGATCCTGAAGCGGCTGGTGATCATCGACGTGATGACGATCGCGTCGCTGTTCATCTTGCGGGTGGTGGCCGGCGCCGTCGCGGTGGAGGCGCACGCGTCCGAATGGCTCCTCCTGTGCACAGGCATGCTCGCCCTCTTCCTCGGCTTCACCAAGCGCCGTCAGGAGGCCATGGACGAGGAGAGGGAGGGCGGGACCTCGAGGCCCGTCCTGGAGCATTACTCGCTGCCGTTCCTCGACCAGATGGTCGCGATGGTCACGGCCGCGGCAATCATGAGCTACGCCATCTACGCCGTGAACAGCCCGCTTATCGGCAGCAAGATGCTGGCCACGCTGCCCTCGGTCCTGTACGGGGTCTTCCGCTACCTCTACCTGATCTACGACCGCAACGACACGCGGTCGACCGCGGCCATCCTCACCGAGGACCCCGGCATGATCTTCGCCGGGGTCTCCTGGATCGGGACCGCGCTCCTGATGCTGTACGTCGTCAACTGACGACCCCTTAGATACGGACCCGTATAGAGTCCGGCGTCGTGGATCTGACGCTGACTCAGGAAGAGGAGGCCTTCCGCGACGAGGTTCGCAGCTGGCTCGGGGAGAACGACCCGGGCCCGGAGCCCGAGGGCGAGGAGGCCAAGTTCCTCTTCCGTCGCGACTGGCAGCACAAGATGCACGAGGCCGGCTGGGCCGGCATCTCGTGGCCGAAGGAGTACGGCGGTCGCGGCGCCAGCCTCATCGAGCAGGCGATCTTCAGCGAGGAGATGGCGCGTCAGAAGGCGCCGCCGCCCGCGAACGTCCTGGGTCTGGTCATGGGAGGCCCGGTCGTCATCGCGCATGGCTCCGAGGACCAGAAGGAGCGGTTCCTCGAGCCGATCCTCTCGGCTGCCGAGATCTGGTGCCAGGGCTTCTCGGAGCCCGAGTCAGGCTCCGACCTGGCTTCGCTCAAGACGAAGGCCGTCCGTGAGAACGGCGGCTGGCGGGTCAGCGGCCAGAAGGTCTGGACGACCTACGCCCACGAGGCAAAGTGGTGCATGCTCCTCGCGCGGACCGACACCGACGCGCCGAAGCACAAGGGGCTGACCTACTTCATCTGCGACATGGAGCAGGACGGGGTGGAGGTCAGGCCGCTGCGCCAGATCACCGGCGAGGCCGAGTTCAACGAGATCTTCTTCGAGGGTGCTCACGTCGACGAGGAGAACCTCGTCGGCGGCGAGGGCAACGGGTGGATGGTGGCCATCACCACCCTGATGCACGAGCGCGCCGGCCTGGGCGCGGCATCGGCGATCTCCGTGCGGCGCGACCTCGACGAGCTGATCGAGATGATCAACGAGCGCGGCCTGGGCGACGACGCCGTGATCCGTGACCGGATCGCCGAGCTCAAGATGGGCGTGGAGGCGCTCCGCCTCGGCTCGCTGCGCGCGCTGACCCAGCAGATGAAGGTCGGGATCCCCGGCCCCGAGGGCTCGATCGCGAAGTGGGAGTGGGCGATGCTGAATCAGAAGCTCACCGAGCTCGCGGCCGACGTGCTCGGGCCCGAGGCACTGCGGCCCGGCACCGAGTGGTCCTACCGGCTCCTACGCTCCCGTGCCAATTCGATCGAGGGCGGGACCACGGACGTGATGAAGAACATCGTCGCCGAGCGAGTGCTCGGCCTCCCGAGACTGCGCTAGAGGGCGCCCACATGGACTTCGGATTCAACGACGAGCAGCAGGCGATCAAGGAAACGGCCCGCGAGATGCTGGCCAAGCGCTCGCCGCTCACCGCCGTCCGCGAGGCGGCCGAGTCGAGAAGCTACCCGGACGCCCTGTGGGCGGAGATCCGTGAGCTCGGCTGGCCCGGTATCGCGATCGACGAGGAGCACGGCGGCCAGGGGCTCGGCATGGTCGAGCTCGTCATCCTGAGCGAGGAGCTCGGCTACGCGTGCGCGCCGACGCCGTTCCTCTCCAACGCGATCGCCGGCCTCGTCATCGACGCCGGCGGCAGCGCCGAGCAGCGCGACCGCTGGCTTGGAGGCATCGCCTCCGGTGAGGGGCGGGGGTCGATCGCGGGGACCGGCGAGGAGCCGGGGCTCGTCCCCGACGCCGAGGGCGCCGCCGTGATCGGGCTCGACCCGATGACCGAGCCGCGACTGGTCGAGGCGTCGGACGCGAACATCGAGCCGGTCGAGCTGATCGACGCGACCCGCGAATACGCGCGAGTGTCGGCCGACGGCGGCGAGCCGCTCGAGGGCGACGTCGCCACGGGCCTCCAGCGCGGAGCGGTTGCGCTGGCCGCCGAGCTGACGGGCATCGCACAGCGGGCGATGGAGCTCGCGGTCGACTACGCCAAGGAGCGCCAGCAGTTCGGCCGGCCGATCGGCGCCTACCAGGCCGTGTCACACCGGTGCGCGGGCATGCTCTACGACACCGAGGAGGCGCGGTCGCTCACCTACTACGCCGCCTGGTGCTCCGGCGCCGAGCCGGAGTCGCTGCCGCTGGCCTCGCACATGGCCAAGGCGCGCGCCTCCGACGCCGCTTGGCGCGTCACCAACGATGCGTTGCAGGTCCTCGGTGGGATCGGCTTCACCTGGGAGCACGACCTCCATTTCCTGCTCAAGCGAGCGAAGGTTGGGTCGGAGCTATTCGGCGATGCGCGGATGCACCGCGAGCGCGTGGCGTCGCTCGCCGGCCTCGCCGCCTAGACCGCCGGGACTTGACTTTTTCGGCGGGCGTGGTGGGATAAGGGCCAGCAGGGCCTTCGGGGCGGGCTGCACTCACGGAAGAGGAGCGACTCTCGCATGAAGCGATCATTGATCACGCTTGGCGCCGCAATCGCGCTCGTTGCTGGCCTCGCCGCCGTATCGCTGGCCAACAGCGGCTCGTTCACGGACCCGAAGGGGGACGTGGCAGACCACCCCCTCGGTAACAAGGCGAACTACGACATCGTCAAGGGGACCTTCGGCGACGCCAGGCACGACGTGGTCGTCCACACGGTGACCGTCGCGGGCACCGTGGGCGATCCTGCGAATCCGGGTCGCAGCAGCGTGTTTCCCACGATGTTCTTCGACGTCCCCGGGACGGTCGGCAACTCCTACTGCGACTACAAGCTCCAGGTCGATGGGCCCGGAACGCCCTTCAACCACACCGATGCGGCCAAGGCGAACATCTACAAGTGCAGCGATGGGCCGCCGAAGCCACCGGTTGGCTCGGCCAAGGTCGCGAGGAAGACGCCGAAGACCATCGAGTACAGGCTGAGCGCGAAGCGGCTCGGGAGCCCGGACAAGTACAAGTTCTGGATCCAGACGGTCTCGGACTCCGACCACGGGTTCTTCGTCGCCGACCAGGCGCCGAACGAGGGCAAGATCGTCCACAGGCTCTAGGGCCGAGGAAGGAATGCCGACCGCGCATAGCGGGCGCAGGCGAATCGCCGCGGCCGCCGCCGGGCTGATCGCGGCGGTGTCGCTTGCCTGGACGCTCGCGGGATCGACCCATGCCCACGGCGTCTCGCCACCGCCGAAGCCGACGATCACGATCACGAAGCCCAAGGACGGAGCCCGGATCCACGATAAGTCGGTGGTGGTCGCCGGGACCTATCAGTCCGAGGAGGACCCGGACTTCATCCGCATCAACGGCATCGCCATCGTTCCCGACAGGATCCATAGCCATCCAGGCCACGGCAGCTTTTCCGACCGGGTGAAGCTCAAGAAGGGCAGGAACAAGATCGCAGCCAAGATCATCCTTCGCGACCACGTCTCTGACACCGACCCGATCCACGTCACGAGCACATACGAGAAGCCGCTGCCTCACCGCCTGCTGTTCGAGAGCAACGGCAAGCCCCTTGTCCGCTTCGCAGCCCGCACGGAGCGCAACAAGGTCAAGAAGCTCAGTGGCTTCAGGGTCGACAAGGTCCCCTGCGTGCCCCTCGACTTGAAGGACACGATCAAGGTCCACCATCGTCACTTCAGCCACGCCGAGACCCTCAACATCGAGGAGGGAGTCCACGTCAAGGTGCGCGGGCGCTTCAGCGCCAACGGCAAGCGGGCCCATGGGACCGTCTCCGTAGCGGGCGCCTGCACCTATGCCAAGCACCACTGGAAGGCCAAGGGGAGCCCATACCGGTAGGCCGGAGATCAGTCCGGCAGGATCGCCACGTCGGAGGAGAGCTTCGTCTCGCCGCCGACGCGGTACTCGATGTCGACGGTCTCGTGCTTGCGGTAGGTCCCGACGACTCCGATGAGCATCGAGAGCCAGCGCAGGCCCGAGAGCTTCTCCTCCTTCAGGATCGGGCGTGAGAAAACGATCTGGCTCTCGTTGATCTCGTAGTCGGCACCCTCGGTCTGGACGACGCCGTTCACGTAGACCGTGAAAGGCGGCTCGGCACCGGCCGGTAGGCGCACACGCCGGCCCGCCGCAACGCTCCCTTTCGGGACCTCGAAGCCCTCGGCATCGCTCACGCAAGCGCCTCCCGCACGGCCTCGAACGGCGACTCCGAGCCGTGCACCTCGATCGGCTCCTTGCGGATCACCCCGACGAACGGGACGAGCGCCCCGTCGCCCATCAGGTCGATCCCGGCCTGCCGGCGCCCAAAGAGCCTGCCGGTGGCGAGCTCGAGGCGCGCGTGGACTCGCTGGCCTGGGCCGTAGTCGCGGATCGCGCTGACCTCGTCGAGCGGGCCCTCCTGGCGGATGACCTGGGTCTGGCGCTTCATCGCGGCCAGGGCCGCGTCCAGGTCGTCGAACCGCTCATGCGCGACCCGCGGGCCGTGCCGGATTGTGAGGCGGTAGCGGACGGTCGCTAGGCGCCGCGGCGCTGGCGCTTGGGCCGGCGGGCGGGCGGGCCGGTGATCTTCTCGGGCCCCTCGCGGTCCTCCATCGCCACGTAATCCCGGTCCCGGTAGCCCGTGTAGATCTGGCGCGGGCGGGCGATCTTCTGCTC
>Ga0075365_10000873_pt1 | contig 12575 bp, 10 predicted proteins | sample EndMetdeltDD1765_FD_71387 | JGI IMG/M metagenome (GOLD analysis project Ga0075365, IMG submission 71387) | Populus endosphere microbial communities from Tennessee, USA - Endosphere MetaG P. deltoides DD176-5 | ecosystem: Host-associated > Plants > Roots > Endosphere | place: USA: Tennessee... | reverse complement strand
ACCCTCTACCGCGAAGTGTCGGTGGCGCTTGGCGTCTCCGAGGCTGACGTGGCGATGATGGATTCACGGCTTTCGGCGCCCGACTCCTCGCTCAACATGCCGCTTGCCGACGATGCGGGCGCGACCGAGCGGATGGACTTCCTGGTTTCCGACGATCCCCTGCCCGACGAGATCGTCGGCGACAAGATCGATATCGCGCGCCGTTCGCTTTGGCTGCGGGAGGCGCTTCATGCGCTGAACGCGCGTGAACTCAGGATCATCGAGGAACGCCGGCTGAACGACGAGGGCGCCACGCTCGAGGCTCTCGGCGAGACGCTCGGTATATCCAAGGAACGCGTCCGCCAGATCGAGGCCCGCGCCATGGAAAAGCTCAAAGTGGCGCTGGTGAAGCAGAACCCGGAATTTCTGGCGACGGCCGCCTGACTTTCAACGGCACGGCACAAGAGTGCGGTCAAAACTCGCTCCGCTGAGTCGAATGGCTTGGTTTTCGAGAACCGGAGCGGAGTGGTCTCTAAGTCCATGAGAACCGGAAGCACAGAAAGCCGCGGCAAGCGTCCAGCGAAGTGAGTTTGCTGCGTACTCTTATTTGTCGGTGACGATCTTGACCTTGTCGCCGGACGAAACCGCGGCGCCCGGCGACAGCGCGTTGAGCACCCGGAACAGATCGAGCTTGCGGTCGACGCCGACCATCTGCGCGGCGAGCGAGCCCATGGTCTGGCCCGGCTGCACGGTAAGCACGCGGATATGCAGGGGCTTCAAGGCCGCCTTTTCAGCGGCACTCAGGATACGGAACGACCCGCTGACAGAGCGTGCCACCGTCTCCAGCGAGGTGCTGGCCGAGGGTGCCGCGGTGAGCAGCCGGTAGACCTGGCCGCCGGCACGGATCACCGCGATGTCGAACTGCCAGCCTTCGGCACTGGCATGCGCCGTCGCGGCCTCGTTGCCGTTGATGGTTTCCTGCTTGACGCTGCTGTCGTCCAGACCGGCCACCCAGCCGCTTCTGATGTAGTCGGTCAAGGCGCGGTTCTTGTCGATCGAAACGCCGTCGAAGCGGATCGCTATGTCGCCAGGCCCGGTCGCCGTCACCGCCGCCGCCGAATTGTCGATGATGAAACCGTCCGGCACCGTGAAGGACACGCCGAGGCCCGGATGCAGGAAGGTCTCGCCACGCACATAGCCTTCCTCCGGCGTATCGCCATAGAGCAGGCCGTCTATGCCGGCGAGGAAGGAATCGCGGTCGCGCGTGCCGACACCGGGCGCGCCGAACTGGCGGGCATGGCGCTGCGCCAGGTCGATGCGCTGCGGCGTGTTGGGGTGCGTCGCCAGAAAGTCGAGGCTGGCGTCGGTGGCGCCGCTGATCGAGCGGAAATCGGTATAGGCCGACATCGACTGCAGGAAGCGGCCGGCGGCATAAGGGTCGTAGCCGGCTTCGCCGATCGACTTGATGCCGATGGCGTCGGCCTCCAGCTCCTGGTTGCGCGAGAACTGCGCCAGCCGGAGCTTGCCGCGGATCAAAGCCGCCTTGGCGGTCGGGCTGTCGCCGAGCACGTCGGAAACCACTTTGGTCGCCAGGCCTTCCTCGGCCTCCAGCTGCTGGCGCTGCAGGCCGTGATTGGCGGTGACGTGGCCCATCTCATGCGCGATGACGGCGGCGAGCTCGGACGAATCATTCGCCAGCGCCAGCAGACCGCGCGTGATGTAGAGATAGCCGCCCGGCAGTGCGAAGGCGTTGACGTTGGGCGAATTGAGGATGGTGATGCGGTAAGTCTGGGTCGGGTTCGCCGACACAACGGTCAGATTGCCGACGACCTTGGCGACCATGCGCTCAAGCTTGGGATCGGAATATTCGCCGCCATAGGTCGCCAGGATGCGCGGATGCTGCGCCTTGGCCAGTTCGGCGAGCTTGTTGTTGGCACTGACATTGTCGACCGTGATCGGCTTGTCGGACGGTTGGAAGCCGGATTCCTGGACTTCCGGAGGCGTGAACATCTGGCAGCTTGCGAGCGCCACGGCAAAGCCGGCCAGCGCCAGAAAGCGCGCTAGCGGGTTCATTCGTAGCTTGTCGACGCCGATCGCCAGAGCGGCTTCCTTTCAGGTCCCGGCGCATGACCACGAAAATCGGGGGCGATCTCCGGAACCTGTCATGCGCAAAAACAAATTTCTACGGTACTCGTCACACGTCCCTAGGGGCGTGTGACGAGTACCGTAGGCAAATCACGGCTTGTGCCAAACCAATAGGGCGGACCTAGCCACACTACTTCTGCCATGGCAAGCAAGCGCCCCGTTGCCTGATGCCGGTTTGACCGTAAATTATGTCCGCTTCCGGGCAATATCTCGTGATACGGCATTGCCGGCACCTGCACCGACATAGCGCCGGAACGCCTCCGGACCAGTCCCAACAAAGAAATCGTCCGCGCTGCCGGTGGCCGCGACGGCGCCATTGTCCAGAAACACCACATTGCGGCCAATGCGGCGGGCGTCCTGTGGCTGGTGCGTGACGAACAGCACCGTCATGCCGCGCTCCGCATGCACGCCGGCAACCAGGTCGAGCATATCGTCGCGTAAGGCAGGCCCGAGCGAAGCGAAGGGTTCGTCGAGCAGAAGCACCGGGCGATCGCGCACCAGCACGCGCGCCAGGGCGACACGCTGGCGCTCGCCGCCGGAGAGTTCGCGCGGCAGCCGCTTGTCCTTGCCGCCAAGGCCTGTGCGTTCCAACGCTTCGGCAATGGCGGTTCGATCGGCTTCGGTCAGCCGCAGCGATGGCGAGCGGCCGAGCCCGACATTCTGCTCGACGGAGAGATGCGCAAAAAGGTTGTTTTCCTGAAACACCATCGACACCGGCCGTGCGGCTGGCGGCGCTGCGCCGACATCGGCCCCGCCGATCAGCACGCGGCCCGACTGCGGCGTCTCGAAGCCGGCGACCAGATTGAGCAGCGTCGACTTGCCCGAACCGCTCGGCCCCATGATGGCGGTGATTTCCGCCGCCGCGAACGCGACATCGAAGGTGAGCGGCGCCTCGCCATAGCTGAACGAGACCTTGTCCAGCCGCACCGGAACACCCTTCCCTCTCATCGCTCCGTCAGACATTGCGGACCTTGTCTCTTCCCAGCCAGTCCGCCGCCAGCACCAAGGCGAGGCAAACGAGGCCAAGCAACAGCGCCAGGCCGGCGGCGTCCTGCGTGCGGTAGCTGCCCATGCGCGCCAGGAGAAGGTAAGGCAAGGTCTGCACGGAATCACTGCCGAACAGCGCGATAACGCCGAGATCGCCGAGCGACAGCGCCATGGCGAAGGCGAAGGCGGTGGCGAGCGGCCGCCGCAATGACGGCCAGTCGACCAGCCGCAGCCTGGCCCAGCCGGAAATGCCGAGCTGCGCGCAGAGCCGTTCGTGGCGCTCGCTCGCCGCGTCATAGGCGGGACGGACGGCGCGCAGCGCGAAAGGCATCGCCATGACAGAATTGACGGTGACGACCATGACCGGGGCGATGGCAAAGACATCGCCGGCATGGCGCAGCAGGAGGAACCAGCCGGCTCCGATGACGATCGGCGGCACGACCAGCACAAAACCGGCGCCGGTATCCGTGGCGTGTTCGAGCAGTGTCCTTCGACCGGCGCGGCGCCTCAACGCGAGTGCCCGTCGCGCCATGGTCAGCGCCAACGACAGCATCACTGAAAGCAGCGCCGACAGGAAAGCGAGCACCGCACTGGTCAGCGTCGCCTGCCGGACAGCGGCCTCGCCGGCGAGCCGGCCGAGATCGGCGCCCAAGCCTGCCGAGACGGTCGCGGCCATCGGTCCGATAACGAACAGCAGCGCCAGCACGATGAGCACGGCGTTGAGTGACGCCTCGGTCGTGTCGACGGAGAGATAACGGCGCGGCGCCACCGGCAGGTTGGTGTCGCCGACGACATTGGCGCCAAGCCGCGTCAGCGCCAGCACCACGATGAAGGTCAAGGCAATCTGCAGCAATGTCAGGGCGACCGCCCGCGCCGGATCGAAATCGAAGCGCAGCGCCTGGTAGATGCCGACCTCCAGCGTCGTTGCCGCCGGTCCGCCGCCAAGCGTCAAAACGATGGTGAAGGAGGTGATGCAGAGCATGAAGACCAGCCCGGCGACACCCGGCAGAGCGGCGCGCAGCGTCGGCCATTCGATCAGCCGGAAGGCCGGCCCCGCCGCCATGCCGAGCTGGCTTGCCAGCCGCCACTGGTCGGCGGGTATCGTCTGCAGCGCCTCGAGGAACAGGCGGGTCGCCAACGGCAGGTTGAAGAAGACGTGGGCGACGAGAATGCCGGACAAGCCATAGATGCCTGGCCAACCCTGGCCGCCGACGGCGCTGAACAGGCCGGCGAAATAGCCGGCACGGCCGTACAGCGCCAGTATGCCAAGCGCCGCGACGATCGCCGGCAGCGCCAGCGGCACGGCGAAGAGTTGCAGGATGAAGGCGCGGCCGAAGAAACGCGGATGCCGCGACAGGGCGCGCGCCACGAACAGCGCCGGGATCACCGAAAGCAGGGTCGAGAGGACTGCCTGCCAAAGCGTGAAGCGCACGACGCGCAGCAGGTAGGGATCGAAGGCCGCCCAGGCTCCCGAAAAATCATGGGCGCCTTCGACGAGCAGGCCCGCGAATGCGCCGCCGATCAGCAGCGTGATTGCGGCGAGCGCGATGATGCCGGCGCTGACGCGTGAATCCGTGGTTTGCGCCGGCGTCACCACTCTGCCTATTTGCTCATCACCGCCAGCCATTCATCCACCCAGGCCTTGCGGTTGGCGGCAACCTCTTCGGGGCTGAACAGCAGGGTCTTGGTCGGCTTGACCAGCTTGTCGAAGGCCGGGTTGAGCGGCTTGTCGGTCTTTCCGGCCGGGAACATCCAGTTGGTCTCCGGGATCGCGTCCTGGAATTTCGGCCCGGTCATGAAGGCGATGAATTTTGCCGCCAGCGGGTTCTTGGCTCCGTTCGTGGTGATTCCCGCGACCTCGATCTGCAGATATTCGCCCTCCTCGAAAGAAGCGGCCTGGTAGCGCTGCGTGTTCTCGGCGACCATGTGATAGGCCGGCGAGGTCGTGTAGGACAACACCATCGGCGCCTCGCCCTTGGTGAACAGGCCATAGGCCTCGCTCCAGCCCGGCGTCACGGTCAGCACCTTCGTCTTGAGCTTGGCCCAGGCTTCCGGCGCCTTGTCGCCATAGACCGACTTCACCCACAACAGCAGGCCGAGGCCCGGCGTCGAGGTGCGCGGATCCTGGATGACGATCTTGTCGTCGGCACTGCCTTCGACCAGTTCCTTCAGGCTCTTCGGCGGCGTCTTCAGTTTTTCGGTGTCGTAGACGACGGCGAAATAGCCGTAGTCGAAGGGAACAAAAGTATCGTCGCTCCAGCCACCCGGCACGTTGACATCGGAGACCGCGCCATGCGGGGCAAACAACCCGCTGGCCTTGGCATCGGCGGTGAGATTGGTGTCGAGGCCAAGTACGATGTCGGCCTTGGTTGACGCGCCTTCTAGCTTGACGCGGTTGAGCAGGGCCACGCCATCGGCGACCGAGACGAACTCGACGTCGCAGCCGCATTCGGCCTCGAATTCCTTCTTCACCACCGGGCCTGGCCCCCAGTCGGCGGTGAAGCTTTCATAGGTGTAGACGGTGAGCTTGTCCTTGGCCAAGGCCGGCCCGGACAGCGCCACGACCATGGTCGAGACAAGAGCGTATAAAAGCGTGCGCATCGGCGCCTCCTTCGTTCGAATTGCAAGGAATTGAGGCGCCGGACTGTCCGAAACGTCTAATCCCTCCGCCGGTACAAACCGGATCAGGTTCAGCGGGTTGGCGAGACTGCCTCTCAGCCGGTCCGCGAAGATCGCGTCCGGCACCCCGTTAGAGCGTTTCGACACATAGGCCGGGCCGGGGAACCGCGCAAGTGGCAGTTTGCCGGCCTTCCGTTTCCGCTGCCGGGCTGGTACAGGCCACCGGATATGAGCACATTCACCATCCTGCTTGGCGGCGATCTCATCCGCACGCCCCGGCTCGACCGCCAGGTCGACGGCTCGCGCATCATTGCCGCCGACGCCGGCATCGGCCATGCCCGGCTGCTCGGCCTTGTGCCGGAACTATGGGTGGGTGATTTCGATTCGGTGCCGGCCGATCTCCCCGCCGACCTCGCCGCAGTGCCCCGCCGAACCTTCCCGGCGGAGAAGGACAAGACCGACGGCGAATTGGCGATTGCCGCAGCCCTCGAGCGTGGCGCGACTAGCCTGGTGCTGGCGGGCGCGTTCGGCGGCAAGCGCGCCGACCACGCTTTCCTGCATCTGGCGCTCGCCCTGCGCCTGGCCGAAGCCGGAACCGAGGTGCTGTTGACCAGCGGCGCCCAGGAAGGTGTCCCGTTGCTGTCGGGAACGGCCGGCTTCGACTATGCCGACGGCACGCTGTTTTCGATCCTCGGCTTTTCCGAACTTGCCGGCCTGACCGTCACCGGCGCCAAATGGCCGTTGAACCAGGTCGTAGTGGCGTTCGGCTCGTCGCTGACCATTTCCAACGAGGTCCGGGGCCGCCTCGACATCGCGCTCGGCCACGGCCGCGCGCTGCTGCTCGCGCATCCGTATCCACTACCTGAAAGCTGACATGGCCCCGCCTCTTCTCAATCTCGACGGGATAAGACTGACCTTCGGTGGCACACCGCTGCTCGACGGTGCTGCCTTGACGGCTTCGGCCGGTGACAAGATCGCGCTGGTCGGCCGCAACGGGTCCGGCAAGTCGACGCTGCTCAAGATCGCGGCCGGCCTGATCGAGCCGCAGGACGGTGAGGTGTTTCGCCAGCCCTCGGCAACCGTCCGCTATCTGCCGCAGATGCCCGACATGGAAGGTTTCGCCACCGTGCGTGCCTATGTCGAGGCGGGCCTCGGGCCAGCCGACGATCCCTACCGCGCCTCCTATCTGATGGAGCATCTTGGCCTCACCGGCGAGGAACGGCCGGGTGATCTCTCAGGTGGCGAGGCCAGGCGCGCAGCCCTGGCCCGTGTCATGGCGCCGGAACCCGACATCCTGCTGCTTGATGAGCCGACCAATCATCTTGACCTGTCGGTCATCGAATGGCTGGAAGAGGAGCTCGTGCGCACCTCCTCGGCACTCATCGTCATCTCGCACGACCGCCGCTTTCTAGAGCGCGTGTCGCGCGCCACCGTCTGGCTCGATCGTGGCCAGACCCGCAGGCTGGACAAGGGTTTTGGCCATTTCGAGGAATGGCGCGACCAGGTGTTGGAAGAGGAAGAGCGCGAGCAGCACAAGCTTGGCCGCCAGATCGTGCGTGAAGAACACTGGCTGCGTTATGGCGTGACGGCGCGGCGCAAGCGCAACATGCGCCGCCTCGGCGAGTTGCAGACCATGCGCCAGCGTTTGCGCGGCCATAGGGGCGCCGAGGGCACCGCGACCATGGTGGCGAGCGACGCCGCCGAATCCGGCAAGCTGGTGATCGAAGCGAAGAACATCGAGAAGAGCTTTGGCGACCTCACCGTGGTCAAGGGCTTCTCGACCCGCATCCAGCGCGGCGATCGCGTCGGCCTCGTCGGACCGAACGGCGCCGGCAAGACGACGCTTTTGAAGATGCTGACCGGCGAATTGGCGCCGGATGCCGGCTCGGTGCGGCTCGGCACCAATCTGGAAATCGCCACGCTCGACCAGAAGCGCGAGGCAGTCGACCCGCAGGAGACGCTGGCGCAATACCTCACCGACGGACGCGGCGAAAACCTCGTCATCAATGGCGAGCAGCGCCATGTCGTCTCCTACATGAAGGATTTCCTGTTCAAGCCGGAGCAGGCGCGCACGCCGGTGCGCGAACTGTCCGGCGGCGAGCGGGCGCGGCTGATCCTGGCGCGCGTGCTGGCACGACCGGCAAACCTGCTGGTGCTCGATGAGCCGACCAACGATCTCGACATGGAGACGCTGGAACTGCTGCAGGAACTGGTCGCCGGCTTTGCCGGCACCGTCATCCTGGTCAGCCACGACCGCGATTTCCTCGACCGCACCGTGACCAGCATCATCGCGCCGGACGGCGGCGGCCGCTGGGTCGAATATGCCGGCGGCTATTCTGACATGCTGGCGCAACGCGGCGGCACCAGGCTCGACGACCGCAAGGCGCGGGCCAAGGCTGAAGCGGCCGATGCGCCGGCGCCTGGCAAGAGCGAACCGGCGGCCCCGAAAGGGCCGGCGAAGAAACTGTCGTTCAAGCAGAAATTCGCCCTGGAATCGCTCCCCAAGAAGATCGAGGCGGTGACCGCGTCGATCTCGCGGCTGGAGAACAACATCGCCGACCCGGCCTATTACGAGCGCGATCCGGCCTCCTTCCAGAAAACCATCGCCGCCCTCGACAAGGAACGCGCGACGCTGGCCGCGCTCGAGGAAGAGTGGCTGGAGCTGGAGATGCTGCGCGAGGAGATGGAAGGGTGAGGAGCGTTCGGCCGTAGGCCAATCGATCGACAACGATTTGTCGATTGAAGCGACGAACGGTGAAAGCCCGGTTCGCCTTCAGGCGAATCGAAAGATCCAGTGGACCTTTGGAACGGATTGAACGCCCGAAGGGCTGGGAGCCATAGCGGAGGGCCAGGCCCTCTCACCCGCAGCCAGAGCCACTCCATTATTGCCCCCGCATGAAGATGCGCATACATTATGCGCATATTGCGGAGGCTATTATGCGCAAGATTGCCTTGAATGCGATCCGTCAGCCAGCCAATCTGTCGATCGACTCGAACCTCATGAGGGAAGCCAAGGGGCTTGACGTGAATGTCTCACGCGCCGCGGAAGCCGGCATCGCGGAGGCGGTTGCGGCGGAAAAAGCGCGGCTGTGGAAACTTGAGAACCGCGCGACCATGGATGCCTGGAACGATTACTTCGAGAAACACGGCATTCCGCTGGAAGAGTTCCGGCAGTTCTGATGCCTCGCTATGACGTCTTCGCTGGCCGCATCGAAGGCAATTATCTGCTCGACGTTCAATCCGACCTGCTCGACAATTTCAAGACGCGGGTGGTCGTCCCGCTTCTGCCCGTTGCAACAGTGCCGCCGCCGATGCGAAAGCTTCATCCGACCTTCGAGATCAACGGCCGAAAGCTGGTAATGGCCACGCACCTTATTGCCACCGTTCCAGCGAGCAAATTGGGTGAAAGTCGGCTGAACCTGACGAAGCACCCCGACGACATCGTCGCCGCGCTCGACATGCTGTTACAAGGCTTCTGAACGAAGGCGGCCGTTACGCCGCCTTCTCAGCCTGCCGTCTTCGCCTGCCAGGCCTTGATCGCCTCGTCGAACACCTTCTCGCCGGGAATGCCTTTTTCCATGGTCAGCAGGGCTCGGCGCCCGGTCTTGTAGACGACCGGAACGTCGATCCAGTCCTGGCCGCGCAGCAAGGTCATGTTGGCGTCCTCGTCGGCCTTGGTGTCGTTGAGCGCGACGAGGAAGAATCCGTCGGCGATCTTGGCCGGTATACCGATCAGCGGGCTGCCGGCATCCTGCTCGGAACTCTTCATCGCGACGCGCAATATGTTGTCGACGCCGCCGCCCTCGAAACCGTCGGGCGTCAGGAAGATCATCTCGATGATGTGGCTGGCTGGCAGCGTCTGGTCGGTGTTGCGGCGGATGGTCATGCGCAACTGGATGTCCTTGCCGGGTATGGTCGCCTCGGCGCGGATCGCCGGCTCGGGCGGCAGGTCGCCACCGGGCGATTCCTGCACCAGCGACCAGACGATGCTGCCAGGCTCGGCCGAGCCCTGCGCGGTGCTGGTGCGCTCCTCATAGAAGATCGCCTTCTGGCCGACCGGCACCGAGGCCGCCGCCGCCGGGGCAGCCGGTGCCGTGGGCGTGGCGCCCGCTGGGGCGGGCGGCGTAGCGGCAGCATTGGCCGGGGCGGCGGGTGTAGTTCCGTTGGCAGGCGGGGTTGCGGCGGGCGCGGCGCCCGCCGCGGGTGCGGTCGCGGCAGGTGCTGCCGCGGCTGGCGCTGTCGCGGGCGCGGCAGCAGCCGGGGGCGGATTGGCCGGCGCATTCGTCGCCGATGGCGGTGTCGTCAGCGCGGCGACGGATTCACCCTCGCCTATGCCGGTTTGACCACCGGCCGGGCCGGGGTCGGTTTCGCCACCTTCGGGCGTCAGCCGCTGCGTGAATTTCGTCGCCTCGGCACCTGCCGCGGGCGCTGGTGCCGCCGGGGCGTCGGTCGCCGGCTTGGCCGGCGCCGGTTTCACCGGTTCGGTCTTGGCGACGACCTTGCTGCCGTCCAGGCCCAGCATCTTGCTGAAGGCGTCCTTGTTGAGCCAGATGCCATAGCCACCGCCGGCAACGACCAGCAAGGCCACGACGGCGGCGATCAGCCCGCCATAGCTGCGTTTGCGCTCGGCCGGACGCAGGCGGAAAGTGTCGGCTGCCGCCGGCTCTTCATCGTTCGGGAAGACATCGGCGCGGTCATCGTCCTGGTCCGCATCCATGCCCGGCAAGGCAGGATCGGCGAGATCGGGGGCCACCGGTTGCACCGGCGTGGGTTTCTGCCAGCTTGGCTCGGCCTTGGCTACGGGCGAAGGCGCGGACTGGTAAGGTTCCGGGGTGGCGGCAGGCGGCGGCGCGGGACGGTAAGGCTCGGCCTTGGCGGCGGGCGGTGCCGGCCACGCCGGCTCCGCCTTCACCGGCTGGCGCGTGTGGCTCGGCTGGTTCTTGTTGCGGTCGATCGAGGAAAAGATGTGCTCCAGCTCCGCGAGCGGGTCCGTTTCCGGCACGCTCTTGGCATACTCGCGCTCGACGCTCGTAATGGCGTTTTCCAGTGAGCGCTTTTGCGCGCTTATGGCTTCGGTGGCCAGCGGCGGCGAATATTCCGCGAGCTTCTTGGCCAGCATGGAACGAACGCTGTCATAGATGCGCGTACGCTTTTCGGGCGTCTCGTCACCGTGCTTGTCGAGCGCCTTTTTCAGAACAGCAACAAAATCTGCCATGCTTCAGTCGACCTGTATTTTGCTTCCGCGCCGGCCCCCGCAAATCAGCCGTGATGCCCGGAAAGGCTTCAGAAACTAGTCTTGAAACGGATCGGTCACAAGTATCGTATCGTCCCGTTCCGGGCTGGTGGAGAGGAGTGCCACCGGCGCGCCGATCAACTCCTCTATGTATCGGACATATTTGACGGCCTGGGCCGGAAGGTCGTTCCAGCTGCGCGCGCCGGCAGTGGTGCCTTTCCACCCTTCCAGCGTCTCGTAGACCGGTTCGACACGGGCCTGCGCGCCCTGGCTCGCAGGCAGGTAATCGATCATCTCGCCGTCGAGGCGATAGCCGGTGCAGACCTTGATCTCGTCCAGCCCGTCGAGCACGTCGAGCTTGGTCAGCGCGATGCCCTTGATGCCGTTGACGGCGACAGCCTGGCGCACCAGCACCGCGTCGAACCAGCCGCAACGGCGCTTGCGCCCGGTGACGACGCCGAACTCATGGCCGCGCGTGCCGAGGAATTCGCCGATCTCGTTCTTCTGTTCGGTCGGGAACGGACCTTCGCCGACGCGCGTCGTGTAGGCCTTGGTGATGCCGAGCACATAACCGATGGCGCCCGGACCGACGCCCGAGCCGGCGGCGGCCTGGCCGGCCACCGTGTTGGACGAGGTGACGAACGGATAGGTGCCGTGGTCGATGTCGAGCAGCGTGCCTTGCGCGCCCTCGAACAGGATTCGCTCGCCGGCGCGGCGCTTGTCGTCGAGTATCTTCCAGACACGGTCCATATAGGGCAGGATCTCGTCGGCGACCGACGTCAATTCGGCCATGATCGCGTCATGCGTGACTTCGCCATGGCCAAGCCCGCGGCGCAGCGCATTGTGATGCGTCAGCAGCCTGTCGACCTTCAGGGGCAGCGTTTCCAAATCCGCCAGATCCATCACCCGCACCGCTCGCCGACCCACCTTGTCCTCATAGGCCGGACCAATGCCCCGGCGGGTCGTGCCAATCTTCGTCCCGGAATTTGACGCGGCGTCCTCGCGGAATCCGTCCAGCTCCCGGTGCAGCGACAGGATAAGCGCTGTGTTTTCGGCTATTTTCAGGCGATCCGGCGTCACTTCGACGCCTTGCGCCTTGAGCTTCGCCACTTCGGCCACGAAAGCATGCGGGTCGAAGACCACGCCATTGCCGATGATGGACAGCTTGCCCTGCCGCACGACGCCCGACGGCAACAGCGACAGCTTGTAGACCTTGCCGTCGACGACCAGAGTGTGGCCGGCATTGTGGCCGCCCTGGAAACGCACCACGACATCGGCGCGCTCCGACAGCCAGTCGACGATCTTGCCCTTGCCTTCGTCACCCCACTGCGAGCCGACGACCACCACATTGGCCATGTTTCTTTTCCCTTGAGACGCCGCCGAGCGGCTTGGATATGGTTCGAAACGACAGGCCTCTATAGCGTCAAGACCTCGCGAGTGCGACCTTTCTTTGCCGCCGAAAATGCCCTGAGGCACAACAATTTTCGGCTTTGACATCATTTACTTGGGCTGGGAGGGGCAATAGGCCGGCAAACACCGCGACGCATCCGTCGCGGCCGGAATCCCGCGATGCATCGAAGCGCCTACTTATTCCTGCTGCTCACCACCTTGC
>Ga0075365_10000872_pt1 | contig 12575 bp, 8 predicted proteins | sample EndMetdeltDD1765_FD_71387 | JGI IMG/M metagenome (GOLD analysis project Ga0075365, IMG submission 71387) | Populus endosphere microbial communities from Tennessee, USA - Endosphere MetaG P. deltoides DD176-5 | ecosystem: Host-associated > Plants > Roots > Endosphere | place: USA: Tennessee... | reverse complement strand
CACTTGCCGGCGGCGATCGCTTCGGCCGCATGCGCCACGTGAAGGATGTACGACGAGCCACCGACATCGGTGGAGTCGACATGCTTGACCTTCAAGCCCATGTAGTCGACCATGCTGAGCGGGCCGAGGCCGGGAGCGTCGCCGGCACAGAAGTAGGCGTCGACGTCGTCCTTGGTGAGGCCCGCGTCCTTCAACGCGCCCATCGCCGACTCGGCATGGATCTGCGGCACGGATTTGTCCGGCGCCTTGCGCGTGGGGTGCTCGTAGGCACCCATGATGTAAGCTTTGCCCTTGATACTCATATAAGGTGTGTCCTGCCCTTCTTTGGCGAAACGGTTCGGTGGCGTGATCTAATCACGGCGCAAGCGCCGCGCGCAAATCCCGCCTGTCCGTCGCGAGGTTGACCTCGGGTCCTTGAGCCTGACTGGCGTTCGTCCCTGCCGCCATTTGTCATGGCCGCGCGCAAGGCCGCGAGACCGATATTTGCCTTGGGCTCGTGCAAAAATGGAATGGCTTCTGGATTGGCCCGCAGTGGTCGCTGCGCGTGCGCCGTGTATATTCGCCTCGATATTCGCAAGCGAGAACGTCCTGCACGTGCGTGGGCGCGCGGCCTTGTGCAGAGCAACGAGAGCGGTCGCCGGCCGTTCCAGAATACGAAACGCGGCGCGGTGTCGCGTCCGGGAAATTGGAGAAACGCCAATGGACATGAGCTTCACAGCCGAAGAGCTGGCGTTTCGCGACGAAGTGCGTGCCTGGATCAAGGCCAACCTGCCGGCAGAACTGAAGCAGAAGCTGATCGACGGCGTGGTGCCGAACAAGGAAGACATCGTCGGCTGGCACCGCAAGCTGAACGCGAAAGGCTGGGCGGTGCCGCACTGGCCGGTAGAATGGGGCGGCCAGAACTGGACCTCGACCCAGCGCTTCATCCTGCGCGAGGAACTCGAGATGGCGCCGGCGCCGCTGCCGAACGGTATGAATGTGGGGCTGTGCGGGCCGGTTGTGGCTCACTTCGGGACAGAGGAACAGAAGAAGCGCTTCCTGCCACGGATGGCGAATTGCGACGACTGGTGGTGCCAGGGTTTTTCGGAACCGGGTTCGGGCTCGGACCTCGCCTCGCTGAAGACCAGCGCACGGCGCGAAGGCGACCATTACATCGTCAACGGCTCGAAGATGTGGACCACCAACGCGCAGTACGCCGACTGGATCTTCTGCCTGGTGCGCACCGACCCGAAGGCGAAGAAGCAGGAAGGCATCTCGTTCCTGCTGTTCGACATGAAGAGCCCCGGCGTCAGCGTGCGCCCGGTGTACACCATGGAAGGCGGCGCCGAAGTCAACCAGTGCTTCTTCGAGGACGTGAAGGTCCCCCTTGATCAGCTGATCGGCGTCGAGAACAAGGGCTGGGACTGCGCGAAATTCCTGCTCGGCAACGAGCGCACGGGGGCAGCGCGGATCGGCGCCATGCGCGAGCGCCTGCAGCACCTGCGCAAGCTCGCCATGGCCGAGATCAAGAACGGCAAGCCGATCATCGAGGACCCGTCGTTCCGCAGTCGTCTTTTGTCGCTCGAGGTCGAGGCCAAGGCGCATGAGATTACCACCATGCGCATCCTCGACGGCGAGTCCCGCAAGGCGCGCGGTGACGCGCCAAATCCCCTCTCCTCGCTGCTGAAGCTGCGGTCCAGCGAACTGCGGCAGGAGATGACGCACCTTTACATGGAGGTCGCGGGCCCGTTTGCACAGCGGCTGGCGCTGGAGACCGAGACCGAGGAAGACGCGATCGGCCCCGACTGGGCCGGCGTCGCCACCGGCGTCTACCTCAACAACCGCAAGGTCACGATCTACGGCGGCACCAGCGAGGTGCAGCACAACATTCTGGCGAAGGCCGTGCTGGGCCTGTGAGAGCGTGGTGAGGCCGGGCCGAACCGCAGCCGTCATGCCCGCGAAGGCGGGCATCCAGTACGCCGCAGCGTATTTGATCTAATTTCTGATGCTCTGGAATACTGGGTCCCCGCCTTCGCGGGGACGACGGTGAGAGTTTGGCGGTGCGTCGGCGCCACCATCAACAAGGAGACACGTGTGTCGTTGTTTGCAGGTCTGAAAGTCATCGATTGCGCGAGCTATATCGCGGCGCCCGCGGCGGCGACGGTGTTGTCCGACTTCGGCGCCGACGTCATCAAGATCGAGCCGTTGACCGGCGACCCGTACCGCACGCCGGGCCAGCCGCTGCCGGGCTCGCAGCAACAGGTCAATCCGAACTGGGTGATGGACTCGCGCAACAAGAAGAGCCTTGCGATCAACATCGCCGCCGACGAAGGCCGCGCGATCCTCTACAAGCTCGCGAAGGAGGCGGATGTATTCATCACCAATTTTCCGCCCAACGTCCGCAAGCGGCTGCGCGTGGCTTACGAGGATATCTCGGCGCTCAATCCGCGGCTGATCTATGCCTCGTTCACGGGCTATGGCGAGACCGGTCCCGAGGCCAACAAGCCGGGCTTTGACGCGACGGTGTGGTGGGCGCGCTCCGGCTTGATGGACATGGTGCGGGCCAGCGACACGGCGCCGGTACGCTCGCCACCCGGCGCCGGCGACCATCCGGCGGCCATGGGCTTCTATGCGGCGATCGTCACCGCGCTGTACCGGCGCGAGAAGACCGGCACCGGCGCGCATGTCGGCTCGTCGCTGCTGGCGAACGGTCTCTGGGCCAACGCCTGCTCGGTGCAGTCGGCGCTGTGCGGCGACTTTGCTCAGCCGCACCCGCCGCGCTCGGAGCACGTGATGCCGTGGCGGAACAGTTTCAGGTGCAGCGACGGCAAATGGCTGATGCTGTCGATCGTGCACAATGACGGCCGCTGGGACACCTTCCGCAAGACGGTGCAGTCGCCCCTGCTCGACGATCCGCGCTTTCAGACGACGCCCGACCGCCGCGAGCACGGCGTGGCCCTGACGTCGACGCTGGACAAGATCTTCGCGCAAAAGCCGCTCGCCGAATGGAGCGAGATTCTCGACCGCAACGGCGTCGTGTTCGGCGTCTGCTATACGATGGCGGACGTACCGAACGACGAGCAGGCGAAGGTCGCCGGCGCGCTGGTGCCGACCGCGGACGGCTCGCTCATGACAGTCTCAAGCCCGTTCTGGATCGCCGAGGAAGAGAAGATCAAGCCGCAGACGGCGCCCGCGCTCGGCCAGCACAATGACGAGGTGCTTGCGGCCGCGGGATACGACGCGGACGCGATCGCGAAGCTCCGGAGCGGTGGCGTCCTGAAGTAACGCCACGCAAGATTGGGCCGGGGTGACGGACAAGGTGCACTCTCCAGCGCTTGGTTGCGCCGCGATGGGCTATTGTCTCTCCGCTCGTCATTGCCGGGCTTGACCCGGCAATCCATCAGCTTCGAAAAATCCCTTCCAATTGTCCGCTGGCGCGGACGATGGATGGCCGGGTCATAGGCGAGCGAAGCGACGCCGTTCTTCGAACGGCTATGCCCGGCCATGACGCCTCATTTGATTCAACGCATGTGGACGTTCTGGTCCGCCACCAGGGGAGCTGCGAGAATCCGGCTGCTTTCAACGAAAAAATCGTCGGCAAAGATCGCATGTGCCTCCCCGGTTGGATGGAACGAACCGGAAGTGGCCGAGGTTTGCAGGCTGAGCACTCCGCTTGCCTTGACGCGCTGCGTCGCGGACGTCAGCTGATTGATGACGAAGTAGGATTCGTTCATCGTCCGCAGCAAGCGGCTGCGATGGTAGTAGGGCCGAAAGTCAAAGACCGGATCGAATGGCCGCCACTCCTGCCCCCAGGTAATCGTGGGCAAGTGCAGGGTTTCCTGCTTTTCCTGGCCGACCAGCCGGCGCGCGTTGACGAGATCGGCGACCTGCCGGGCGGTCTTGCATCCCGTGAAGGGCTCGGCCGGTGCGTCTGACGCGCAGAAGCCGCGGTTCGAAAATGCCGTGCGATAGCTGGTGATCGCCACCCACGCCGGCCGCTGCACGCCATTGTCGTCGCGGTCGCGAACCAGTTTTTCGATTGAATCATTGAGCCGTGTTTCCGTGAAGGCCTCGATCGTTTCGAGAACCGGCAGATTGCCCTGGGTTCGCGTGAGGCAGACGCGCGGCTCGTAGGCGTCCGGCTTCTTCGTGAAAACCGTCAAGCCATTGTTGCCTTCGGGGCAAAGTTGCCCGTTCGCGGCGCGGACCGGGACCGGATAGGTGTAGAACAGGACGGCCGCGCGTCCGCGGTTGCTGAACGAAAGCCGCGTATCCACGAAATCGCGGAACAGCGCATATCGCGCCTTGAGACGGCTCCAGCGCCCCCTGGTCTCCTGGCAGCTCTTGCGGCGCACCCGTCCGCTGCACTCGGGATCCCGGTCCTCCTTCAGCACCGGAAGGAAAGATCCGAGAAAGCCTTCAGACGTGATCGCCGCCATGATCCACTTTGCAAATCCAAGATCGTTGCCGCCGATGCTGGCATAAAGCACATCGATCTTGCGCTTGAAGCCTTTGCCGGCCGGTTCTCCCGCGCAACGGTAGGCCGTATCCGAGATGATTTGCCCGAACGTGTACCGCCGGTTCGCGATGGCCTGGTTCTCCTGGGCATCGCTGAGCGGCGCGTCGCGAACGCCGGAGCCGCTGTAGCGCGCACACAGCTCGCTCAGCAGGAGCGAAAGCTGCGTCTTCTTGAACGACGGCATGCCGTCCTTGCTGCTCGAATACTCGGGTCCCTGATACGGCTGGAACAGCCCTTCGTTGACCTCTGCGCCACTGCAGGCATAGCCGAGGAACGTGATGGCGCGATCATCCTGCTCAAGCGCCAAATGCAGAGCAGAGCGGAGTTGATAGCTGTAGGCCGACCGATGGCAGGCCCGGTCGATCCATTGCGCCGCATAATAGTCGCCAACGTTCTTCCGAACCGGCCCCGCCGTCACCGCATCGATGATCGCTTCGCCGTCCGCGGCCCAATCCACCGACGTATCCGCCGACCAGCCGAGCTTGGCCGGAACGTCCGGATTTCCTTCGCCCGACGAGAATGAATCGCCGATGCCGACCACCAGTGCATCCGACACGGCAAGCGTCGCATTCGCCTCGCCTGCATCGGTCTCAAGTCGCACGGATACCTGTTTGCCGTTCGGAATGAACGCGAGCGCGAGCTCGGCGCACGGCATCGCTACGCTCTGCGAGGTAGCCTCGCCCGGTCGCTCGAACCGGGCGCCGCTTGCTGCATCGAGCTGCCAGCGGCACTGCCCGTCCAGCAGGCGTGTGTCCGCCGCGGTGGTGGCGCGCAACAACACCGCATGGTCCTTCGGATTGACGTATGCGTCCAGGCCGCCGCAATTGGTGTGTGCCTGTTCCGCACGATTCCAGCAGACTCCCACTTTTGAGGCGCTGATCAGATCCCCTCGTCCGAGATCCTCCGGCTTCTGGTGCGCGGGAAACAGAAGGCTTGCCCAGCCCAGGCGGACGGGATGGTACTCCCAGTCGGCCAGGCCTTTCGACTTGAGCGTCCGGGAGAGCTCGAGATAGCCGGGAGCCCGCCCCTCCCCGGCAATCTCGCGCGCGCGCCATTCGCCAAGCAGGACAATCGGCTGCACCGGGCTACGGTGGCCATACCAGGCGGACGTCCTTGCGCTGAGGTTGCCGTACCACCAGTTCAGGTCATTGAGCAGCGAGTCCAGCTGCATGATGGTCGGCCGCTGGTCGGCATGCTTCTCGCGATAGTCGCGCCAGGCCAGCCGCTGAAGCTCAAAGTCGGAATTGAATTTGAAGAAGCGGAAGCCGCGGTCCGTCTCAGCCGAAATCGAAAGCGCGAAGGCGGAATGATGAACCAGCGCGCTGAGAGCAATCGCCAGAAAGAATCTCATGTTTCCCCCACACGCAGAGCTTGCACAACCTATCTGACGGAAAAAGGGCGCGCGCTATTTTTTGATAGCGCCGTGACTGGATGCTTGGGAATACAGCGATTTGCCGGTGGTATAGTTGGCTGATGGCGCCAGGCATCCATGGCGTGGCTTGATGCCGAAGGGGTGAGTCGATGTTGTTCGCACGCTTTCGCAAGCCGGTTGCGTCCATCGCAGCCGTCTTTGTGCTCATCTCCTTCCTCGCCGCTTCACCGACCTCGTGGGCCGAAGCCCCGGCCGCTGCGGCGCCTACGGAAACGAACGCGGGCGAAAACGTCGATCTCGCCAGGCTGTTCGATGCCGTCGTCGACAGGATCGATCAGAAATTCGTCAACGAGCAGATCCTGAAGGAAATCGACTGGCGGGCGCGCGCAAAAGTGGTGCGTCCGTCCGTTCTTGCAGCCGCGTCAACGGCCGAGGCTGTCGATCTCATCAACAAGCTGCTCTCCGAATTGAAGACCTCCCACACCGAACTCACAACGCCCGACGAGTATCGCTACTACTTCACGCTCGACGCGCTCAACGGAGCGGCCGAAACCAGGGACCTGATCGCCGAGAAGTTCTGGGGCATCGGAGGCCCCTACTTTCCTGGCATCGGCGCGTTCACCACGAAGCTGGACGGACGGCACTTCATCGACGCCGTCCTTGAAGGTTCGCCGGCCGATACCGCCGGGTTGAAGTTCGGCGACCAGATCCTCTCGGTCGACGGCAAGCCCTTCGCACCGATCGCCGCGTTCCACGGCAAGATCGGCCAGAGCGTCGACATCGAGATCCGGCGGGCGCGCAACGCGGAACCGCGAACCTATCGCGTGCCGGTCGTCCCGATCATGTCGTCGGCGGTGTTCTCGACCGCGACCAGGGCGAGCGCGCGCGTGATCGAACGGGACGGCCGCAGGATCGGCTACATCCACGTCTGGCACGTGCGGGACCCACGCAGTTTCGCCGCCGCGCTCGCCTCGATCGATCCGTTCTTTCCGACCGGCAAGGCAGAGCGGGGTGGTCGCCCGCTGGATGCGCTGATCGTCGACATGCGCGGGCGCGTCGGCGGCAGCATCGGCGCCGCAAGCCAGATGCTCGACATGTTGGGGACCGCGGAAAAACCCTATTGGGGCCCGCACCGAAGCCGGGACCGGGCAGGCAAGGATGTCGGCTCGTCGGGCGACTACGGAATCCCGCGCAGCACCGAGCCACTGCAGCCGTTCCGCGGCCAGACTGTCATGCTCATCGATGAACGAACACGCAGTGCGGGCGAGATCATGGCCTACGGCTTCAAGCGCAGCCGTTTCGGCCCGGTCATCGGAACGCCGACCGCCGGCGCAGTGACGAGCGGCACGCTGTTCGCGATGCCCGGCGGGTTGGTCCTGTACACGGCAGTCGTCTCGCACGAATTCGACGGAAAGCCGCTGGAGGGCGCAGGCGTCGCGCCTGACATTCGTGTTGAGCGGCCGTTGCCCTATGCCGCCGGCGCCGACCCGGTTCTCGATGCGGCGATTGCGCATCTGACGAAAGGCGGTTCGCCGCAATGGATGAACGGCCAAGGCGTCAGCCGATGAAGCCTGACAGCTTCAACCGTTCCTGACCTGCTCCAGCCAGGCACAGTTGACCGGCGCACGCACGCCGCGCGCGGCTGCATCGAGCCGCATCTGGCGGAAATGCTCGCGCTGGGCGGGCGGCATGCTCAGGCGGTCGTGTCCCCAGAAGCTCGGCCCGTCGAACGTCTCATGCGGTTGCCAGGTCGCGGGATCGATCATCCGGCCGCCCCATCCGTATTCGATGAAGAAATCCGCCGGCGTGCGCACGTAGAACGACGTCATATGGTCGTTGGTGTGGCGGCCAAGCGAATACGCAATACGATTGTCCTGCGACAGCGCCAGATCATAACCCTGCCCGACATCATCGAGGCTGCCGAGTTCGACCATGAAGTGGTGCATGGCCTGCTTGCCGGTCTCCACCACCGCGAAGCTGTGGTGCCGCCCGTTGATGTGAAAGAAGTACAACTTGTACGGCTTGAGGCTGTAGTCGCTGATGCCGAAACCGAGAATGTCGCGGTAGAACGGCAGCAGGTCGTCCACATTGCGCACGTTCAGCACCACGTGCCCCATGCCAAGCGGCCCGGTGCGGAAGCCCGAGACGGCACGGCCCGGCACGAACGGCGTGTCCGCGATTTCCGGACCCCAGAAGGCCTCGAGCCTGTTGCCGCCGGGATCGGCGAAGACGATCAGGTCGGTCACGCGCCGCTGCTCAGCCAGCGCGCGCGATCCGCGCGCAACCTGCGCGCTGTTCGCTTCGAGCTTCGCCGCCAGCGTATCGAGATCGCGCTGTGCCTCGACCTCCCATCCCATGAAGCCCAGCCCGCCCTCGCCCTCGTCGGACACGATGTAGCGCTGTTTGCGATCGTCCATCCGGAACGTGCGCAGGTTTCGGGCCTGATCGACCGGCTGCATGCCGAGCAGTTTCGTCGCGACCTCGCTCCAGTCGGACAGCTTGTCCGAGCGGACGCCGATATATCCCAGCGACTTGAGTTCGGAGTTCATTGACATGGCGTTCAAGGACATGGGCGCCTCGCGATCTTCGTGCGTCGCAGCAACGACCACGCTCGGTTTACAAGCGCGTCGGATCGCCATTACATCAGATAAAATCGACAGTTCAACTGCTGCCGGACTGCTGTCCATTGGGTGGACAGACCGAAAGCAGGAACCGAGAGCGCCCTTGCTTATGCCGACGCGAGGCGACAGGAAATCCGACGGCGTCCGGTCGATCCAGCGCGGCCTCGATGTGTTGCGCGAGGTCAACCGCTCAGGCGGCATCCGTGCGAGCGAGCTGGCGCAGCGCCTTGAGCTCGCCCGGCCAACCGTCTATCGCCTGCTCGAGACGCTCGAGGAACTCGGCTATGTCGCCCGCAGCGCCTCGGATGACCGTTTTCGCGTCACGCGGAAGGCGAGCAGCCTCGGCGACGGCTACGACCCCCGCATTGTCGTCGGCGAGGCCGCAGCTCCGGCAATTCACGAACTATCGCAACGTCTTGTCTGGCCCGTCGATCTCTCGACCTACGAAGACGCGGCCATGGTCGTTCAGGAAACGACCCATGGGCGCAGCCCGCTTTCGATCGATCGCGGGATGATCGGCAGCCGCCTGCCGATGCTGCGCACCGCAGCGGGTCGAGCTTACCTCGCATTCTGTCCCGCGACCGAGCGAGACATCATCCTGAAGCAGATCGAGCGGGCCGGCGATCCCGACGATCGCCCCTACCTGACGCAGGACTATCTCGAGCGCATGGTCGCCGAGACCAGAACCCGTGGTTTCGCGTCGCGGACGGACGGCGAGTACAATCCGCGGACGTCGAGCATTGCCGTCGCCATCATTCGGGACGATCGCGTTCTCGGTTGCATCTCCATCATCTGGATCCGCTCCGCGCTCGACGCGCAGGAAGCCGTGTCGCAATTCGCCGGGCCGATGATGGAAACGGCGGCTCAGCTCGGCCGCGCCGCCTGAGCCCGGCCGGCGAGCGATGTCCGCCCAGCGGACACACCGCGCCGCCGCCTTGCACCACGACTGATCATCGCGGTTTGATACCGCCATGCCACAGACCGTCCACAAGCCAGAGCTCACGGCCGACGTCGTCATCGTCGGATGCGGTCCCGTCGGCGCGACGCTGGCAAACCTGCTCGGCTTGCGCGGCATCAAGACCCTGGTACTTGAGCGCGAGGTGAGCGTCTACCATCTGCCCCGCGCGGTGCATTTCGACGACGAGGTCATGCGGATCTTCGAAACCGCAGGTCTCAGCGGCGAGATCGAGCCTGACGTCACCCTTTCACCCGGCATGCGGTTCATCGACGGCGAAGGCAAGCTGCTGCTCGATTGGTCGCGCCCTCCCGCGACCACGCCATCGGGATGGCCGCCGAGCTTTCGTTTCCATCAGCCCACGCTCGAACAGGTCCTGCGCAATGGCTTGAAGCGTTGGCCGTGCGTATCGACCATGACCCGATGCGATGTCTTTGCGCTCGATGAAGAGGCCGATGGCGTTCGCGTCCGGTTCGAAGATCTGGGCAGCGGCCGGCTGCTCGCCTGCCGTGCCAAATACGTTGTCGGGTGCGACGGCGCGCGTTCGCTGGTGCGGCGGTTCATGGGTGCCGGCATGGATGACCTCGGCTTCCACGAGCGCTGGCTGGTGCTCGATTTCCTTCTCGGTCGTCCGCGCCCCGATCTCGGCGACTACAGCATCCAGTTCTGCGATCCCACGCGACCTGCGACCTACGTCCGCGGCGTAGGCGACCGCCGTCGCTGGGAGATCACGCTGCTGCCCGACGAGGATAGCCAGACCATGACGGCGCCGGAGCGCATCTGGCCGCTGCTGCGCCGGTGGGTTACGCCTGAGGACGGAACGATCGAGCGGGCGGCCGTCTACACATTCCACTCCGTCGTCGCCGAGCGCTGGCGCCGCGACCGCCTGCTGATTGCCGGCGACGCTGCGCACCAGACGCCGCCGTTTCTCGGCCAAGGCATGTGCGCCGGCATCCGCGATGCAGCCAATCTTGCTTGGAAACTCGCCGACGTCGTTACGGGCAAGCATTCGGACCGACTGCTGGACAGCTACGAGAGCGAACGCTCCCCGCATGTGCGGAAATATATCGAGAGAGCGGTCAAGCTCGGCGGCATCATCAACACGAGAAATGCGAGCGACGCTCTCGCCTCACTGGGGCGAAAGGGTAACGAGACGGTCAGGTTCACCTCGGCCAAGCCGCGTCTCGGACCCGGACGCTGGGCCCGCGATCACGCGATCGCAGGATATCTCGCCCCGCAGCCGACCCTGACGAATGGGATCAAGCTCGACAGCGTCGTGGGCTATGAGCCCGCCCTGCTCGTCACACCGGTTTTCGCACGATCGCTTTCGTCAAGGGCGAGAACCCTTGTTCGCGACAGTCGCGCCCGCATCGTCGACGATGCCGCTATCCAGCCGTGGCTGGAGCAAAATGGCGCACGCGCGGTGCTGGTACGCCCTGATCGCTATGTGCTGGGCCTTGCGCAGGACGAGCGTCAGCTTGTCGATCTGCTGCAAATGACGCCGCTGTCATCCCCTCCGGCAAGCGCGGTCCGCCGAGCCTCGACCGCGACCTCTGCGCGCAATCCTTCATGAACTTCTTCACGGCGTCCGCCATGCCGTTGGCGTGACCGTCCGTAACGATCCCGATCGCGCCTCGGCTTGACAAAGCACAACGCCGGCCGTCTAATTCATAGATAGAAACGTTGTTTCGATTATAGAAACAGGCATGATCAGCAATCAGTCCCTGCAGCGCGGCCTCGCCATTCTCGACCTTCTGGATCGCGCGCCGTCGCCTCTCGGAATTCGTGAGCTCGCACGATTGATGGAGCTCAGCCCGACCATCGTCCAGCGACTGATCAACACGCTCGTGGTCGGCGGCTATGTCGAACAGGTCGCCGAGACCAGGCGCTACAAGCTCGGCTATCGCGCCATGCAGCTGGGTGGCGCGATGATCACCGAGGATCGCCTGATCTCGCTCGCCGCCAAGGAATTGCAGCAGCTTGCGGACAGTCACCTGCTCAATGGATACCTGGGCGCGCTGCGCAACAACCGCGTCGTCTATCTTCACAGCGTGCAAAGCAGCGGGCCTGTCGTCGTGCGGATTGCCGTCGGATCGCAGGTCAATGCGCACAGCACCGCGCTCGGAAAAATCCTGCTGGCCGAACTGCCGGCGACGTCGGTGAAGTCGATTGTCGGCAAGCCGCCCTACGAGCCGTTTACGCCGCGCACGATCACCCAGTGGTCTGCGCTCGCATCGGAGCTCGAAGTCACCCGGGCCCGCGGCTTTGCGATCTCCCGCGAGGAAAACATTGCCGGCATCATGTCCTTCGGCGCGCTCGTCCGCAACGCCGAGGGCGACGCCGTCGCGGCTCTGAGCGTCGCCGGCATCGCCATCGAAGAAGCAAAGTGGCCCGCAACCGTCCAGCTTGTCCTGGATGCAGCCTATCGCTGCTCGACCTCACTGGGCTATCGCGGCGCCGCAATCAAGGTCTCCGGCCTGAAGGGGCTGGCTGCCTGACAGCAAACGGGAGTTGCCCGATGAGCGCCACCTCACAAACAACGCTTCTCAACAAGCCGCGCCTGATCGAGATCATGCGCGCGGAACGCATCGACGCGATGGTTGCGACGTCTCCGGAAAATGTGACCTACACCAGCGGATACTGGGCGCTCTCGCAGTGGATCAGACGCGGTCCGCAAATCTACGTGCTGTTGCCCCAATCCGACCTCAACGCGTCCGAAATCATCGCCAGCACCACCCTGCTCGATCAGATCGCCGATCAGGCCGATGTGTGGATCAGGAACGTTCGCCGCTACGGCTACTTCCAGGTCGACCGCGCCAACGCGCCGCTGGACCAGCTCGACCAGCGCCAGGCCGGGCTCTATGCGCTCACCGACGACGGCAGTCCGCTGGATGCGCTGGTGAAGGCGATCACGTCGCGCGGCCTGTCGCGGTCGCGGATCGCGGTCGACGAAATCGGACTTCTCCCCGGTCACTGGGAGCGGCTGGCCGAGGCCCTGCCGAACGCCACGCTCGTTCCGGCCTTCCAGCTGTTGCGCCGGGTGCGCGCGGTCAAGACGGACGAGGAAATCGCCCGGCTCGGCCGGGTTGCCCGGATCACGGAGGATTCGATCGACGCTGCCCTGAGCAT
>Ga0075365_10000871_pt1 | contig 12578 bp, 8 predicted proteins | sample EndMetdeltDD1765_FD_71387 | JGI IMG/M metagenome (GOLD analysis project Ga0075365, IMG submission 71387) | Populus endosphere microbial communities from Tennessee, USA - Endosphere MetaG P. deltoides DD176-5 | ecosystem: Host-associated > Plants > Roots > Endosphere | place: USA: Tennessee... | reverse complement strand
CGGCGTGTCACGCGAAGCCGCGCCTTCGTCGAAACGTAGGGGTTTCCCCGATTCAACGGCAGCGGGCCAAGCGTACGTTCGAATGTCGTGAGATCACGTGCCCTCCACCGCATCGTCCCTGCACTCGTCGCCCTCGGCACCGCTGTCGGCAGCGTGCTCGTCGCCTCGCCGGCCCCGGTCTTGGCGACCAACGGCCTGGCGATCATGGAGATCTATGCCGACCCTGCCCACATCGGGGCGCCCCAGGTCGTCTACGGCGAGGGGGTGTGGGTCTACATCCAGGCCGAGGACCGCAGCGGCTCGTGCATCACGATCCACGACTGCGATCAGGTCACCGGCACCGCGTACTACATCATGACCAACATCGCCACGAACCAGCAGTACCTGGTCGGCACTGCCGGCTGGGCGCCGGGCCTCCTCTACGGCACGTCACTGTCCGAACTGCCGTACTTGTACCTGCCGGCGGGCGACTACGCCTTCGACTTCGCCTACGAGGGCAACTTCGACTCATGGGACTCGCGCAAGGACATTCCGATCAAGTGGTACCAGCTGCACAACGTGATCACCGTCTACAAGCGGCCGTGCAACCCGGTGTTCACGGTCACGCCCGACCAGGAGCCGCTGAACACGACACCGGTCGCGCTGAAGGTGGACCTCGGTGCGCCGAACCACACCGGCTACGTCGACTTCACCGGACCGACCGGCGGTCGCATCGCCCGCGTGCCGATCGACCCGAACGGGCAGACGGCGACCTACACCCTGCCGTTCGAACCCGACGCGACGATGGCGTTCCAGGCCACGTACTCGGGCGATGCCAACAACTATGGCTGTACCTCCTCGCAGGCGACCTACACCGTGCCGGAGGCGCACACCGGGAGCGGCGTGGTCTACGTCCCGAACCCGGCAAGCGATGCGTTCACGATCGATCTCGGTTCGACGCTCGACCACGCCGACGTGCTGGCCAACGACGCGCAGATGCCGATCACACAGAAGATCCGCCCCCCGACACAACTGGAGATCGACAGCAACTCCGGCATCCCCGCTGACGTGCAATACCTGCCCCCGCCCGATCCGGCCACGGTCGGCACCGTGACGTACCACGACGACGCGACGGTCTCGTTCACCCCCGCACCGTCGTGGGACGGCACGCAGTTCGCGTTCACGTACGTCGCCTACGACGCAGACAGCCCAGAGCTCAAGGCACGGGCGCGCGTGTACGTCACCGGCCGCTGCGCCGCCGGCGCCGGCGACTCCTATGACGTGCAACCCAACACGCCCCTTGCCATCGCGGGAGCCGGCGTTCTCGCCAACGACACGGGCAAGTGCGGCGGCGACGCGCGACTGGCGACGCCGGCTGCACACGGACAGATCGATCTCCACGACGACGGCTCGTTCACGTACACCCCTGACCCGGGCTTCCTCGGCATCGACAAGTTCACGTACTCCGCCAGCGACGATCCGGTGCACCGCCCGATCGAGGTGTTGCTGTCCGTCCTCGGCGGCACGTGCGTACCGAGCCTCGTGCCCGATGCCTTCGACGTCAGCGACCATTCCCTCACCATGGCCGACCCTGGCCTGACGGCAAATGACGAATCGTGCCGCGGCGTGATCGACGTCGCGACGCAGCCGCAGCACGGCACGGTCACGGTGTCGCCGTTGGGCGGCTTCGAGTATCACGGCGAGGCCGGCTACGTCGGGCCCGACACCTTCTCGTACGGAGTGGTCGACCAGGTTCCGGTGCAGCCCGTGCCGCAGCTCCGTGCGAGCTCTACGGCCGTGCTCGACCCGGACGTCGCCACGGCCACGGTGTCGTTGAACGTGCTGGCCGATCCGGTCGCCACGCTCCCGGTGGAGACCACGGTGGCGCCGACCACGGTGCCCCCGACGACGCTCGCCGGAGCGCCCACGTCGACAGCCGGCGTGGGCGCAGTCGTCGCCAGCACCGTGGCGTCGACTCCCACGTCGCCAATGGTGATCGACCTTCCGTCCACCGGCAGTGCGTCACGGCCCGTCGGCGTGTTGGCACTCACGTTGGCGGGCATCGGCTTCGGACTCGTCGCCCTCACCCGCCGCCGACGCACCACCTGACTCCTTGGGATCGTCAACGCCCGAAGTGAGGTGACAGGAGGCCGGTCTCACGGACCATCGGGCTCGTGGACGAGGTCGGCAGGCGCGCTTTCAGGTCGATGCGCCAAAAGCGCGGGCAGTTCTCGTTGTTGCTCGACGACAACTTCGACATCATCTGGCACAGCGATTCTCTGACCGCGATCCTCGGATGGTCCGACGTGCTGGGCCGGAACGGCACCGAGTTCGTGCATCCCGATGATCTCGAGCTGGTCCTGCGCACGATGATGCAGATCCAAGAGCGCGACGAGTTCTACGACGTTCTCGACGGGGACGACTCGCCCGAGTCGTCCGACATCCGGATCATCGATTCGCACGGACGTTGGAGGTCGTTCGAGACGACCACCGACAACTACCTCGACGATCCTGGTGTCAACGCCGTTCTCGTCACGTGCAGGGTCATCCGCGATCGTTCCGACGTCGCCCGGTCGATCGAACTGCTCGGCCGCGGCGCCGACGTCGACGCTGTCCTCCCCGTGCTGGCTCGGCTCGCCGACCAGTCGATGGGTGGCGCGAGTCGGTGTGCGTTCGCCTCGCGCCAAGGCTCCGGCATCTTCGTGGTGACCGCCGCGGGTGAGCCACCTCTCGACCGGTGCCTCGCCGATGCAGCAGCACTTGTGTGGTCACTCGGCCTCACGGAGCCGACGGTCATCACCGATCTCGGCGACGTCCGGCTCGGCGGCATCGGCGCGGTCGCAGTTCTGGCCGGATACCGCACCGCATACCTCGTGCCGATCGAAGCCCCGACCGGGCCCGAGATCATCGGCGCGATGGTGGCCTGGGGAACGTACGAACGAAATCGGCGCGCGGACAGGACCGCGCCTGTCGACTTCACGATCGCGCACCAGTCCCCGCTCCATCTCGCGCTTCGGCTCGCCGCGCTTTCGATCGCCGACGGCAGGACCAAGCTCGAGCTGCGCCGGGCGGCGTTTCACGACCCGCTCACCGGTCTCCTCAACCGGGCCAGTTTCGGCAACTGCCTCGACGAGATGCCCGACGGCGAACTGGTGCTGCTCTACATCGACCTCGACGACTTCAAACCGATCAATGACACCTACGGCCATCCGGTCGGAGACGCGGTGTTGGTCGAAGTCGGTCGACGGATCACGTCCGTGATCGGACCGAACGATCTGGCCGGCCGATTGGGTGGCGACGAGTTCGCCGTCATCTGCCCGGGAACACACGACGCGACCCATGGCCGTGATGTCGCCGGGCGAATCATCGAGGCCATCGGAGCGCCGATCTGCACCAATGGCCTGCAGCTCCGGATCAGCGCGTCGGTCGGCGTCGCCGTCGGCGCGCACCCCTTGATCCCCGACGTGCTCGTGCACAAGGCCGATCAGGCCCTCTACGCGGCGAAGAACTCCGGCAAGAACGTCGTCTGCCTCGCCGGCTGATCCACGTACGGCATCACTGGACCGATGCACCGGAACCATGTGGCCTTCAGGCACAAGGGTCAGTCGATCAGGTCGCCATCTCCAGGCCGTCGAACGTGCCGGCCGCCCGCCATGCCTCGAGCAGTTGCACGAACGCGACCGGCCCGGCGCCGTAGCTGCCGTTCCTGGCGGCGCGCTCGCCGGGCTTGCCCTCGTTGTTGTAGTAGCCCGGCGTGCACTCTTCGAGGAACTTCTGTGCGTTCTGGGCGAGGTCGATGATCGTCTGCACCCACGCGTCCTCGGCCTCCTGCGAGGCCTCGATCCGGCGGACGCCGTTGGTCAGCGCGTTGGCGAGGATGTAGGCGACGTGCTTGCTCTGCTCGTTCAGCATGTGTGGGAAGTTGACCGTGAACCCGGACTGGATGTTGCTGAAGATGAAGCAGTTGGGGAAGCCGCGGCTGTGCAGACCGTGCAACGTGGACGCCCCGTCCTTCCACTTGTCGGTCAGTGTCATCCCGTCGCGGCCGTAGAGCTCGTACCCGGATCGACGCGTGTACTCGGTGCCGACCTCGAAGCCCGTCGCGTACACGATGCAGTCGACGTCGTACTCGACGCCGTCGACGACGATCCCGGTCGGCGTGATGCGCTCGACACCGCGTCCGTGTGTGTCGACCAGCGTCACGTTCTCGCGGTTGTACGTGTCGAGGTACTCGTCGTGGAAGCACGGCCGTTTGCAGAACTGGCGGTAGTACGGCTTGAGCGCCTCGGCGGTGGCCGGGTCGGCGACGATCTCGTCGACGCGCGCTCGGATCTGCTCCATCTTCTCGAAGTCGGCGAGCTCGATCGTCGATGCGATCACGTCGGGGCCAAGTGCGGCCGCGTCGCGGCGGGCGATGATGAGGAGCTTGCCGATGATGTCGGTCCAGCCGTCGTTGACCATGTCCTCCGGTTCGAATCCGCCGGACACCAGGTTGTTGAAGTTCTCCATCCGCCGCTTCTGCCAGCCGGGTTGCAGGCCGGCGATCCACTCATCCTCGGTCGGGCGGTTGGCGCGAACGTCGATCGACGACGGTGTGCGCTGGAACACGAAGAGGTGCGCGCAACCCTCGGCAAGGTGCGGGATGCACTGCACCGCCGTCGCCCCCGTTCCGATGATGGCGATCCGCTTGCCGGCGAGGCGCGTCAGCCCGCCGTCGGAGTCGCCTCCCGTGTACTCGTAGTCCCAGCGGCTGGTGTGAAAGGTGTGGCCGTGGTAGGTCTCGATGCCGGGGATCGCCGGCAGCTTCGGTCGGTGCAGCGGACCGTTCGCCATGCACACGAACCGGGCCCGCATCCGGTCACCGCGGTTCGTCGAGACGACCCAGCGCGCGTCTTCGTCGTCCCACCGCATCTCCGTGACCTCGGTCTGGAAGCACGCGTCTCGGTAGAGGTCGAAGTGCTCGCCGATCGATCGGCTGTGGGCGAGGATCTCCGGCGCGTGGGAGTACTTCTCCTTGGGGACGTATCCAACCTCCTCCAGCAACGGCAGGTAGATGTACGACTCGACATCGCACATCGCTCCTGGGTACCGGTTCCAGTACCACGTGCCGCCGAAGTCGCCACCCTTCTCGACGATCCGGATGTCCTCGACCCCCGCCTCGCGCAGCCGGGCACCGGCCAGCAGGCCGCCGAAGCCCCCGCCGACGATGAGCACATCGACCTCGTCGACAAGCGGAGCGCGCTCGAACGGTTCGACGTACGGATCATCGAGGTAGCGAGCGAACTCGCCGACGACCTCGATGTACTGATCGTTGCCGTCGGCCCGCAATCGCTTGTCGCGTTCGGCCCGATACCTCTGACGTAAGGCAACTGCATCAAATGTCACGACCGCGTTTCTAGCCGGGATTCGCTGCCCCAGTCGTGGCGGAGCATCCCGCGGCCGCGTTGGGTGGACGAGGCCCGCAGGCGATCACGTGCACCGCACGGCCAGTCCGGGATAGTCGATCACGAGCCCATGAGAATCGAAGCGGAGCTCGATGTCGGTGTCGAACCTCGGGCATGTGTAGTGGAACGTTGTGAACCCGAGTCGATCGCGGTGTGGCGTGAGCTCATACGTCTGCTCGATTTGCTCGAGGCGCAATGGGGCGCACCGCAGGAATGCCGCGGGCGCGCTGCAGACGTCGTTCGTCGACGGCTGCACCCGGTGCAGGAAGATCGTGTTCGTGAGCGCTGACGACTCGAGGTCGAGGTCGATGCAGCCGTCGACCTCGTGCGCCTGCATGCCATCGATCGTCCAGGTGCCTGCGCGGTCGGACTCGATGACGCGGTGCACTTCGCGGCCACCGACGAGCTCGGTCACGTCAGCGCGCATCGTCTGCCATCGGCTGTCGACATCGATCTGGTACCCGACGCTCCACGCCGACCCTTCCTCGACCGCGGTCGTGTGCCCGATGAGACGGTGGCCGCCGTCGTGACGGCGCAGGAAGGCCGACTCGAAGCCCTCACGCGAATCGCGATGGATCCACGTCGCGTCGATGCCATCCGGCTCGCGAAAGAGCTGGCGGCCGTGAGTGAACGTGGGTGGACCGACGCCCTTCACCTCGTGCTCCTGCGCTGCATCACCATGGCCACGTGGCCCGCGGCAGGAGCCCCTTCTGCCTGCGTCACGGACTCCAGGTTCGTCACGATTTTCTCGCTTCCTCGCCCGCCTCTCTGTTACCAGTGTCAGACTTGAATGGTAACACGATCGCTTCACGCTGTCACCAGTGAACATCTACACTGGTGAACATGAGGACGGATCCTGAGGACCACCTGACGAAGGCGCCGGGAACGATCGAGTCGATCCGGGGCCTGCTGAACACATGGGCGATCCCCAACGACACCCGCCAACCGACCGACGAGCTCCCCTCCCTCTTCGCCGATCGAGCGCAGTGGACCGAGAGGTTTCCGGACATCCGCTTTCCTCGGCGCATCGCCGAGCGATCCCAGATCGAGGCGCTTCGGAGCACGCTCCGGGCCAGCCTGTCGGATCGCCAGGCGAGCGGACTCGACGCGCTGCTGGCGACGCAGCGATGGCGGCTCTCGGTCGATGCATCCAGCGGCACCCTTCGCTGGAGGGTCGATCCAGCGAGCGCTGTCGGCGACGGACTGGCCATCGTCGTCGACGCCTTGATCGCGCGCACCTGGAGCCGGCTGCGCGCCTGCCCGGATTGCCAATGGGTCTTCTACGACACCAGCCGCAACGGACAGCGAACCTGGTGCTCGATGATCGCCGGAGACGGCGCACGGGGATGCGGCAGCATCGCCAAGACCCGCGCCTACCGACAACGACATCGGCTCTGACTCGTCAACCGCCCGAGTTCACAGCATTTGGTTCTCGATGTTTTCGGACACAGATCCCGAAGAGTGTCCCTTTCGGCGAGACTCGTTCGTGAGGTTGCATCAGCATGGTGCTGGAACGCTGGTGCAGCGTCGATCACGAAGGAGAAGCAGGATGCCGAAGGTGTCGATTGTGGGAGCGAGAGCGCGATGAGTCAGTACCTGTTGTCGACCTTCGCCGTTGACGAGGAACCGTCGCCGGCGCCTCCACCCGAAGCGATGCGGGCGATGATGGAGCGCATCGTTGCGCTCGAAGCGGACATGGATGCGTCTGGCACGTTCGTGTTCGGCGGTCACCTTCACGGACCGGATGCGGCAACGGTCGTCCGGATGAACAGCACTGAGCTGATCATGACGGACGGCCCGTTCGTCGAGTCCAAAGAACACATCTCCGGCTTCTACATCATCAACGCCGACGATCTCGATGCAGCGCTCGGGTGGGCCGGCAAGGTCTCGGACTGCATCGGACGTCCGATCGAGGTGCGGCCATTCGCCGCGACCGGACGGCTGGCAGATCAGTTCCCCGGCTGAGCGCCAGCCCGCTATGACGGCGCACACTCCGGACGGTGACGTGGATGAGGTCGAGCGCGTCTTCCGCGAGGTCTACGGACACGCGGTCGCGACGTTGGTTCGTGCCTTCGGTGACATCACCGTCGCCGAGGATGCTGTGCAGGACGCCTTCGTCGTGGCCGCCCAGCGGTGGCGCATCAGTGGCTTCCCACCGAACCCAGCCGGTTGGATCGTCACCACGGCACGCAATCGGGCGATCGATCATCTCCGCCGCTCGTCCCGCGGCCGCGAGCTGACCCGCACCCTCGGCGAGTTCTCCGGCTCGACATCGAACGCGCCGGCCGACGCGCACGTGGAACAGGACACGGTGACCGACGACCGACTGCAACTGATGTTCACGTGTTGCCACCCCGCACTCCGAACGGAGCATCAGGTGGCATTGACACTGCGACTGCTCGGAGGCCTCCGTCTCGATGAGATCGCCCGCGGGTTCCTGGTCGCCGAGGCAACGATGGCCAAGCGGCTCGTGCGCGCGAAGTTCAAGATCAAGGCTGCCAAGATCCCGTACCGGGTGCCGGCGGCAGCGGACCTGCCGGCACGGCTGCACCCGGTGCTGTCTGTGCTCTATCTGATCTACAGCGCCGGCGCCGATGACCTGATCGAGCGGGCGCAACTTCGCGCGGAGGCGATCCGACTGGCGCGCGTCCTGGTGACACTGATGCCCGACGAACCCGAGATCTCAGGCCTGCTGGCGCTGATGCTGCTCAACGAATCGAGAATCCCGGCCCGCACCCGCGAGGGTGCCGTTGTGCTACTCCGCGATCAAGACCGCACGCTGTGGGATCGCAGCCTGATCAGCGAGGGCCACTCGATCGTGCGTCAATGCATCAGCACCGGGCGTCCCGGTCCATACCAACTCCAGGCCGCGATTCAGGCCGTGCACTGCGATGCCGAATCGTTCGCGGCAACCGACTGGGCCCAGATCCTGACGCTCTACGACCATCTCCACTCAATCGCCCCGACGGCGATCGTGGCACTCAACAGGGCGATCGCGCTCACCGAGACGGAAGGTCCGCGCTGTGGCCTCGCCGCGCTCGACACCGTCGCCGGCGACCTCGACAGCTACTTCCCGCTTCACGCCGCCCGCGGTGATGCGTTGCGTCGGATCGACCGATTCGACGAAGCCCGCGAGGCCTATGCACGCGCGGCCGAACTCGCGTTGTCGACCTCCGACCGCGACTTCTTCAACCTTCGGCTGCAGGAGCTCTCCAATCGCGATGAACAATGAGTCAGCCGAGAGCAGACACGCCGCGCGGCACTCAGCGGTCCTGCGTCGCGACAGCGTCGAGTCGGGTGAGGAACGAGTCGACGGGCAGGAGCGGTCCGTTGGTGCCGTCGTAGACGATGAGACCTGACCACGGCTCCATCGCTGCGCACAACGCCAGCGCGGTCGCGCGGTCGACGAGTCGGCACGCAACGTCGGCGAGCGTTGCGATGGAGTGGGGTCGCTCTGGTGGGCTGATCGCTGCGAAGCCGTCAGCGGTGAGTTGGTGGAGCAGCTGCTGTGCCTCGTCGTCCTGGCCCGCGCAGGCGAGCACCTGAGCGCGCATCGCGGCGACGCGCGGGATGCGCTCGCGGGTGTCGCCGCGCCGCTGGAACCACGCCAGCAGTTCGGAGAGTCGTCCCTGCGCGAGTCGTACGTCATAGAGGAGCGACGACGCGAACAGGAACAGGTTCGGCAGATCGGTGCGTGCCGCGTGGCCGAGCAACTCGCCGGCGATGCGATCGGCGGTGTCGATGTCACCGTCGAGGAGCGCGAGCTGGCCGGTGAGCCTGAGCGTGTCGAAGCTCGGTTGGAGCAGATGATGCCTGGTGGCGAGCGTACGAAGCTCGTCGAGGCTCTCATCCGCTTCAGCGCGGCGCCCGCGTTGAACGTTGCCCACGATCCATCCCCCGAGGGCGATGCAGCGCAACCCTGGATCGTTGAGTCGTGACGTGACGTCGTGCATCTCACCGGCGAATCCATTCGGATCGAAGGCCTCGAACTGATCCCGGGTCGAGCCGGCGTACATGAGGACGCGAGCGAGCGCCGTCGGGTCGGTGCTCCTCCGCGCGATCGCAATCGCGGCGTCGGCGGTCGGGCGAGCGTCGGCGTCCGCGGCCCATCCGAGCGAGAAGGCGAGCCGCGCCATGAGCTGGGCTCGGTCGGGGCTGTCGTCGTCGGGTGTGGCGTCGAGAGTTGCGCGGAGGAGCGAGATGACGTCGGCAAGCTCGCGTCGGATGTCGACGGGAACGGTCGTCCACCTCATGACCGCGGTTCGGAGAACGCTGCAGTCGGGAACGAGGCGTGCGGTGGCTACCGCTTCGGCGAAGCGGGCCTTGGCCGGGGTTTCCATGCCGGCGGCCCGGTTCGCATCGGCGAGACGTACGAGCAGATCGACACGGGTGGCCGTCGGCCCCTCAGGCAGATGCTCGAGCGCGAGCTCGAATTGTTGGATAGCGGCATCCCACGCGTACTGGCGTGACGCGTGAGCGCCGGCCACTGCAGCCCACCGGGCGACATCGTCACCGTGGACACCGGCGGCGGCAAGGTGGTGCGCGATCGCCGCGGCACGACCGTCGAGGTCGGGACCGCTCGCGATGATGACATCGGCGACGCGGCGATGCAGGTAGGCGCGACGTGTGGCCGAAACCCCGTGCAACACTGCTGACCGGACGAGATCGTGGGTGAACCGAACCTCGCCCGCAGCCGTCGGTTGGTCGACGAGCACGTCCGCGGCAATCGCCCGGTCGACGATGTCGACGGCATCGAGCTCGCCGAGGCCGGCGGCGGTGGCGAGCTCCGCGAGCGCAGCGCCTTCACCGGCGACGGCCGCGGCGTCGAGGAGCCTCCTCGCGTGCGCTGGCAGCTGCGCGATGCGTTGAGCGACCGCTGCGCGGACACCTACGGGCACCTCGTTCTCCGTCGGGAAGCGTCCATGGGCACTGCGGAACCGGAGCAACTCCGTGATGAAGAGCGGGCTACCGCCTGTCGCCCGCACGACCGTGTCGGCGACGCCTGGCTCGTCACCGACGAGAACGCGTACAGCGTTCCGGTCGAGGCCGGCGAGATCGATGACGTCCGTCTCGATCTCAGGCGACAGCTGCTGCACGAAGGCCGACACGTCGGATGCGCTCGCCTCGTCGCCCGAACGGTACGTGGCCAACAGCAGCACCGGCCCCCGCAACGCGCGAAGCACATAGCGAAGCAGCGCCGAGCTCTCCCGGTCGACCCACTGGAGGTCGTCGAGCATCAGCACAACCGGCCGCGCTCGGGCAAGCCGGTCGATCACGCCGACGACAGCGTCGAAGAGCCGGAGGCGACCGACGCGCGAACCTCCGTCGGGCTCGTCCGCGGCGACGACGGGCAGCACGTTGGTGAGCTCGCGTACTGCGTCGACGATCGGTTGGTATGGCACGAGGCCATCCCGGTCGCAACGCCCGAACAACACGAGCGCACCGTCTTCGTGGGCCCGCACGGCCGCTTCCGCTGTCAGCCGGGTCTTGCCGATGCCGGCCGGGCCGCAGAGGATCACAGCCCGCCGGGCTCCGCCGCGCACCTCGCGCCAGCGCGTCGTGATGGCAGCGAGATGCTCGTCGCGCCCTGCCATCGGCGTCGCCGCAATGGCGATGATGCCGGCGGGTAACGCAGGGACAGTGGGTGTGTGGTGCAACGCCGGGTCGTCGTCGAGGACGGCCCGCTCGGTGACCCGGAGCATCTCGCTGGGCTCGATGCCCAGCTGTTCGACGAGGGCGTTGCGGGCTCGCTGGTAGGCGCGAAGCGCGTCGCCCGGACGGCCGGCCCGGTACATCGCGATCATCAGCTGGCGCCAACGGCGCTCTCGCAACGGCTCGGCAGTGCAGAGCGCGTCGATGTCGGCGACCAGATCTGCTCCGCCACCCAGGGCAAGACGGGACTCGGCGAGGTCCTCCTCGGCCGTTCGGCGAAGCTCCTCGATTCGGGCCACGGCCGTCGCGGCGCTCGTGTGCTCGGCGAAGTAGTCGTCGACCCGACCGCGCCAGAGTGTGAGAGCTTCGCTGAGGTGCGACGCTGCAGACATGTGGTCGTCGCGCTCCGTCGCCCGCCTCGCCGCGGCGATCTCGCGTTCGAACACTGCGACATCCACCGCGTCCTTGTCGATGGCGAGCCTGTAGTTGCGTTCCGTCGAGGTGATCCAGGCCGGCGGCAGAACACGTCGAAGCCGAGCGACGTAGTTCTGCACCGTCTTGACTGCCGTGTCCGGCGGGTTGTCTCCCCACAGCGCGTCGATCAACTCGGCCAGACCAACGGGCCGGTCGACCTCGAGTGCAAGCCGGGCCAGAACGGCGCGCTCTTTCGCCGCGGCGATGGCGACCGCACCATTGTCCGTGTCGACCTGCATCGTGCCCAGGAGCCGTACGTGCACGGTCGCGACCCTAGGGCCGACTGCAGCCGCGCTGCCACGGCGCTACCGGGCGCGCTCATCATGACGCGGTCCACCGAGCACAGGAGAACCGCGATGACGATGATCGAACCAACCTTCGACACGGAACGCATGACGGCGTTCGGCATGCAACTGATGGGCCAGTACGTGGGGACGATGGTGACATACATGCTGGCGGTGGGGTCGCGAACGGGTGCACTCGATGCGCTCGCCGCCGGCCCGGCCACGAGCGACGCCCTTGCTGCGCGTGCCGGCCTGTCGGAACGACATGTCCGGGAGTGGCTTGGGGCCATGGCCACCGCCGGCATCGCCACGTACGATCCTTCGACCCGTGAGTTCGCCCTGCCGGCTGAGCACGCCGCCTGCCTCACCGGCCCGTCCCCCGCCAACACCGCGCCGATGGCCACCGCCGTTGCCTACATCGGGAGCTTCGTACCCGACGTGACCCGCACCCTGGAGGAGGGCGGCGGCATCCCGTACGACCGATACGGACCCGAGTTCAATGAACTGCAGGACCAGATGAACCGCCGCGCCTACGATGCGGTCCTCGTCGACGGCTACCTCCCCCTCGCCGACGGACTGGTCGAGCGGCTGCGGGCCGGCGTCGCCGTCGCAGACATCGGATGCGGCAGCGGCCACGTCGTCAACCTGCTTGCGAAGGCCTTCCCGGCATCGACGTTCGTCGGCTACGACCTGTCCTCCGACGCGCTCGCGTCGGCCCGCCGGGAAGCCGACGCCTACGGCTTGA
>Ga0075365_10000870_pt1 | contig 12580 bp, 11 predicted proteins | sample EndMetdeltDD1765_FD_71387 | JGI IMG/M metagenome (GOLD analysis project Ga0075365, IMG submission 71387) | Populus endosphere microbial communities from Tennessee, USA - Endosphere MetaG P. deltoides DD176-5 | ecosystem: Host-associated > Plants > Roots > Endosphere | place: USA: Tennessee... | reverse complement strand
TCCGCGTTTGCTGGGTCCTTGGGCCGCCCGCCTCCGACTGCCGGACGTCTCCCTGCAAGACCGCGGCGCGCACTCCTCAGAGATTGCTTTCCGCGCGAAGGGCCGGACAATCGCGACGGGGCCGTCGCATCCCGCTCCGCCTCGTGACGACCGCGAAGCGCCCTCCTATCGGCGCGGGACGGGAGTAAGATAATCTTCCTCTAGGATCAAAGTCCAGAGCAATCAGAAAATAATCTGAAAACTGTGAACAAGTGTGAATAAGATTGACGGAAGTATTTGGCAGGCTTGAACAATCCGTCCGTCATTCCGGGGCGCGTGCGAGCGGGCCGCGAAGCGATCCGATGGCGCGTGAGCCCGGAATCCATACGCCCTGTCTGCATGAAGGGCACTGAGTCGGTGCTCACCAATCGATACAGGGCGTATGGATTCCGGGCTCACGCTGTGGTCGCGCTGCGCGCGTCCACAGCGTGCCCCGGAATGACTCGCGGCTACAACTGCGCGCGCTGCAGCTGCGCCACGTAGCTGCGATTCCACGTCGGCGTGATCCACACCTCGTTGATGGTGACGCTCGCCGGCAGACACGCGACGTAGCGGATCAGGTCGCCGCAGTGCTCGGGCTGCAGCATCCTTGCGAGATCCTCGTCCGACAGCGGATTCGGACGGTTCTTCAGGATCGGCGTGTTCACCTCGCCCGGGAGCACCGCGGTGGAGCGGATGTTGTTGACGCAGTCTTCCATGTTGATGGTGTGGCTCATGGCGACCACCGCATGTTTTGCGGCGGTATAGCCCGGGCCCGACAGCGGGCTGATGTTGCGCCCGGCCATCGAGGCCGTGTGGATCAGTTGCCCGCCGCCCTGCGCGCGCATCTGCGGCAACACGGCGCGTGCGCAATAGAACGCCGAGGTCAGGTTTCCATGCACCAGCGCGTCGATGCCCTCCGGCGAAATCTTCTTCCAGGTGCGCTCGAGGATGTTCATGCCCGCGTTGTTGACAAGGATGTCGAGGCGCGAAAACTTCGCGACGATCCGCTGCACCACGCCGTCGACGGCTTTCGCATCGGTGAGATCGGCAGGCTCGACCATCGCGTCACCGCCGCGTTCGGCGATACCGCGCGCGAGCGTCTGCAGCAGTTCTTTGCGCCGGCCGGTGAGAACGACGATCGCGCCTTCATCGGCAAGCGCAAGCGCGGCAGCTTCGCCGATGCCGGTGCCAGCGCCGGTGATCCAGGCGATTTTTTTGTCGAGTTGGCCCATGTGGGTGCTCCTTTTCCCTTCTCCCCTTGCGGGATCCCGGACAACGCAGAACGCTTGCCAGTATCAATGCTCAAAGCGTTCGGTGTCGAATAGTGTCCAAACCAGCGGAAGAAAGCCGGCGTGCGCTAAAATCGCAACGCCCCGCACCTGGACAGGCTGCCGGTCCTGTTTTTCAGACCCCCGAATCGGGCCCAATCAAAATCGCCGATCCGAGACACGAAGTTGTGTAAATAAGGCTGCATCCCTCCCTCTCCTTTCGCAGAGCGCTCACGAAGCGCTCACCCAGCAGTGTTTAAAGTTCGCCGCACTGCATCTTGTGCGTTGCGACATGTCGAACCACCTCCCGAAATGCACCGCGACGCCGCACGTGCAGCGCTCCGCGGGGACATCAGGAGAAGAAGAACATGATCAGCAAAACATGGAAACTTGCTACCGTCCTCGGCGTGGCGGGCGCACTCGCGTTGTCAGTGGCCTCGGCGGAAGCGCGCGACGTACGTAAGGCAGCTCATGTTCGCGGGGCCCTTGCCAGCGATGGCTATGTCTATCAGCCGTCCGTTCGCGGGTCGTACAACTACTATGACGCCGGTCCGAGGAACGGGGGCTTCATCTTCGGCGAGCCCAACGGGCCCTCCAATTACGATCGGAATGCAAACTGACCATGTCAGTTGGTGAGTAAGAGGGGCGCTACGCCTGAAGGCCGCCTCTGCATTCGAGCCGCCCTCTCCCGCAAGGGGAGAGGGCGAGTGTCGACGCGAATACCGACGTCCTAACTATTCGGCCCTCGTCCCATGCCGATCGGCTGCCAGCGCTTCAGCTTGGTGTTCTGCAGCACCTGCGGATTGACGCAGCTCATCGGCCAGAAGCCGGTCAGCACCAGCGACAGCTCGTAGCCGACGCGGCGCTTGCGCGCCTCGTCGAAACGCGCGGACGCCGACGCGTTGTGCGGTGACAGCGTGACGTTGTCCATGTGCAGCAGCGGATTGTTGTGCGACGGCGGCTCCTTTTCCAGCACGTCGAGCGCTGCGCCTGCGATCCACTTCTCCTGCAGCGCCTTGATCAGCGCTTCCTCGTCCACGGTCGGGCCGCGGCCGGTGTTGACGAAGATCGCCGTCTTCTTCATCTGCTTGAAGTGCTTCTCGGTCAGCATGTGATGCACTTCGGGCCGCGCCGGCGCGTGCATCGACACGAAATCGGACTGCTGCAGCACCTCCGACAATGTGGCGGGCAGCACGCCGTGATCGGAGATCAGCATCTCCTCGATGAACGGATCGTAGGCCATCATGCGCAGGCCGAACGGTGCCGCACGCTTCGCCACCGCGCGCGCGACGCGGCCGAACGAGACGAAGCCGAGCGTCTGCCCCGCGAGCCGCGGAATTTTCAAGAGCGCCGGACGGCCTTCGGACCAGCGCCCTTCCCGCACCATTTTGTCCTGCTCGATCAGGCGCCGGAAGCCGGCGAGCAGCAACGCCATGGCGTGGTCGGCCACTTCCTCGATGAACGTGTCCGGCACGTTGGTCACCGGAATGCCCTTGGCGCTCGCCGCCTTCACGTCGACGGAGTCGACGCCGACACTGCCGAGCGTGATCACCTTGCAGTTCTGCAGAGCATCGATGATCGTCTTCGTGATCGGGATGCCCTTGGCGTAGATCGCGTCGGCATCCTTTGCTGCAGCAATGAAGCTGGCTTCATCCGCAGGCGCCTCGACGATCTCCGCATCGACCGGGATCAGCGCCTCGAGCTCCAGGTCATAGCCGCCGCCGGCCGTGGTGAAGCTCGCGCCTTTTGGGGTGATGACTTTGTACTTGGCCATTGTTGTTTCCTCCTGTCATTGCGAGCCATAGCCGTTCGAAGAACGGCGTCGCTTCGCTTCGCCTATGCCGAAGCAATCCAGCGCGGCATTCACCGCAAGCTCAGACTGGACTGCTTCGTCGCTTCGCTCCTCGCAATGACGTTGTTGTCAACCCTTCACTTCCTTGATCGCGGCTTTCGCCGCGTTGACCATCAATCCGACCTCGTTGGAGATCGTCACCAGCTTGAAGCCCATCTTGATTGCGCGTTTGGCGTAGGCGGCGCTGCCGCAGTGAATGCCGGTGGCGATGCCGCGCTTGCCCGTGGCGGCGATCAGCTTGTCGTAGATCGCCAGGATCTCCGGATCGTCCACGTCCAGCTTCGGCTCCTTGCCGTAGGAGAACGACAGGTCCGACGGGCCGACATAGATCGCGTCGATGCCGGGAACGTCGAGGATGGCGTCGATATTGCCGATTGCGGTCTTGGTCTCGATCATCGGCATCAGGATGATCTCGTCGTTGGCGGTCTTCTGATAGCCGCTCGGGTCGCCGTAGAGCGCGGCACGCACCGGGCCGTTGCTGCGCGTGCCCTTCGGCGGATATTTCGCGTACTGCACCAGCGCGCGCGCCTCGGCTTCGGTGTTCACCATCGGACAGATGATGCCGTATGCGCCGGCATCGAGCACCTTGCCGATGATGCCTGGTTCATTCCACGGCACGCGGACCATCGGGACGATCGGCGACGACTGCATGCCCTGGAAGCAGGCGACGCACGACAGGTAATCCTGCACGCCGTGCTGCATGTCGACGGTGACGCTGTCCCAGCCGGCCTTGCTGTACATTTCGGCCGAGAAGGCGTTCGGGATCGCCAGCCAGCCGTTGACGACGGCGTTGCCCGCGGCCCAGGCGGTTTTGAGCTTGTTTGCCATGGAGGTTCCTCGTTGTTGGTCCGTCGCCTTGTAGCCCGAATGAAGCGCGACGAAACCCCGGGACGGCTGCAATCGGATGCGCGCTTTCCGCGACGCTAGCGAGGTGTGAAGGGCATGGTCAATGTGTCGTCGACAAAGACTTGCAGGGGGTGAAAGCGAAAGACAATCAACGTCATAGACTCGCCCCTACTCGCATGCCGGACCTGCTCGTGCGGCATGCTCGCTCCGATCCCGGCAATCCCGGTCACTTCATTCCCGGCGCAAACGGCGGTCCGTTCGGCTTGATACGGATGCCGGGGCGCAGGCGCTTCCATGGCAGGGTCGACGTATCGGCCGGCATCGCGCCAGGTGCGGCGCAGATCAAAAGCTTCTCGGCAATCGGCTCGAAATCGGCGCGGAAATGCACCGAGCTCTTGTTGACCAGAATGGCCTGCTTCGTCGGCTCGATGCCGACGAAGCGATACATGGCCTGGTCGGCGAGTTGCGCCTTGCGCGAGCTGACGACGACGCTGACGCCTTCGATCCGCAAGGCCGCTGACGGCCCCATATCCATGTGGCGGCCGCCATAGAAAGGACCCGGCGCGACGAACTTCCCGTCGGACAGTTTTTCGACGACGAAGGCGGCTTCAAACGGCGCGTCGCCGGGGATACCCGACTTGCCGCCCAGCGCGAGCGTCACCGTCGCGCCGACACCTGCCGCATGCGCGGCCAGGGCGGATTGCGGATCGTAGAGCATGCCGATGGCGGCGCGGCTGGCGTTGTTGCGCACCAGTGCGCGCAGCATGCCCGTGGTGTCGGAATCCCCGCCCGCGCCCGGATTGTCCTGGGTGTCGGCGATGACGATCGGCTTGCTGGCGGTCCGGGCGAGTTCGATGGCATGGCGCACCCCCTCATCGGGCGAATAGATGCGGCCCGCAAAATCGCTCTCATGACCGATGACGATCGCCGCCATCGTGTCCGCCGCCGCATCGGCGTCCGCCTGGGTCAGGCCATAGGCAAGCACGCTCGGCCCGCAGTCGACAAAATCGGCGGCAGGGAAACCCGGCGAGAACGAGAGCGTCGGCACTGTGTCGCTCTGCAGCGCGATGAGCTTTTGATAGACGCCCTGCATCGGCTGATCCGTCGTGCATTGCCAGCTGATCGGGATGAGGAACGGCAATTGGCGGAACGCCTTGGCGAAGCGATGGCCGCTGCCGTTCAGCATCAGCGCCAGATGCGCCGCGCAGGCGCGGCCGGTATCGGCCATATCGACGTGCGGGTAGGTGCGATAGGCGATCAGCGCGTCGGCATGCTGAACCATCTCCGGCGTGACGTTGGCGTGCAGATCAAGGCTCGCCACCAGCGGAACATCCTTGCCGATCAGCTTGCGGACGCGGGCAAGAACTTCGCCCTCACCGTCGTCGAGATGCTCGGTCACCATCGCGCCATGCAGATCGAGGTATACCCCATCGATAGCCCCAGCCGAGGCAATTCCGTCGATCATCATCCTGACGATGCGTTCGAATGCATCCTCGGTGACATGCGCCGAAGGCGTCGCAGCACAGGCGACGGTCGGCGCCAGCTCCCAGCCTTTCGCTTCGGCCACGTCGACAAAGCCCGCAAGCCCGGCGTTGATATTCCGCATCACTTCAAGGACGGCGGCGCCTTGCGTCATCCTGTGCGCAAAGGCGTCGTAAGTCGCCTTGGTCGGAGCGAATGTGTTGGTTTCGTGCAGGAAGCCGCCGACGGCAATGCGTGTCATCGGTTATTTGACCTCGCGAGGTTGTGGTTAGTTAGGGAAGGATTGTTCAAACCTACCGCATCGGCTTGTCAGGTCAAAGATTCTGAGCCGGCGCAAGCAGCAGACCGGATCAGCTGACACGACCGGCTCGTCGATTGCCATGCACAATTGGTGCCACGAAGCTCTGCCGTCATCCCCGCGAAGGCGGGGATCCAGTATTCCAGAGCGCTGGTGTTCTTATCGCAGATGCTGCGGAGTACTGGATGCCCGCCTTCTTATCGCGCCCTGGCGACGATGAGTCCCTCATTCGGGCGCAGCGTAATCGCACCGCTGACCTCACCAACGAGCCCATCGTGCGTACCGAACACAATTCTCCCCTGGCGCGGTGCGGGCTGCACGCGGGCCGGCTGGTCGCCGAAATTCAGCGCGACCATGAGCCAGTCGTCGCCGATCTCGCGCACGAAGACGAGCACGTTCTGGTCCGCGACCATCTCGCGGTACTGCCCCAGTTGCAGGACGGCCGACGAATTCCGGAAGGCCAGCAGCCGCCGATAGAACTGCAGCAGCGAGTTGGCCGCGCAATCGAGCGTCTCGACATTGTTCGTCCGCCAATTCTCGTCCAGCGGCAACCACGGATCCGTCACCGAAAATCCGGCGTTCGCTTGCGCGGACCACTGCATCGGCGTGCGCGCTCCATCGCGGCCGACACCCTTTCCCGGCACGCGCTGCTCGAACGGATCGCGGATGCGATCCTGCGGGATCCGGACATGCGGCAGGCCGATCTCGTCACCGTAGTAAAGTGTCGGTGTGCCGCGCAGCGTCAGCAGCAGAAGCGCGGCAATCCGGGTCTGCGCAGCGCCCACGCGCGAGGCAACGCGCGGCCGGTCGTGGTTGCCCAGCACCCAGTTCGGCCACGCGCCCTCCGGAAGCGAGCTCTCGTAGGCGCCAACAAGCGTTGCGACCTCATCTGCGGTCCACGTCGCTCGCAGCAATGAAAAGTTGAACGGCAGATGCGCACCGTCCAGCGCCGCACCGTAGTAGGCCGCAAGTCGTTCGAACGGCAGATAGATCTCGCCGATCAGCAGGCGGTCATCGAACTCGTCGATGACGCCGCGCAGGCCGCGCACGACCTCGTGCACGTCATCGACGTCCGCCGAATAGACGTTCAGCAGCGTCTCATGCGGCGGTCGCGTCGGCTCGTAGCGCGGGTTCAGCGGATTGTCGCGAAAATCCGCGTCCTTCATCAGATGCCACATCACGTCGATGCGGAAGCCGTCGACACCCTTGCGCAGCCAGAATCGCATCGCATCATGCATCGCCGCGCGCACAGCGGGATTGCGCCAGTTCAGGTCCGGCTGCTCGGCGAGAAACGCGTGATAGTAGTATTGGCCGGTCGCCTCATCGCGCGTCCACGCCGCGCCGCCGAACTCCGACAGCCAGTTGTTCGGCGGACCGCCGCCAGACCCGCCATCACGCCAGATGTACCAGTCGCGAAAATCGTTGTGGCGCGAGGCGCGGCTGGCCTTGAACCAGGGATGCTGATCCGAGGTGTGGTTGGGGACGAAGTCGAGGATCAGCTTCAGGCCGTTGCGATGCAGCTCGAACAGCAGCGTGTCGAAATCGTCCATCGTGCCGAACAGTGGATCGACGCCGCAGTAGTCGGAAATGTCGTAGCCGAAATCCCGCATCGGTGACGGATAGAACGGCGAGATCCAGACCGCGCCGATGTCGAGGCTCTTCAGATAAGGCACCCGATCGATGATGCCTTTCAGGTCGCCGACGCCGTCGCCGTTCGTATCCTGAAACGAGCGCGGATAGATCTGGTAAATCGTCGCCGTCTGCCACCAGCGTGGGGCACTCGCGCTCATCGCACGCCGCTCCGATCGGCGGAACAATCGAGCGCGATCCGATGTTGAACTGGGAAAGCGCGAAACGGCTCTTCAGCGAGCCCGTGTTCACGTGCGTGCAGTCGCCCGGACTTCCAGATATCCAGACCCGCGATGATCAATGATCTTTGGTACAAGAACGGCGTCATATATTGCCTGTCGGTCGGGACGTTCATGGATTCCAATGGTGACGGCGTCGGCGATTTTAGAGGGCTGATGCGACGCCTGGATTACCTGAACGGCCTTGGCGTCAACACGATCTGGCTGCTTCCGTTCCAGCCCTCGCCCCATCGCGATGACGGCTACGACGTGGCGGACTACTACGGCGTCGACCCTCGGTACGGCACGCTCGGAGATTTCGTGGAATTCACCCACGGCGCCAAGCAGCGTGGCATGCGGGTGATCATCGACCTCGTGGTCAATCACACCTCGAACAGGCACAAGTGGTTTCAGAAGGCGCGGCGTGACAGGAATTCGTCGTATCGCGACTGGTACGTGTGGTCCGACAAGCGACCGTCCGACGCGGACAAGGGCATGGTGTTTCCAGGCGTGCAGAAATCGACCTGGACGCGCGACCCCGAAGCGAAGGCCTGGTACTTCCATCGCTTCTACGACTTCCAGCCCGACCTCAACACTGCCAATCCGCTGGTGCAGGCGGAGATCCTGAAGATCATGGGATTCTGGATTCAGCTCGGCGTGTCCGGCTTCCGGATGGATGCGGTGCCGTTCGTGATCGCCGAGGACAAGGGAAAGGCGGCGCGGCGCAAAGTCGAGAACTACGACATGCTGCGCTCGTTCCGCGAATTCCTGCAATGGCGCGATGGCGACGCCATCATCCTTGCCGAAGCCAACGTGCTGCCGAAGACCGACATGGACTATTTCGGCAAGGACGGCGAGCGGATGCAGATGATGTTCAATTTCCACGTCAATCAGCACCTGTTCTACGCGCTGGCCTCGTGCGACGTCCGCCCGCTGATCAAATCGTTGCGCGAGACAAAGCCGCGTCCCGCCACCGGCCAGTGGGGCCTCTTCCTGCGCAACCACGATGAGCTCGACCTCGGCCGGCTGACGAAGCCGCAGCAGAAAGCAGTGTTCGCTGCGTTCGGGCCCGAAAAAGACATGCAGCTTTACGATCGCGGCATCCGCCGGCGGCTTGCACCGATGCTGGGCGGCGACCGCCGGCGGCTCGAGCTCGCCTACAGCTTGATGTATTCCCTGCCCGGCACACCGGTTCTCCGCTACGGCGACGAGATCGGCATGGGCGACAATCTCGACCTGCCGGAGCGCAATTGCGCCCGCACGCCGATGCATTGGTCGACAGAGCCGAATGCCGGGTTCACCAAGAGCAAGAAGCCGGTGCTGCCGATCATCGCCAGCGGGCCATTCGGCTACCAGAACATCAACGTCGCCGACCAGCGGCGCGACCCCAACTCGCTGCTGAACTGGACCGAGCGTATGATCCGGATGCGCAAGGAAATGCCGGAAATCTCATGGGGTGATTTCGAGATCATCCGCATCGCCAATCCGTCGGTGCTGATCATCCGCTACGATTGGCGCGACAACTCCGTGCTGGTGATACACAATTTCAAGGACGCCGCGCAGGAGGTCGCATTCTCGAGCGGCCTCAAGGAAGCCAATCGTGGCTCGACGCTGATCAACCTGCTCGGCCACGAGCACAGTGAGGCCAGCGACGACGGCAAGCATCGCATCTCGCTGGAGCCCTACGGCTATCGCTGGTTCCGCGTCGGCGGCCTGGATTATCTGCTGCGGCGGTCGGACGTGTGACGCGCCGCAGTTGCGTGCATCATGCCCGGGCTTGTCCCGGCCATGACGAAGGGGGAGACGCCTTCGAGCGCGTCTACCAGTAGATCCCGAACTTCGCGGCGATGCGACGGGCTTTGTGCTCGTTGCTCTCGCCCCTGTGCGCCACGCGCTTTCTGGCCGGCTTCTGCGCCGGCTGCGGCTGGGCCTGCACAGTCGTCTGCGTCTGCACGGGCGCCGGTGCCGGTTGCGCCTGCACGGGAGCCGGCCGAACCGGCGTCTGCACCTGCGGCGGGTTCACCGGGGTGCCGTCGGGCTTGAGCTCGCCGGCCGCCTTGAGCTTGTCCTGCATCGTCTGCGGCGCAGGCTCCATGATCGTCACGCCCGGCTGCTCACCGGGCGCGGGAAGGACAGTTACTTCCGCCTGCCGGAACGGCTTTTGCGGTTCCGCCGGCTGCGGCGCGGACAACCCGCGCGGCCCGCCGGCAAAGGCAGACGAGGTGATGAGAACGATGGCCGTGGTCAGAAGAAGCTTGCGCATTGTCGTGTCCCGCTATGCGTTTGGCTTGAGCGCGAGACTACGGCAGAGGTTCCAGACTTTATGTGATGCAAGTCACGCGGGAGTTCTGATCACCCATTGCAATATGGACAACCCTCACAAGAGAAGCCCGCTCTGTTTGTCCTTGCTGGACCGGGAGCTGTGCATCCGCCCCGTTGTCGCCGATTGCGCGACGGATTCGCCGCCTGGCGCAGATAGGCGAGCCAGTCTGCGCGAAACCAGGAACGCACAGACCACTGTCAGGGGCACCGCCAGCGTGACCATGGCGAGCGCCCGCGGATCGGTCCCTGGCGCTGCAAGCAGCGGTGCAATGGCGGCGCCGATATTTCGGGTGCACAGGCCAAGTGCGAGGACGCTCCTTTGAGGGTGAGGCAACCGAAAAGCCGATGCGTACGCGGCCGCGGCCACGATCAGATAGAAGAGGAATTGAGTGCCGATTGCATACGTCCCAACGGCGTTGAGAAACTCATCCGCGTAGATCCACAGCAGCAGGAGAAGCATGATCAACGTATCAACACCTGTGATCTTCTTCACGAGCGGGTGGGCTCTCTCAGCAAAGGCCTCTGCTCGGGATCGTATCAATATTCCGATCACCAGCGGCGCAATGATGTAGAGCAGAAGCGGCTTCGCAATCATCCATGCGTCCGCTTTGAATCCCGGCACCAGAAGCGGGGTCGCGATTGGCATGAAAAGGACGGTGCCAACATAGGCCAGCAGACTGAATGCCGCGATCGATGCGAGGTCGCCACCCGCCTTCTCCGCCACCAGCGGCAGGAACGGCGCACAGGGTGCCATCCCCAGGAAGATCAGCCCAATGGCATAGGGCTCGGACAGCGGAATGATCCTTGTAAGCAGCACGGCGAGCGCAGGACAAAGGACAAAGGCCCAGAGCAAGCCGAGGAGCACGAATTCGACGTTGCGGATGGCCCCGAGCGCTTCACCCAGCCGCAACTTGAGTCCGACTTCGAGCAGGTTGCCTATCATGAAGATGATGAGCGTAATGCCGAGAAGGTTTTGAAGGATCACGTCCATGATCTTTCCATTCCTGCACCGCCCTTCACGCCGTCGTGTGCCGCGATACGCGACATCCGCCCTGGTTTCCGAACTTCAACCGCACCTTTCGGCCGCGTCACGGAATGAGCGAAATGCACTCGTTGATCGTCGGCGGCATGACTGTCTGCCTGCGGACTGCATTTCATCCATTTGCTTGCGAACGATGGCGCGCGTGCATGGAAGCAGCGCCGTTCAATCCGACAGCGGCGACCAGGATGACCACGTCGTCCACATATGGCTCGCACGCATTGCGCCAGATCAAAGCGTCCAAACGAAGCGGTCGTCCGCAATCCCGCAACAGGCAGAGCTCCTCAGGATGAGGCAGAATCTGCGGCTTCGAAGTTCACGTCAGCCCGCCCCGTCGAGCGCCTTGATCGCCGCCAGATCCGCGGTCCACTTCAGTGCGCGCGATCTGTAGATCTGGCGCTGCGGCGTGATCTCGTGGCGCTGCGTCAGCGTGCCAAGGCGAAGGCTGTAGGTCTGCGGGTCGACCGGCGCGCAGGCGTAGACCGGCGTGCCGCATTGGCCGCAGAAGGCGTGCGCGCGCTTGTTCCCGCTGTCGGCGGTCTTGATGTAGATCTTCGGTTCGCCGTGCAGCCTGAACGTGCTCGCAGCCGCCGGCACATTGGCGCGAAAGGCCGAGCCCGTCAGCGTCTGGCAGTCGGTGCAATGACACATGCCGGCGGCGAGCGGATCGACCTCGGCCTCGAAACTGATCGCGCCGCAGTGGCAACGTCCGTCGACTTTCATGATGTGGTTTCCTGACCGTTAAGGGTACGATCATCATGCTGCGAGCCGCGTGCGCAAGATTGATTCAGCAAATCAACATGATGAGGCCCGTACACGCCAACCGCACCCGCGTAGCAGATTTCTGCATCGCCAGGCTGCCCGGCCATGTATTGCAAATTGCGTTCCTGCAGCGTCATTTGATTGTCACCTTCGCGACCGTTCATTGGAACTCCTTGGTTGCAGGGTGGTCATTCGAGTCGGACGGGAACGGCGGTGGCTATGCTTGGAGCGGAGTTTTGGACGTGGCTGCGTGATCGAGCGAACGAAAGGGTATTTGCCGGCGGCCTGATGCTGCTTGCGCTGGTTTGGCCGGCCTTGTGGAACGGCTTCCCGATCGTGTTCTTCGATACCGGCGGCTATCTCGAGCGTCCGTTCCAAGCGACACTGACGATGGGCCGTTCGGCGCTGTACGGCGCCTTCCTGCTGATCGGCGTCGACCATCAGTTCTGGCCGAACATCATCCTGCAGGCGGCGCTGGTCGTCTGGCTGGTGATGCTGACCTTGCGCGTGCACGAACTCGGCGGCAGGCCGTGGCTCGCAACCGCGATCATGGCCGGACTTTGCACCTTCACGGCTTTGCCCTGGTACGCCGCACAGCTCATGCCCGACATCCTGATGGCAATGTTCGTGCTCGGCACGGCGCTGCTGGCCCGCCATGCGGATCGCTTGCGGCGCTGGGAGATCGTGCTCCTGGTCGCTGTGAACGCCACGGCGATCGCAAGCCACATGTCCATTCTGGCGCTGGCGCTCGGCATCGTCGCTTTCCTCCTCGTTCTGCGCGCAGTTCCCTGGCCGCTGCCGCAAGCGCCGGCGAACATCCGCCTGCCGTCGATTGCAGTCGGC
>Ga0075365_10000869_pt1 | contig 12582 bp, 7 predicted proteins | sample EndMetdeltDD1765_FD_71387 | JGI IMG/M metagenome (GOLD analysis project Ga0075365, IMG submission 71387) | Populus endosphere microbial communities from Tennessee, USA - Endosphere MetaG P. deltoides DD176-5 | ecosystem: Host-associated > Plants > Roots > Endosphere | place: USA: Tennessee... | reverse complement strand
GCCGACGCCGGCGCCGGCAACGACTACTGGTGCGCCGGGCCGGATCAGGCTCCGCGGGTGTTCGCCGCCGAGTTCGGCGGGTTGTCGTCCGTGGTTGCCCAGAACATCTCGGTCGAGATCCGGCCTCGTGCGGGCGTCGAGATCGCGGTGCTCAACGAGCACCCGATCACAGCGGTCGTCGGCGGGATCCAGGTCGCTCTCGGCGACGCCTACGGCGGCGAGCGGCGGCGCGTCGTGGCGATGCTACGCGTGCCCGCTCCGAGTGCACTCGGCGCGGTGGAGCTGGCCGAGCTGATCATCCGTTGGGCCTCGACGGTTGGCACGGTGTCGTTGCATTCGGTGACGATTCCGGTCGTCGTCGACGCGCGTCGCGGCCGCGACGCCGACCAGACGCCCGACGCCGAGGTCGTCGAGCAGGTCAACGTGCTTCGCGCGGCGCGGTCGCGGAAGGTCGCGCACGAGAGCATCCAGCGCGGTGACACGGCGGCTGCGGCAGCGGCGTTGGGCGACGCGATCAGCCTGCTCGCACCGATGCCGGCACAGGCGGCCGAGACTGCTCAGGCCCGGTTCGACCTCGAGGAGCTGCAGGGCGGACGATGGAGCGCGGCCAGCTCGAAGCGGCTGCACTCGGCGATGCGCTCGACGCAGAAGGGCCGCCGGGCCCGTTTCGACGATTCCGAGTCCGACTCGTCGAACTGAGCTGCATGGTGCAGATCGGTCACGCCAGCGGCGTGAGGAGATCGGCGACAACGGGTTGGAGGGTGATCGTGCGGGCGCCGTCGGTTCGCTGGAAGCGGCCGGCGGCGAGCGCCGATGCGGTCTCGCCGCGCCAGCTGTCGCCGGCCGCGACGTGCAGCTCGCTGGCGCGTTGCCAGGCGACGTGCGCTTCATCGAGGCGTTCGAGGCGTTCGAGCCGTCCGGCGCGCTTGCCTGCCGCGACCGCGGCGCGGAACGCGGCGATCTGCTCAGGGACGAGCGCCTCGGCAGGATCGTCGACGATGTCGACAACCATCGACGCGGCGGCGTGCTCGGTGACGAGAAATCGGCCCACAGCATCCGGGCCGTCGGCGGCCATCGGCACCATCGCCAGTGGTACTCGGTCGGCGCCGGCGAATGCCCGCACCCACCAACCGTCGGCGCGGTCGGCCCAGCCGGCGAGCCGCAGTTCGTACTCGTCGTTGGTGGTGCGGCCGATCGTTGGCTCGGCGCCGGCGATCAGCTTCGGCAACGAATCGGCGGTGACGGCCCGGTCGAGGGCGTGGGGCAGGTACGCGATCGCGGCGTCGACGTCGGCCTCGGTGACCTCCGCGGGCGCGGCCTGGTCGAGCCGCATCCGCTTGGCCATCGCCGGCAGCTGTGCCGGTGCCGGCGCCGATGCAGCGGCGGCGATGTGACGTGGCTCGTCGGGCTCGATCAGCTGCAGCAGGCGGGTGCGGAGCAGATCGTCGGTGATCAATCCAGCGGCCTCGCGGCACAGCTCGGCGGCGATCGACGCCGCAGTGGCACCGCCGATGGGCGTGCGACCTCGTTGGGCAGGGTCGCGGTACCAGCCAAACGTGCGTTCCAACGGGCCCGCTCGAGCCACCGTCAGGGCTGAGTCATGCAGCATCTCGGTGCAGCCCTCGATCGACGCCTGGAGGCCAAGGTGGTGGGCGAGCACCGCCGCTTCGAGCGTGGCCAAGGCCCGATCCTCGGCGCGCATGCCGGCGTCGTTCGCCGTCGACCACGCGAGCACGAGGCGAGCCATCGCCGGATGCGCACCGTCGCGGCCGCGCCCGCGGTGCCGGCCACCGATCCGGATCCTCACCGTCGCATCGCCGACAGGGCTCAGTGCCGCGCCGGCCACGTCGTCGCCGAGCAGGCGGCCCAGGAGTCGGCGGGCGGCGTGGGTGAGATGTGAGGACGCGGTGATGGTGAGCGAGTTGACGACCGCTGGGTCGGCCGCATCGAGCACGACATCGACGCCACGGAACGACATCTCGAACGATCCGGCCGGGCCGGGCAACGTTCCGGTGAGGAACAGCTCGTCGTTGAGCGGTTCCCATTCGGCGATGTACTGCTGCGCGCCCAGGAGCGGCTCGATGGCTGATTCCACGTGGTCGGCGGCTGGATCGGTGACGTCAGTCATCGTCGACCTCGCTGCGGGTCGCGGTGTAGGCGTCGGCGAGGACGGCGCGCACCGTGTCGATGCGGCGCTTGCGGCGCTGGCGAATGGTCGCGGTATCGGGCGTGCCGTTCGCCGCGAAGCACCCCGTTTCACCCGCGTAGAACAACGCGGCCCAGTGCGCCGCGTCGTACTCGTCGGCGCCGCCAATGGGTGCCGGGCAACACCTGCCGGGCGCGCACCCGTCGATCGCAACGCTGAGGAACGAGAGCGCCGCCGACACCGGCCACCCGTGCGGATGCCGATCGGCGTGGCCGACGTGGCGGCGAATCTCGGACAGCTGGAGCGCCGCGAGCAGATCCGCGATCGAGTCGGCGGTGTCCACGTGGGTGCTGTCGGCCGACAACTCGTCGAGTGGCTTGCGGCGGCGATGGGCCGGCGACTTGAGCAGGTCCATCGCCCGCCGCCGGAAGGTGTGAGTCGTCCAGGCCGGGATCGAGTGGATCGGCTGGCCGCGGTCGGCCATGCGCTGCGCGGCATGCTCGGTCATCTCCGCCAGGTCGGCATCGTAGGAATCGGGCAGACCGCAGCGGCGCAGCTCGCGCCGCACCATCGCCTGGCCATCGGCAGACATCAACCAGCGCGCGACACCGACGACGTCGGTTTCGTCGTCACGTGCATCGCGCTCGGCCAGTGCCATGACGGAAGTCTTGCCCACCGGTGCGCGCACGGGCTCGCGGTTTCGGGACCACGATCGCGCGTAGCGTTCAGTAGTCGCCGGCGAACCCGTTGAGGATGTCCCACGTTGCCGGCCCGACCAGGCCGTCGACATCGAGGTAGTTCTCCGCCTGGTAGGCCCGGACAGCGGTTTCGGTGCTCGGGCCGAACTCCCCATCGGCCGGGACGGGATGGCCGTTGGAGGTCAGCAGCTCCTGCACGTGTCGCACCGAATCGCACCCGAACCCGACCCCATCACCGAGACGAATCACGTCTTCGCCCCCAACCGGGCAGTGCTGGCGGCCCGCCGGTGCGAGCGTGGTCGCAACGTTCGATGGCGCGGTGTCGACGACCGCGGTGGTTGACGGCGAGTCGTCCGCGGGTGCGGGATGCAGCGGGGCGACGGTCGCGGGCACCACCGTGGCCGGCGCTACGGTCGGAGTGGGCGCTGTGGTGTTCGTCGATGCCGGCGTTGTCGTCGCCGGCGTCGCCGGCGTTGTCGATGTCGCCGCCGTTGTCGACGTCGCCGCCAGCGTTGTCGGAGTCGTCGTTGTCGCCGCCGCCAGGGTGGTCACCGACGCGGCCGGTGCGCTGGTCGAGCTGAGCGTGGAGCTCGACGAGCACCCCGCAAGCACAACGGCGAATGCCGCACCGGCCAGACCTATCGCCAGCATCGAGATCCGGGTCGTGATGGGTCTGCTCTGTCGCATGAGCGATGATACGTGTGTCGGCGCCGCGGGTTGAACGTCAGCAGCCAGGCGAAGACCGCACGCTGGTTCATGAAGTACTCGAACATCGAGGGCCCCTCAGGCGATCTGCGGGCCGACGCCGAAGCGGTCGCGCCCGTAGTTGGCGGCGCTGCGGTCGCTGTAGGCGACGTGCTGGGCGACCGTGTGGATGTCGCGGAAGCACCGCTGGATCGGGTGATGGCTGTAGACGCAGCCGGCGCCGCCGGCCCGAAGCGAGAGGTCGGCGGCCGCGATTCCCGCGTCCAAGCCCTCCAGCATCGCCATCTGCATGGCCGCCAATTGGCCATTGGTCGGCACGTCGCCGTTGCACGCAGCGTCCCACGCGTCGCCGATGCTGTCGCCGAGGTAGGCCTTGGCGCTGCGCACTCGGCTCTCTGCTCGGGCCAGCTCGATCTGCAGGTGGGTGTCAGCAGCGATCGCGACGGTGGGATTCTGGGGCCGTCGCTTCTGCGGCGCGAGCACGACCAGCTCGTCGAGCGCGCGCTGAGCGATGCCGAGTGCGACGCCGCTCATCGTCACGCAGAGCAGGCCCCAGAACGGAAAGCGGTACAGCGGGCCGTCGTGCCGGGCGGCGACGTCGAACGGCATCACCATGTGTTCTTCGGGGATGCGGGTCGGGCGCAGGATCTGCACGTCGTGGCTGCCGGAGCCACGCAAGCCGAGCGAGTCCCACGTGTCGACGATCTCGGTGTCGGCCGCGGAGAAGAGCGCGAACTTCCAGTCCGGTTGCCCGTCGGCGCGCATGCGCGGTGCCGGGCCATCCATGACGATGACTCCGTTCATGAACCACTCCGCGTGGGGCGAGCCGCTGGCGAAACTCCACCGGCCGGTGACGTCGAACATGCCAGCGGTCCCCGTCGGCACGGCCTGCCCTTTGGGGGCGAAGACCGACGCCATCGTCGGCACACCGTCGGCGACGACGGCGGCCGCCACCGCCGGGTCGAGCCAGGCCAGAAACGATGCCGAGTTGCCGATCATCGTCGTCCACCCGGCGGAACCGTCGGCGTACGCCAACTGCTCGATGATCTCGACGATGCTCATCGGATCGAGCTCGAGGCCGCCCAATGATCTCGGCAGGCCGAGGGTGAAGAGCCGGGAGGCCCGGACCTGGGCGACGAGGTCGGCCGGCATCGTGCGCAATCCCTCGCCTTCGATCGCCCGCTCGCGGAACTCGGCGGCGATGTGGGCGGCCTCGGCGACGGGATCGACGGTCTTCCGCGGGTCTGGCAGAGGGCTCGGCCGGAGGGTCGTGAACTCGTGGGTGATCGTTTCGTGATTGATGGTGTCGTGATTGATGGTGTCGTGATTGATGGTGTCGTGATTGATGCTCATACCGAGGATTGCGTTCCATCGCCGAGTGAACGATGTTCCACGCCTTCCCGTTCTGCCGCCACGGGGGACGAGGGTGGACGCTGCGCGCGTGCCGCGCTGCAACGTGCGGGGATCGTCAAGAAACTCCGGCATAGCATGCTGAAATCGTGACAACCAGGCATAGATCGAACGCACACAGCGCGATACGGTCACTGTGTGAACGCTTTCAGGCGGAGCCTCACGGCGCTCTCGGTGGTTGCCGCGTCGCTCGTGTACGTGGCTGCTGGCCCCCCTGCGCCCGCGTCGGCGGCGATGACGGTCGACATCTCCGGGATGACGGTTACGCCGGTGCTCACCGGGCTCCCGTCGACGCCCGTCGCCGCCAAGTTCGCGGCCGACGGGCGGATCTACGTCGCGATCAAACAGGGCAAGGTGCTGATGTACGACGGCGCCGGCGACACCACGCCGGTTACCACGCTCGACATCCAGACCGACACGATGAGTTACGCCGATCGGGGCCTCCTGGGGTTGGCCTTGGACCCCGCGTTCAACACAGGCCGGCCATACATCTACGTCCTCTACACCTACGACCGCGATCCGTTCGGCACCACCACGGTGCCGCGGTGGGGCGACAGTTGCCCGTCGCCTCCCGGTGGGTCGACAGACGGCTGCACCGTCAGCGCTCGGGTCGATCGCTATTCGGTCAACTCGAATGGTGTTGCAAGCGGCCCGCCGCTGCGGCTGCTCGACGGCGCTGATGGACCGCTCGGCGGATGGTGCAACCAGTTCTCCTCGCACGCGATCGGAACGCTCGCGTTCGGCGCCGACAACATGCTGTACGTCGGATCCGGCGACGGTGCCAGCTTCAACTACGCCGACTACGGGCAGAGCGGCGGATCATTGGTGAACACACCGACGCCGGCCAACCCATGCAACGACAAGCAGGGTACGTCGACGCACTCCGGCGGGCGAGGTACGCCGCTCGGCGCGAGCGACTCGCGCGGTGGTGCGTTGCGCTCGCAAGCCGTGCGTGGCGCGTTCGACGGCGAGTACGTGACGTGGGACGGCGCGATCCTACGGATCAACCCCGACACAGGCGCCGCTGCGGCGGGAAACCCGCTCGTCGGCAACGGCATCAGCGGTGACGACCGCATCGTCGCCTACGGGCTGCGCAACCCGTTCCGGTTCAACCTCAAGCCGGGAACCAACCAGCTCTGGCTCGGTGACGTCGGCTGGAACACCTACGAGGAGATCGACCGGTTCGACACCGGCCCGACGCAGACGACGGTGCCCAACTTCGGTTGGCCGTGCTACGAGGGGCCGGGGACGGTGAGTCCCTACGACAACCTGAACATCTCCCTGTGCGAAACCCTCTACACCAACAACGTGGCGTCGCTGGGCGGGGTGAGCAGCTCTCTGGTCGCGCCGACGTACTCGTGGCGCCGGATCAACAACGCCGGCGCGCTGCCGTGCGGCCCCGCGGCGTCTGGTGGCGGCGGTGCCGCCACCGGCGGCGCGTTCGTCACCAACAGCCAATGGCCGGCCGCGCTGCAGGGGGCGTACGTGTTCGGCGACTACGCCCGGCAGTGCATCGCCGTGTTGCCGATGATCAACGGTCAGCCAGACACGGCCAACGTCACATCGATCGTGTCCGGCGTGTTCCCGGTCGATATCCAGAACGGCCCCGGTGGCGACGTCTACTGGATCGACATCGTCAACAACGCGCTGAACCGGATCCGCCCGGTGTCCGGCAACCTGCCGCCTGTCGCGTCGTTCACTGCGACTCCGCCGTCGGGCGTGACGCCGCTGAACGTCGTCTTCAACGCGTCCGGCGCAACCGATCCGAACCAGGCCGAGGTGCTGACGTACACGTGGGACCTCGACGGCGACGGCCAGTGCGACGACGGCTCGGGCGTCACCATCAACCGCATCTACTCCGCCCCGGGCGCGGTCACCGTCAAGCTCTGCGTCGCCGATCAGATCGGCGCAACCGACACCACCACCCGGCAGATCCAGCCGGGCAACACCCCGCCGGTCATCACCAGCTTCACGACTTCTGCCGACGCGAACGGTTGGAAGGTTGGCGACAACATCACGTTCAGCGCAGCGGCCACCGACAACTCGGGCGCGCTGCCCGCGAGCGCATACACGTGGAAGCTCGACCTGCGGCACTGCATGTCCGAGGCTCGCGACGGATGCCACACCCATCCGCAGACCGCGCCGCCCGCCGGCAAGACCGGCTCGTTTCCCGCACCCGACCACGAGTACTACGCGTTCATGCAGCTGACAGTCACTGTCACCGACAGCGATGGGCTGACGACGACTCAGGTCAAAGACGTGCTCCCGCGTGTCTCGACGGTGACGCTGCAGACGGTGCCGGCCGGCGTCGATGTCGCGGTCGGCACCGTCGCCGGCATCAGCCCGTTGACCACCAAGTTCCTCGAGAACGGTGTGGTACAGCTTGTGGCCCCGGCCACGGAGACCGTCGGTGGTGTGACGAAGACGTTTGCGGCGTGGGCCGACAGCGCCTCAGCTCCGGCGACGCGCACCGTGAACGCTCCCGCAGGCAACTCGACATTCACCGCGCTGTACACGCCTGACTCGCCGCCGACCATCGTGTCGGCGACGGCCACCCCCGACCGGCTCGATTCGCGCATCGACGGCACGATCACCGTGAGCGGCACGATCACCGACGACGCGGGCGTGGTTTCGGTGGTTGCTCACGCGGTCGGCGATGATGGCGCCATCCACTCCGCGCCGTTGAGCCAGCAGTCGGGTGGCATCTGGCGCGGTGATGTCGAGCTGCCGTTGAACTCGGCGCCCGGCTCCTACGCCGTGACAGTCGATGCCACCGACGCGGCCGGCAACATCACCACCGTCTCGGCCAACCCGGTGCTCGTCGTGTGGACCCAGGTCGAGCCGCCGCCCACCGGCGGCCGAGCCGCCGGTTTCACCGCGATCCCACCGCGGCGCGTGCTCGACACGCGCAACGGAACAGGAGCGCCGACCGCGCCGCTGGCGCCGGGCGCCGAGCTGCGCCTGCAGATTGGTGGCACACCCGGCATCGACCCGAACGCCACCGGAGTCGTCGTCAACGTCGCCGCTGTCGATGCCGAGGGCCTCGGATTCGTGACCGTGTATCCATGCGGTGCCGTACCCGTCGTCAGCAACCTCAACCTGCAAACCGGCCTCACCTCGGCCAACCTCGCGATCGTCGACCTCGACCCGACCGGAGCGATCTGCTTCTTCGGCTCGCAGCGCACCGACCTCGTCGCCGACGTCACAGCGGTGATCGTCCCGGGAGCGAATGGCTACTCGGGCATCGCACCCGTGCGCGTCGTCGACACACGCATCGGAACCGGTCTGGGCGCCGTGCCCCTCGAACCCGGACAGATCGCCGAGATCCCGCTCGGCGCGGCCTCGGTGCCAGCCGGCGCGTCAGGGGTCGTTGCCAACCTGACGGTCACCGAGCCCGATGCCGCCGGCTACCTCACCGCCTTTCCCTGTGGGGGCGACGCGCCCCTCGCGTCGAACGTCAACTTCGCCGGCGGGCAGACGGTCTCGAACCTCATCCTCACCGACCTCGATGACGATCAGCACCTGTGCGTCACCACCAACGCGACGATCCATCTCGTGATCGATGTCTCCGGCTGGCTGACCCCCGATGGCGGCACACCGCAGCTCGTCGTACCGTTCCGCGCCCTCGATACTCGCACGACGACCGGCCTCACGGCCGGCGAGACGCTGCAGATCGGCGCGTCGGGCCTGGGCGCACCCGCCGACGCGACTGCGGTCATCGCCAACGTGACCGCGGTCGATCCGGCCGCGGCCGGATTCCTCACGGTGGCGCCCTGCGAAGCGGCTGCCGCGGCGACATCGAACGTGAACTACGGCGCCGGCGAGACGAGGCCGGTGCTGACGATGACGACGTTCGGACCGTCGAGATCGATGTGCGTGCACGCGTCGCAACCGATGAACGTCATCATCGACGTGCAGGGCTACGTCACAGCTGTCTGACGATCGACAAGCCATGCGATCGCGGCGGACGGCTCGGGGGCGTAGCTGCACATCCGACCGGTGCGCACGGAGACATCGAAGTGCGCGCCGAGACCGGGCACGACCACGCGCACGGCATCAATCGCGCGCCGCAGGCTGCGGGCGACATTGATCCGCGCTCGCTCGGCACCCTCGTTGTTCGGGCGGTCGCGGCCGTGGAGGCCGACGGCTCGGCGCAGCTCGGACATCAGCGCGTCGAGCTCGAGCCGGGCCTTCGCCGCCCGTCCGATGTCCGCGAACTCGTCGGCCTCGTCGATCTCGGCCCGCAACTCTTCGATCCGACCGCGATAGGCGCGCTTGGCGCGGGGGTCGAGTGCGGGGCCGAGATCGCCGGCCGGCGCGATCGTCGTCATCCCGGCCAACTCCACAGCGGCGACATCTGCCGGCGCCGCGGCCAGCAGATGGGCCAGTTGTCCGATCGCGACCGTGTTGCCCACCTCGCCGTCGCCGTACGGCGACTCGATCTGCCATACCGGCCCACACCGCTGGAGCCGGGCGAGACGAGTCGGGCTCACGATCGGCGCGCTGCGCGTGGTGGCATGGTCAGCGTCAGCAGTCGCCACCACGACGCCGACCCCGCGGGCCAGCGACAGCGCACGCCGGCGCTCGTCGGCCGCCTCGGCGTGCGCCCCGACCGACTCGAGGACATCCGCACCGTGCCAGCGAACGTGCGCTTCGAGCACGGCCGAGCGCATCGATGTCGCGATCCGGACGGCGTCGTCGCGGTGACCGGCCGCGACCGCGACGTCGCCGGCCAACAGCGCGAGGCGCATCAACGTGAGGTCGACCGGAAGGTCGGCGGCGAAGCCGACCTCGACGCTGAAGCACCTCGCGTACGGGAGGATGCGCTCATGCATCACGCCGGCAGACTCGGTCAAACCGAAATCGGCCACCAGGGCGCCGAGCAAGACCTCGATCCCGGGCACCTCCATGATCTCACCGGGGTCGGCGCACGCCTGCGCCCACTTCGTGACGGTCGCCCGCGCTGCATCTGTGCGCCCGGCAACGACCTCCGATGCTGCGGTGTGGACCTCGAAGAAGGCCACCGGCGGGAAGCCGCCCATCGCGGGGATCTCGTCGATCAGCGTTGCCACCTTCGGATCGGCGATGCCCGACAGCCGGCTTGTCAGCACGCGACAACCAGTTTCCATGCCGAGCGCTTCCTGCGCGAAGAGCACCCGCCGGCCGATCGGAGTCGCCTCGTCGATGAGGCGCAGGGCCCGCTGTCGATCACCCTCGATCGCGGCGATCATCGCCCGGCGCAGCAACACGCCATACCGCCATTGCGGTGACGGCATCAGTGCTGCGATGGTCGCCATCTCGTCGACTGCTGCGATCGCGTCGTCGATCTCGGCGTGCATCATCGCGCCTGCATACCGCCACTCGAGACCGACCAAGACCAGATCAGAACGGCGCGCAGACTCGCCGAGCGCGATCACCTCGGCCGCCGCAGCAGCACGCGCTTCCAGGTCGCCGCGATCGTGAACACCGAGATGCAGATCGATGAGCATCTCTGCGAGGAGTGCATCGTCGCCGAGCCGGCGGGCCATTGCGACGGCGGCAGTCGCCCAGCGGCGAGACGTCTCCCACGTGCGCCGTTCCGTGCTCTCCGCGACGGCGATCCGTCCGAGCAGGGCCGCCCGCGACGCGTTGTCACCAGCGGGTAGGGCCCGCTCGGCGGCTTCGATCTGCGCCCGTCGGTGGGGGTCGGGAAAGAACATCGGCATCTTCCTGGTCGCCCCCAGCACAGCTCTCGCATGCACCATCGGATCGGCTGGGTGCAGCGCGATCGCGTCGTCGAACGCGGCCGCGGCTCCACTCGAGTCGCCCAGCGCCGAGCGGGTGTCGCCGAGGTTCATCAGGAGTTGCACGCGCAGCTCGACATCGGCTGCGGCGTACAGCTCGACGGTCTCGATCGCCAGGGTGAGCAACTGTGCTGCCCCGGTGAGGTCGCCCGCCTCGGATCGGCTATCAGCGGCGGCGCGAGCTGCAGCAGCTGCCGTGGCAGCGTCGGCAAAGGGTACGGCGCGCAGTGCGTGGCCAGCGGCCCGGGCGGGGGCGTCTGTCTCTGGCCCGCCGCGCTGCCAAGCATCCGCGAGCGCGAGATGAAGCCGACGGCGCTCGTTCGAATCGATGAGTTCGAGTGCGGCATCGCCGAAGAGGGCATGGCGGAGGTTGACGCGCACAGAGGACGTCTCGATGAGCACGTGTGCGGCGACGGCTTCGTCGAAGCGGGATCGCAGCTCGATGGCGTCGATGCCGAGTGCATCGGCGATGACGGGATACGGGGTGTCCGGCTCGGCAATCGCGAGTGTGGCCACCACGCGAACAGCGAGCGCGGACAAACTCGACAACGTCACTCGCAACACGCCACCGATCGCGGGCGGCATGCGCGAGTCGATGCTCCGGTGGGCGAGCAGCTCGCCGACGAACAGCGGGTTGCCGCCACTTCGTTGATGCAATTGTGCGGCGTCGACGTTGTCTACCGACCCATGGTCCGCGATCATCGTTGCGACCTCGTCGGTCGACAAGCCGCCGACCGCGACCGTGTGTCCGGGCCGCAGATGGTTCACCGCCGCAGCTCGACTCGTTGCAACCAACAAGATGTCCCCGGCCAGGCTGCCGACGAGCTGACCCAGCACCCACAGCGACACCTCGTCAGCCCAATGGAGGTCCTCCAGGACGACGACGATCGGCGCGGCGGCTTCCAGTGCGCCGGCGATCACGTCGACTGCTTCCCATCGGCCCTCCTGCCGCTGAGCGGTCTGGCCGACCGCATCGGCGCCCAACCCGAGCGCGGCAATCGGCCCTGTCCACAGCGCCAAGCCGGCCGTCTCCCGTTCGTCCGCGCTGCCGCGCACAACGCGGTAGCCGCGGCCGTGGGCGATGCGAGCGAACGCGTCGACGATCGTGGTCTTGCCGATCCCCGCTTCGCCGGTCACCAGGACGAGCGCTGGTGTGCCGGATGCGGCTCGGTCGAGCGCGGCCGCGAGCATCGCCTGCTCGCGCTCGCGACCGACCACCATCTGCCAATGTTCGCAGACTCGGCCCGATCCCCGCGACGGTCTGATCCAGGTCGCCCGCTAGAGTTCGCCCATCGCCGACTTGCCACAGACCCCCGGGTGGTACAACGACCCCTGGTCACGATTCGAATCGCGATGGTTCGATGGCACGGACTGGACCGACCTCGTCGAGGAGGCGCCTGGCCTGCCGGGTGTCGATCCACCGGGACCGATCTCACAGCCGGTGAATGCAATCGTCGGACCGGTTGCGGGCGCATCGACGGTGACGGTGTGGGAGAAGTTCCGCAAGTTGCCGCTGGCCGGACAGGTCGCCATCTGGTGCACAGCCGGCTTCGTCCTGCTCCTGATCGCCGCTGGCCTCGTGACCCTCCTCAAGGACGACTCCACCAACAAGGTGACGTCCGAATCGATTCCGAGCGAATCGACGACCACAACCTTCTTCGACACGACCACCACGATGTCGCCCACCACGGTGCTCGACGTGCCACCTCCGGTTGTGATCGTCACCGATCCGACGACGACGCTGCCCCCGACGACCGTGGCGGGCGAGACGACCACCTCGCTCGAGCCGACGACGGTCGTCGAGCCCACCGCCGAGCCCGCCACCACCGCGGCGCCGACG
>Ga0075365_10000868_pt1 | contig 12589 bp, 4 predicted proteins | sample EndMetdeltDD1765_FD_71387 | JGI IMG/M metagenome (GOLD analysis project Ga0075365, IMG submission 71387) | Populus endosphere microbial communities from Tennessee, USA - Endosphere MetaG P. deltoides DD176-5 | ecosystem: Host-associated > Plants > Roots > Endosphere | place: USA: Tennessee... | reverse complement strand
CCGCCGGCGTGCATGCGTGGTGCGGGGCCGTCCATCACGATGACGCCGTTGATGAACCATTCCGCATGCGGCGAGCCGCTGGCGAAGCTCCACCGCCCGTTGACATCGAACGCACCGGGGTCGACCGCGACGGCCGTGCCCTTCGGGGCGAAGACCGATGCCATCGTCGGCGCGCCGTCGGCAACCACCGCCGCGGCGACCGAGGGGTCGAACCAGGCGAGGAACGAGGTCGAGTTGCCGATCATCGTCGTCCATCCGGCCGAACCGTCGGCGTAGGTGAGCTGCTCGATGATGTCGACGATGGTCAGCGGATCGAGCTCGAGCCCGCCCAGCGAGCGTGGGAGGGCGAGGGTGAACAGACGTGCGGCCCGGACCTTGGCGACGAGGTCGGCGGGCATGGTGCGCAGGTGCTCGCCTTCCATTGCCCGCTCGCGGAAGGACGCGGCGAGACGGGCCGTCTCGGCCAGTGGATCGACGATCGGCGCCCGCTTCGGCGCTGGCGCGAGCGACGTTGGGATGGGGGTCTCGACGGTGGCGACTGCTTCGATGATGCTCATACCAAGGAATGCGTTCCATCGGCCGTGGAACGATGTTCCATCCGCGCCGAGCGCAGTTTCCGACGCTGAGCGCGTGGCGCGCTGCAACGTGCGGGCTTCGTCAAGAAAGCCGGGCTTGGCCCGCCGACATCGTGACGGACCTGCGGTGGATCGAACGCACAGAGCGCGGTACGGTCACTGTGTGAACGCTTTCAGGCGGAGCATCACGGCAGTTGCGGTGGTCGCCGCCTCGCTCGTGTACGCGGCGGCGGGCCCCGCCGTGCCCGCATCGGCGGCGATGACGGTCGACATCTCCGGGATGACCGTGACGCCGGTGCTCACCGGGCTGCCGGCGACGCCCCTCGCCGCCAAGTTCGCGGCCGATGGGCGGATCTACGTTGCAATCAAACAGGGCAAGGTGCTGATGTACGACGGGCCGGGCGACACCGCACCGGTGACCACGCTCGACATCCAGACCGACACGATGAGCTCCGGCGACCGGGGCCTGCTCGGGCTGGCCCTCGACCCGGCCTTCACCACCGGCCGGCCATATCTCTACGTCCTCTACACCTACGATCGCGATCCGTTCGGCACGGCCGCGGTGCCGCGATGGGGCGACAGCTGCCCGACGCCTCCCGGTGGTTCGACCGATGGCTGCACCGTCAGCGCTCGGGTCGATCGGTATTCGGTCGACTCGAACGGCGTCGCGACCGGCTCGCCGGTGCGTCTGCTCGACGGCGTTGGTGGGCCGCTCGGCGGATGGTGCAACCAGTTCTCCTCGCACGCGATCGGAACCCTCGCGTTCGGCGCCGACAACATGCTCTACGTCGGCTCCGGCGACGGTGCCAGCTTCAACTACGCCGACTACGGGCAGAGCGGCGGATCGCTGCCGAACACACCGACGCCGGCCAACCCGTGCAACGACACCCAGGGCACATCGACCCACACCGGCGGACGGGGGACGGCGCTCAACGCCACTGCCTCGCGCGGCGGGGCACTGCGCTCGCAAGCCGTGCGCGGCGCGTTCGACGGCGAGTACGTGACGTGGGACGGCGCCATCTTGCGGATCAACCCCGACACCGGCGCCGCCGCGCCGGGCAACCCGCTGGTCGGCAACGGCATCAGCGGCGACGACCGCATCGTCGCCTACGGGTTGCGCAACCCGTTCCGGTTCAACCTCAAGCCGGGCACCAACCAGCTCTGGCTCGGCGATGTCGGCTGGAACACCTACGAGGAGATCGACCAGTTCGACACGGGCCCGACCCAGACGACCGTGCCCAACTTCGGTTGGCCGTGCTACGAGGGTCCGGGGAAGACGGGTCCGTACGACAGCCTCGACATCTCCCTCTGCGAGACGCTCTATGCCAACGGCACGTCGTCGCTGGGCGGGGTGAGCAGCCCACTGGTCGCGCCGACGTATTCGTGGCGGCGGATCAACAACGCCGGTGCGCTGCCGTGCGGCGCCGCGGCGGCAGGTGGCGGCGGCGCGGCCGTCGGCGGCGCCTTCGTCACCAACAACCAGTGGCCGGCCGGGTTGCAAGGGTCGTACGTGTTCGGCGACTACGCCCGCCAATGCATCGCCGTGATGCCGATGGTCAACGGCCAACCGGACACTGCGAACGTCAAGTCCGTCGTGTCCGGTGTGTTCCCGGTCGACATCCAGAACGGTCCCGGCGGCGACGTCTACTGGATCGACATCGTCAACAACGCGCTCAATCGGATCCGCCCGGTGTCGGGAAACCTGCCGCCAGTCGCGTCGTTCACGGCGACCCCACCGTCCGGCGTGACGCCGTTGAACGTCGCCTTCAACGCGTCCGGCACCACCGATCCGAACCAGGCCGAGGTGCTGACGTACACGTGGGACCTCGACGGTGACGGCCAGTGCGACGACGGCTCGGGCGTCACCATCAACCGCACCTACTCCGCGCCGGGCGCGATCACGGTCAAGCTCTGCGTCGCCGATCAGATCGGCGCTACCGACACCACGACCCGACAGATCCAGCCGGGCAACACCCCGCCGGTGATCACCGGCTTCACGACATCGGCCGACGCCAACGGTTGGAACGTCGGCGACAACATCACGTTCAGCGCCGCGGCCACCGACAACTTGGGCCCGCTGCCCGCCAACGCGTACACGTGGAAGCTCGACCTCCGGCACTGCATGTCCGAGGCTCGCGACGGCTGTCACAGCCATCCGCTGACCGCGCCTGCCGCCGGCAAGACCGGCTCGTTCCCCGCACCCGACCACGAGTACTACGCGTTCTTGCAGCTGACCCTGATCGTCACCGACAGCGATGGATTGACGACCACTCAGGTCAAAGACGTGTTGCCACGTGTCTCGACGGTGACCTTGCAGACGGTGCCGGCCGGCATCGATGTCTCGGCCGGCACGATCGCCGGTGTCAGCCCGTTGACCACCAAGTTCCTCGAGAACGGCGCGGTGCAGCTCGTCGCCCCGGCCACCGCGAACGTCGGCGGCGTGACGAAGCCGTTCCTGGGATGGGCCGACAACGCATCGGCGCCCGCGACGCGCACCGTGAACGCCCCGCCGGGTGGCTCGACGTTCACCGCGCTCTACACGCCTGACACGCAGCCGCCGACCGTCGTGTCGGCGACCGCCTCGCCCGACCGGCTCGATTCGCGCAACGACGGCACCATCACCGTGACCGCCACGCTCACCGACGACACGGGCGTGGTGTCGGCCGTTGCCCACGCCGTCGGGCCCGACCTCGTCGTCCACTCCGCACCGTTGAGCCAGCAGCCGAACGGGACCTGGATCGGCGATGTCGAGCTGCCGTTGAACTCGCCCCCCGGCGACTACGCGGTGACGGTCGATGCCGCGGACGCGACAGGCAAGACGGCGACGGGTTCGGCCAACTCGGTGCTCGTCGTGTGGACCCTGGTCGGGCCGCCACCCGGCAACGGAGATGTCGGCTTCGCGACGATCACGCCGCGGCGGGTGCTCGACACGCGGAACGGAACGGGCGCACCCGCAGCACGGCTGCCGGCCGGCACGGTGCTGCGCCTGCAGATCAGCGGCACGCCGGGCATCGACCCGGCCGCAACCGGCGTTGTCGTCAACATCGCGGCTGTCGACGCCGGTGGAGCCGGTTACGTGACCGCGTATCCGTGCGGGGCGGCGCCCCTGGTCAGCAACCTCAACCTGCAGACCGGGCAAACGTCGGCCAACCTCGCGATCGTCGACCTCGACCCGACGGGCGCGATCTGCTTCGTCGGCTCGCAGACCACCGACCTCATCGCCGATGTCACCGCGGTGATCGTGCCCGGCGGCGATGGCTACTCCGGCGCCACTCCCGTCCGCGTCGTCGACACGCGCATCGGAACCGGCCTCGCGGCCGTGCCGCTCGAGCCCGGGCAGATCGCCGAGATTCCTCTCGGCGCGGCGGCGGTGCCGGCCGGTGCATCGGGCGTCGTCGTCAACCTGACGGTCACCGAGCCCGATGCCGCCGGCTACCTGACCGCGTTCGCGTGCGGTGGCGATGCGCCGCTCGCGTCGAACGTCAACTTCCGTGGCGGGCAGACCGTGTCGAACCTCGTCCTCACCGACGTCGGCGCGGGACAGCACCTGTGCGTGACCACCAACGCGAGGATCCAACTGGTGGTCGACGTCTCCGGCTGGCTGACACCCGACGGCGGCTCGCCGCAGCTCGTCACCCCGTTCCGCGCCCTCGACACGCGCACGACGGTCAGCCTCACGGCCGGGCAGACGCTGCCCATCGCCGCGTCGAGCGTTGGGGCTCCCGCAGACGCGAGCGCGGTCATCGCCAACGTCACCGCGGTCGATCCCGCCGCGGCCGGCTTCCTCACCGTCGCGCCATGCGAAGCGGCGGCCACGGCGACGTCGAACGTCAACTACGGCGCCGGCGAGACGAGACCGGTGCTGACCATCACAACGTTCGGACCGTCGCGGTCGATGTGTGTGCACGCCTCGCAGCCGATGAACGTCATCATCGATGTGCAGGGCTACGTCACCATCGGCCAGTAGGAGTCAGCGGCTCGTCACCGGCTCGAGCTCGACCCGCCACGTCAGCGCGGTCGAAGGCTCGGGTGCGTAGCTGCAGAAGCGCCCGGTGCGCACGGACACATCGAAGTGCGCGCCCAGCCCGGGTGCGACCGCCCGCACGGCGTCGATCGCGCGGCGCAGGCTGCGGGCCACGTTGATCCGCGCCCGCTCGGCACCGGCGTTGTTGGGGCGATCGTGGCCGTGGAGGCCGACCGCACGGCGCAGCTCGGACATCAGCGCATCGAGCTCGATCCGGGCCTTGGCTGCCCGTTCGATGTCGGCGAACTCGTCCGCCTCGTCGATCTCGGCCCGCAGCGACTCGATCCGCTCGCGGTAGGCGCGTTTGGCCGTGGGGTCGAGCACGGGTCCGAGGTCGCCGGCCGGCGCGACGTCCGTCATCCCGGCCAGATCGACCGCGGCAACGTCGGTAGGGGCCGCAGCCAGCAACTGGGCCAGCTGGCCGATCGCCACGGTGTTCACCACCTCGCCGGCCCCGTAGGGCGATTCGATCTCCCACCCCTGCCCGACACGGCGAAGGCGGGCGACACGGGAGGTGCTCTCGACCGATGCCGCGGGAGCGACTGCGGCGGCGGAGGGCAGCACCACCCCGACGTTTCGGGCGAGCGCCATCGCCCGCTGCCGCTCGGCACTCGCCTCCGCTCCCGAGCCTGCTGCATCGAAAACGGCGGCGCCGTGCCACCGGGTGTGGGCCTCGAGCACAGCGGAGCGCATCGCGGTCGCGATCCGCAGGCTGTCGTCGCGGTGCGCGGTCGCGGCTGCGACATCGCCGGCGAGCAGCGCGAGGCGCATCAGCGTGAGGTCGACGGGAAGGTCGGCGGCGAAGCCGACCTCGACCGTGAAGCATCCCGCATACGGGAGGATCCGTTCGTACATCACCTGCGCAAACTCGCTCAGGCCGTGTTCGGCGACGAGGCTGCCGAGCAGCACCTCGATCCCCGGCACCTCCACGACCTCAGCAGGGTTGGCGCAGGCGCGCGCCCATTTCGTGATCGCCGGCCGTGCCGCATCGGCTCGCCCGGCAACAGTCTCCGACGCCGCGGTGTGAACCTCGAAGAACGCCGCCGGGGGGAAGCCACCGAACGCGGCAATCTCGTCGATCAGCAGTGCCACCTTCGGGTCGGGAATGCCAGACAGGCGGCTTGTCAGCACGCGGCAGCCGGACTCCATGCCGAGGGCCTCCTGGGCGAACAGCAACCGCCGCCCGATCGGTGCGGCCTCGTCGACCAGGCGCAGCGCTTGCTGGTGGTCGCCCTCGATGGCGGCGATCATCGCTCGCCGGACCAGCACGCCGTAGCGCCCCTGCGGCGACGGCATCAGTGCCGCGATCGGCGCCATCTCGTCGACCGCGGCGATCGCCTCGTCGATGTCCGCTCGCATCATCGCCCCGGCGTACCGCCACTCGAGTCCGACGACGACCAGATCGGGGCGCCGCGCCCACTCACCGAGCGCGATCACCTCGGCCGCGGCATCGGCGCGTGCTTCCAGGTCGGCGCGATCGTGGACGCCGAGGTGCCGATCGATGAGCATCTCGGCGAGGAGGGCAGCGTCGTCGAGCCGGCGAGCCATCGCGACAGCGTCGTCTGCCCAGCGCCGCGACGAACCCCATGTGCGCTGTTCGGTGCTCTCCGCGACGGCGATCCGTCCGAGCAGTGCCGCTCGCAACGGGCTGTCGCCCGGTGGCAGGGCCCGTTCGGCGGCCTCGAGCTGGGATCGCCGCTGCGGATCGGGGAAGAACATCTGCATCTTGCGGGTGGCGCCGAGCACGGCGGTTGCGTGCACAACCCGGTCTGCCGGATGCAGCGCGATCGCAGCGTCGAACGAGGCGGTCGCGCCGGCGGAGTCGCCCAACGCCGCGCGGGCCTCGCCCAGGTCGAGCAGGAGCCGGACGCGCAGCTCGGTTTCGGTCGCGGCGTACAACTCGACGGTGTCGATCGCCAACCCGAGGAGCTGCGCCGCGCCGGTGAGATCGCCGGCGGCGAATCGCTCGCCTGCCGCGGCGCGAGCCGACGTCGCGGCGCTGCTTGCGTCGGCGACCGGGACCGCATGCAGCGCGTGCGTTGCCGATCGAGTCGCGGCGTCGCCGCCGGAGGCGCCACGGCGCCAGGCATCGGCGAGGGCGCCGTGCAACAGCCGTCGCTCGCTGGCATCGAGGAGGTCGAGCGCGGCGTCGCCGAAGAGTGCGTGGCGGAGCGTGACGCGCACCGGCGATGCCTCGACGAGCACCTGCGCCGCGAGGGCTTCGTCGAAGCAGGCGCGCAGCTTGACGGTGTCGATGCCGAGCGCGTCGGCGATGACGGGGTACGGCGTGTCCGGCTCGGCGAGCGCGAGGGTGGCCACGACGCGCACGGTCTGTGCCGACAACGCGCCGAGCGTCGCCTGCAACACTCCACCGATCGCGGGTGGCAGGTGGCCGCCAACGCTGTCGTGGGCGAGCAGCTCGCCGACGAACAGCGGATTGCCCGCGGTTCGGGCGTGGAGCTGCTCGGCATCGAGACGATCGGTCGCGCCGTGCTCGCCGATCATCGTCGCGACCTCGCCGGTCGAGAGCCCGCCGACCACGACCGTCAGTCCGGGCCGGACAGAGGCGAGGTGTGCGACCCGGCTCGTTGCGACCAGCAAGACATCGCCGGGCAAGCTGCCCACGAGTTGGCCGAGCAACCACAGCGACACCTCGTCGGCCCAGTGGATGTCTTCGAGCACCACGACGACGGGCGCGGCGGATTCGAGCGCGGCGGCCAGGCTGTCGACGGCCTCCCAACGGCCCTCCGGTCCCTGCGCGTTCTCGCCGAAGGTGTCGGCGGCCAACCCGAGCGCCGCGATCGGTCCCGACCACAGCGCGAGCCCGGCCGTCTCGCGTTCGTCCGCGCCTCCACGCACGATGCGGTAGCCGCGGCGTTGCGCGCCGCGGGCGAAGGTGTCGACGAGCGTGGTCTTGCCGATTCCCGCCTCGCCCGCGATGAGGACGAGCGCCGGTGTTCCGGCCGCAGCACGGTCGAGCGCGGCGGCGAGCATCGCTTGCTCGCGTTCGCGACCGATCATCATTCGTCAATGTTCGCAGACCAGGCGCGAGCGATCCCGCGAGGGTGTGATCGCGGCTGCCCGCTAGAGTTCGCCCATCGCTGACTTGCCACAGAACCCCGGGTGGTACAACGACCCATGGTCTCGATTCGAATCCCGATGGTTCGATGGGACGGCCTGGACCGACCTGGTCGAGGAGGCGCCGGGTCTCCCGGGTGTCGATCCTCCTGGACCGATCTCGCGGCCGGTCAACGCGGTGATCGGGCCGGTGGCCGGTGCGACGACGGTGACGACGTGGGAGAAGTTCCGCAAGCTGCCCGTGGCCGGGCAGGTCGCGATCTGGTGCACGGCCGGGTTCATCCTGCTGTTGATCGCGGCCGGGATCGTGACCCTGCTCAAGGACGACTCGACGGACAAGGTGTCGTCCGAGTCGTTGCCGAGTGAGCTGACCACGACCACGTTCTTCGAGACGACGACCACGATGCCGCCGACGACGGTGCTCAACGTGCCGCCGCCGGTCGTCATCGTCACCGATCCGACGACCACGTTGCCCGACACAACGGTGCCGGTCGAGACGAGCAGCTCGGTCGAGCAGACGACCGTCGTCGAGACCACCGTCGAGCCGACGACCACCGCGGCACCGACCACAACGGATGCGCCGACGACGACGCCGCCCACCACGGCACCGCCGACGACAACGACGGTTGCGCCGACGACGACCGTCGCACCGACATCGACAACGGCTGCGCCGACGACCACCACCATCCCGTTCGACCCGAACAACTCGGCCTGCAAGGACGCCAAGAACGACGGCGCCGGCAACTTCGACCTGCTCGACTCGACCATTCACCGCCCCGACACCCACGACAACTACGTGTTCACCGCGAACGCGGTCGGGCCGCCGATCACCGGTCGGGACGAGCAGTTCGTGTTCGCCCTCGGCGACGATGACTACGAGGTCGTCGGTGAGATCCACACCGACGGCACGAACGAAGCAACCGTGCTCGACGTGGCCACCAACATCACCACGCCGATCATGACGTCGACGATCACGCCGGGAAAGGTGACGCTCACCGTTCCGAACGCGCAAATCGCCGGCGTGTCCGGCACCAGCTTCGACTGGACGATCACCCTCTTCGTCGACGGTGCCGAGATCGACAGCTGCAGCGTCAACGGTTTCGGCACGACCCAATAGCGCCCCTCAGATCACCGGCACGCTCACCCTCGCGCGCACGCCGCCGGTGGGACGATTGACGACCATGCCGAAGGGGCGGGGCATCTCGTCCGATTCGAGAGTGAGGTCGACGCGCTGGGCGAGGCGGGCGATCGCGAGGGTCAGCTCCATTTGGGCCAGGGCGAAGCCGATGCACTTGCGTGGACCGCGGCCGAACGGCACCCACGCGGCATCGGTGATCGCCGCGGTCGCCGGATCAGGGTCGAGGTGGCGCTCGGGGCGGAAGGCGAGCGGGTCATCCCACGCGTTCGCGTCGCGGCCGGCGAGGTAGGGCGACCAGAGGACGAAGGTGCCCTTGCGGATGGTGTGCTCGCCGATGGGCACGTCGCGTACCGCCTGCCGCGGGGAGAACACACCAGCCGGGTGGAGGCGAAGGGCCTCCTTGACGACTGCCTGGGCGTAGGTCAATTTCCGCAGGGTGTGCGGGCCCGGCTCGTCGTCGAGGACCGCCTCGGCCTCGGCCCGCAGGCGAGCCCACACCGCGGGGGCGGCGGCCGCACACAGCGTTGTCCACGACATCGACGATGTGGTGGTGTCGTAGCCGGCGCCGATCAGGGTGACGACCTGGTCGCGGATCTCGGCATCGGTGAGCCGGTCGTCGCCCGCCTCGGCGAGCAGGCGGTCGAGCAGATCGGGTGAGTCGGCGACGGCCGAGCCGCGGCGGCGGGCCATCTCGTCGTCGATCAGGCGGTCGAGGGCCTGGCGGGTGTGCCGCGCCCGCGCCCTCCGGGAGAACGGGAACGGATGGGGGAGCTGGCGGGCGAACGACTGCTCGAGGTACACCTTGGCCGGATCCATCAGCACCTCGATCTCGTCGATCCGTTCGTTGAGCCCGGAGCCGAAGAGGACGTTGAGCACCACGGCCATGACGAGCTTGCGTTCGACGGGGAACAGGTCGATCGTGTCGGTGGCGGGGATGATCGAGGAGTCGATCATCCGGTCGGTCTCGGTGAGGATCATCGGGATCCAGCTGTCGAGGTGGCGGCGGGCGAAGCTCGGCTGCACGTGGCCGCGTCGGCGGCGGTGCTGGTCGCCGTCGGACACGATCATCGAGCCCTTGCCGACGAAGAAGCCGAGGGTGTTCAACATGTGCCCCCAGCGGAAGGAGTCGTTGGGCATGCTCAACAGCTGACCGAGGTGGGCCGGGTCGCCGACGACGACCATCCGCATCGGGCCAACACCCAGCGCGAACGTGGGGCCATAGCGGGCGGAGGCCGAATCGAGGGCAGGGCACGGATCGGAGAGCAGCCCGCGCAGCAGCCCGACTGTCGCGAACGGCCCACGTGGGCCGGGGAGGGTCGTCGTCATCGGTCGATCGTGCGCACACGGGCCGCGCCTGCGCATCCGGCAGCTCACGGAGACGTCGGATTCGAATCGGGAAGCGTGCTGGCGAGACCTCCGTGAGTTGCCGGATCCACGGCCGGCACGGCTGCCGTACGCTGCTGCCATGAGCGACCGTCGGCACGAGTCGGGGCTGACGACCGTCGTCTGCATCGCGGCCGAAGGCCCCGCGGCCGACCTGGTTGCCGTTGCCCGGGAACGGATGGATGGCTACGGCGGTCACGGCGCGCGTGCCACCGACGTCGGCGCATTGGTCGAGTTCGCCTCGCCGCGCCAGGCGGTGTCGTTCGCGGTCGGCACACGACGGGCACTGGCGCGGTCTGTGCCGGGCGCTCGGTTCGGTGTGAACACCGCGGAAGCGGCGATGGCCGCGAGCGCCGCGGCTGTGATCGCGCGACGCGCTGGTGCCGGCGAGATCCTCGTTTCCGATGTGGTCCGCCAGCTCGTCGGCGACGGCGCGGTCGGCTTCGTCGATCGCGGGCGGTGCCGGCTCAACGGGTTCGCCGAGCAATGGCATCTCTGGGCGGTCGACGACGGCGGGCGCGGGCCGGTCGCGACGGCGACGATCGGCCGAGTCGCCGAGCTCGATGTCATCGACGACATCGTTGCTGGCACGATCGATGGTGCGGGTACATGGACGCTGATCGAGGGTGAAGCCGGCATCGGCAAGACCCATCTGGTCGCTGAAGCGAGCGCCCGAGGTGCCCGAGCCGGCATCCGGGTGGTCACGTCCGCGGCGGACGAACTGATCCGCCGGCCGGGAGCCGTGCCGCGCGGGCTCCTTGCCTCGACGCTCGCCGGTGAGCGGGCCGGTGCGCGACTTTGCGAGCTGTTCGGTGAGTCACACAATCCGGCGGCGGGAGACGACCTCAGCTATGCGATCGTCGATGCAACGATCGAGCTGCTGGACACCATCGTCGAGGCCGAGCCCGTGCTGCTCGTCACCGAGGATCTGCACTGGTGCGATGACCTCTCGCTCGCCGTACTGACAGCGCTCGCCCGGCGCAGCACAGCGTCGAGGTTCAGCGTCGTCGGCACCATGCGCCCGACGCCGCGCGCGCCGGCCCTCGATCGGTTGGTGGAGATCGTCCGATCGGGAAACGGGCATCACATCCGGCTCGATGCACTGGACGAGGTCGACGTGCACGCCCTCGCGAGCGCGCTGATCGGGGCCGCGCCGAGCCACGCCCTGCGCCGCCGGTTGGGCGCGACCGCCGGGAACCCGCTGTACGTCACGGAGCTGATCCGTGGGCTCGACGACGAGCACCTGTTGCGGATCGAGGCGGGCGTTGCCGACGTCGTCGGCGGCGACACGCCGGCCGGCCTCAACGACACGATCGTCCGTCGCCTGTCGTGGCTCGCGCCGGAGACCAACGAGCTGCTCCGCCTGGCGAGTCTGCTCGGCACTTCGTTCACACTCGGCGACCTCGCTCTCGTCACCGGTCGATCGGTGATCGATGTCGCCTCGACCCTGCGCGAGGCGTCGCTGGCGGGGCTGATCATCGGGGAAGCCGACCGACTTGCCTTCCGTCACGACCTCGTCCGCCAGGCGGTGTACGGGCACATGCTCGCCGCCGAGCGACGCGACCTGCACCGTGCGGCCGGCCACGCGCTGTCCCGCGGTGGTGCGCCGGTGCAACAGGTGGCGCAACAGTTCGCCGACGGCGCGGCCCTCGGCGATGTCGAGGCGATCGAATGGCTCGAACGCGCGGCAGTCGAGACGCTGCCCGTCTCACCGGGCGGCGCGGTCGAACAGCTCGAGCGTGCGCTGTCGCTGGCCGACGAACGCTGGTCCGGGCGGGCCGCATTGCAGTCGCGGCTCGTCGAACCGTTGGCATGGTGCGGTCGGTTCGACGACGCCGAGGCGATGGGACGCGCCGTTCTCGCGGCGTCGCCGCCGGCCGATGTCGAGTTCACCGCGTGGCGAGGGCTGAGCGCGATCCACGGCAACCGCGGTAACACCGCCGCCGCGATCGAGATGCTGGAACGCGCCGCGAACGCTCCCGGCGCACCAGCGGACGAGAGCGTCCGCTTGCGTTGCGTCGCGGCTCAACTGGGAGCTCTGACCGGATCGACGTCAGCGGCCGACGCCCGGCTGGTCGCCGAGGCAACGCTGACTGCCGGTCTCGACCGTGGCGACGCGATGACGCAGTGCCTCGCCCATCAGGTGCTCGGCATCGTCGCCACGATCGATGGCCACGGGGCGATCGCTGTCGACCACCTGCGCACGTCGGTGCGCCTGCTCCGTTCTGAGACAGTGGCGGGCGCGTCGTACTTGATCCCCGACACGTTCCTTGCGATCGGGATGTTGGAGTTGGACGCGGTCGACGACGCTGTCGGTGCCGCCAACGAGGCGCGTGAGCGTGCAGAGCGTCGTGGGACACGGGCCGTGCTGCCGATGGCCCACATGGCGGT
>Ga0075365_10000867_pt1 | contig 12594 bp, 15 predicted proteins | sample EndMetdeltDD1765_FD_71387 | JGI IMG/M metagenome (GOLD analysis project Ga0075365, IMG submission 71387) | Populus endosphere microbial communities from Tennessee, USA - Endosphere MetaG P. deltoides DD176-5 | ecosystem: Host-associated > Plants > Roots > Endosphere | place: USA: Tennessee... | reverse complement strand
ACTGGTGCTGCCGGACAGGATTGAACTGTCGACCTCTCCCTTACCAAGGGAGTGCTCTACCACTGAGCTACGGCAGCTGACCGCTGCGGGCTGCCGCCTGCTGGCAGGCCCGCGCGTAAGGGGCGGATATGCCATGGGCGGGCGAGGGCGGCAACTTGACCGTGGCGGCGCACAACCTTGTGCGCTGCGGGCGGCGCACGTAATGTCGACTCAGGGCGCGCCTTGAGGGTCTTGTCGGGACAGCCATGGCCATGACGAAGCGGGCCGAATCCGTGCAAAAGCCTCGCACGCAGGCGGAAATCCGGCGTGCGCGGCTGGCTGCCGAGTTGCGCTCCAACCTGCAAAAGCGCAAGCAGCAGGCGCGCGGCCGCGCTGCTGCCGCAGACGCGGTGGAAAAGCAGGGTCGGGAAGACTAGACCGGCGATACGCCCTGCCGGCTGGTTGCACCAGTTGCATGCCGTGCGTCGCGCCTGACGCAATCGGGCCCACACGAAGCCACGAGGGGATCTTCACACATGGACCGCATCACCGTCACGGGCGGCAAGCCGCTCAAGGGCAGCATCCCCATTTCCGGCGCCAAGAACGCGGCATTGCCGTTGATGATCGCCAGCCTGCTCACGGGCGATCGGCTGACCCTAAAGAACGTGCCGAATCTCGCCGACGTGAACCTGCTGGCGCGCATCCTGCGCAACCACGGCCTCGATCTCACCATCGACGGCAAGCGCGCCGATCCGTCGCCGCACATGGGCGAGACCTTCCACCTGTCGGCGCGCGACATCGTCGACACCACCGCCCCCTACGAGCTGGTCAGCCGCATGCGCGCCAGCTTCTGGGTGCTGGGTCCGCTGCTCGCCCGCTGCGGGCAGGCGCGGGTGTCGCTGCCCGGCGGCTGCGCGATCGGCACACGACCGGTCGATCTGCATCTGATGGGGCTGAAGCAGCTCGGCGCCGAGATCGACATCGACGGCGGCTATGTGGTCGCCAAGGCGCCACGCGGACTGAAGGGCGCGCGGGTGATCTTTCCCAAGATATCGGTCGGCGCCACCCACAACGTGCTGATGGCGGCGGCGCTGGCCAAGGGCGAGACGGTGATCGAGAACGCCGCCCGCGAGCCGGAGATCGGCGACGTCGCCGAATGCCTCGTCAAGATGGGGGCGAAGATCGAAGGCATCGGCACGTCGACGTTGCACATCCAGGGCACCAATCGGCTGGAGGGCGCCTCGCATACCGTTCTGCCCGATCGCATCGAGACGGGGACCTATGCCTTCGCCGTGGCCGCGGCCGGTGGCGATGTGGAACTGGTGGGCGCACGCGGGGCCCTGCTGGAGACGGCACTGGGCGCGCTGAAGCAGACCGGTGCCAGCGTCACCGAGACGCCGACCGGCATCCGCATCACCCGCAACGGGGCCGGCATCGAGCCGGTCACCATCGAGACGCAGCCGTTCCCGGGTTTCCCTACCGACCTGCAGGCGCAGCTGATGGCACTGATGACCAAGGCCGGCGGCACCAGCGTGATCCGCGAAACCATCTTCGAGAACCGCTTCATGCACGTGCAGGAACTGGCCCGCCTCGGCGCCGATATCCAGCTGCACGGCGACACCGCCACCGTGAAGGGCGTCAAGCAGCTGCGCGGCGCCCAGGTGATGGCCACCGATCTGCGTGCGTCCGTGTCACTGGTGATCGCCGGCCTGATGGCCGAGGGCCAGACCACCATCAACCGCGTCTACCATCTCGACCGCGGCTTCGAGCGGCTCGAGCAGAAGCTCTCCCGCTGCGGCGCCGAGATCGAGCGCATCGTCAGCGGCTAGTGTCGTAGGGCCAAAGGGTCGTCCTCGGGCTTGTCCCGAGGATCCAGCGATCCTCAAGCGCCGGAACAAGCGGATAGATGGATGGTCGGGACACTCGGAACCGGTCCGAGTGCAAGCAAGCCCGACCATGACAAAGGCCGGCAAGGCTGCAGGCCCTACAGTGTCTGCAACCGGCCAACTGTGGAGGAAGCGCGCCGATGAAGCTCAAGCTGCACCACATCAACTTCTGCACCACCAACGTCGAGGCGATGGACGAGTTCTATCGCAGCGTGATGGACCTCGATCGCGAGACCACGGTCGGCCAGGGCCGCGTCACCAGCCAGGGCTATCCCGGCAAGGTCGCCTTCGTCACCGACGGCACGACGCAGATGCACATCGCCGAGAAGGATCTGGGCGTCGCCTTCCGCACCGGGCAGGCCATCAACCCGGTCGAGCGCGGCCACATCGCGTTCCGCACGGACGACATCGAAGGGTTCAAGAAGCGCTTGAAGGAGAAGGGCGTTCCGTTCTCCGACTTCGGCACCTGGGCGATGAACGGCTGGCACCAGATTTTCTTCCACGACCCGGACGGCAATATCATCGAGGTGCATCAGGCGCAGGAGTGACGGCTCCTCGGTACCCATGATTATGCCCGCAATTCCAGAGGCTTAGACCAGATAGACGAGTCCTGACGGGACTCTGCAGCGGGCGCGCTTGCCTCGCGGCGACCCGCTGAATCAATCCAGCTCGCCATTTACATGAACGATGTTCAAATTGTTCTTGAACACCGTCCATCATCTTACTATATTGCGGCTGTGAACGACGTTCATTACGCTGTAACGATTATGGAGAACCTTCATGCTCACACTTTTCACCACCTTGGTGCGGGGCGCGGTAGCCGAGGTCGAGGATGCGGTCTTCGAAGCCAACGCCATCCGCATTCTCGAGCAGCAGCTGCGCGATGCTGCTGGAGCACTGGAGCAATCGCGCCGCGAGCTGGCCTGCGCCATGGCCCACCAGGCCTCGGAGGATCGCGCCGTCGCAGCTCTATCCCTGCGCATCGCCGAGCTTGAGGCAAGTGGCCGCAAGGCCATCGATGCCGGACGTGACGACCTCGCCGAGGACGTCGCTATCGAGATCGCCGCGACGGAGGACGAATGCACCGAGCGCACGACGGCCGCCGGCCGGAGCGGTGATGAGATCAAGCGGATCAAGCTGCTGGTCGAGGACGGTCGCAAGCGATTGCTTGAGCTGCGTCGCGGTCTGGAGCTGGCAAGAGCTCAGGCGGCGCTGCGCCGGGCCGGTGCCAGCGGCCGCCGTGCCATAGCTGCCGGAAAGGGCGCCTTGCACGATGCCGAGACTACGCTCGCCCGCATCCGGCAGACGCATACCAAGGAGCAGGACGTCAGCGCCGCCCTTACGGAGCTGGAGCATGCCTCCTCGGGCTGCGATCTGGACGAGCGCCTGTCCAAGGCCGGATTCAGCGCTACCCGGAAGACCAAGCCCGCCGACGTTATGGCACGCCTGCGCGCTGGGCCGCCGCCAGAAGCCCGAGGCTCAGAGGAGCCCTCGCGCGCCTAGTTCGAATACCGATCGACATCACCCAACTCGACCCCGATTGAAAAGGAGCTACCGCAATGACCACCAGCACCCCCATGACGACCTCCGGGCTCAACACTGCCGCCTGGGTCAGCTTCACCTACATCCAGTTCGCCGTCGCGCTCGGCATGTCCGCGATCGGTGTCTGGGCGCTGCCGGCCGACCTCGTGACCAAGGGTTATCTGGTCATGGCCATCGTGTTCACAGTCGGCTCGACCTTCACGCTGGCCAAAACCGTCCGCGACGAGCATGAAGCCAAGCGTATGGCCAACCGCCTCGATGAGGCGCGCGCCGAAAAGCTGCTCATGGAAGTCGGTCGCGCCGGCTAGCATCTGACCCGAGCAGCCAATTGCGGGTCGCCTATTGCGCCGGCGGCCCGCGGCTTCTTGATCGGAGGCTGCGTGGCCAAGAACTCCCTTCGCAGCTGCTAGATGACCCCCGTGTATTAGACTTTAGTAGTGGTAGAGTGCGCAGGCGGGATCATCGACGAGAAGAGGAGGACTTCTCATGATCAATGGCGTCGCCAGTTGGCTTTTCAACCTGATGCTGTGGGGAGCGATCGTTACGCTCGCAGTGCTCCTGTATGAGACCTTGAATCGAGGATTTCTGGCCGATCAGCTCAATTCCATGCACGCTCTTATCGGCCTCGGCGCGGTCGCTGCGCTGTCGTTGCTATGGCCGAAATATTAGCTGGCCCAGAGGTGGCGCCTGTCTCGCACGGGCGCCACACACCAAGTCCTGTCCCCGAAAGTCCTTGACTTTTTGCGCTGCAGCATGAGATAAGCCCACATCGCTGAAGAGCGATTCCCGGTGCTCCAGCCGCGTGAGGGGACTTGTTGCGGGCTTAGCTGCCCAACGTTCGTCCCACCTGTTGAGCGCCTTCAGAACCTCCCACAGACAGCCCAGGCCACGCGGGGCGTCCCAATCGACCCGCCGTACGCGTCACGCGTGCTCGTCCGGATTCCATCCGGCGCACCTTGGCGATTGCGGTCTGCATTGAAAGAACGACAAACTTGACGACCTTTTCAGACTTCAACCTGAATCCCGCCATTCTCAAATCGCTGGAACAGGAAGGCTACACCATCCCCACGCCGATCCAGACCCAGGCCATTCCGACCATACTGGCCGGCAAGGACCTGCAGGGCATCGCCCAGACCGGCACCGGCAAGACGGCGGCCTTCGCGTTGCCGATCCTGCACCGCCTCGCCGCCAACAAACGCGAGCCGATGCGGCGCGGCTGCCGCGTCCTGATCCTCACCCCCACGCGTGAGCTGTGCAGCCAGATCTGCGACAGCTTCCGCACCTACGGCCGCCATCTCGGCATCAAGGTCGCCGCTGTCTATGGCGGCGTCGGCCATCGTCCCCAGATCGAGACGCTGTCTCGCGGCGTCGATGTGCTGGTCGCCACCCCGGGCCGCCTGCTCGACCACCTCGATGAACGCAACGTCGTGCTCGACGGCGTCGAGACCTTCGTGCTCGACGAGGCCGATCAGATGCTGGACATGGGCTTCATCCAGCCCATCCGCCGCATCATCTCCAAGATCTCGATCAAGCGGCAGACGCTGTTCTTCTCGGCTACCATGCCGAAGGAGATCGGCCGCCTCGCCGCCGAGCTGCTGCGCGACCCCGTGAAAGTCTCGGTGGCTCCCGCGGCTACTACGGTCGAGCGCGTCAGCCAGCACGTTTATCTGGTCGACGCGAAGGCCAAGCGCTCGCTGCTGGTGGAGCTGTTCGCCAATCCCGAGCTGACCCGCACGATCGTGTTCACGCGCACCAAGCACGGCGCCGACAAGGTCGCCCGCCATCTCGAGGCGGCCGGCATCAGCAACGCCGCCATCCATGGCAACAAGAGCCAGGGTCAGCGACAGGCCGCGCTGGCGGCCTTCAAGGCCTCCCGCATCCGCGCCCTGGTGGCGACCGACGTGGCGGCACGCGGCATCGACATCGAACTTGTCACGCACGTCATCAATTTCGAGCTGCCGAACGTGCCCGAGAGCTACGTGCACCGCATCGGCCGTACGGCCCGTGCCGGCGCCGAGGGCATCGCCATCTCGATGTGCGACTCGGAGGAGCGCGAGTTCCTGCGCGACATCGAGCGCCTGACCCGGCAATCGATCCCGACCACCGACCGGCGCCGCGATCCGACGCTGCCGCTCACGGAGACCGTGCGTGATGCCCGTCCCCGCAACGGCAAGCCGCAGCGCGGCAGCCACGGCGAGGGCAAGGGCAAACCGCGCGGCGGACGCAACCAGCGTTCGGAGCATCGCGGCTACGATCAGGAGCGGCACAATGGTGATCGCCGCCCCAACCGGGACGCCACGCGCCACGCGTCGCCCGCGCCGCGCGAGCCCTATGCCAATCAGGTGGCCAACGGAGCATCACTGTCCAACGTCGCCTTTCTCACCACGCCGACGACCCGCCCGGGCCATGCAACCCAGCGGGACGACAGCCGGCGGGGGCAGCCCCAGCGCGAAGGCAAGGGTGGCGGCAAGCGCTACTCCTCTCAGGGCGGCGGCTACCGCGCCCGCTAGTGTGATGATCGAGAAATTCGCCGGAGTTTGCGGCATGGTTCGGAGCGAATTTCTCGATCTGAATCACACTAGCAAACCTATGATTCTAGTGTCCCTTATGATTTTGAAGTTCGCTCCCGAACCTAGCGTCGAGCATCGGCGAACTTCGAAATCGGGACACTAGGGCAGCAATATCCCCTTAAGCGGGCGGACCACTTCATATTGTGGGCCGCCCGCGGCTTCGCTATCACTCGGATTGACCAACCCTTCAAGTCGCAGCAGCGGAAAAGGTCATGTCCGAGCTGAAGCTGATCGCACTGGATGCCGAGGATCTGTCGGTGCTCTCGGCGCACCTGCAGGATGCCGTCCTGCGCATCGCCGACATTGCCTATCTGCCGCGCGAGAAGCGCTTCGCCGCCATCGCCAATCGCTTCGACTGGCTCACTGCGGGTGACGGCAAGGCCGGCAGCGGTGCCTATGCCCGCCGGCGCGCCGCCATGCGCTTCGAGCGGGTGCTCAGCGCCCAGCTGCAGGGCATCGATCTCGCCAACAAGAGCGCCGTGCTGGCCCTGCTGGCGATCAGTTTCGAGCCGGCCGAGGCGCCGGAGGGGCATGTCACCCTGCATTTCGCCGACGGCGCCGCAATCCGGCTGCATGTCGAGTGCATCGAAGCCGAGCTGAAGGATCTGGGACCGGTCTGGCAGGCGAAATCCAAGCCGCAGCATCCGGACGAGGATCCCGCCAAAGCCTAGTGTCCCGATTCCGAAGTTCGCCGGTGTTCGCCGCTGAGCTCGGGAGCGAACTTCGGAATCATAAGGGACACTAGAATCATAAGTTTGCTAGTGTGATTCAGATCGAGAAATTCGCTCCGAACCAAGCCGCGAACTCCGGCGAATTTCTCGATCATCACACTAGTATTTCGCGACCAGAGAGGCGGCCGAGGCCAGCCCATGCCCCAGCGACTGAGCACCAGCGATCCCGGCTTCGAAAGCGCGTTCGCCGCCTTCCTCGCCGCCAAGCGCGAAACCTCGCAGGATGTCGACGACGCGGTGCGCGCCATCATCGCCGATGTGCGTGCGCGTGGCGACACGGCGCTGACCGAGCTAACGCAGCGCTTCGATCGCCTCGATCTCGCCAGGACCGGCATTCGCGTAACCGACGCCGAAATCAGCACCGCGGTGGCGGCTTGCGATCGCGAGACGATGGCGGCCCTCGAGCTGGCGCATGCGCGGATCGAAAGCCACCATCGCCGCCAGCTTCCGGCCGACGACCGGTACCGCGATGCGCTCGGCGCCGAGCTTGGCTCGCGCTGGACCGCCATCGAGTCGGTGGGCCTATACGTTCCAGGCGGGCTTGCCAGCTATCCGAGCTCGGTCCTGATGAATGCCGTGCCGGCCAGGGTCGCCGGCGTGCCGCGCGTCGCCATGGTCGTCCCCTCGCCCGGCGGAGAGATGAACCCGCTGGTGCTGGCCGCGGCACATCTGGCCGGCGTCGGCGAGATCTACCGCATCGGCGGAGCACAGGCGGTTGCCGCACTGGCATTCGGCACCCACACTATCAAATCCGTGGTGAAGATCGTCGGTCCCGGTAACGCCTACGTGGCTGCCGCCAAGCGGCAGGTGTACGGCACGGTCGGCATCGATTCCATCGCCGGACCGTCCGAGGTGCTGGTCATCGCCGACAAACACAACGATCCCGAATGGCTGGCGGCCGACCTATTGGCGCAAGCCGAGCATGATACCGCCGCGCAGGCCATCCTGGTGACCGACGATGCCGGCCTTGCTGATGCTGTCGAAGCCGCCGTCGCGCGTCAGCTCAAGGCCCTGCCGCGCGGCAACATCGCCGGCGAGAGCTGGGCCACGTTCGGCGCGGTGATCCTGGTGGGCTCGCTCGACGAGGCACCGGCGCTGGCCGACCGCATCGCCGCCGAACATCTCGAGATCGCTACGCGCGAGCCCGAGGCCCTCGCCGACAAGATCCGCAATGCGGGCGCCATTTTCCTCGGTGCGTACACCCCCGAGGTGATCGGCGACTACGTGGCTGGCTCCAATCATGTGCTACCGACCGCGCGTAGCGCCCGCTTCTCCTCGGGGCTCGGCGTGCTCGACTTCATGAAGCGCACCTCCATCCTGAAGCTGGACGCCAGCGCCCTGGCTGGTCTCGCCCCTGCGGCGATGTGCTTCCAGACCCTCGGCGCGCGCCAGCGTCATCGCCGCTCGGTCGCCATCCGACTGCCGCGCGGCGACGGCGACAAGCCGTGAGGACCGCCATGTTCGATCCTCCCGTCGATCCCAACTCGAAGTCACGCCTCGCGGCCATCAGGCTCGACGGCGCCTCCATCAAGCGCGGCAGCACCAACATCGAGCACGAGCGCGAGGTGGCGATCTTCGACATCCTCGAAAGCAATCGTTTCGAGCTGGATGGCCGCGACGACGGCCCTTACACGCTGGTCCTCTCGATCGTCGAGGATCGGCTGGTGTTCGCCGTCGCGCAGGAGGCCGATCCGACGGAGACGTTCACCTGTGTCCTTTCGTTCACGCCCCTGCGCCGCATCCTGAAGGACTACTTCACGGTGTGCGAGACCTACTACCAGGCCATCCGCACCGCGCCACCGTCGCGCATCCAGGCCATCGACATGGGCCGCCGCGCCCTGCATGACGAAGGCAGCAAGGTGCTCATCGAGCGGCTCAAGGGCAAAATCACGGTCGACAACGACACCGCCCGGCGCCTGTTCACGCTGATCTGCGCTCTGCACTGGAAAGGTTGAGGCGTGCCGGGCGCGGGGGGCCAAGACCTGCCGGGAGCGGTGCTCTTCGCCTGTACCATGAATTCCGTGCGCTCACCGATGGCCGCCGCCATTCTGCGCCACCTGGCCGGCCGCCGCGTCTACGTCGAGTCGGCGGGTGTGCGAGCCGGTGGCGGCGATGCCTTCGCCCAGGAAGTGATGAACGAGATCGGCATCGACATCACGCAGCATACGCCCCGCACGCTGCGCGATCTGCACGACACCTCCTTCGATCTGATCGTCTCGCTGTCGCCGGAGGCACACCACCAGGCGCTGGAGTTGACGCGCACCATGGCGGTCGACGTGGAGTACTGGCCGACCTTCGATGCCACGCTGATGATCGGCCAGGGCAGCCGCGAGCAGATCCTGCAGGCCTACCGCTCCGTGCGCGACGCCCTGTTCAAGCGCATCAAGCAGCGCTTCGGCCTCGAAGGCGGACCGTCGGTATAGCGCCGCAAGCCCAGTTCTCGTGCGACGTTTTTGCATGCTCCATCCATCAGGCTTGATGTATTTTGCATCTTTACGCATGTGCCTTGCATTAGTTAGTATTTATAATGGTTGATTATTTAGATAGAAAGCATGTGAAGCCATGATCACGGCCGGGCAGATGCGGGCCGGACGCGCATTGCTGGGTATCGACCAGCAAACCTTGGCCGACTTGGCCGGCGTGTCCTTGCCGACCATCCAGCGAATGGAAGCCAGCACCGGCAACGTGCGCGGCGTCGTCGATACCCTGACCAAGGTCGTGGAGGCATTCAGCCAGGCCGGCGTCGAGCTGATCGGCGAGAACGCGGCGAGCGAAGGCCAGGGCCGCGGCGTGCGCTTCAGGGAAAGCGCCGTGCAAAAGGGCGCGGTGCGGGCAACAAAGACGCGCGCGAAATAGAGGGCTCCCCACTTCCCGGATTGATTGGTGAGCCGCGAAGGCCATGGCAATGCAGAAACACGCAAAGCGGCGCTCGCCGACATTCGCGGAACTGTTCACCCCGAAGCTGGTAACGATCCTGCGCGAAGGCTACGGCTGGCGCGACCTGCGCGCCGACGCGATTGCCGGCCTCACGGTGGCGATCGTCGCCCTGCCTCTCTCCATGGCGATCGCCATCGGCTCGGGCCTGTCCCCGGACAAGGGCCTGTATACAGCTGTGATCGGCGGCTTTCTGATCTCGGCGCTCGGCGGCAGCCGCTTCCAGATCGGCGGACCTGCAGGCGCCTTCATCGTGCTGATCGCCAGTGTCGTCGAGCGGCACGGCTATGACGGCCTGGTGCTTGCCACCATGATGGCCGGCCTGATCATGATGGCGGTCGGCTTCCTCCGGCTCGGTACCTACATCAAGTACATTCCGCTGCCCGTATTGGTCGGCTTCACGGCGGGGATTGCCGTGATCATTTTCGCCAGCCAGGCGAAGGAGCTGCTGGGCCTCGACATCCCCAACGAGCCGGCGGCGCTATGGCCCAAGATCAAGGCCATCATCGCCAACGCGCACACGCTGAACCCGCTAGCCGTTGGCCTGTCGATACTCGCAATCGCCATCATCCTGGGCCTGCGGCGCTACCGGCCGAAATGGCCAGGCCTGTTGATCGCCGTCGCGGTCACGGCGGCCCTGACGGCATTATTCGGGCTGGAGGTCGCAACCATCGGCTCGCGCTTCGGCGGCGTGCCGAGCACCCTGCCGGCGCCGCATCTGCCGGTCTTCGATCTGGCGAAGATGCGCGCCGTCCTGCCCGATGCCATTGCCATAGCCCTGCTCGGGTCCATCGAATCGCTGCTGTCGGCGGTGGTGGCCGACGGCATGACGGGGCGCAGGCATCGCTCGAACTGCGAGCTGGTCGCGCAAGGCACGGCCAACATCGCCGCCGTCGCCTTCGGTGGCATGTGCGTCACCGGCACGATAGCTCGCACGGCGACCAACATCCGCGCCGGTGCGATTGGCCCCATATCCGGGATCCTGCACGCCCTCTATGTCCTGCTCTTCATGGCCGTGGCTGCGCCGCTGGCGCGCTACATTCCACTCGCCTGCCTCGGCGCCGTGCTGGCCGTGGTGGCCTGGAACATGGCGGAAAAAGAGGAGTTTGTCGGACTTCTCCGCTCATCCTGGGGTGACGCGGGCATCCTCATGGCCACCTTTCTGCTCACCATCTTCGAGGATGTGACCATAGCCATCGCCACCGGCGTGACGCTCGGCGCCTTCCAATTCCTGCACCGCATGGCCGAGGCCGTGGAGATCGAGGCCGGCACGCCGCTGGTCATCGACGACATGCCCGACACGAACGGAGCGCGGCCACCGATCTACGATCCGCAAGTCTCGCCCAACGGCGATGTAATCGTGTACCGCATCTCGGGGGCGTTCTTCTTCGGCGCCACCGCTGCTGTGGGCACCGTTCTCGACAGGATCGGCGAGCACCCCAAGCGGTTCATTCTCGACTTCACCGATGTGCCGCTGGTCGACACCACGGCAGCAAAGGCCCTCGAGAGGTTCGTCCACAAACTCACCTCCTCGGGCACGCGCGTCTATATCGCCGGTGCCCGCCGGTCGGTAATCCGCTCTCTTCTGCTGGCCGGACTGCGCAAACCTGCCGTCCGCTACGTCTCGTCCGTGCAGGACGCGCGAGCTCATGCGCGCGCGTAGCCGACCATTCGCCTATGAAACGCGGCTGCGCATGTCGAAGAACAGCGCCTGGCTGATCACCGCCTTCAGCGCCTCTGCCTGAAATGGCTTGCTGACGAGGAAGGTTGGCTCGGGCTTCGCACCAGTCAGCAGCCTTTCCGGAAATGCCGTGACAAAGATGACCGGCACAGAGAATATCTGCAGAAACTCGTTCACCGCATCGAGCCCGGAACTGCCGTCCGCCAGCTGGATATCGGCAAGCACCAATCCGGGGCGCGTTTGCCTCACGGCCTCGATCGCCTGCCGCTCCGTTCGCGCCACCCTGACGACGCGATGCCCGAGCTCTTGCACCAGCTGCTCGAGATCCATCGCAATGAGCGGCTCGTCCTCGATGATCACCACATCGGTAGCAATCTGCGCGGCGATATCCTGGTTGGCGTCTTCGAGAAGGGCGCTCACTTCGTCCGGGGCCATCTCGAGCACGAGTGCTGCGTCCTGCAGTGAGAACTCTTCCATCGCCACCAGCAGGAAAGCCTGGCGCCCCACCGGGGTCAGCGCAGCCAGGTTACGCTGCACGGGGTCGACGACTTGGGAAGATGGCACCGACGCGGTGATGGGACGCGCCTCGAGCGCATCCACCTCGGCCAGCACGGAACGATAGAGGGCGATGCGGGCGGGAATGCTGCCTGCTTTGCCCGCCAGGATACGTTCAATCGCAGCGACGACGCATGCATCCCCGAGCGTCTGACTGCCTGTCAGGGCACGCGCGAAACGCCGCAAATACGGTACGTGGCCGACGAGGCCTTCATCACTCGACATAATTCACTCTGCTGCGAGGCGCTTCTGCCGTATAGACGCTACCGCTATTGGCAACAAGCGCAATTGCCGGACGTCGGCAACAGGTGCGCTGAAGCTCAAGGTGTTCGACCATGAACGAAGACGACGAGCTTCCCGCTGGCGACGCCAAGCCTAAAGCGACGCCCGAGGACGCCGCGGCGCTCCCGGCTCAACTCGGCAAGAAGCTTCGCAGCCTGTTCGCCGATGTGGAATCGCAGCCCGTGCCGGATCGTCTGCGCGAGCTTCTCGAGGCACTCGCGGCCAAGGAGAAGAAAGCTGAGTAGCTCACAGACGCGTGTCAAGGACGCCATGCTCGCACAGCTTCCGACGCTGCGGGCGTTTGCGGTTTCGCTTTGCGGCAACTTCGACCGTGCCGACGACCTCGTTCAGGAAACCCTTCTCAAAGCCTGGCAGAACCTCGACAAGTTCGAGGAAGGCACCAACCTGCGCGCCTGGCTCTTCACGATCCTGCG
>Ga0075365_10000866_pt1 | contig 12599 bp, 8 predicted proteins | sample EndMetdeltDD1765_FD_71387 | JGI IMG/M metagenome (GOLD analysis project Ga0075365, IMG submission 71387) | Populus endosphere microbial communities from Tennessee, USA - Endosphere MetaG P. deltoides DD176-5 | ecosystem: Host-associated > Plants > Roots > Endosphere | place: USA: Tennessee... | reverse complement strand
CCAGCGCACCGGCGATCGGGATCACGCTCTTGAAGTGATAGACCGGCGGGCCGTCGGCGGTGACGTTGGAATGCTCGGCGATCCGCCAGGAGTCCGCGGCATAGTCGTAACCGGCATAGATCAGCGCGGCGATGCCCGGGATGAAAAATACAAAATAGAGGACGAGATCGAGCAGCGCCTGCGTGCGCGGCCGCATCGAGCTATAGAGAAAGTCGCCGCGCACATGTGCGTTCTGCGCCAGCGTATAGGCGCCGGCCAGCATGAACAGCGAGCCATACATCATGTTCTGGGCGTCGAAGATCCAGGCGGTCGGCGCGTTCAGGATGTAGCGTTTGAAGACCTCGGCGCAGACGACCAGCATCAACAGGATCATCAGCCACGACGCAGCCTTGCCGACCCATGTGCTGATGCTGTCGACGGTATACAGAAGGCGTTGGGTGCTCATTCAACAGTCAGATTAGCGAGGACCATTTGCAAAGCAAAGCACCATTCGGACGCCATGCCGAATGGTGCTTCGCGGCATACTTCACAGCTTGCCGTCAGATCGGCTTCTTGGCGTTCCTGCCCCAGTAGTGGTCGAACGCCATCTTGCGGCTGACGACGGTGTCCTGCTCCCACTGCGTTGCGCGCTTGGCGAAGGTGAGCTGCGATTCGACGATTTCCTTGAACAGCGGGTTCTCCGCAGCCTTCTTCTTCACCACCTCGTCGTAGACCTCGAGCTGCTTCTTCAGCACCGAATCGGGCGTCTTGTAGAATTTGACGTTGTCCTTGGTCTGCAGCTCGACGTAGTCCTTCGAGTAGCGGTCGATTGCCTTCCACTGCATGTCCTGCGAGGCCGCCTCCACACCGTTGGCGATGATCGCGCGGATCTTCTCCGGCAGCGCGTTGTACTTGTCCTTGTTGAACGTGATCTCGAACTGTTCGGCGTTCTGATGATAGCTCTGCAGCATGCAGACCTTCGACACGTCGGCAAAGCCGAGAGCGCGGTCGGAGGACGCGTTGTTGAACTCGGCCGCATCGAGCAGGCCGCGATCCATGGCAGCGACGATTTCACCGCCCGGCAGCGCGTTGACCGCGGCACCGAGGCCCGTGAATACGTCGATCGAGATGCCGACGGTACGGAATTTCAGACCCTGAAGATCTTCCGGCTTGGTGATCGGCTTCTTGAACCAGCCGAGCGGCTGCGTCGGCATCGGTCCGTACGGGAACGACACGACGTTCGCGCCGATCGAAGCGTAGAGTTTCTCGAGAAGTTCCTTGCCGCCGCCGTACTTGTGCCAGGACATCAGCATGTTCGCGTCCATGGCATAGCCCGGGCCCGAGCCCCACAGCGCAAGCGCGGTTTGCTTGCCGTAGTGATAGACGAGCACGCCGTGACCGCCGTCGAGCGTTCCCTTCGACACCGCATCAATCAGCTGGAATGCGGGCACGACAGCGCCGGCCGGCAGCACGTCGATCTTCAGATCGCCGCCGGTCATGTCGTTGATCTTTTTCGCGAAGTCGAGCGCGAACTCGTGGAAGATATCTTTCGACGGCCAGGTGCTCTGCCAGCGCATGTTCACTGGGCCGGTCTGCGCCAAGACATTCGGCGCGGCCACCGTCGCGGCGGCGCCTGCGGCCGCCACCGTCAGGAAGCGGCGACGGTTGGTTTGAGTGTCCTCGTTGCGTTTCGTCATCGTGGTCTCCCGTGTGGTCCAATCCGCTCAACGGATCGGTTGTTGGTTGCCGCAAACACAACGCTTGGCCACAATTTTGGCAAGCGAAAAATCAACTCGTACAACGCTTTGGAATGCTTCAAGGGTGCAGGTCGCGCGGAATAAAAAGTTCGGAAAGTGCCTGTGGCGCAGGGCTCTTTTGAATCGCGCACGACCCGCGCCGCTGCAATGCCGCAACGTGAAGCAGCTTTGTTCGACTTTAGACGTAGAGATTGCCGCCTGTTTTTTTGTGCCGCAACAGGGGCGAAGGCATTGCGTTTTATTCCACCCGCGCGTTGCGAAATTTTGTCGCGAAGGCAGGTCCGCGGGACGCAGATTCGTCTCTACCGCGGCGTGCCGACGCTTCCGCCGGAGTCGGTGCCGGTCGGCTTCAGTCCGGCCTCCTTGATGAACTTGCCCCAGCGCAGGTGCTCGGCCGTGATCATCTCCTTGAAGGCGGCGGGGCCGAGCGGTGACGGCAGGCCGCCGACGTCGAGCAGCGCCTTCTTCACTTGCGGCAGATCGAGCACCTCGAGCACCGCAGTGGCGAGTTTGTCCTGCACCGCCTGCGGCGTCGCGGCCGGCACCAGCAATCCGAACCACGCCGACACGTCGAAAGCTGGCTCGCCCACCTCGGCGAAGGTCGGCACGTCGGGCAGGATCGCGAGCCGCTGCTTCGACATCACGGCCAGCGCCACAAGGCGGCCTTCGCGAATGTGCCTGACGACGTTGGAGCCGGTTTCGCACAAGACGTCGAGCGCGCCCTTCGTCAGCGCATCCTGCACCGGCCCGCCGCCCGCGAACGGAATGTGCAATGTCTGCAGCCCGTAAGTGCCCTTGAGAGCTTCGCCGGCGAGATGCTGCACCGAGCCGTTGCCGGAGGAGCCGACCACGAGCTGCCGCGTCCTGCCGAGCGCGACCAGCGATTTGACGTCGGTGACACCAAGCTTCGTGTGCGCGCAGACGACGATTGGAAACTGCACCACCTGCGCGATCGGCGCGAGCGCGATCAGCGGCTCGAACACGCGCAGCACTGTGAGGTGCGGATTGATCGCCATCGGCCCGGCATGGCCGAAAAATAGCGTCTTGCCGTCCGGCACCGCGTTGATCACCTCAATCGCCGCAACGTCGCCGCCCGCGCCGGGCTTGTAGACCTGCACCACAGGCGCACCGAGTTTTGCAGCCAGCGGCTCCAGCAGCGGCAAGGTCGAGGCGGTCGACGTGCCACCGGGCGGAAAGGCGATGACGATTTGGTAGGGGTCGCCGGATTGAGCGGAGGCGGCACGCAGACCGACGCCGAGCAGCGCGGCCGCGCCGAGAATGGCGGTGCGACGCGTCAGCGGCCGAGAGGATCGCGAGCCGGTGGAATGTGCTGGCGGCATTGCGTGAAACAATCGACGTTGAAATGACAATATGAATGATGAATGGTGCCGTTTGCAGCAGCCTTCCCAGGGCGTACGCAATAGCTGCTTGGATTGCGTGCCTCAAGCAGGATCGTTCTAGGCGAGCGGCGCGTCGGAAGATTTCCGACGGAATGATCGATCGTGATGCGGATTGCCGTCTCGACCGATCATTTGTGACAACTTGCGCTTACTCGAGTGCAGACAAGGGATTCGCAATTTGCGGTATATGCTGTAGCTTTCGGATCGAATTCCCGATTTTCTTTTCGTCATGTCTCTGTCGTCGGACAGGTCGCTGCACGATTGCACTGATGTGTCGCGAAAGGGCAGTTCCGGGGGCGATGAACGATGACGGCCAGACCGAACGAGCCAAAGAACCTCGAGGATGTCCTCAAGCTCAGGTTCAGCGACCTGCAGCCGGAGCACCTCAAGTACTTTCCAAAAATGACGGGCTGGTTCAATCCGTTGTTGCTGTCCAAGCTGCTTCTCAATGTGATCGTTTCGAAGCTGTTCGGCCAGTATGCCGATCGTCGCCTGATTCATGCCGCCCTCGACAAGCAAACGCCGGACGCCAGCCGCGCCCAAACAGACTTGCAAGCGAAGACCAAACGGACCGACGGCGACGTCTGGATCGACTATGTCGCCGACCTCGGCGACGGCTTCGATGCGACCTACGCCATAGCCCATCTGCTTGCTCAGCCATCGCTCGCGGTCCCGGGCGTCGACGAACCACTGCCACGCGGAGGCGTGCTCATCATGGGAGGCGATCAGGTTTACCCGACGGCCTCGCGTGTCGACTACAAATCAAGGCTCCGCCGACCCTACGACCTCGCCTGGCCGGGAAACGCCAACGAGGAGAGCCCGCCGCTGCTCGCAATTCCTGGCAACCACGACTGGTATGACGGACTGGTGGTCTTCCTCGCGATCTTCTGCCGCGGCAAGGAAACGTACATCGGCAACTGGGCTACCAAGCAGACGCGCAGCTACTTTTCCGCGCGCGTCGCGCCGAAGTGGTACATCTGGGGCATCGACATCGCGCTTGTGCGGGACATGGACCAGCCGCAAGCCGACTACTTTATCGATGCCGCCAATCACATGGAGGACGGCTCGAACATCATTCTCTGCAGCGCGGAGCCGGGCTGGTATGAGGCAGAGAAACAGGGCGACTCGTTTCAAACGCTCGGCTACGCCGCAACCATCGCCAGGAAGGCCGAGCGGCATTTGCGCGTGCCGCTGGTTCTCTCCGGTGACTCGCACCACTATGCGCGCTATGCCGGCGCGAACAGCGAGTTCATCACCTCGGGCGGCGGCGGCGCCTTCCTTCACGGCACGCTCGAACTGAAGGATCACATCACCACGGATTGGCTGACCGAGCGGAATGCCGAGCTGAGGCTCGCCAAGGCATATCCGTCAAAAGATGACAGCAGGGCACTGCTGGACAAGCATTCGCGCTTTCTGAGCCTGAATCCGGAATTCTCCTTGATGCTCGGAACAGTCTATTGGCTGTTCACCTTTATTCTTACGCAACTGCCGCGCTGGGATACAGCGCTCATCATCTATCTCGTCATGCTGGCGGCGTTCTGGGGTTATGTCGCGTATCAGGAAAAACGCTTCGACTGGTCAACGCTGCGGCAATCGGTTGTACATACGGGAGCGCATTTCCTGGCGATCCTGATTCTTGTCTGGGCAAGTTCGGCCTTACGGCTCTGGGCAAATTCCGCTTTGCTGAAGCCATTCGCTCTCAATGATTTTCATTGGCTCGCATGGGCCGTGCTGCTGCTTCCGGTCATTCCGCTCGGCACCGTCCTCGGCGGCACGATCTTCGGAGAATACCTGCGCATCAGCTGCAAGCGGCTGGACCGCAATCATAACGACGCGTTCAGCGCGATGAAGCTCGACAGCCATCGCAATTTCCTGCGCATCCGGATTCGCGCCAACGAGGTCACGGTCTTCCCGATCTGTGTCGACAGGGTTCCGGAACGTAGCGGATGGAGGCGCAATCCCGAGCCGGGCCCCGATCGGCCGTCGGTGTTCGAACCGGTCGAACCGCTGAATCCGAGACTCATCGAGCCTGCCATCCGTGTCGACGCGTCTCAGGCCCTGAAAGCGTCCGACATCGATGAGTCGGCGAAGATTCCGACGCCGCAATAGTGCCCTGAGCAGACGTGCCTGGGAATGCGGCGGCGCAAAGATGGATCGTCGTTGACGACCTCTGGCGCCGCGGAGGGATTCCGGAAGAGGTTCAAAGTCTCGCGCTTGTCATGCCCCGAATGTGATCGCTGTCACATCCAGAATTGCCAACGCATGAAATGCAAGGTGGACGGTAGATGGAGTATGATCGGGTCACCTGGGGTGCTGAAGATGCGTGCCTTGTTCGGGATCGCCGTCGCGCTCACACTGGTTGCTTGCAGCGGCACGGCCGCGCTGGCGCAAAAGCGCGTCGCCCTCGTCGTCGGCAACTCGGCCTATCAGAACGCCCCGAAACTCGCCAATCCCTCGCGCGATGCCGATGCCGTCGCCAGGATGTTCAAGGCGGCCGCCTTCGACGTCGTCGAGGCCCGCAATGACCTTGAGTTCACCGCCTTTCGCCGCGTGCTGAGGGATTTCTCCGACAAGAGCCGCGATGCGGACATGGCGGTGATCTACTACGCAGGCCACGGCATCGAGGTCGAAGGATCGAATTATCTGGTGCCGGTCGATGCCGTGCTCGAGCGCGATCGCGACGCACAGGACGAGGCGATCTCGCTCGAGCGCGTGCTGCAGACGATCGAGCCCGCCAAAAATCTCCGCCTGGTCATTCTGGACGCGTGCCGCGAAAATCCCTTCACCAGAAAAATGAAACGGACTGTGGCCACGCGCGCGCTGGATCGCGGCTTCGCCAGCATTGAGCCCAACCAGCCAAATACGCTGATTGCTTTTGCCGCAAAGGCAGGATCGACCGCCGAGGACGGCTCGGACGAGCACAGTCCCTTCACGATTTCGCTTTTGAAACACCTGACGACGCCGGGTCTCGACCTGCGAAAGGCGTTCGGCCGTGTGCGCGATGACGTGATGCAGGTCACGAGCGGCAAGCAGGAACCGTTCGTCTACGGGTCCCTCGGCGGCAGCGACGTGTCGCTTGTCGCAGCGCTGTCATCCGAACGCGCCGCAACGGTCCCGAGCGACGTGCAGGACGTGGCACGGCGGGATTACGAGCTGGCCGAGCGCGTCGGCACCCGCGAGGTTTGGACCTCATTTCTGTCGCGGCACGGCGATGGATTCTTTGCGGAAATGGCGCGCGGTCAGCTCAGGAAGATCGAGGCCGACGAACAACGGCTGGTCGCGCTCGATCAGGCCAAACGCGCTGCGGACGAAAAGGCGCGGCTTGCCGCACAAGGCGCGCCGCAGGCCGAGCAGCGCAAGGCCGCAGCCGAAGCAAGGAAGGCCGAGGACGCGCGGCGCGCGGCTGAAAAGCGGAAAGCCGCCGAAGAGGCGAGGCTGGCAAAGGCTGACAGCGCAAGATCGGCCGCCGACAAGAGCGCCGCGGACCGCTCGCGCGGCGGCCGCAGCTGCACGTCGACGCACACGGAATGTGTGTTCCTGTCGAAACCCCTTGGCCAAAGCTGGGTCAACAACTGTGAGCGCCGGCGGCAGGCCTGTATGCGGACGGGCCAATGGACCGGTGGCCTGCGCGACTACCACAATGTCACGCGCCGGTGATTGACGTCGCGGTCGAGGACGAAAACGTTCACGACATATTGACCGTACCGGCTGCCGCGTCGGGACAGCGAGCGAACAGTCGCGTGGCCGCCGCTTCGTCGGCTTCGCGGCTCGATCGCCATCCAGGGACAACGCTGCATCGTTAACGGATCCTGAAACCGGCAAATGAACCTTCGCGCGTGCACTTAACGTAGTCTGCAATTCGACGGCGTATGATGCCGGCCGCTAACTACAAGAGGTCGACGTGAGGCGGTCTCGGGTCATCGCAGTGGCGGTCATGCTTGGCGTCGTCGGCGCCGTGCTGCCGATTGCGGGCATGCTCTATGTGTCCTGGTCGCTGGCGTTCCACGCGGAAGAGAGACGTCTGTCCGATTTCGCCGGCAAGGTGATCGCGCGGGCAAACCAGTCGCTCTCCCAGATCAGCGGCGCCCTCATCACGATTTCCGGATCGACCGCCCAGCCCTGCTCGGCTGAGCACATCGCGGCCATGCGCCGCATGAGCTTCAACACACCATCAATCCAGGAGATCGGTTACTTCGAGAACGGGCTTTTGGCCTGCACATCCTGGGGCATGACCACTTCGCGCATTGAGTACATTCCAGGAAACTACACCATCGACGGCGGCATCGAGGTGACGATCCGCATGACACCGCTCGTCACCGGCGGCAAGCCGATGATGGCGCTGCATTACGGGCACTACAACGCACTGGTCGACCCCTTGCGATTCGTCGACGTCATCGTCGACCCGGGCATCAGGCTCGCCATCGCGACCGAGCGGGGAGAAGTGATCGGCGAGCTGAACACGCCTGATGCCGATCTTCTGAAGTCGATCATGGCGACGCGCCGGAGCGGCATGACCGACGAAAGTCTGTATGGCGTGTCCCATGGCGAAGGCTGGTTGGCGATCGCCATCGAACCTCGTGAAGGGATGCTGGCAAGGCTCCGCCGCGAGCGGCTCGTGATGCTGCCGATCGGCGCATTGATCTCGCTGCTCATCGTCGGGCTTGTGGTCGTGCTGTCGCGCCGGCGGCTGTCACCGGAAGGCGAGCTGGCCATGGCGGTCGAGCAGCGTCAGTTCATCGTCCACTATCAGCCCATCATGGAGTTGAAGAGCGGACGATGTGTGGGCTGCGAGGCCCTGGTGCGCTGGCGCCGGCCTGACGGATCGCTCGTCAGTCCGGACCAGTTCATTCCGCTGGCCGAGGAAACCGGACTGATCATGCCGATCACCGATCAGGTCGTTGCGACCGTCGTTGCAGAGCTTGGGCTGCAGCTGATCGCCGACCGATCGCTGCACGTCGCGATCAATCTGAGCGCCGCCGATATCAAGACAGGCAGGATACTGCCGGTGCTCAGCGCTGCGCTGGAAAACACGGGGATTCAGCCCCGGCAAATCTGGCTCGAGGCCACCGAGCGCGGCTTCATGGATATCGATTCGGCCAAGGCCACGATCACGCTGGCGCGCCAGCTCGGTCATGCCGTCGCCATCGACGACTTCGGCACGGGCTATTCGAGCTTGCAGTATCTTGAAGGGCTGCCGCTGAACGTGCTGAAGATCGACAAGGCCTTCGTCGATCCGATCGGCCTGAAGACCGCGACCAGCACGGTGATCTCGCATATCATCGACATGGCGCGAGCGCTCAATCTGCAGATGGTCGCCGAAGGCGTCGAGACCGAAGAGCAGCTGGACTACCTGCTCGCGCACGACGTCGAATTCGCGCAGGGCTGGCTGTTTTCACGCCCCGTCCCGGCCAAGGATTTTGTGGCGTTCTACCTTCGAAACAGGGAACGGCGGGACCTGCGTCCGAAGGTGCTTCAGGGCGCGGCGTGAGCGGCCGAATGCTTGTGCTCGCCGGCGCCTGACGGCTCGCCTACCCGATCCGCCGCGTCGAGGCCCGCACCACCAGCTCCGCCGATGTCGTCTTCGTTTCCGGCGAGATGCTTGCGCCCGCAAGATGCGTCAGCAACAGCCGCGCGGCCTCGGCGCCCATGGCGGCGTGGCCAATGCGGATGGTCGTCAGCGGCGGCTCGACCATGTCCATCAGCGGCATATCGTTGTGGCCGACGATCGACAGATCGGCAGGACACGACAGCCCGCGCGCCTTGAGCACGCGATAGGCGCCGAGCGCGAGCAGATCGTTGCTGGCGGCGATGGCTGTGCTGTCAGCAAAGCGCTCGAGCAATTCGGCGGCGGCCACCTCACCCGCTCCGCGGCTATAGGCCGTCGCGGTGACGATGCGTGTCGCTTCGAGGCTCGCGGAGGTCATCGCAGTCACGAAGCCGCGCCGGCGCAGAACTCCGGTCGACAGATCCTCAGGTCCCGCCAGGTGCGCGATCCGGCGATGGCCGAGCATCACGAGGTGCTCGACGGCGAGCCGCATGCCGCCGAGGTCGTCGGTCACGACCGACGGCACGCGCGCGCGGTCTTCGGCGCGATTGACCAGAACGGTCGGGACCTTCCTGTCCAGGCACAGGGAGATCACGGCATCGACGCGCCGCGCGGTCGCCAGCACCAGGCCGTCGACGCCGCGCGCGATCAACTCCTCGACGATCTGAAGGCGATCGGTTTCGCTGCCGCCGCCGTCGGCGACCAGCAGGGAATAGCCGTCGGCCGCAAGCGCCGTGCTGACGCCGCTGAGGATCGGCGCGAACACCGGGTTGGCGAGATCGGGCAGCACGGCGCCGACGAGGCGCGAGCGCCCGGTTCGGAGCGACGCCGCCGTCGCGTTGCGCCGGTAGCCCTGCAGCACCGCCGCCTCGCGGACCCGCGTCACGACCTCCGGCGAGATGCGGTGGCTCTGCGCCGGATCGAGCGCCCGGGCGGCGGTCGAGCGATGCACGCCGGCGGCATCGGCGACCGATTGCAGGGTCGCCGGGCGGGCTGTGGCGGACAGGACAACGGGCGGATTCGCCATGGAACCGGAAAAGCATGCATAGCGTGATTTGACAATCTGCAATCGATCGCATACCGCGGATGGCTCAAATGCAATCGATCGCATTTGACCTTTTCAAGGAGCGAAACCATGACCGCGAAACCGGCGCTCGCCGACCGGCAGGACCGGCGGCCCACCTATGTGATCGAGGATCAGGCCGGCCTGACCGACATCGTGGTCGATGCGATGGCGGGCGCACAGAACGCCCGGCTGCGGGAGGTGGCGGCCGCCTTCGTCCGGCACATGCATGCGTTCGCGCGCGAGGTGCGGCTGACCGAGGACGAGCTTCATCTCGGCATCGATGTCCTCAACCGCATCGGCCAGGCGAGCCACGCCGCGCACAACGAGGGCGTGCTGTTCTCCGATGCGATCGGCCTCTCCACGCTGGTCTGCCTGATGAACAACGGCCAGGGCGGCGCGACCGAAACCGCGGCGGCGCTGCTCGGCCCGTTCTGGCGCATGAACTCGCCGCGCACCGACAACGGTGGCTCGATTGTCCGCAGCCCCACGCCGGGGCCGGCGCTGTTCGCATCCTGCCGCGTCACCGATCCAAACGGCGCGCCGATCGCCGGCGTCGAGATCGATGTGTGGCAAGCCTCGCCGGTCGGACTTTATGAGAACCAGGACGAGGCGCAGGCCGACATGAACCTGCGCGGCAAGTTCATCACCGACGCCGATGGCCGTTTCTCGTTCCGCTCGGTCAAGCCCGCCGGCTATCCGGTCCCCGTGCAGGGACCCGTCGGCGAGATGCTCCGCGCGCAGCGACGGCATGAGTACCGGCCGGCGCACCTGCATTTCCTCGGCTTCAAGCCGGGCTACAAGACGCTCATCACGCAGGTGTTCGTCGATGACGACGAGAATCTGCAGAGCGACGTCGTGTTCGGCGTGACGCGCGCACTGATCGGCGACTATCGCAAGGGTCAGGGCGCGCCGCCGGCGGCCGATGTTGCAGGCGACTGGTACCGGCTCGACTACACGTTTGTCATGCAGCCGGGCGAAGCCAGGCTGCCGGCGCCACCGATCAAGTGATGCGCCCATGACGATCGCGGCGCCGCCATCCTCGTTTGAAAGCCACGTCGTGGACGCGACGTGCCTGCGCCTCCACGCCAAGGCGGCCAACGCGGCCTCGATCGCGCCGCGTATCGCGAAGCTGCCGCTTCGGCGAGCGAACGCAGGCGATGCGCTGGTCGAGATCAAGGCGGCAGCGGTGAACCCGTCGGACGTGAAGGCGGCGATCGGGCTGATGCCGTATGCGGTGTTCCCGCGCACGCCCGGCCGCGATTTTGCCGGGCTGGTCATCGATGGCCCGGCGCACCTGCTCGGCAAGGCGGTGTTCGGCTCGTCGGGCGATCTGGGCATCCGCCGCGACGGCACGCATGCGTCGCATCTGGTCGTCGAAACCGACGCGCTGGTGGAGAAGCCGGCGTCGCTCACGCTCGATGAGGCGGCCGGCATCGGCGTGCCGTTCGTCACCGCGATCGAGGGCTTTCGGCGCGCCGGCCTGCCGGGCGCGGGCGACGCGGTTCTGATTCTCGGCCTGAACGGCAAGGTCGGACAGGCGGCGGCGCAGATCGCCAGCTGGCGCGGCGCGCGGGTGATCGGCGTGGTGCGCAGGAACGAACCTTACGCGGGCCACGCACAGGGCGCGGTCGAGGTGATCGACTCGTCTGCCGAGGACGTCGCGTCGAAAGTGCGCGAGCTGACCGACGGGCGCGGCGCCGACATCGTGTTCAACACCGTCGGCGACCCTTATTACACGGCGGGCACGGCATCGCTGGCAAAGCTCGGCCGGCAGATCTTCATTGCTGCGGTCAACAAGATCGTCCCGTTCGACATCTTCGCCTTCTACCGCGGCCGGCACACTTATATCGGGATCGATACGCTGGCGCTGTCGTCGATCGAGACCGGCGAACTGCTGCGCGAGCTCGTGCCGGGTTTTGAACGCGGGGCGCTGAAGCCGTTTCCGATTCAGCCGGAGGCGATCTATCCGCTGCAGCGCGCGAAGGATGCTTACGTTGCCGTGCTCGGGTCATCCCGCGATCGCCTGATCCTGCGCCCGGAGACCCAGCACGCACTGTACTCTTAAACGACGCGCCGCAAAGAGCGCGCAGCACAGACAAGGGAGAGACGCCATGATGCTTCGCCGGTTGTTCCTGATCGCTGCCGCCTGCGCGCTGGGCGCGACGACGGCCCTCGCGCAGGGCGCGCAAAACTATCCGAACCAGATGGTGCGGATCGTGGTCCCGTTCTCCCCCGGCAGCATGACCGACATCCTGGCGCGGGCGCTGGCCGACAAGCTGGCGACGCGCTGGAAGCAGCAGGTGATCGTCGAGAACCGGCCCGGCGTCGCCGGCACCGCGGCGGTGGCGAAGAGCCCGGGCGACGGCCTGACGCTGATGCTGACTTCGAACGGCCACACCATCATCGGCGCCATCAACCGCAGCCTGACCTTCGATCCGGTGGCTGATTTCTCCGCCGTCTCGATGGTGGCGTCGATGCCGTCGATCCTGACCGTGCCGCCGGATGCGCCAACGAAATCACTCACCGAGCTGATCAGCGCGGCGAAGGCGCGGCCGGGCGGGCTGAACTACTCATCGGCCGGCCTCGGCAGCGCCACCAACATCGCCGCCGAAGCGCTGCGGCAGACCGCGGGTCTCAGCCTGGTGCACGTGCCTTATAAAGGCTTGCCCGAAGCGCAGACGAGCATCATCCGCGCCGACGCCGCCATGGGCTTCACCTTCTTCAATGTCGGCGGCGATCTGATTCAGGCCGGCAAGATGCGTGCGCTCGCCGTCACCGGGACGAAGCGCATGCCGCAGCTGCCGGACGTGCCGACGTTCGCCGAAGCCGGCCTCCCCGACTTCGTCTACGAC
>Ga0075365_10000865_pt1 | contig 12602 bp, 9 predicted proteins | sample EndMetdeltDD1765_FD_71387 | JGI IMG/M metagenome (GOLD analysis project Ga0075365, IMG submission 71387) | Populus endosphere microbial communities from Tennessee, USA - Endosphere MetaG P. deltoides DD176-5 | ecosystem: Host-associated > Plants > Roots > Endosphere | place: USA: Tennessee... | reverse complement strand
AGATCGCCCAGTTCGTGAGTCTGTTCAACCTGGCCGCCCCCGCCGCGGACTGGCGGATGCTGATGTTCGTGCTGGCCGGCGCGGTGGTGTCGACGGTGTTCTTCGGGCTCGCCCCGGCGCTGCAGGCGACCCGCCTCGACCTGGTGCGGACGATGCGCGGCGAAGTGGCGCGAGACGCGCGTCCGCGCCGCGCGCGGCATGCCCTGATCGCTCTCCAGGTCGGCGCCTCGGCGCTCCTCCTGATCTCTGCCGCGATTTTTCTGCGCAGCGCCTTCGCCGCCGCGGCGCAGGATCCGGGTGTCCGGACGACCGACACAATCAGAGTCTCCCTCGAGAACGAACAACGGCGGGCCGCGCTGCTTCAGGCCTTGACGGCCGATCCGCTGGTGGCGGTCGTGGCCGCCTCGTCCCGGACGACTCGCGGCGCGATCGAGACATCGGGGTCGGCGAACCGGATGCCGGTCGACGCCGTCGCCGTATCGTCCGAGTACTTCGACGTCGTCGGGTTCGAGATCGTCGGCGGCCGCGGTTTCACGCGAGCGGAACGCAGTGCCGACAGCGGGGTCGCGGTCGTGTCCGAGACGATCGCCCGGCGGCTCTGGCCCAACGGCGGCGGCGTGGGACAGCAGGTGCGTCTCGATGCGTCGTCGTCGCGATCGCCGGGCGCGCCGCCCGCCTCGCGCACCTTGACGGTCGTCGGCATCGTGCGCAATCCGGGCCGTGAACCCGGCGGTGTCTACCTGCCGGCCAGTCCCGAAACGCCGGAGACGGCCCTGTTCCTGCGCGTCCGCGGCCATCCCGAGCAGGTGCGTCAGGTGCTGCTGGAGCGCCTCTCGAGCGTCGATCCGACCTTGAGCAACGTCATGACGCTGCGAGCGATGGCCGGCATGCAGGCATACACGCTGCGCCTCGCCTTCTGGGTTGCGGTCGGGCTGGGCGGGCTGGCGCTCGTGTTGACGGTGTCGGGCCTCTTCAGCGTACTGTCCTACATCGTCGAGCAACGCGCGAAGGAGATTGGTGTGCGGATGGCGCTCGGCGCCACCACCAGAGCCATCGCGCGGCTCGTACTGTCACAGTCGCTCCGTCCGATCGGCGTTGGCCTCCTGGCCGGTGGTGGCATTGCCGCGGCGCTCGCGATCGTCTTGCTGGCGACGCCGCTGGCCGCCGAGATTCCAGACGTCGTGCGTGTCTTCGACCCGGTGGCGTACGCCGCGAGCGTGCTGGTGATCGTCACCTCTTGCGCGCTGGCCGTCTCGGTGCCGGCCCTGCGCGCCGCGCGCATCGATCCGATGGCGACGCTCAGAAAAGACTGACGGGGGCGCGCGCCGCGGCTACACCGTCGGCGTATACGTCCAGGTCCATCCGCCCTTCTTGACGACGATGGACTTCTTGTCGGCCGAGATCGTCACGCCGCTGCTTCCCGCCGCCGGCATGGCGAAGATCATCGGCGAGACGACCGTGAATTCCTCGGGCCGCGTCTCGGTCTTGGCCGCGACGGCCTTGGGCGCGCCGGTGCAGAACTGGATGACGTTCGCCGCCGGGTAGGCCTGCTGCACCTGCATCTCGAGCGAGCCGCCGAGCCCGTCCTTGATTGAGATCGCCGTGAAGTGTTCGTACTCGCCCTTGAGCGTCGGCGGGGTGCACTTGGGCTCGTAGTTGGCCAGGTTCTTCACGGCCGACTTCTCGTTGACGACCGTGGGCGTGCCGACCAGCTTCGCTTCGGACAGCTTCCACGCGAGATCGATGACGACACGATCGGTGACGTCCGCATAGCCGACGTCGCTGCCCGCGACCACGTCCGTCTTCGCCGAGTAGACGCCGACGATGTGATACTTGACGACGTCGGCGGAGGCCCACTTCATCATCGCCTCCATGTCCTGCGCGTGCAGACGCGGCAGGACTGACGTCGCGCCGAGAAGAGCGACGAGCGCAAGCGACAGCGGGCGGAGCCTCATGATGGAGGCCATGTTAGCAGACCGAAGGAACACGCCCCGCGGAAGCCGGCGCCGTTGCGGGCCGATCTATTTGGCTGGGGCGCGACCGAGGTCGACTTTCGTGGTGAATGACTGGCCGCTGAGCTCGGCGAGCATCTCGCCCTGAAGGCGGCCGTCGACCAGCGTCAGCGTGAATGTTCGCAGCGGACCGTCCGGCTGCTGCACCTGGAACTTGACCTTGCCGCCGTCGACCGCGGCCCCCTTTTCGAGCGGCCACTGCCGTTCGGCGGTGGGCCCGGACGTGCCGGTGAGCGCTTTGCCCTTCTGCGCCAGATCCGCCATCCAGGCGATGGTCTGGCTTCTGCCGTCAGGCGCCGTCCTCGTCATCGTGCCGGTCCATTTGCCCGTCAGGTCGCTGGTTTGCGCATGGGCGGGGGCCATCGTCATGAGCAGAAGCGCGATCGCGGCAAGGGTTTTCATGGTGTCCGTTTGACGATATCCGCCAGCGATTGGTTCCTCGGCACGACGCGCGTCGACCGCCTACAGCTCCAGAGAGCCTGACCACCGCATTAGTCCTGCCGCTTGATCGTGGCGGTGACCCCCTCACCGGTGGACACTTTGGCGATGCCCATCTCGAGCAGGATCCCAATATTGGCGTCGCCGTAGCGCAGCACGAGTTTTGTTTCCGCGGTCGCCTCGACGCGTCCGAGCTTGCCCAGGCTGACGACGGCGCTCGATCCTTTCGCCGTCTCCACCGTGCTGCCCGAGGCAACGATGTCGCCGGTCGCAGCGGGCTTGCCGTTGACCTTGACAGTGCCAACGACGGTCAGCTGGCCCATCAGCTCCTCTGCGTGGGCGGCGGGCACGACCACGTGCGCGGCTCCCGCGAGAAAAGCCAGCGTCAGGCATAGCGTCAAGGTGCGGCCGATTAGAGTCTTGTTGGTCATGCGTTTCGTCCTTCGTGACTGTGGTTGTGCTCGTCATCTACCGAGGCGAGCCATCGCCTCGCGTGAAGCGCCGTCTGGTGCGCTCACCAGGCCCGCCATTGCGCAGAGATTCTACTCGATGGGGTCGTGCTCGGCGCCGCGGTGTTGGACCGGCACCTTCAGGGTCTGGACGCGGGGGCACGGGCCGGCCGCAGCCGCTGCCGCGACGCCTTGAACGCCTGCGCCGTGATCCCGGCGCGATACTCGGCCAGTTTCTTTCCGATCTCGATGGTCTTCTCGATCGGCGACAGATCGACGCCGTGGAGGTTCAACAGGCCCGCCTTGCGGCGCTCGTCGGCGCGAATGAGCTTCGGATCGAGCGCCGCGATCTGCGACTCGTAGTAGATGTCGTCGTGCACCCCGTTGCGCGTGTCGGTGCGCGCGTCCGCCGGCTGTCCGGGGGCCTTGTTGATCTGGGTGATGCCGAGCGTTTTCAGGTAGTCGTAGCTCCACCGATCCTGGTCGTAGTACTCCGGCAGGTAGTGCACGGTGGCGGCCTCCGCCGCCCACTGGGCGTTCAGCGCGTTGGCGACGTTCCGCATGCCGGCCTGGTTGCCGCCGCTGTCGCCGATCAGAATGATGTCGATGAAGCCGTGCGCCTTGTAGCTGCGGCAGATGTCGGTGAGCAGCGCCTGGAACGTCGCCGGCTCGACGCTGATGGTGCCCGGATAGTTCATGTGCCCGCTCGGCGTCGGCTCGATTCGCCCCTCGGGGACGAACTTGACGATCGGCGCGATCAGCGAGTTGGGGATGGCGCGGGCGATATAGGGGAGCACCGTCTGCAGGACGAAGTTGTGCTTGCCGCCCGCCACGTACGGCCCATTCTGCTCGACGCCGCCGGTGCCGATGATGATCGTCGTCGTGCCGGCTTTGACGAGGTCGCGGATTTCCATCCAGGTGAGCTCTTCGGCCCACAGGCTCACCCCGGCGTCGATCGGCCTGGGCGCATCGGTTCGCGGCGGGCCCTGCGCCCCGGCCGTGACGGCGGCGGCCGTCAACGCGATCGCCATGGTGAGAAGACGCCGGGTCCACTTCGTCATCGCGTGTCTCCAAGCACGCCGGTCAGCGTGCCGATGTCGGCGAGCGAATCGATGGCTCGCAGCAGTTCGAGCGCCCGCGCGGCCGACGGCGCGGGCAGCGCCCGTCCGGCGCAGGCCAGGAACTTCGCGTCGAGCTCCTCGTCGCTCGCCGGGCGCGCGGGATACCCGCGGGCGCCGTCCGCGTGCTGCGTCAGCACGCGGCCGTCCCGCAGCGTGATGGCGATCCGCGCCTGCGTGAGCGGCGGTCCGAGGCCGTCGAGCGACGGATCGACGCGCATCGCGACGCGCGCCATGAGGGCCGTCACCTCGGGGCTCGACAGCGCGGCGTCGTCGAACGTGTCGACGCCGACGCGGCCGGACACGATTGCCGCGGCGGCGCAGAAGGGGAGGCTGAACTTCGCCTCCAGGCCCGTCGCCGGACGGTCGTAGATCAGAATCGTCGGCACGATCGCATCGACGTCGACTTCGATCCGCTCGACGTCGCCCGCCGTGAAACCCTCGCGGCGGCGGAGATCCAGGATCGCGTCGAGCGACGGGTGGGTCCCGGCGCACGACGGGTAGAGCTTGACGGTGATGCCGGTGTCGAGCGTCTCCCAGCGGACGGCGAGATCCTCGATCGCGCCGTCGAGCGCGTCCCCTTCGCTGTCCAGCGCGTGCAGGAATCCCTGCGGACCGTCGAGCGCCCGGTCGCTCGCCGTCATGCCGCCCCTGGCCAGCAGCGCCGCGAGGACGCCGTTGCGCGCCGCGAGCCCCGCGTGCAGCGGCTTGACCATCGTCCCGAAATTCTCTTTCAGGCCTGACGCTTCGGACGCGGCAATCGCCAGGGCCTGCCCGGCGGCCGTCGCGTCGAGCCCGAGCAGCCGGCTGACCGCCGCCGCGGCGCCAATCGTGCCCAGCGTGGACGTGCAGTGCCAGCCGCGCCGGTAGTGGCGCGGATTCATCAGCGCGCCGAGCCGTGCCTCGATCTCGAATCCGACGATATAGGCGTCGAGGACGGCGCGTCCGGTGAGGCGCTCCGATTCCGCCGCCGCCAGGATCGCGGGGACCAGCGGCGCGCTCGGATGCGCCAGCGAGACGAAGCACATGTCGTCGTAGTCGAGCGCGTGTGCCGCGGTACCGTTGGCGAGGGCGGCGCCGCTGATGCCGGCGCGGACGGCCGTGCCGAACACGCCGCAGGCGTCCCCGCCTTCCGCGGCCACCACTCGCTGCACGATGCGGCTGGCCGGTTCCGAGGCACCCGCGAGCGTGACGCCGACGGTGTCGAGGACGGCCACGGCCGCGCGGGCCCGTGCCTCCGGCGGCGGCGCGGCATCGCGGATGAAATCGCCGAGCCTGGCGGTCGCGGCGGCGGTGTGACTCACGCGCCGCCTCCCCGCGTCGCCGCTTCCGGCTGGCCGATCGCCGCCATGAACCGCTGCTTGATGAACACGCAGTCGAGCGGCGGCTTCACCGCCGGCGCCGATTCGGCGACCTTGGCGACGATGACCCACGGCCCCGGCTCGACGCGCGCGCGCGCAATCGCGGCGCCGAACGCGCCGGCGGTCGAGACCGTCACGGTCGCCGTCACCCCCATCGCCCGCGCCGCCGCATCGAGATCGGCGCCGTGCGCGGTCGCGGTGTCCTGGCCGCCGGTGGTTCCGTATTCACCGTTGTCCCACACGATGACGACGAGATTCGACGGCCGGGTCCAGCCAATCGTCGCCAGCGAGCCGAGATTCATCAGCAGCGACCCGTCGCCGTCGGCGACGAAGACGCGGATGTCGGGGCGGGCGAGCGCGAGACCGAGGCCGATTGACGAGGCGAGCCCCATGCTGCCCCAGGTGTAGAAGTTGGCCGGGCGATCGCCGGCGGCGAAGAGATCGTAGGCCGGATGGCCGAGGCTCGCGACGATCGGCTCGTCCTCGAGCACCGAGACCAGCAGGTGCGTGGCTTCCAGGCGGTTCATGCGCTCGCCTGCCCTCTCCGAAGCTCCGGCGCGGGCGCTGTCGAGGGGACGGTCAGCCGCCGCGGCAGGAGGCACACGCCCGGCAGCCGCGTCCCGAACGCCGTCTGTCCGACGAGGCGCACCGTTTCCGAGGTCGATTCGGGCGTGTCGGCGGTGGCGTGCGGCAGGCCGATCGCGTCGCAGATCGGGCGGACGGCCCGTCCCATCGGCACCTGCGCGTCGTTCCACTCGCCGGCGTCGCCGCGCATGCTGATCACGACGAGCGCCGGAATCTTGTACGGCACCAGCAGCGAGGTCAGGGCATTGAGCGAGTTGCCGAGCCCGCTCGACTGCAGCATCACGGTCGGCCGGGCGCCGCCGAGATACAGGCCGGCGGCAATGCCGAAGGCCTCCTCTTCCCGCGTCGCCAGGGTGGTGGTGATGTCGGGATAGTGCTCGCGCAGGATCCGCAGAACGTGCGACAGCGGGTTGTCGGGGACATAGACGACGTGACGGCTGCCGGCGGCGTGGACGCCTTCACACACGCCCTGGGCCCATTGAGGATCGACGATCATCCGCCGAGTTTACGTCACCTGCGCGCGTCCGTGCTGACCGCGCGGCTCGTTAGGACGTCTCACGCAGAGGCCGCGAAGCGGGCGGCGGACGGCGAGACTCTTTCATCAAGCGAAAGAATCCGCCGCGCTCCTTGCCGTTCCGCGAGCTCCGCGCGAGATCGTCCGTGGCACCGCCGCCAACGTGTACGGTCCACGCGCTCAATTGGGGAGACGCCAGGCGTAGAGCGCGCTGCCGCCGCCGACGAGCAGGTGCTGTTTGCCGTCGATCTCGATCGTGACGGGGGAGTTGCCGACGCCGCCGATCGAGGCGTGCCAGAGCGTCGAGCCGTCGGAGGTCCGCAGCGCGAGCACGTTCCCGGTTCCATCGCCGGTGAAGGTCACGCCGGAATCGGTGGTGAGCACGCCCGCGCCGGATCCGCCGCCGATGTCGTGGTTCCAGCGGATCTGGCCGGTCTGATAGTCGATGGCGCGGATGTAGCCGCGGCCGGTGACGCCGTAGTCGGCGCCCGCCCAGCCGTAGTTCCCGTGCTCCTCCTTGAAGAAGTAGATCGCATACGCGTCGCGGGCGCTGACGATCAGCAGGCCCGTCGCGGGATCGAAGCTCGGCGACCGGTAGTTTGTCGCGCCCCCCTCGTCCGGGGCGACCAGGCGTCCGTCGCGTGACGGTTCCTTCAGGGGATCGGGCACCGGCCGGCCCTCTTCGTCGATGCCCTTGGCCCAGTTCACCGTGGCGAACGGCGCGGTCAGCAGGCTCTTGCCGGTCGTGCGATCGAGCACGAAGTAGTAGCCGTTGCGCGAGGCCTGGAGCAGGAGCTTCCGCGGCGCGCCCTTGAACGTCGCGTCGACCAGCACCGGCACTTCCGCCGCGTCCCAGTCGTGGGTGTCGTGCGGCGAGGCCTGGAAGCCCCAGGCCAGCTTGCCGGTGTCGGGATTGATCGCGAGGATACTGCCGGTCCACAGATTGTCGCCGGGCCGCGCCGGTCCGTTCAGCACGGGGGTCGGGTTGCCGGTGCCGACGAACACCAGGTTCAGGTCCGGATCGTAGGTGCCGGTCATCCACATCTGCCCGCCGGTCGCGCCGCCGGCGAGCGAGCCGGGGGTGCCGGGCGGCGGGGTGCTGTAGAACAGCCACTGCTCCTTGCCGGTTTCGGGATCGAACGACTTGAGCATCCCCGGCAGATTGTCGAAGTCCCCCGACACGCCGACGATGAGATGGTCGCGCACGAGCAGCGGGGCGTTGGTGGACCAATAGCCCTTCTTGTAGTCCGCGATCGCCACCTTCCACTTCAGCCTGCCCGTCCGCGCGTCGAGGGCCACCAGGAACGCGTCCGGGGTCGTCAGGTAGACCGTCCCCTTGTACATCGCCGCGCCGCGATGGCCGATGTGAAAGCCCATGTTCTTCGGATACGAGTAGCGCCAGATCTGCCGGCCGGTCCGGATGTCGACGGCCCACATGTTGTCGGGGGTCGTGACGTAGGCGATCCCGTTGACGACGATCGGCGTCGCCTTGATCGAGTCGGGCTGGTTGGTCTGAAACGTCCAGGCCAGGGTGAGCTGTTTCACGTTCTCGGGCGTGATCGCGGCCAGCTTGCTGTGGCGCCGCCCCGAGTAGTCGCCGTGATAGGTCGGCCACAGGTCGGGCGGCGGCGCGAGCAGCGTCGCGGACTCCAGCCCGCCGCCGGTGTACGGCGCGATCGGCGCCGCCGGCGCCCCGCCGCCCGGCTGTCCGGAGGCCGCGGGCTTGACGACGACCCCGGTGCCCAGCGTCCGCACGTAGGCGAAGACGTTGTGCATCTCGGCGTCGGTGTATTTCTTGACCAGCTCGACGTGGGCGTCGAGCGGATTGTCGACGGTGACCTTCACCAGACGCGTCGGCCAGGAGCGGTACCACCCGTTGGCATCGCGCAGCGCAATCGTGAACTCGTCGCGGAAGGCCAGCCGGCCGTCGACGGTCTCGCCGGACGGCAGCGTGACGGTGGCGCGGACCGGTGAGGGCTGCCCCGGGCGCGGGTTCGGAGTCAGCATCCGCTGCAGCAGCTCGAGCCCCTGGAACCGATCGGCGATGCCGGCGAGATCGCCGGTCGGGGAGTGGCACGTGGCGCAGCGTCCCGCGCCGTTGAAGTACTGCTGGCCTGCCGCGGCGTCGCCGCTCCGCAGATCCTCGTCGGACACCTTGCGACGGGCGCCGACCAGCGAGCCCTCCTTGATGCGCCGATCGTGAATGAAGGCGACGATCGAGGTCAGCTCGGATTCGCTGACCGGCAAGGCGGGCATGCCGCGGTCCGGGCGCCCGTTGCGGACGACCGGCGCGATCTTGTCTCCCTTCACGTCCTCGGAGACGAGCACCGAGCGGGTCAGATCCGGCCCGGTCTCGCCGCCCATCGCGTCGCGCCCGTGGCAGAAGCCGCAGTAGGCGACGAAGAGCGGCTCACCGGCCGTCACTTGATCCGCGGGGTAGGTGACCTGCGGCGGCGCCGGCGCCTGCCGGCCGTCCGCACTTATGAGAACGGCGCCGAGCAGGAGCGCGGCGCCGAGCGTGATTGTCGATTGAGCGAAGAGAGGCCGGATGCGCATGAGGCGAATGCTACATCAGCTATCAGCTGGCAGCTATCAGCTTTCCGCGGATGGCCCGCGGTGCGCGGTGCGCGGTGCGCGGTGCGCGGTGCGCGGTGCGCGGTGCGAAGTGCGAAGTGCGAAGTGCGAGGTGCGAGCTATCAGTGTTCGCGGAAGGCCCACAGCCCACGGCCCGGAGGCCGTGAGCTGTGAGCTGTGAGCGGATTACCAGTTCACTCGCACGCCGAAGCGCAGCACGCGCGGAGCGACGACGGCGCTGATGTTGTTGGCCGTTGCCGCGTTCTGCTGCCGCTGCAGCGCCTGGACCGTGTTGTTGTTGGTCACGTTGAACAGATCCAGCGACGGCACGAAGTGCGCCCGGCCGAAGGTGAGCGGCCGTTCGACGTGCAGATCGACGTTCTGGTAGGTCGGCAGGCGGTTGGTGCCGACGTCGTCGAGCAGCACGTTCGCGTTGCCGGCGCCGTTGCCGCGGGTCACGAGGACGAACGGCTCGAACGGATAGCCCTGCCGCGCGTTGTAGAACGCCGAGACGTTGACGTTGCCGGGCAGGTTGTAGAGGCCGCTCGCCTTGAACAGCCACTTGGCGTTGACGTAGACGTTGCCCAGGCCGCTGCCGGCCGTGGCGTAGTCGTACTGGAACCCGTCGCGCCGGTCGCGCGTCGTCGGATCCTCGGCGATCGTGTTGGCGAAGGCGCCGGCGAACCCGTTGTTCACGATCGTGCTGTTGAACGCGAGGCTGGTGTTCAGCATCCAGTGGTTGGCCATCCGCTTCCGGCCGGTCAGCTCGAAGCCGTTGAAGGCCCGGTTGTACTGGTCCTTCGTGAAGTTGGTCTCACGGACCGTGCCGGGCACGGGGAAGTTCGCGGTGTAGACGGTGACCGATTCGCAGCGCGCCGTCGCGTTGGTGCAGGTCGGGACAAACGTCGAGCCCGTGAAGTCGGTGGGCTCGAGGCCGACCGTGTCGAGGAAGGTGAAGTTGTAGTAGCTCCGCCAGATGTAGTTGGCGCCAATCGCCACGCCGCGGCCGATTTCGCGATCGAGGCCGATGATGATCTCGTCGGTCGTGTCGTTCCGGAAGTCCGGATCGATCGTGTTCGACGTGGTCACCGCGCTCGGATTGGCCGGGTCGTAGTTGCCGGTGAAGTTCAGCACGTTGGCGAGGCCGGTCCGGACCTCGTTGGCCTGGATGAACTTGTCGCCGTTGGCGTCGTTCCACGGGAAGCGGACCGAGGCCGCGGTCACCGGGTTGATCTGGCCGGAGATGCCGCCGGTGCCGACCTGGCCGAAGTAGCGCGCGTAGTTGGCGTGGACGACGGTCTTGCCGGTGCCCTGCACGTCGTAGGTCATGCCGAGGCGCGGCGAGAAGTCATGGAAGCGGACGGCCGGGTCGGCGCCGCCGAAGGTGACGGCCGGCAGCCACTCGGGCAGGATCGGGTTGGCCGCGATCGACGCGCCGAGCGCCTTCTCGTGGTTGTAGTCGTAGCGCAGCCCGAGCTGGAACGTGGCCCGGCCGCGGGTCAGCGTGTCCTGCACGTAGGCGGAGATGTTCTGGAGCTTCTGGACCGCGTCCCCGTCGCGCGTGAGGTTGGCCGCGCACCAGCGGGTGATGTCGTTCGGGTTGGCCGCCGCCAGCGCCGCGCAGTCGTTGCTGACCGCGGTCGGGAAGCGCGCCGTGGCGTGGCCGCCCGTGACGCTGATCGTCCGCGCGTAGTTGTCGCGCCAGTAGCCGCCGATCTTGAGCGCGTGGTCGCCGCCGATCTTGCCGGGCAGGAAGTAGTTCATGTTCGCGGTCAGGCTGTTCGACGGGCGGATGTTGACGCTCTGCGCGCCCGACCGCCCGTTGATCGCGCCGGCGACGACCAGCGTCGGCTGGATGTCGACGTTCGCCGGATCGTGGAAGTCGAGGATGAAGTTGCCGCCGACGTGCGAGTACTGCACGTCGAGCAGCGTGCGATCGCTGATCACCCACTGGTCGCCGAACTTGTAGGTCGGGTTCGGCCCGCTGATCCAGCCGCTCTTGCCGAACTGGCTGGTGATCGCGCCCTGCCGCTGCGTCGACTCGATCGGCGTCGTGTCGCTGGCGTTGCGCGCGTTGCGCTCCTTCTTGTTGAACAGGTTGTAGGCGCTGAACTTGTTCCCCTTGAACAGCTGGACTTCACCCTTGAGGTTGGTCGTCTCGAGCAGCGTCAGGTCCGTGTTCAGGCAGTCGTTGTTCTCCTTGATGCTGAAGGTCAGCGGCGCCGCCTTGATCGCCTGGCACGTCGCGTCGGGCTTGTAGAAATTGATCACCCCGACCTTGACGTTCTGCTTGCCGTAGGCGCCCCAAATCCAGGCGCGCCCCTTCTTGATCGGGCCGCCCGCCTCGAAGCCGTAGTCCTGGATGTCCTGGATCGGGTTGCCGGTGGTGGCCCCCTTCAGGCGCTGCGCGTCGGTGATGTTGTTCGACTCGAAGCGATCGTTGGTGTCGTAGAGGCGGGCCGACCCCTTGAACCGGTCGGTGCCGCTCTTCGTGATCAGGTTGATGCCGACGCCGCCGGTCTGCTGCGTGACGTCCACGCCGCCGGTGGTGATCGTCATCTCCTGGAACGAGTCGAAGTCGTAATACACCGACGAGGAGCCGGTCGCCGCCAGGTCGGTCATGTCGACGCCGTCGATCGACCACTTGTTGTTGGTCGGGTTGCCGCCGCGCGACACGTAGTTGGACTGCTGGCCCGACATGTTGCCGCCGATGTTCTCCCGGTCCATCGCGATCCCCGCCGTCTGCTGCAGGATGACCCACGGATCGCGCGCCGAGGGGATGCTCTGCAGCTGCTCGAGGGTGAAGGTCTGGCGCGTGCCGGTCTCCTTGGTGTCGACCACCGGCGTCGCCCCCGTCACGGTGACCGTCTCCTGCACCGCCGACACGCCGAGCTGCGTGCTCGCGTTCGCGCTGAAGCCGACCGTCACCGTCATGTCTTCCTTGACCACGGTCTTGAAGCCGGAGAGCTCGAACCTGACGCTATAAGAGCCGACGGGCAGGCGAGGAAACTGGAACGTGCCCGTGTCCGAGGTGATCGCGGTCAGCGGCTGAAGCAACGAGGGGCCGGTCAACGTGACGGTGACCCCGGGCAGCAGGGCGCCGGACTGATCCGTCACCTTGCCGAAAATCTCGCCCGTCTGCTGCTGCGCGAGAGCCGGCGATCCGCAGAGCGCGATCGCGAGCGCCGCCAGCAGGGCGGTAAAGCGCCATTTCATCGAATACCTCCAGGAAGGACGTGATTGTCCGTATCCGGGATCTGTGGTGCACCCGGAGTGCCACGAGCGGGCAATCGGGCGCACAGCTTCCGTCCCTCGCTACGATCGACTCGTCCCTCCGCACTGGCATTCGGAACCACGGGTCGTCACACGCACCCGAGGGCGTCCGAAGTTTTGTTCAGCGCGGGTTCAGGATTTTGAATCCGGTGGAGCTCCTCCGTGCGCTGATCACGCGGCGTGCACGGTTCGACCTCGGCCGGTGCGGCCAGAGTGATCGGCGTCATGTTCCCTGAGGGCCGAAACGGCAGGGTCGAAGAGCGGGATGGCTTCCGGCG
>Ga0075365_10000864_pt1 | contig 12605 bp, 12 predicted proteins | sample EndMetdeltDD1765_FD_71387 | JGI IMG/M metagenome (GOLD analysis project Ga0075365, IMG submission 71387) | Populus endosphere microbial communities from Tennessee, USA - Endosphere MetaG P. deltoides DD176-5 | ecosystem: Host-associated > Plants > Roots > Endosphere | place: USA: Tennessee... | reverse complement strand
CGGCGAGGCAGTGCCCGGCACCTTTGCGGCCGAGGACGAGCTGTTCGGGCTCGGCCGTGCGCTGGCGAAGGTCGGGCGCGGCGTGTTCGAGTTGGCACCGGCCGGGATCCAGGGCGAGGACCTGTTGGCACCCGACAAGGAGATCGCGTGGATGGGCAAGCTCGCCGCCGAAACCGGCCGGCCGATCACCTACGGATTCCTCCAGCACGACGTCGCGCCGCGGGCATGGGAGCGGCTGCTCGAGATCGCCAGCGATGCCGACGCCGACGGTGTGCCGCTGCGCCCGCAGATCTCGGGCCGGCCGATCGGGATGCTGCTGGGCCTGCAGGGCTTCAACCCGTTCCGCACCCGCCCGACGTACATCTCGCTCGCGAGCCTGCCCTTCGAGGAGCGAGTCGCCGCGATGCGCACCGCCGAAGTCCGCACGGCGATCCTTGGAGAGAACGACCTGGTGCCGCTGCCGAGCTACATCGGCATGGGCCTCGACCGCATCTTCGAGCTCGGCGACCCTCCCGAGTACGAGCCTGCGCCAGACGCATCGGTTGCAGCAGAAGCTGCCCGCCAGGGAAGGGACCCGTACGACTTCCTGTACGAGTTGCTGCTCCGCCGAGACGGCCGCGAGCTGCTGCTGCGACCGCTGGTCGGCTACAGCGACCTGACCCTCGACCCCATTCGCGAGATGCTGCTCAACCCCGCCACTGTGCTCGGCGTCGGCGACGGCGGCGCGCACGTCACGGTGATCTGCGATGCATCGACACCGACCTGGATGCTCACCCATTGGACGCGCGATCGCACGCGGGGCGCGCAACTGCCGATCGAGACAGTCGTGCACAAGATGACGAAGAACAACGCCGACCTCTACGGCTTCGGCGACCGCGGCGTGCTGGCGCCCGGCAAGCGGGCCGACATCAACGTCATCGACATGGCTCGACTGCGGGTACATGCCCCCGAATTCCGTGCCGACCTGCCTGGTGGCGCCTCGCGACTCGTGCAGCAGTCATCCGGCTACACCGCGACCTTGGTGGCCGGCACCGTGACGCGCCGATCCGACGTCGACACCGGCGCCCGCCCGGGCCAACTCGTCCGCTCCTCCTGACACATCACGTACCACTTCCTCTCGAAAGGCATCACCCCATGACACTGCTCGACGATCCGAGTGCAGACGGCCTCGAAGGGCTCGCCATCACCGCGTCCGGCCTCCAGCGCAGCGGTCCGACCCACGTCCCCGTCGAGCGCTACATCTCGGCCGAGTTCAAGGCGATCGAGGACGCCAAGGTCTGGCCACGTGCGTGGCAGGTCGCCTGCTCGCTCGATCACGTCGCCGGGCCGGGCGACTTCTACGAGTACCGCGCCGGCTGGTTGTCGATCCTCGTCGTGCGCGGCGACGACGGTGAGCTGCGCGCGTTCCAGAACGCCTGCCGCCACCGCGGCAACGCCATCTGCGAAGGAACGGGTACCGGCCTCGCCGAGCTGCGCTGCCCGTACCACCGCTGGGCGTGGACCACGAGCGGGCGCCTGCGCGAGGTGCCGTCGCGCAAGGGCTTCGGCAAGATCGACAACGACGAGTACGCACTGCTGCCGGCGCAGGTCGACTCGTGGGGGCCCCTGGTGTTCGTCAACCTCGACATGGACGCGATGCCACTCTCGGAGTGGTTGGAAGGCATCCCAGAGGATGCGTCGTGGGCCAACGTCGACGAGTTCCGCTGCAACAGCCTCGTCGTCCGCCCGATGCCGGCCAACTGGAAGGTGGTCACGGAGGGCTTCTCCGAGACGTACCACATCCAGGGAATTCACCGTGAGATGCTCGGCCACATCGACGACATCGACGCGCCGCAGAAGCTGTGGCACCGCCACGGCGTCAGCTATCAGCAGTACGGGGTTCCTTCACCGCGTCTCGGACGCAACGTCCCCGACCAGATCGTGTGGGACTCGTTCATCAGCTGCATCGGCAACCGCCTCGGCCTCGATTCCACGACCACACACCCGTGCCCCGAGGTTCCGGACGGCCAGACGATCCGCGACGTGATCGCTGACCGGATCAAGGCCCATCAGGCATCGCTCGGCGTCGACATCTCCCACTACGACACGGCCCGTGCGACCGGCGCGACGCAGTACAACCTGTTCCCGAACGCCACCGTGCTGGTGTGGTCCGACATGCTCAACGTGTTGTCGTCACGCCCAGGTCTCACTCCCGACGACTGCCAGTTCGTCTCGATGAACTTCCACCGCGGGCCGAAGGGCTCGCCGCGTTCGACACCGTTCACCGGCGAAGTCCCTGCGGACACAAGCATGGGTCTGGTGATGAACCAGGACATCACGATCATGAAGACGGCCCAACGCGGTCTGCACCAGCCGGGCCTGAAGCACCTCTCGCTGTCCGCCGAGGAGTGCCGCGTCATCAACCTGCACCGCAACCTCGACGAGTGGTGCGGCACGTGACGATCGACGAGCTGCTCGCACGCGAGGAGATCAAAGACGTCATCAAACGCCTGGCGCGGGGCACCGATCGTCTCGACGAGGAGCTGATGGCGTCGTGCTATCACCCCGACGGCTTCGACGACCACAACTCCTTCCGCGGTTCGGGCACGGACTTCGCCAAATGGGTGTGCCAGGTGCTGCCCCACTTCGAGGCGACCCACCACTTCATCGGCGACCCGTACATCGAGATCGACGGCGATGTCGCCAATGTCGACACCTACTGCGAGGCGCATCACGTCGGTGCCGAAACCGACATGATCCTCGGCCTGCGCTACGTCGATCGCTTCGAGCGTCGCGACGGCACCTGGCTGATCGCCAAGCGCGTGTGCGCGTTCGACTGGACCTACACGATCCCATTCGATCCCGCGCGCAAGTTCACGTTCGAGGCCGACTTCGCCGTCGGCCACCGCGACCGCACCGACATCACCTACGCCAACCGCTGAGGCCCGACCCTCATCAGGGCAAGACGATCCGCTTCGTTCCCCCGCGGCCGTAGCGGAGGTGAACTGCGAAGGCCGCACTGGTCAACGCGGCCCAGCCACACCACAACGATGCGAACCCGTCGATCGTCAGCTTGGCGAGCACCGCGACCGCGACGAGGTTGACGACTCCGAACGCGGCGACGTCGCGGTGGCTGGACAGGATCAGCGCGCCACATGTTGCGACGACGTACGCGACGACCACCACCAGACCAGCGCGGAGGTCGGTCGAGTAGCTCAGGTGATTGTGGCCGAGCACGGCCTTCGCCGGCCCACGTGCCATGGCCGCGAGCAACACCGTGGACACCGCGACTCCGAGCACGACGAAGACGACCATCACAGATCGACGCCGGCGTTGTGGCTCCAACCACATCACCCCCAGCGGGATGAACACGGGTAGCACGACGAACGCGATGAGCAGATAGATCCACGTCGCCACTCGGCCGAGCCCCGCGTTGACGTGACCCTGCAGACTCCACCACACGAACGCCTCGACGAGTTGATGCACGCCGAGCAGGAGCGGCAATGCCGCCAGTGCCATGTGCTTGCGGCGGCCGTTGACGTGGCTGATGACGTCGAGGCCGATCGCCGTGACCACGAGTCCCCCGACGATGTCGGCCTGAGCTGAGAAGCACACGTGCCACCACCCCTCTGTGGTCGGCGAAGGCCGAGGCCCGCAACCTACATCACCGCTGTCGGACCTCAGTTCGACCATCGTCGTTGCCGGCCACCAAGCTGCCCTGATGACCGTTCACACACAGGGGCTGGGCCCCCGAACCCCATCGTCGTCCTGCTCGCTGGCGCTCGCGAGGCCGACCGTTCATTCGCTCCGCTCATGACCGTCTCCGCGTGGGATGACTTCCCCGTTCACCAGTCAGCCAACTGGATCGCGCACGTCGCGACCAGCGACCGCAACTTCTACGACCGCTACTACTTCAACGCGTTCGACACGAGCGGCGAGTTCATGGTGGTGATGGGGCTCGGCCAGTACCCGAACCTCGGGGTCACCGATGCGTTCGTCACGGTGCGACTCGGAGGTCAGCAGCACGTCGTGCGGGCATCGAGACCGTTGCACGACCGGTCCGATCTGGCGGTTGGGCCGTTCCGCGTCGAGGTGCTCGAGCCGTTGAAACGGCTGCGGTTCGTCGTCGAGCCCACCGAGCACTCCGTCGCGATGGACCTCACGTGGGAGGGCTTCGGTCCGGCGATTCCTGAGCCCAACCAGTTCATCCGCCAGGGCACGCGCGTCATGTTCGACACCCAGCGGCTGGCCCAGCTCGGCTCGTGGAGCGGCACGCTGAACGTCGCCGGGCGCGACCTCGCCGTCAACCCGGCGACAACGTGGGGCTCGCGCGATCGATCCTGGGGCGTGCGTCCCGTCGGTGAGCGCGAACCGGATGGCATCCGGGCCGACACGCATCGCCCGGGTGGCATGTGGACGTACTTTCCGATGCGGTTCGAGGACCACTGCATCTACTACATCTGCTCCGAAGCGGCCGATGGCTCGCGCAGCCTGCAACAGTCGGAGCGGGTGTGGCTCGACGGGCGGGTCGAGCAGCTCGGGCGCACGGAACACGCCCACGAGTTCGCGCCCGGCCTGCGGTTGCTGACGGGGTCCACGATCTCGTTCCCCGACGCCGGTTTCGAGATCAAGGTCACGTCGCTGCTCGCCAACTTCCTCGCCGTCGGCACGGGATACGGCCTCGACGCCGATTGGCGCCACGGCATGTACCAGGGTCCGGGTCTCGTCGTCCAAGGCGTCACCTACGAGGTCGCCGAGATCCAGCGACTCGGCGCGTACGCCGTCGTCGACAACGCGGCCCGTTTCGAGTACGACGACCACGTCGGCTACGGCCTCTACGAGCACTCGTTCTCAGGAGCGATGCCGAAGTACGGCCTCACGTAGCGGGCGGCCGCTCTGCTTCCAACCGCAGAACAGCCGGAAACAGGACGTTGTTCTCCTTGTGGATGTGCAGGTGGGTGTCGGCCTCCAGCTCGGCGAGCGCGGTGAAGCAGGCCGCGTATGACGCACAACCGTCTGCGGGCGGCGTGTAGCTCGACGTCAGTCGACGAAGCTCGACGAGCAGATCGCCGACCGCATCGTGCTCGCGCAGCATCACCGAGATCGGGTTCCGCAGGCTTCCGCAGTGGAAGGCTGGGCTCACCGGCGCGGTCGCCAACTCGCGGATCATCGGGAACAGAACGTGCTCCTCTTTGAGCATGTGCGGCGCGAGGTCGGCGCGGATGTCGGCGAAGCAGCGCGCGATCGTCTCCAGCTCTGGATGCCGGGCACCGTGAACCGAGGCGATCTTGTCGAGCAACGCGGTCACACGGGGCATCTCGTCCCACAGGTACCGGTGGTGGGTGGCCACGAGATGGTCGACGAGTTGGTCGGCCGACATGGTCGTCCACTCGGCGGGCTCCGATGGCTCCGCCGCCGCCGTCAGCTCCGCAACCGTCCGGGCCGGGTCGAGCTCGGCTTTGGCGCATGCTGCTGCCAGTGTGCGCCTGCCGCCACAGCAGTAGTCGAGACCGAGCCGCTCGAGCTCTCGCGCCAGTTGCGGGTGGCTGTCGACCAGTTCGGCCAACGTCATCGATGTGTCGAGACAAGTCATGAGATCACACTGCCGGTCACGAGCGAGAACCAATAGGGCACAAGGACCCGACATCGCTGAGGGGGCACGGTTACGGTCAGCGCAATGGATTTCAACCTCTCGTGTGCGTTCGCGACCTCGCTGCAGACTCCCGACCACGTTGCGATCGCGGAGTCGCTCGGCTACCGGCGAGCATGGCTGTACGACTCGCCAGCGCTGTACCCGGATGTGTGGGCCACACTCGTTCGTTGTGCGGACCGCACGTCGACGATCGGACTCGGTCCTGGCGTCTTGATCCCGAGCCTGCGCCACCCGATGGTGAACGCGGCCGCGATCGCGATGCTCGCCGAGATCGCCGGGGTCGAGCGGGTCGCGGTGGCGGTCGGATCCGGCTTCACGGGGCGCTACACGCTCGGGCAGAAGCCGCTCAAGTGGGCAGATGTCATCCTGTACGTGCGAGCGTTGAAGGCGCTCTTGCGCGGCGAGATCGTCGAATGGGACGGGGCCAAGATGCAGATGATGCACCCCGACGGTTACGGCGCGCCACGCCCGATCACCGTGCCGTTCCTGCTGGGGGCAGGTGGGCCAAAGGGCATCGCCGCGGCCCGTGCCGAGGCGGACGGAGTGTTCATGGCCGGCAGCCAGGGAGTCGAGGGTTTTGCCTGGCAGTCGCAGCTGCTGTTCGGATCGGTGATCGACGAGGGCGCCGACCTCGCCGACGAACGGATCGTCGCCGCGGCGGGGTCCGGCGCGGCCGTGGCGTGGCACGCGTGGTACGAGCGCGGCCTGCCGATGGACAAGCTTCCGAGCGGCGCGGAGTGGGAGGCCGCCTACGCGGACCTACCGGACGATGAGCGCCATCTGGCCGTGCACGACCGCCACCTCATCAGCGTCAACGATCGCGACCGTCCGTTCGTGACCCCTGCGGTGTTGAGAGGGCTCGGCGCGGTGTACACCCCCACCGAACTGCGCGGACGCCTCAGCGCAATGGCCGCACAGGGCATGACCGAGATCGCGTACCAGCCGTCCGGTCCCGACATCGGCGGCGAGCTGGAACGCTTCGCCGCGGCCGCCCGCGGCTGATCACACGCCGCTGTCGCTCAGACCTCTGCCTGCTCGATGCGGCGCGCCTCCTCGAGCAATCCCACGACCTCGTGATCACTTGTCTGATCGAAGTCGTGGTACCACTTGCCCACCGCAACGAAGTCGACGGGAGTGAGGATGCACACCACGTCATCGGCGAGCGCGGCGAGCCGCGCGACGGCCTCGGGTGCGCCGGTAGGGACGGCGAGCAGGATTCGTCTCGCACCCTCTCGGCGCAGCGCGCGCACAGCGGCCTCGGCGGTGATCCCCGTCGCCAGGCCGTCGTCGACCAGAACCACATCGCGCTTCGAAAGGTCGGGCAGTGCCCGTTCGCCTCGGTAACGGTGAACGCGCCGAGCGAGCTCCGGCCGTTCCTCGTCGGCGAGCTGGTCGAACTGCGCCCTGGTCACCCCGAGCATCCGCAGCGCACTGTGGTCGATCGCGACCTCGCCACCTTCGGCGATCGCGCCGATCCCGAGCTCGCGATGGCCGGGAGCGCCGACCTTGCGCGCGACGAAAACATCGAGCGGTGCGTGCAGCACCCGAGCGATCTCGAATCCGACGGGAACTCCGCCGCGCGGAAGGGCGAGGATCAGGGGCGCATCCTCGTGCAGTTCACTGAGGAGCTCTGCCAGACGCTGACCAGCGTCGCGCCGGTTGCGGAAGTTCACCACGCGATCACCTCGACTCATCGTTCCCTCTCATTCCAGTGCAGCGCGCAATGTTCGCGCGTCGGCCACCGCGTGGCCCTCGTGGTCGTTGTTGAAGTAGCTGTAGACGTCGTGGCCCCGATCGAGCTCGCCACGCAGCCGCTCTGCGATCGGATCGAGTCGCCGCTTCCCGTACAGACCCCGGTACGGCTCGCGGGTCGCGTGCGGACCGTGGAACCGGACATACGTCCAATCGGCGGTGATCACGAAGGGGTGGTCGTCGATGAGATCGTGGATGCACAACGCCGCGCCGTGCCGACGGAGCACTTCGTACACATCGTCGTGCAACCACGACGGCTCACGGATCTCGACTGCCCACCTCATCGACGTCGGTGCAAGCGTGAGGAACTCGTCGAGACGCTCCGCGTTTCGTCTCCATCTCGGAGGGAGCTGAACCAGTGTCGGCCCCAATGTGGCCCCGAGACGCTCGGCCCGATCGAGATGGTTCGGGAGCCACGTTGCTGCGTCGCGCAGCTTCATCCGATGCGAGCCGAACTGGCCGAGCTTCAAGGCAAACACGAAGTCCGCAGGCGCGGCGTCCGCCCAGCCCTCGACGGCCCGCTGGCTCGGCAACCGATAGAAGGTGTTGTTCAGTTCAACCGTGTCGAACAGCGATGTGTAAGAGGCGAACCAATGCCTGTCGGCAAGCTCGGCCGGGTAGATCACCCCTCGCCAATCGCGGTAGCTCCACCCGGAACACCCGACGCGGGCTCGCCCGTTCACAGAGCCGGCAGCTTCTCTTGCACTCCGATGAGGGGCGACAGCGGATCGCCCGACTTGTGACCGGACTTGTGAGGGGTCGACGTCACCGACATGAGCAACGGGTACCCGTCGCGTGACCGGGCAGAACGCGCCGCGCCTTCAGGTTTGGCCCTGCTCCGCCCCGGGAATCGCTGCATCATGGTGAGCAAACGCGAATTGATCGAACCGAAGCCGGGCGACAAGCGGTACGTGCGACGAGATGAAAACGGGCAGTTCAGCGACAGCGTCGAGGTGTCGCGATCGCTGTCGCGCGACTCCCGCACTCGAGCACAGACAGAGGCACGGCCAGGGCAAGGAGACAGGGGTGATCGCCGCCCCCAGAAGCAGACGTCGACCAAACCCAGCTGAACCACGCACCCGATCCCAAGCATTCCGAGTTCGAGGCGACGGCCCGAGGCAGGGTCTCGGAGCCAGCCCCGCGCTTGTCCAGCGGCTGTGCAGTTAACATGCTCCTACCGTGACCGCCGAATCGACAGCTGGGGTGGCTCGCCGGCATCTGTACGTCGTGGTCGGCGTCGCGATCTGCATCGTCGTTCTCGCGGCCGGCACCGAGCAACACTGGGTGTCGATCACGACCACGGCGCTGGGCGGGGCGCTGGCCGTGTGGTTGGCGGCAACGCGGGGTTCACTCCACCAGCAGTTGACCGCGTCGCTGCCCGCTGGGCGTGGGGCCGATCGTCTCCGGTCCGCACTCACCAATGGCCGCATGGGCGAATGGGCCTGGGATCGCACGACCGGCCACGTCACATGGGACTCGACGGTCGCTGAGCTGTTCGGTATCAATCCTCAACGGTTCGGGGGACGGTTCGAGGACTGGATCGACCTCATCGACGAGCGAGACCGGGAGTTGGTGCAACGCGTCATCGACGCGGCCGTCACCGATCGGCAGCAGTTCCGCTTCGATCATCGGTGCGTGTGGCCCGATGGCACGCAGCACTGGGTCGAGGGCATCGGCGAGGTCGTGCTCGGTGACAACAACGAGGTGGTCGGAGCATTCGGTCTCGCTGTCGATGTCGACGAGCGGCACCGCCAGATCGAAGAACGCACGCGTCTGGTCGATTTCGAGCGCAGCCAACGGCGCCGGGTCGAGTTCCTCGACAACATCAACGATGTGCTGGCGATGTCTGTCGATGTCAGCCTCATCGTCCAGCGGGTCACTGACTCGGTGATCCCCGACCTCGCCCCCTGGTGCTCGATCGTCGTGTCGATCGACCGACCGCGTGCCAAGCCATCGATCACGGTCGCGCACGCCGATCCCGAGAAGGTGCGCTGGGCCGAGCAGGTGCAGCTCGACTACCCGTACGATCCCGATGCCCGGTGGGGCGCCGCCGAAGTGATTCGCTCGCGCCGACCCGAGTTCATCCCGCAGGTGGATCCGGCCGTGTTCTCCCTTCCGGGCGGCGACATCCTGGCCAAAGCCGGACTGAGCTCGACGCTGACCGTTCCGCTGGTCGGTCCGCTGGGCACACTCGGGGCGATGCAGCTCATCCGCGGTGCGAACGATCCACCGTTCTCGCCGATCGACCTCGAGTTCGTCGACGAACTCGCCACGCGGGTCGGCGCGGCGTTGAACACCGCTGTTCTGTTCCAGCGCCAAGTCCGCGGGCGGGCCGCGCTCGAAACGCTGCAAGACGTGAGCGGTCAGATCGCCGCGGTCGCGACGATCGATGCGGTGGTTCACGCCGGGCTCGTGTCCGGAGCCGCTGGCATCGGCGCCGTCGGAGGCGCACTGTTCCTCCTCGACACCCACGGCTCGTTGACAGCCAAGGAGACAACCGGTGAGGACGACGCGGACTCGCTCGACGCGGCGCTGATGATGGCCAAGCAGGCAATCGCCGCTGGTCGCCTCGCCACACGCACCGTCGACATCAGGGGCACCGAGCGGGTCGTGGTCGGCATCCCGATGCGGATCATGAACCGAATCGTCGGGTCGATCGTGTTCACATTTTCCGGCGACCGCGAACTGACGCCGGAGGAAGCCTCGATGCTCGTGACCCTCGGGTCACGTTGCGCCGGTGCGCTCGAACGTGCATCGCTGTACGAGCGCGAACGAACCGTCGCGCTCACCTTGCAGCACCGGCTGTTGTCGATGCTGCCGCCGACGCCGGAGTGGATCGAGGCGGCCGCAAGCTACGTGCCCGCCAGTGGCCTCGAGATCGGAGGCGACTGGTTCCAGCTGCTCGACGCCGGCGAAGGCCGCATTGCCGCTGTCGTCGGCGACGCGGTCGGCCACGGCATCGCGTCAGCCGCAGCGATGGGCCAGCTCCGCGCATCGATCGCGACGGCCGTCGCCAACGATCCAGCCCCAGATCGCGCGCTCGCCGCGGTCGATCTGTTCGCGGCCCAGGGCGCCGACACCCTCGCGGCATCCGTCGCCTACACGTTGTTCCAGGCAGACGGAATCGCCCATCACGCGAGTGCTGGTCATCCACCGGTCATCTGGGTGCCCGCTGCTGGGCCGGCCGCATTCGTCGAGGGTGGCCGCGGGCCGCTCCTCGGCTTTCGCTCCAGCAACCACTCTCCCCACGAAACACTCAAGTTCCTCGACGGCGATCTCGCGGTGATGTACACCGACGGCCTCGTCGAGCGCCGCAACGAAGCGTTCGATCTCGGGCTCCAGCGGCTGCTGGAGGCCGTCGAACTGACGAGGCACCTCCCGCCTCGTGAGATGTGCGATGCCCTGGTCGCGGCGTTCACCGACGACCGGGCACCGCAGGATGACATCGCCGTGCTGGTCGTGCGCCGGGTGGCGTCGCCAGTCGTGTAGCTCGGAGTTGCGTCAGCGCTTCGCGGTCGCCTTGCGCTTGGCCGAACGGCGCCGCGGCGAGGGTGGCACCGGCACGCCCGCGTTGGCCTTGGCCTCGGCGATCGCATCCCCGAGCGACAGCCAATCGGCACGGTCGAGCTTGGCCTTCAGCTCTGGTAACAGCTCCGTCTCTTCCTCTTCGACGTGGTGCGTGATGCCGCCCTTGAGCATCTCGACGGCCGCACCGAAGCCTGGCTTGTCAACCATGTTGACCATCGTGGCCAGACCGTTGCGGGCAAGTCCGTGCTCGATGGAGGCTTCCTCTTCGTCCTCCGCGCCGATCTCGCGGGCGATCATCGGGTAGAGGATCCGCTCCTCGATGTCCATGTGGAGCGACAGCGAGGTGTTCACCTCCGCACACATCTTCTCCCGCTCCTTGCCCTCCTCGGACTCGGCGAGCGCCGTCAGCAGTCGCTTCACCTCGCGGTGGTCGGCCTTCAGGATCGTCATCGGGTCGTTCATGTCGTGTGCTCCTTTCAGTTGTTGACGATGAGTCGTTGACGCCCGCATCTACCCGCGTCGCCGGTGCGTCATACACCGTTTCGTCGCCGCGGATCGGGGGAATTGTCGGCGCATGTCCACACGGATCGACGTCCCTCGGGCGAGGGCACTCCTCGCCGCGGGCGCGCAACTGGTCGACGTCCTCCCCGCCTCGATCTATCGCCGGGAGCACCTGCCGGGCGCCCTTTCCGTTCCGCTCGAGTCGTTCGATGCGGCCACGATCACCGACCAGCTCGATCCCAGTCGTGCCGTCGTCCTCTACTGCTTTGATCAACATTGAGACCTCAGCGCGCGAGCCGCGTGCCGGCTCGAGCAACTCGGCTTCAGCGACGTGTACGACCTCGTCGGTGGCAGGGCCGCGTGGACGGTGCTCGGATTACCGACCGAAGGCTCGGTCGGTGATCACCGGCGAATCTCTCAGTTCGTCATCCAACCAGCGACGGCGCCTGTCGACGCAACGATCGGGGATGTACGCGTCGACACCGCTCACCCGGACTGCCCGGTGGCCGTACTCGGCGAGAGCCGCGTGCTCGTGGGAGCGCTGCAACCAACGGCGCTTCAGCTGCCGGCCAAGAGCCCGGTTGAGCGAGCGATGCAGCCGGCGCCCTCGACGATCCGCCCGGACGAGCGCGTTGAGGACGTGCTCGATCAACTCGAGAAGGATCACCTCGACCACGTCTTCGTCACGACCGCGAGCGGGGAGTTGGTCGGCCTGGCGGTGCGCGATGCGATCCACGTCTGAGCACTCGCCATGATCCCGTCCGGCGTGCGCCTCGGCTGGTGGTTGTCGAGCGAGGAGCATGATCCGCGCGACCTCGTCCGACACGCCAGCTTGGCCGAGGACGCCGGCTTCGAGACCGCGTTGATCAGCGACCACCTCCGCCCATGGGTTCCGAGCCAGGCCAACGCCGCGCACGTGTGGACGGTGCTCGGCGCGATCGCGCACGTCACAGACGGGATGGAGGTCGGCATCGGGGTCTCGGCGATGGTGCATCGCACATCGCCGATCGTGCTCGCCCACGCCGCGGCGACCGCGTGCGTCATGTTCGAGGGCAGGTTCTTCCTCGGCGTCGGTACCGGCGAACGGCTCAACGAGCAGGCCTTCGGGGAACGATGGCCAACAGCCGGTGAACGTCGTCGTCGGTTGGCGGAGGGCATTGGTCTGATCCGCCGACTGTGCAGTGGCGACACC
>Ga0075365_10000862_pt1 | contig 12623 bp, 11 predicted proteins | sample EndMetdeltDD1765_FD_71387 | JGI IMG/M metagenome (GOLD analysis project Ga0075365, IMG submission 71387) | Populus endosphere microbial communities from Tennessee, USA - Endosphere MetaG P. deltoides DD176-5 | ecosystem: Host-associated > Plants > Roots > Endosphere | place: USA: Tennessee... | reverse complement strand
GGTTTGCCGCCCTGCTTCCAGTGGCCCTGGCTGGTGACTGCGACGCGCTTGTCGGTGAGCACAGTATCGTACCAGAATTTGACGTCCGCCGTCGTATAGGGATGGCCGTCCGACCATTTCATGCCCTTGCGCAGGCGGATCGTATAGACGGTCGAATCCGCATTGCCGTCAAAGGCTTCCGCGACATTCAGCGTCACGCCCGACCAGTCCGGCGTATAGCGCAGCAATGGTTCGTAGGCCTGATATCGGAACAGCATGGACAGCGATCCGCCGCCCACAAGCGCCAGTTTCCAGTCGCCGCCATATTTTCCGATACTTTCAACAGGCTTGATCACGAGCGGGTTTTCCGGCAGCCGGTCCTTGACCGGCGGCAAGCCACCGCTCGACACTTTTGGTTTGAGAATATCCGCTTCCTTGTAGCTGGTAGCGGCAAGGGCCGGCAGGGCCGGCAAAATCAAGGCGGCCGAGGTCCCGGCCAGAAACGCGCGACGTTTCAGCGTGATCATCAGTGTCTCCTCCACAAATCCACGCCCAAACTGCTGCTTTTTCTCTCTTCAGGCTTGGATAATCCAAACGTCTCACTCGAATACTGTTAGGTAAAGTGTTATGTTGTTTTAAGCGGGAATTTTATGTTGTGCGTCGCAGCAGTTTGGTGCGACGCGGTCGATGAGAGGGCTACATGGGCAAGCGAGGGCGGGTGACGTTAGAAACGATCGCCGCAGAGGTGGGGCTCTCTAAATATGCGGTATCCCGCTCACTCGCCGGTAAGAATGGCGTCAGTGAGGAGACGCGCGAGCGCATTCGCGAGACGGCGCAAAGGCTGGGTTATATCAAGCCGGCCAATCCGTCGGTATCAAACGAGATCGCAGTCGTCTTCCACGACCATGACTCCGTCAACAGCGAACTCTATATGCAAATCCAGAACGGCGTTCAGGCCGAAGCGCATCGGCAGGGCATGAGTCTGCGGATACGCTGGACACACAACAAGGGACAGCTTGCTGAGATGGCAAAGACCTGTGCCGGTTTATTGCTGGTAGGTCCTCACGACCGCGAAGCCGTTGATGCAGCGGTGGCGACGGGAATTCCGATTGTCCGTTTCGGCTGGGTCGATCCGCTTGAGGATGCCGATCAGGTGTCCGGTACGGACCACGAATCCGGGCAGGCTGTGCTGCAATATCTGATCGATCTCGGTCATCGCGAAATAGCTTATGTGTATGGTGTGCCGGGATATCGCGGACGGCGCGAGCGCTTCTATGGCGCCCGCGAGATTGCCGAGCGGTATAGCGATGCCAATCTCCATGCCATGCAGTTTGAAGAGCAGGGCGGTTTTGCCGATGCGTACCGCGCCCTGAAGGCGAAGGGCGTTCAGCCCACGGCCTTCTTCTGCGCGCATGACGGATTGGCCCTGACCGTCATTTCGGAATTGCTCGGGCAGGGCTATCGCATCCCAGACGACGTCTCCGTCGTCGGTTTCGGTGATTTTTCCGCAGCAACCCAAATCTCGCCGGCACTGACGACCGTGAAGATGGAAGGCCAAGAATGTGGTGCGGTGGGATTGCGTCTGCTGGTCCAGCGGATCGAAAATCCGCGCCTGCCCGGCATGCCGGCGTGCCGCATCTACATCGCTTCGCACATCGTGGAGCGCCGCTCATCGGGACCACGCCGTGATAGATTAAAGTCAACGGAAGTACCGCTCGATAGTCGCAGGCAGCATCAACAACGACCAACTCATGAAGCCGCTGCCATCGCGGATGAAGAGCCGATCGAATTCAATCGTCGGAAGTGGCCGACTGATCCGCGGAACTGACGTCGATTGCCACACTGCTGGACAGCCTGTTCAGGTCTTCCGAAATCGCGACTGCTGCAGATTTAAGAATTGGCACATACCGATCTCGAGCCTCCTGCTCTGAACCAAACGCGGCCTTGAAATAGGTCAGTCCCAGGCTGGCAAGCACCCGGCCGCTTTTGGCTATGATCGGCACAGCAATCGTGTCCGAATTGCGGGGTTCGACGGTTGAGGAACGTGTCGCGTAGCCGTTGCTTCGCACTTCGTTCAGCAGGCGCAGAAGTTTGTCCTGGTGGTGGCTCAGTGCATTTTCCGGATTGTCGGATTTCTGCAGGATGTCGATCATGACATTGCGGTCTTCGCCATCGAGAAAGGCAAGATAAGCAAGCCCCATCGCGCGGGTGAGCATGCACAGGCGCTTGTTGACCGTACTGTGGAAGGGCGAGATCAGACTGTCGGGCACCGTGCTAAAGCGGATGATCATGTCGTCGTAATCAGGCAGGGCAATGGCGACGGGCCATTTGTGCTTGCGGGTGATGGCGATCGCCCACGCCCGGCCGGCCTCGACGACCAGAGGCCCCTTGTGGAAACCGGAGCTGAGCGATGTGACGAGCGCACTCACCTGATAGCCGCCTTGCCGCGTGTCGTTCTCCACATACCCTGCCTCCTCCAGCGTTCGCAGGATGCGCACAAGCGTTGGCTTGGGCAGTTTCGTACGGGCATGAAGCTGCGCAATCGTATTGATCGGCTGCTGGTTAAGCTCCTGCAGCACGTTCATCGCGCGTTCTATGGCTCTAATTGTCATGGGTCCTCCTCCCAGACTGTCCGCCAAGCCATTCCGGCTCGCGAAACGATAGAGACGATAGGTTGTCGCCGGACCAAGTCAAGTTCTAAGGCTGCCTTAGATGCAAGGAGGATGAAGTTCATGGCTTCGACAGAAGATACGAAACGCAACCGAGAGGAAGTTCGCCGACTGATCGCCGGTATTGATGACGCCTTGGCGGCAAGCTTGTTGCGCGGCGCACTGGATCTTCACGTGCATTCCGGGCCTTCGACGATGCCGCGCCAGCTCGATCATCTGGAAGCGGCCGAAGAAGCGGCGGCGGCAGGCATGCGCGCTGTGCTGTTCAAGGATCACCATTATTCCGTGGCGCCGTTCATTCCCCTGATGGAACGGGTGCTGGGGGATCGCGGCCTTGCCATGTATAGCGGCCTCGTACTCAACAATTCGACCGGTGGTTTCAACCCGTTTGTCGTGGACGCACAGCTGAAGATGGGCGCCAAACTGATTTGGATGCCGACGGCGCAGGCCGCCAACCATATCAGAAGCGCCCATCGCAAGGTCCGGCTCGCCTCCAATGTCGAGCTGAAAAATTCGCCGGCGCTGAGTGTCGTCGACGGGTACGGCAATATTATCGACGAGGTGAAACAGATCCTCGACATGATCGCCGAGTTCGACGTGATCCTGTCTTCCGGCCATCTGCATGTGTGGGAAATCTGGCGGCTGTTCGAAGAAGCAAAAAAACGCGGGGTCAAGCGCCTCCTCATCAACCATCCGATGTACGGCTTGCACTTCACCTATGACGATATCCGCGACTTGGCGGCCATGGGTGCGCTGGTCGAGCAATCGGCTGGCATGTATGTCGACAGCCGTTTCAACGCCTATTCCCCGCAAGAGCTGAAGGAGCACATCCTGGCTGCCGGTGTTGCACACTCGTCGATCGGCTCCGATTTGGGGCAGGTCGATAATCCGACACCCGTCGAAGGCATGCGGCAGGCCATCAAGCTCTGCCTGGCACTCGGCTTCAGTGAGGCGGAGGTTAGGGCCATGGTGGCCGACAATCCGGCCCGGCTGGTCGGCCTGGCAGACTGACGCGGCGACGGTTCGAGCTGGTGCAAGTCGTCGAAATCGAAAGGTCGGGCGGTCCGGAAGTGCTCCGGATCGCCGACCGACAAAGGCCGCAGCCGGCCCGTGGAGAAGTGCTGATCCGGGTGGTCGCAGCAGGTGTCAACCGGCCGGATATACAGCAGCGGCGGGGGCTTTATCCGCCACCGCCCGGTGCATCGGATATTCCCGGGCTTGATGTCGCGGGGCTTATCGAGGAGGTCGGTCCGGGTGTCGAAACACTCAAGGTCGGGATGCCGGTCTGTGCACTGGTGAATGGCGGCGGATATGCGCAATTCTGCGTGGCGCCGGCCGTGCAGTGCATGCCGATCCCGAAGGGGCTGAGTTTTATCGAGGGTGCGTCGCTTCCGGAGGTCTTCTTTACCGCCTGGAACAACCTGATCTGGCTGGCGCGTCTCGGTGAGAGGGAAACGCTGCTGATCCAGGGTGGCACGAGCGGTGTGGGAATGGCCGGCATCCAGATCGCCAGGCATCTGCGCGGGGCAAAGGTTTTTGCCACCGCGGGCAGCCCGGAGAAACGTGATGTCTGCCTGGCGATCGGTGCCAAGGCGGCGGTGGATTATCGCGGTGCCTGGGACGAGGAAATCCGCGCGCTGACCGATGGCGCCGGCATCGACGTCATTCTCGACGGACAGGCCGGGCCGAATACCCAGCGGCAGCTCGATCTCTTGAAGGCCGATGGTCGACTGGTTTTTATCGCGAGCCACGAAGGGGAGACCGCCGAGGTTAATATCAGGTCGCTGGTGCGCCGGCGTCTGACGATCACAGGTTCGACGCTGAGGCCGCGGTCGGCGGAGTACAAGGGCAGGCTGGCGCGCGAGCTGGTCGCACAGGTCTGGCCGCTGATCGAGGACGGACGGATCAAAACGCATATCCACGAACCCGTGGCATTTCATCAGGTGAGGGACGCTCACGCCATTCTCGACGAGAACCGGCAGATCGGCAAAGTCGTGCTGGTCGTCGATCCGGCGATGGCGACAGCCGTGCCCGAACCATGTCAGCCATTCTAGCGGACGAGAGATCAAGATGACCGACCAACGCCCGAATTTCACAACGTTTCGCGAACGCCTTGTTGCGCGGGAGCGGATGCTGGGAACCTTCCTGAAACTGCCCACCACCCAGGTGATCGAAATACTTGGGCATATCGGCTACGACTTCGTCGTCATCGACCAGGAGCATGCGCCTCTTGATCGCGGAACAACGGACCTGATGATCCTGGCTGCCCGCGCCTCCAATATTGCGCCTCTGGTGCGAGTGCCGGAGTTCAACGCGGCGAGCATCCTCTCCGCGCTGGATTGCGGTGCGATGGGGATCATGGTTCCGCATGTGAATTCGGTGGAGAAGGCGCAGGCCGTTGCTCAAAGCTGCCGGTATGCCGGTGGCAGCCGTGGATTTGCAGGACTTACCCGTGCAGGCGCCTGGGGGAGCTTCACTGGCGTGCAGCACATGGCTTTGCAGGACAGGCAGGTCGCCTGCGTCGTGATGATCGAGGATCAGGACGCGATAGAACATGCGGAGGCGATCGCGCGTGTCGATGGGATCGATGCCCTGTTTATCGGCCGTGGGGATCTGACCGCCTCCTTCGGTGACGATCCGGATGCCGCAAAGAAGGTTGCTGAAATCAGTGCGAAAGTTGCGGCCGCGGCTCGAGCGGCCAATGTCCCATTGCTGATGTTGCCGACGAACAGGGATGACTTCGAATTCGCCAAAGGGATTGGCGCCAGCGCCATGCTGCTTTCAAGTGACCACGGGTTCATCCGCTCCGCGGCCGCCAAGGCGCTCAAGGATTTTGCGGATTGATTGTCCGGTTGGAGGAGAATGTGACTGCTATCGATATCCCCGCGCTCCGTATCCCCAAAGTGGCGGTCGTCACCGGAGGAGGCAGCGGGATCGGCCGCGCTACCGCAGCGCGTCTGGCCGAGATGGGCTCGACGGTTGTCGTGGGCTACAACAGCCGGCCTGACGCAGCCAATGATGTGGTCAGCGGTCTTCAGGGCAGCGGTCATGTTGCCCTGCGCATCTCGATCGACGATCCCGCCTCGATCGATGAGGCTGTTGCCGTCGTGACGGAGCGGTTTGGCAGCATTGATGCGCTCATCAATTCCGGTGGCGCGACCACGCCGGTTCCTTCAGGTGATCTGAACGGGCTTACCGACGAAATCTTCGACCGCACCGTGATGCTCAACCTGCGTGGGCCCTTTGCGACGATCCGTGCGTTTCGTCCGTTGCTGGAGCGCGGCGACAATGCCGTCATCGTCAACGTCTCCTCGATCGCGGCGCGGACAGGGGTCGGCAGCAGCCTTGCCTACCTCGCAGCAAAAGGCGGGCTGGATTCGCTGACGATCGCGCTTGCCAAGGTGCTGGCGCCGAAGGTCAGGGTCTTTTCCGTGTCGCCGGCAGGGGTCGATACGGATTTCGTTCCGAACCGCACTCGCGAGCAGCTCGAAAAGGTAGCCGAAAGATTGCCGCTAGGGCGGGTAACCACACCCGATGACGTGGCGCGGGCGGTGATCGCCTGCATCGTCAACTTGACGAGTTCGACCGGGATTATCGTGCCGGTTGACGAAGGCAGGCATTTATAAGGTTGCCTTCCAAGCCGGCTTGTTGTCGTCTGGCGAAACGTCTTCGAGAATGCGTTGCCAGTCATGTCCAGCCATATAAGGTCGATGAAATCCCTTACCCCTTCGACGCCAGCAGCAATGAACGGAACGATGGAAAAACTGAAGTTTTACATAGATGGCCGATGGGTCGATCCTGCCGTTCCGGCAAGCATCGGGATTACCAACCCGGCGACCGAAGAAACGTTCGCACGGATCAGCCTCGGCGCGCGCCAAGACGTAGACAGGGCTGCACGGGCTGCGAGACGCGCGTTTGCAGTTTACAGCGAAACCAGCGTCGAGAAGCGTCTCGGTTATCTCGAAAAGATCATTGCCGGTTTCCGTGCGCATCTGCCGGAACTGGCGAAGTTGATGACGCTGGAGATGGGGTCGCCGATCACCTTCTCAACCGAACGCCAGGCGACCGTCGCGCTCTTCCATTTCGAGGAAGTGGTGCGCGTGCTTTCAAACTACGAATTCGAGCACCGGATGGGCAATGGTATCGTGCGCCGCGAACCGATCGGGGTCTGCGGTTTCATCACGCCGTGGAACTGGCCGTTGAACCAGGTCGCCTCCAAGGTCGCGCCGGCGCTTGCAGCGGGCTGCACCGTTGTCCTGAAGCCGAGCGAGATAGCGCCGCTGAGCTCGATGCTGTTGGCGGAGATCATCGACGCAGCGGGCCTACCGCCCGGCGTTTTCAACCTCGTGAATGGCGACGGTCCGACCGTCGGAGAAGCGATTGCCGGCCACCCGGAAATTGACATGGTGTCGTTCACCGGCTCGACGGCTGCCGGCATCAAGGTCGCCAAACTCGCGGCCGATACCGTCAAGCGGGTCGCGCAGGAGCTTGGCGGAAAGTCCGCCAACATCATCCTGACGGATGCCGATCTTGAAGCCTCGGTCGAGGCCGGCGTGCATGCCTGCTACACCAATGCCGGCCAGAATTGCCAATCGCCGACGCGCATGCTGGTTCACCGTTCGCAGCGCGAACAGGCATTCGAGGCCGCCCGCAGAGCCGTCGACAGCATTCGTCTCGGCGACCCGCTTGACCCGAAATCCACCATGGGGCCGCTGGTCAGCCAGCAGCAGTTCGACAAGGTCCAGAACCTGATCCAGGCCGGCATCGACGAGGGCGCGACGCTGGTGGCAGGTGGGCTGGGCCGCCCTGCCGAACTGAACCGCGGTTATTATGTGCGCCCCACGGTGTTCGGCGACGTCACGCCGGACATGACGATCGCCCGCGAGGAGATTTTCGGGCCCGTTCTGTCCATCCTGAATTACGACACCGACGACGAAGCCATTGCGATAGCCAACGATACGCCCTTCGGACTGGCGGGTTTCGTGCAGTCGAAAGATGTCGACCGCGCCCGCAAAGTTGCCAACCGCATTCGCGCGGGACGCGTCTATCTGAACGGCGCGGTGTTCGACCGCAGCCTGCCGTTCGGCGGTTACAAACAGTCCGGCAACGGGCGTGAGTTCGGCCTGTTCGGTTTCGAGGAATATCTCGAGGTCAAGGCGCTCCTTGGCTACCCTGCTTGAGGGGTGGCCTGCATCGATTTCGGCTGGAGGAGCCGGATCGGTTGCACGACCTATCGTTTGCATCGACCTGAAGCATAGGTCGAGCTTCTATCTGCATTTTGGGAGGTTTGCCGATGAAGATCGGTCAAGACAGCATATTAGGGCTCTTTTTTGCCGTCACCGGCTGCGTGGCGCTCTGGATCGCCATCCAGTATCCGTTCGGTACGGCAGGCCGCATGGGGCCGGGCTATTTTCCGGTCATCATCTCGAGTCTCCTCATCGTGACCGGCATCTGCGTCGTCATCCGATCGATATCCACATCGGGCGATGCGTTTCCGGCGATCAATTTGAAGGCGCTGTTCATGGTGCCTGCGGCCGTCGTGGTCTTCGGCTTGGCGATCGAGCCGCTCGGTTTTCTGCCGGCAGTCCTGCTGCTTCTCGTCCTCAGCGCGGCAACCAGCGTCAAGTTCCGCTTCGACTGGAAGGCGTCTGTCGGCGCGCTGGTTTTCTCCGGACTATGCACTGTTCTTTTCGTTAAGCTGATTGGGTTGCCCATACCCGTACTCGGCACCTGGCTGCAATAACCAACGCATCGTGAGCCTCGACATGGATATATTCAACGGACTTATGCTCGGCTTCTCGACCGCGACGACGTTTGGGAACTTTCTCTATTGTTTCCTGGGCGTACTGCTCGGAACGGCTGTCGGCGTGCTGCCGGGCCTTGGGCCGATCGCCACCATTTCCATGCTTCTGCCTTTCACCTTCGGCCTTCCGGTGGATACGGCGCTGATCATGCTGGCCGGCATTTTTTATGGTTCGCAATATGGCGGCTCGACGACCGCCATCCTGATGAACCTTCCCGGCGAGGCTTCCTCGGTCGTCACCACGCTTGATGGCCATGAGATGGCGAAGCAGGGCAAGGCGGGCAGGGCGCTCGCGGCGGCGGCCATCGGCAGCTTCTTTGCAGGCACCGTCGGTACGCTTTTCATTGCCATCGCCGCGCCGCTGCTCGCAGGCCTTGCGCTGACCTTCGGCCCCGCGGAATATTTCTCGCTGATCGTTCTCGGGCTGATCACATCCATGGTGCTGGCCAGCGGTTCGTTGCTCACGGCCCTCGGCATGGCCCTGTTCGGAATGATGCTCGGCATGATCGGAACCGACGTCAATTCGGGTGCTGCTCGCTTCACCTTCGGCACGCCGAACCTGCTTGACGGCCTGGATTTCGTTGTGGTGGCCACCGGTGTTTTCGGCCTCGGCGAAGTTCTTGCAAATCTCGAGAATGAGCGCAGCCGCTCCGCCGGGATCGCTCACGTCAGCAGTCTGTTTCCGACCCGCGAGGACTGGAAACGCATGGCCGCGCCGATCCTGCGCGGTACCGGCATCGGTGTCCTGCTCGGCGTGCTGCCGGGGGCAGGGGTGTTGCTCGCGTCCTTTTCAGCCTATGCGCTGGAAAAGAAGGTTTCGCGGCATTCCGCAGAATTCGGCAAAGGTGCAATCGAAGGCGTGGCGGCTCCCGAAGCGGCCAACAATGCGGCGGCCCAGACGTGTTTCATCCCGATGCTGACACTTGGTCTTCCCGGTACGGCAACCATGGCCCTGATGATCGGCGCGTTGGTCGTGCAAGGCGTGCAGCCGGGGCCGGAAATCCTGACGCAACAGCCGGCCCTGTTCTGGGGGCTCGTGGTTTCCATGTGGCTTGGCAACCTGATGCTGCTGTTCCTGAACCTGCCGCTCGTCGGCGTCTGGGCAAAGCTGATCTCGGTGCCCTATCACTACCTCTTCCCGATGATCTGCGTCTTCGTCGCCATCGGCGTCTACAGCATCAACAACAGCGTCTTCGACATTTACATGATGGCCCTGTTCGGCGTGCTCGGGTACTTCTTCAAGAAGGTCGGCGCCGAGCCCGCACCGCTTATCCTCGCGATGATCCTCGGGCCGATGGCAGAGGAATATCTCCGGCGGGCGCTATTGATCTCGCATGGAGACGCCAGCGTCTTCTTCACCAGCCCGCTCAGCCTCGGGACGCTGATCGTCGCCGCCCTTCTGCTGCTGTCGATCATATCCCCCCGTTTCCGCAAAGTGCGCGAGGAGGGGCTGCAGGAAGTCGACTGACGACTGTCGGTTTCCTGCACCTTCGCGCAGCCGCATCCACATAAATAGGAGGCCCAATGCCACAGGATTTCGACGCCCGCCTGCGGGCTCATCTCGACCGCGAAGAACTTTTCGATCTGGTGCGGCGCGAGCGGTTCGCACGGGATCAGCGCCGGTTCGACGTCATGGCGGCCTGCTTCCATCGCGACGCCTATATCCGCACCAGCTGGTATGACGGCCATGGCGGCGACGCTTACGTGGACGCCACGCGAAAATGGATGAGCAATACCGGTAACAGCAAACACTGGGTGTTTCCGGCCTTTGCGCAAGTCGCAGGTGACCGGGCGACGGTGGAAAGCCCTGCCATGATCTTCAACCGCGCGCGATTGGAAAACGTCGAGGTGGATTTTCATGTGTTCTGCCGGTTCTTTTCCCGCGCGGTCGGAGAGGATGGTGTCTGGAAGCTTCTATCTTTCCACGTCTTCTTCGAACGGGACGTGATGAAGCCGGTCAATCCGTCCGAAACGCTTCCGATCGACTGGGCGCAACTGAATGCCATGCGGCCTTCCTACAAGTTCCTTGCCTATATCCAGAGCGTGCGGGGCGTGAAGGTCAATCCCGATCTGCTAGGCGATGACCGGCCGGATGAACTGGCTGCATTTCACGCCGGAGAAGAGCGGTGGCTTGCCGGTGGGGAATAGGGATGGCGGGAGGCCGTTCCAAGCAGCGAAACGGAAGCAGCCTCATGTTCGAGAAGGGGACATGTTGCGTTAATTTGACGACATAGGCTCGATCAACGAGTGGGAGGAATAACAATGAAGAGACGCGAATTCATGGTGCTTGGCGGCACGGCAGCCCTGCTGGCCTCAAGTGGAACGGCACGGTCGGCCGGCAAATGGCCGAGCAAGCCTGGCGTCGTCATCTCGGCCTACCCGCCGGGCGGCACGAGCGACATCATCACGCGCCTGGTGGCGGATGTGCTGACGGCCAAGTTCGGCCAGCAGTTCGTGGTCGAAAACCATGCCGGCGCCGCCGGAGCGCTCGCCGGCGGCAAGCTCGCTCGTGCGGCCGCAGACGGCTACACGATCATGGTCAGCGGCAGCGCGCCGATCGCGGCCAACAAGGTGGTTCAGAAGAACCTTGCTTACGACCCGCAGATGGATTTCACGCCGATCACGATCGTTGCGGAAAGCCCGGCACTCTTGACTGCAAGCGCTTCTGCTCCGGCAAAGTCGCTCCAGGAACTGATCGCCTACGCCAAGGCCAATCCCGGAAAGGTCAATATCGGCAATCCGGGCGCCGGCACCAAGGGGCATATCGCAGCTGCGATCATCGGCCAGCTGGCCGGCGTCGAGATCAACCATATCCCCTACAAGGGATCGCCCCCGTTGCTGACGGATCTTCTGGGCGGGCATATCCATTTCGCGCTCGATGCGCCGTCGAACTATCTGCCGCATGTGCGCGACTCCAAGATTCGCGGGCTTGCCGTGACATCGCTGAAGCGCACCAGCGAATTGCCGGATGTGCCGACGGTCGCCGAGCAGGGGTTCAAGGATTACGACCAGACGCTCTGGTTCGGCGCCGTAGGTCCAAAGGGAATGTCGGCGGAGATCGTCAACGCGATCCAGGGTGCGATCAAGGAATGGACGGATATGCCGGCAACCAAGGAAAAGCTGACTTCGCTCGGCCTGACGGCGGTCGCCAATACGCCCGACCAGATGCGAGTTTCCATCCAGAAGGAGATCGAATCCATCCGGCCGCTCGTCGATGCCGGTCTCGTTCAGCCGACCTGATCCGGAAACATTTCCCGATCCTGCTCATGGTAAAAGGCCCCCGGAAATCTCCGGGGGCCTTTCCGTTTTTATCTCAAGGTTTGTCTCAAGCCTTTGGCATGGGATAATCGTCCTCGTTGAGAACCCAGCCGGGCTTCAGCGAAAAATCCATGCGCGGCGGTGCAAATATGTCGACGAGCTGGTTTACGCTGGCCGATTCCGCCGTAGTGGTATGGATCGACGGCGGCGGGATGACGCAGACCGATGGCGACTCGCAGTAGAGATGCTCGTCTTCGCGCCAGACATTCATGTTGGTCGTCCACGGCCAGCGCAGATGGTGGGTGAAGGTGCCGGTCAGCGCCAGCGAGCATTGCTCGAAATCGTCGTGATGATGCGGCGAAACCTTGTCGCGCTCGCGTGGGCCGACCCGCGGCGTCAGATAATTGATCATGAAGGTCGTGCAGCGATAGATCCGCCCGAAGCGCGACGGATCTTCGGGGACATCCAGCGTGTACCACCTGAGCTTCAGCCCACCGGGCGGTTCCGGCCAGGCTTCGAAAGGCGGGACGTTGGGGTGCGGGCCAGAGAAGGCATCCGCGTTGGAGGCTGCACCAGCCATGTCCGTCGATTTCGGCGTGAAGAGCCGGACGATGCTGCCTGCGGTCAGCATGCGGATGCTGCTTTCGCCAGGTGGCACGAAGGCAACCGAATAGCCCGGAACGGTCGTAGTTCCGTCCGCCGTGGTGATCTCGACGGATGTTTCGCGGTCGGGGATGATCAGGGCGTATTCGTCCGGTTGGACGCTGCGGACAAAGGTGCCGCCCTGCTTGCCGTCGGCATAAGCTATCACGAAATTCTGGCCGCGGCTGATCCAGGTCCTACCGCTCTCGTCCGAGACCTGCGGTTCGGTGCCGTAATAGAGACTAAGCTGCGAGCCGAAATAGCTGTTGTGG
>Ga0075365_10000861_pt1 | contig 12624 bp, 11 predicted proteins | sample EndMetdeltDD1765_FD_71387 | JGI IMG/M metagenome (GOLD analysis project Ga0075365, IMG submission 71387) | Populus endosphere microbial communities from Tennessee, USA - Endosphere MetaG P. deltoides DD176-5 | ecosystem: Host-associated > Plants > Roots > Endosphere | place: USA: Tennessee... | reverse complement strand
CGGGCATCGCTCGTTTTCAGGTGATCGGAGCGGGGGCTTCAGCCGGCGAGCGTGCCGGCGTAGTTGGCAGTCACCGTGAACGGTGGGCAGTCGTCGCCGCTGCCCGAGAACGTGGCAAGGTAGGTGCCGGTGAACGCGCCGGGGCCGTAGTTGATTGCGAACTCGGCGGTGACCGTTCCGCAGCCCGGCGCCTCATCGGTGAGATCGTCGGTACCCGCGTACGCCCCAGGCCCCGACGGTGACATCACGACGGACGACGTGGCCCCCGACCCGGTCGGAGCAGCACCACCTCCGATGGCGGTCGAAGCCAGCGACATCGTGCACGTGCCGACGCCGTCGCACGCTCCCTCCAGCCTCCACTGATCAGCTGGTTGCTGGTCAAGGGCGAGATCGCCGGTGACGCCGGAATGGATCGCGCTGTCCGAGACCGTCACGGTGTACAAACCCGCCACCGACACCGCGAGCGTCGTCGGCACGACGGTGGTCTCGACGACCGTGGTCTCGACGATCGTGGTCTCGACGACCGTGGTGTCCGCTGCTGTCGTCGGCGCGACGGTTGCGATGGACACGGTCGCCGGTTCGGTCGTCGGGGCCTCCGTCGACGGCGGGTCAGTGGTCTCGACGACCACAACCGCAGTGGTGGTGGGTGCGGCGACCGGCGTGTCGTCGTCCTGCGCGTTGACGATCAACACCGTGCTCCCGGCGGCTGCCACGGCTGCAGCGGACGCAATGAGAAAGCGGGTTCGGGGCCGGAGGTGGCGGAAGGACCGCGCCCGGCCCGCAGGGCGGCCCCGCTGAACGTCGCTCGCCGCGCGCTGCACGTCGGCCGGCTGGCTGCCAGCGTCGGCCCGTTGGACGTCGATGTTCGACTGGCTTCGCTGCGCATCGATGTTCGATGGGGAGCGCTGAGCATCGACGCTGTCGCGGCCAAGGCGTTGCGCGTCGTGATGGGTGCCGGGCTGCAGCCGCTGTGCATCGGCCGAGGGGAGTTGCAGTCGCTGCACGTCCGGTGCACGACCGAGATCCAACGCGCCGTCGACCGGCCCGGCCGGAGGCGGCGGTGCAAACGGGAGCGGTGCGACACCCTGATCGTCGTCGTCGTCGTTCGACATCGTTCCTCCATCCTCGACACGCCGGGCAACGATGCCTCGCTGGAGAGACTACGACGATCCACTGCACGCAGAACGACCCGCGCCGCAGCCGCGGGGAGCTCAGCCGATCAGCGTTCCGGCAACGTTCGCTGACACCGTGAACGGTGGGCAATCGTTGCCCCCATCACCCGCTCCCTCGGCCATCCAGGTTCCGGTGAAGCCGCCTCCGACGAAGGTGACAGCGAACGTCCCGACGACGATGCCGCATCCGCCGGAGTCGACCTCGTAGCCGCCTCCATAGGTCCCTGCACCCGTGGGGAGGAGGGTTGCCGACTCGACGATCCCTGGTCCGCCGCCGGCTGGACCCAGCGTCCCGCCGGCCGGAGCCATCGTGCACTCACCGATGCCGTCGCACGGTCCGCTGAGTTGCCACTGTTGCGATGCCTGCTGCGGCAATTGGATCGGAGGGATGCCCGGCGATGACAGAACGCCACCGGAGACGGTGACGTCGTAGACCCCACCGAACGAGGATGGGGCAGGCACCGTGGTCGCCACGATCGTCGTCTCCGGCACGGTCGTCGCGGGAACGGTGGTTTCCGGCATGGTGGTCGGCGCCTCCGACGTCGAAGGGTCGCTCACAGGCTCGGTCGTGTCGACCGCGTCGGTCGCCGAAGCCGCCGTCGCCGGCGGTTCTGTGCGCGTCGGCGGATCCGTGATCGACGGCGCGGTCACGATGGTCGGCGCGCTCTCGATCCTCGGCGGGTCGTCATCATCGGCGGCAAGGACGATCGCCGTGCCCGCACCCGCCGCGGCGACTGCCGCGGCAAGCAGAAATCGTGGCCGGAGGTGGCGGAACGATCGCGCCCTGCTGACCCGTCTCCCGCGCTGCACGTCGCTCGCCGCGCGGTGCACATCGGCCGTGTGCTCCATGGTGTCGGCGCGTTGCGCGTCGAGGTTCGGCTGGCCTCGCTGCGCATCGACGCTCTCGTGGCCGAGTCGCTGTGCGTCGTGATGCGTGCCGGTCTGGACGTCGGGCTGTAATCGCTGAGCGTCAGCCGACGGTGGCTGCAGTCGCTGAACGTCTGCAGCGTGACCGATGTCCAACGCGCCCTCGACCGGCCCGGCCGGAGGTGGCGGCGGAACGAACGGGAGCGGAACGGCACCATGTTCGTCACCGTCGTTGTCGGCGGCGTTCTCGTCGGGGTTGTCGTCGTTCGACATCGGCCCTCCATCCCGCAGGCGATCTCCCAACGCCTGTACGACAACACTACGACGAACGGCGGTGCTCGGAATCCGTGGCGCCGTCGTCGACCGCGCGCAGCCTCGGTAGCCCACGCCGTTGCGCCGGCGCGGGCAATGACGCCGGACGAGCGAGCAGCCACACCAGCAGCAGGCCAACGAGCTCGGGCAGATGGTGCAGTTCGGCCACCATCGGCGTGCGGCCGTCGGAGATGTCGATGATCGCCGTAATGGCGAGGCACCCCGCGAGGGCAGCAGCGAGCGGCAACATCCCCCTGGCCTTGGCCGGCCGGAGCGCGACGACGAGCAGGCCGATCGCATAGGCGATCGCGAACGAGCCCTGGTGCCGCGCCGCGTGCGCGTCGCTGCCCGCGGCGTGTCCGAGCAGCAGGGCCGGAGTCGACAGCACCAGCACCTGGATCGCGACCACGCCGAGTCCGAGCCGGAGCACCCACCACACCGACCCGCGGTCCGCGAGGCGGGCGGCCTTGACGACCACACCCGCCAGATCCGGCAAGGGCACGGCGACATCGACCGCTGCCGCCCGACGCAGGTCGTGCACGTTGGCGGCAAAGGCCCGGCACGACGCGCACGTTGCCAGGTGGGCGTCGATCAGCCGGGAGTCGATCGGCGTGTCCTCACCGTCGGCACGAGCCGAGATCGCTTCGAGCCACGGGTCGCAGGTCATCACTGAGCAGTGTCTCGCAACTGCGGAAGAGTTCCCGTAACCTGAACAAACCATGAGCCATCACCCGGACAACGACGCGCTGCTGTCCTACGCCCGGGCGGCACAGCACGGCGACGACGTCGCGCTCAGCCACCTGGTTCGCGCGACACAGGGAGTGATCTGGCGGTTCTGCTCGAACCTGTCGAGCGGGCAGGAAGCCGACGACCTCACCCAGGAGGTCTACATCCGTGCCACTCGCAACCTCTCCCAGTACCGGGGCGACGCGCCGGTCGTGTCATGGCTGCTCTCGATTGCTCGTCACGTGTGCGCCGATCAGGTGCGCCGCAACCAGCGGCGCAGCCGCCTCGCGACTCGACTGCGCGGCGAGCGCCCACTGGCGATCGAATCGCCGAGCTCGCTCGACCTGACGACGCTGCTCGACGATCTGGACCCAGATCGCAAGACAGCGTTCGTGCTCACGCAGGTGATCGGCCTCAGCTACGACGAAGCCGCAGAGGTGTGCCAGTGCCCGATCGGCACCATCCGCTCGCGGGTGGCGAGGGCGAGGCACGATCTGATGGCTGCCGTGCGCGAGGCCGACGCGCTGTAGTAGACCACCCACCTGATGCACCGCCTCCGAACGATCGTCGCCGTGCTCATCCTCAGCGTGGCGTGCGCGGCGTGCACCGTTGACATCACCATCGATGTCAAGATGGCGGCCGACGGCTCGGGCACGATCACGGTGACGGCCACAGCGGACTCGGACATCGTCACCCAGGCGCCGAACCTCGTCGAGGACATGCGCCTCGACGACATCAAAGCCGCCGGGTGGTCGGTCCAGGGCCCGGCCAAGACGCCCAGCGGTGGGTTGGAGATCGTGCTGACTCATCCGTTCACGACGCCGAAGCAGGCAATGGCGATCCTCGCCGACCTGAACGGACCGAGCGGGCCGCTGAAGTCGATCACGCTGGCCCGCACCAAGAAGGGCGACACGACGACCTATTCGCTCGGCGGCATCCTGCAGATCGACGGCGGCCTCGACGCGTTCGCCGACGCCGACCTCGTCGCCGCAGTCGGCGCAACGCCGTATGCGGCCCAGGCTGCCGCGTCCGGGGGGTCGCCGGAGCAGGCCGTGACCGTCAAGTTCCGCGCCAAGCTGCCCGGCACGGTGAAGAGCTCGACCGCGACGTCGGGTTCGGCCAGCTCGCCGACCGGACTCGCGTGGCCGGTGCCGCTCGACGGAACGATCGTCGACGTCACAACGCAGTCCACGCAGCACGACGCGAAGAACATCTGGGCCAGCCCGCTCGCCCGTGGCGCGAAGATCGCCTTCTACGTGTGGATCGTTGCTTCGGTGTGCTTCATCATCTACGTGATCCTCGCCCGTCGTCGTCGCCGCCACATTCGCGCCCTGCGCTGAGCGGCGGATTCACGTCACGATCGCGTAGTAGGTGACGAGCTCGCCGCGAGCGAAGTACGTTCCGATTCCGACGTACGCAGTGCCGTCGAAGTGATAGTGGTCGACGGTCTCGCTCGCGTCGGTCTGCGAGGCGCCACCGTCCGCGATCGCGGCCGGGCTGACGGCGGAAATGGAGAAGTACCCGTACCCGTGGTGGTTGTTCCACGCGTAGTCGTTGATCGCATCGCGGCCGGCGAAGAACTCGTCGAGGTCCTTGGCCGCGCCAAGTTGGGGATGAGTTGCCGCCGACTCGGCCATCGCCGCGGCGTACCCGTCGAGCGCTGGATCACGGACGAACGGCTGCCCACGCCGGTCGAGTTCGTCGAGGAGGAGCATGGCGGCGGCCTGGGAGACGAAGGCGACCTCATCGGCGGTCGGCACCCAGACACATGTGCCGGCCGCGGCCCACCCATCGACGCGCTCGACGATCGACGTGAACAGGTAGGTCCGCTCGCCACCGCACTTGGCAACGAACCGCGTGAAATCGGCCGGGCTCGCTGCGCATTTCCGATTGTCCGTGAGCGGACAGATCAGATACGGGCTGACAGCCACACCGGCCGGCGCGAACGAGCCGACGTCATCGAAGAACGCTTCGTCGGGGCGCCCGCCGTCGATGACCCGCTGCAGCGCCTCATCCATTGCGGCAGGTAGCCCGGCGAGCTCGGGCGGCAGTTCAGCCACTGGCACCGTCGCCAGCAGGGCGCGGCCCTCGTCGGCCGTCACGGGCTGCTGGTCGGGAGCCAGGGTCGGCACAGGGATGGTGGTCGCCGGAGCCGTCGCGGGAGGGACCGTCGTTGGAGGGACCGTCGTGGTGAATGCCACCGTGATCGGCGGCATCGTGGTCGGCGGCGTCGTGGTCGGCGTCATCGTGGTCGGCGCTGCTGGGAGAGTCGTCGGCGGCACGGTGGTTGTCGCGATTGTGGCCGGTGGTGTCGTCGTGATCGGCGGCTCGAGCATGCGTCGGGGCGGCCCTTCGGTGCAGGCGCCGGCGAGACAGATGATCACCCCGAGCAGCGGGGCACAGCGTTGACGGAACATGGCGACCTCCTCAGGTTGCGATCAACCCTCTGAGTGCTTTGAGATCGCCGAAAGTGGAAAACAAATCCGGCGGATGCTGTGGCAACGCAGTCCCAGATCACTGCGACACCCCTCGCGTAGGTTTGTCGGCATGGCCAAGACACGTCTCGTTCACCGTTGCACCGAGTGCGGCGCGACACATCCGAAGTGGGGTGGGCGGTGCCCGGCGTGCGGTGCGTGGAACAGCCTGGTCGAAGAGTTCGAGGGGCCGGCCGAGGTCACCACGCTCGCGGCCGGCATGGCGCTGTTCCCGGCCGGCATCGCCACGCCGATCGGCGATGTCGACGCCAATACGGCCCGCCCGCGCTTCACGGGCATCAGCGAGCTCGACCGTGTCCTCGGCGGCGGGTTCGTGCCCGGCTCGGTCACCCTCCTCGGCGGCGAGCCAGGCATCGGCAAGAGCACGCTTCTCCTGCAACTGCTCGCGGGCTGGATCGGCCGCACGCTGTACGTCTCTGCCGAGGAGAGCGCGCAGCAGGTGCGCCTCCGCGCCGAGCGGCTCGATGCGGTCCGGCCCGACCTGTGGCTGCTGGCCGAGACCTCGGTGCCGAACATCATCGCCACCATCGACGAGCTCAAGCCGCAGGTCGTCATCATCGACAGCATCCAGACCGTCGCCGACCCCGACCTCGCCTCGGCACCGGGTTCGGTGGTGCAGGTGCGGGGGTGCGCGCACCGGCTGGTGCAGGAGGCCAAGCGCCGCGACATCACGATGGTGCTCGTCGGCCACGTCACCAAAGAAGGGGGACTGGCGGGCCCGCGGGTGCTCGAGCACCTGGTCGACACCGTGCTGTCGTTCGAGGGCGAGCGGCACCATGCTTTGCGGCTGCTGCGGGCATCGAAGCATCGCTTCGGTCCGACCAACGAGCTCGGCCTGTTCGAGATGGCCGAGGCCGGGCTGATCCCGGTTCCCGACCCGAGCCAGCTGTTCCTCGCCGACCGCCGCACCGGCGTACCCGGGTCAGCTGTCGTACCCACGATCGAGGGCCAGCGGCCGTTGCTGGTCGAGGTGCAGGCGTTGACGAACGCGTTCAACGGCGGCGGGCCGCCCCGCCGCTCGGTGCAGGGCATCGACTCGAATCGGCTGGCGATGTTGCTGGCCGTGCTCGAACGGCGGGCGCGGATGCCGACGGCCCAGCACGAGGTCTACGCATCGGTCGTCGGCGGGGTCAAGCTCAGCGAACCGGGGGTCGATCTCGCGCTGTGCTTGGCCATCGTGTCGGCGATGATGAACCGTCCCCTCGCGGCCGACCTCGTCGTGTGCGGCGAGATCGGTCTCGCCGGCGAGTTGCGCCAGGTCTCCCAGACCCAGCGACGGCTGAGTGAGGCGGCCCGCCTCGGTTTCGCCCACGCGATCGTGCCCGCCTCGGCCCCCGCCGCGCCCGCCGGCATCAAGGTCAGCCGTGTGTCGACGTTGCCCGAGGCGCTACGCGCGGCCGGCCTGATCGGCGAAATGCCAACAGGACTTCATGCCGTAACATAGGTGGATGTCGCTCGTCGCTCGCGAAGCAGATGACCTGCTCACAGCGCTCGCTCAGGTCGCGCCCGGCGGTCCGTTGCGTGACGGGCTGGAACGCATCGTCCGCGCCAAGATGGGCGCCCTGCTGGTGCTGTCCGACGACCCGGCAGTGCTGGCGATCTGCTCGGGTGGGTTCCTGCTCGATGCGCCATTCTCGCCGCAGAAGTTGAGCGAGTTGGCGAAGATGGACGGCGCGATCATCATCAGCAGCGACATCGCGCGCATCGCGAGGGCCAACGTGCACCTCCTCCCCGACCGTTCGGTGGCCACGTCCGAGACCGGCACGAGGCACCGCACCGCCGAGCGGGTGGCCCGCAGCATCGACGTTCCGGTGGTGAGTGTCAGCGAGGAGATGAGCGTCATCAACCTCTATGTCGGCGAGCACAAGCATCAGCTGCAAGCCGTCAGCCTGCTCCTGGATCGCGGCAATCAGGCGCTGCAGACACTCGAGCGCTACAAGGTGCGTCTCGACGACGCGATGGACAACCTCACATCCGTCGAAGTCGAAGACGTCGTCACCCTGCGCGACGTCGCCGCAGTCGTGCAGCGCGGCGAGATGGTGCACCGCATCGCCAGCGAGATCGAGACCATGATCGTCGAGCTCGGCACGGACGCCCGTTTGTTGCGGATGCAGCTCGACGAGCTGTACGGCGAGATCGACGACGAGATCGAACTGGTCATCGACGACTACCTGCCCGGTGGCTGCACGGCGGCCGACACGCACCGGCTGATGGCCGAGCTCGACGACGAGAGCGTGCTCGATCTGCGCAAGTGCGCGGTCGCCCTCTCCCCCTGCGGTGGTGCGGACGACCTCGATCAGTCGATCTCGCCTCGGGGTCTGCGCCTGCTCGCCCGTGTGCCCCGCCTCAGCGAGGACACCGCCCGATCGATCACCAACTACTTCGGCGAGCTCACCAAGCTGCAACGGGCAACCGTCAGCGATCTCCTCGTGGTTCCTGGTGTGACAACCGTGCAAGCCCAGGCGATCAAGGACACCCTCGCCCGCGTCGTCGAGGCAACCATCATGGATCAGTACAACTGACCCGTTGTTATCCGCCGGGCACCGGCCACAGGTGTCATCAACGACCCGGCGCACGCCACCACCGACTCGTTCGTGGTGACGAACACCCTCGATGACGGCAGCCCCGGCTCGCTGCGCTCTGCCATCGATCTGGCCAACGCCGATCCGGACCTGACCACGATCACCTTCGCCAGCGGCGTCACCGGCACGATCACGTTGACCACCGGTCCACTTGTCGTCTACTCGGCTCTCGACATCGTCGGCCCCGGTGCCGGCGTACTCCGCGTCGACGCCGGCGGACAATCGAGCGTGTTCGTGTTCTATGGCGACGCCTACGACGGGTCCAGCACGATCTCTGACATCACGATCAGCGGCGCCGCGCCGGTCAGCTTCCAGGTCCCTTCGGAATCAGGGGGCGGAATCTTCGGCGATGATGCCCATCTCACAGTCGACTCGGTCGTCGTCGAGCAGAACACGGCCTTCCTCGGCGGCGGCGTGCTTCTCGTCGGCGGCGACGTGCAGTTCGTTGCCAGCGATTCGATCATCCGCGACAACCTCGTCGACGACGACGTGGTCCTCGGCGGAGGGGGGATCGCACTCGTTGCCTTTCCGTCCAGCGGGCCACCCGGGCCAGCGCCAACAGAATCAAGCGTCACGCTCATCGATTCCACGGTGAGTGGCAACACGACGTCCGGGGCCGGCGGGGTCGTGGTCACCACCATCGGCCGCCGCCGTCGGCGCAAAGGCCTCCGCACCACCTGATCGATCAGTCGGACGCCACCGGGGTGAGCTCGACGGCGTCGGGCAGGGTGACATCGAGCAACTCCAGGTCGGGCGAGCAGTCGGTCAGTCGGTGAGCCAGCCCCGCCGGCACGACCACGGTGTCGCCCGCGACCAACTCGTGCCGACCCGCAGCCAGCCGCGGAACCTCGTCGGCCGTGTGTTCGAACGTCACCGAGCCCGACAGGACGAACAGGAACACGAACTCCGCGTCATGACTGACGAAGGGCGCGTCGATCGGCGCGTCGAATGACGCGCGGCCTCCGACGGGCCGCGCCACGCGCGCGCCGGCGAGTCCATCGGTCGCGGCACCGATGCCCGTGTCGCGATGCTCGAACCCCACCATTCGCCACGGGTGCCACACCGCTGTCGACGCGTCGTGGTGAACGAAGCGTTGCCCGCCGAAATCGCGACCGGGCATCGACCGCCCGGTGGGCAGCGCGATGTCGTGATCGGCGAGGGTCTCGTGCTCGGCCGGACACCCGATCTCGATGACCTCGAGGTCGTCTCCGCTGTCCAGCACCCGGTGACGGATCCCCGGCGGCTGCAGCACGCAGTCGCCCGCGCGCAGGACGAACGGCTCGCCCTGGTCCTCATAGACCAGGCGAACCCAGCCCGTGCGGCAGTAGATCATCTGGAAACGGACCCTGTGGTAGTGCACATAGTCGGGGACCGGACCACTGCCGGGAATGCGGATGTGCGATCCGATGAACCGCCCGCCTTGCCGGCCGGGGATGATGTCGCGGTACTGCATACCGGCCCGGCCGACTCCCCAGCCGGAGTCATCGGATGCCTTGCAGACGACGAGGTCTTGCGCGACCGGCGGCACGATCAGCGGCGTGTCCGCGTCGACCAGTTCGATGCGCGTCCCGTTCGGAGCGACGATCACATGGGCACCGTCACCGAGCACGAGCGGATCGTTGGAGACCAGACGCAGCGTGCCCGGCGAAGCCTGACCGTCGGACGGTTGCAGGCGAACGGTGAGACCGTGTCCGGACAGCACCGCCACCGAAGGAGCGTCGGCCGGGAAGATTGCGTCGACACGGAACCCGAGCCGCGTCGTGAAGAAGTTGATGGTCTGATCGAGCGGGGCGCCGGGCAGCACGACCTGCCCGGCCGATGTGAGGGGCGTCGACGAGTGTCCGGTTGACGGGTGCATGCGGCCGGAACGGTAGCGAGTTCGCGCCGACAGCGTCTGAACTCGCTCCGATGTCAGCCGCTTCCGAGCGTGCCGGGCGACGGTACGAACGGATGGAAGAAGTCGTTGGCGGGGGCGCCCGACTCGCTGAGCACGATCTGCGGCACGGCGACGCCGTCGATCTGCTCACGGATGATGTCGGCATGGCCGGCGTGCCGGGCGAACTCCTCGATCTGGTGCACGAGGTAGTACCGGGCGAGTGCGGGTCGAGCATCGTAGATGCCGTGCCAGGGGGCCGGCGGCTCGGTGCTCGGCGACGCCGGATCTTTGCCCGCGACCGCATCGAGATAGGCGACACGGACTGCGTCGAACTCAGCCAGCGCACCGACGGCGGTCTCGTCATTCGTCAGCGCGAAACTGCCCTCATACGCCGCGAACGATGTCGCGTCGAACGTGGCCGGGGCCCCGTCGCCCGTCAGCCGCTCCATCGCGCCGCGCATGCAGTACGTCGCGTGCTTGATCAAACCGCCGATCGACAGTGTGCTGCGGCACGGCCGGATGCGGACTTGCTCGTCCGTCAATCCGACGGCCGCGGCCCGGATCGAGGTGAGCTGTTGATCGATGTAGTTGACCAATCCGGTGATCTCGTCGTCGCATGCTGGTTCGTACATTGCTGCCTCCAGGTGTCGGTGCCTGGACGCGAGCATGCGCCTCCAAAGCGGTCATCCTGTGACCTGTTTGTGGAGATTTCCGCTAGCGCAGACTGAGCAGTTCCCTGCGCAAGGCGACCAATTTCGGGCTGGGTTCCCCATCCGACCACGCCTCCGCGTGCAGGACTCTTTCGTACGATTCCCACTCGCGGCGTACGCCGGCGAGGTCGCCCTGGCGGCCGTGCGCACGCATCCGCAGCGCGATCAGCTCTTCGTGGCCGGGTAGGACCTTGAGGCCCTGCCCGGTTGCCCAGAAGACCCCGTCGGTGTCGCCGGTCGTGAGGTAGTGGCCGGCGAGCACGGTCGCCGCAGACGTCGCCAGCAACGTCAGCTGCGACGTGATGCCTTCGCTGTCGGGCCAGAGGTAGGACGTGCCCGAGAAGGGCATGTCGCGGATCAGCGACAGGGCCGGCCGCAACACCGCGATCGCATCTGCGGGAGCCAAGCCGCGGCAGGCTCGCAGGCGGTCGTCGAGGAGGTCTGCATCGGTGACCACGGCGGGATGCAGTGGTAGCTCCTCGGTGAGTGTGCGCCCGAGCCACTCCTCGCCGTCGCCCGGTGGTTCGAGGCGGGCGAGGTTGCGGCGTGCGTCGCTGACGACGTTGGCAAACGTCGCGTCGCGCACGTTCGATTCCCACAGCGCGGTTCGCGCTCCGGTGCGTGTCGAGCGATCACGATGCTGGGTCAGCCACACCACCAGTTCGAGGGCCTTCGAACGCTCGAACGCCACCGTGCGCAGATCGGCGGACATGACCTCGACCGGGCCGAGCAGCCGGACCATGAGGGTCCACGGCAGCTCCGCGGCGGGGGCGCCGACCGTCGGTGGGTCGGGTGGATCGAGCATCGGTGGCGCCGGCAGGAGGGGCAGATCCGCCTCGTGGAGCAACGTCTCGATCCGCTCGACATCGAGTGCCGACAACCCGATCGGCGTGAGCTCGAGGCCGAGCGGCTGCAAGCACCAGTGTTGCGGGCCCGGGTGAATCGACCACGTCGCACCGTCGACCGCGCGATCGACGACGACGGCCAGGCCTCGTCCTCCGCCACTGGCAAGATCGACGAGGTCGGCATCGGAGATCGTCCCCGTTCGATCGGCATCGTCGCCCGACTCCGACGCGAGGACAACGGCCGGCTCCCACGCTTCGCCGCCCTGATGGCGAGCGCGCAGCACGAACGTCGTCGTCGCTCCTGCGGTCAGCCCGGCGGTCGCGCCGATGGCGCTGGCGGCGAGGTCGAGCGCGACATCGAGCGACTCGGCGGCGTGGGTGGAAGGATGGCCGAGCACCGGGGGATCGAACCCGCTGACGATGATGTGCGCGATCTCCGCCATCGGCGACATCGAGATGCCGGCCGCGATGGCGCGCACGATCGCCGTCGATTCTGCCCGCGGACCGTCGACTGCGAGGAGGCCGACCGCTTCGAGGTCGAGGAAGAGATCCGCATCCTGCAACGCGTCGAGTGGTGTGCTACCGAGGTGGGCGATCACCGGACACGGCTGGTTGGACTGGCGTGCCGCGTCGGCGAGTTCGGTGAGTGGGGCCGGCCCTGGCAACCGCCAGCGGTGATCGGTGACGATCACCCACGGCGACGGAGCCGAGCTCGCGGCACCGCTGAGGAGCAGGTCGATCTGACCGCCGTCGGTCATCAGCGCACCGATGATTGCCGTACCCGGCGAGAGATCGAGCAGTTGCCGCGCCGCCGCTCGGAGGGCGATGTCGAGACGGGCTATCCGCTCGCCGTTGCCGAGTCGTCGCAGGCCGTGCTCGACGTCGACCGACGTCGGCGTCGGCGACGGCAGACGCGCATTGATCGCGGCACCGCGCAGCTGACGGCGACGACGAACACCGACCGCACCGATCACCCCGCTGGCGAGCAGTACAGCGGCACCCATTCCTCCGAGGGCGGAAGTCGTCGGTGCGTCGTCGC
>Ga0075365_10000859_pt1 | contig 12633 bp, 6 predicted proteins | sample EndMetdeltDD1765_FD_71387 | JGI IMG/M metagenome (GOLD analysis project Ga0075365, IMG submission 71387) | Populus endosphere microbial communities from Tennessee, USA - Endosphere MetaG P. deltoides DD176-5 | ecosystem: Host-associated > Plants > Roots > Endosphere | place: USA: Tennessee... | reverse complement strand
AGCTCGGGCTCCGAGATCGCCGTCACCTCATCGGCTGACTCGAGCTCGGCACTGACCGCCGCCGCGCGGACGACGCCGCCGTGGACGGGGAGCGCAGCGTCGTTCCGGGCCGCCTCGAGCGCGATCTCGACGCGTGATGCGTCGCTCACGAATCGCTCGTTCCACGTCGTCACCCCGGCCCCGGAGAACTCGTGCGGACCGGCCCCACTGCTCACGCTCGCGCTGACCTCGCCGCGCAGCGCGATGCGCATGTCCGGTCCCTCCGCGACGGCCGCGATGAACGACGGGAGCGATGCGAAATCGCCGCCCGCGTGCGAGGTGAGCACGTCGATGACGGTGGCCAGGGTCCGCTGCTCCGGCATCCGCTCCCACAGCCGCGTCACGACGTCCGCGGACACGTCGGGCGGGAGCGCCACGAGGGCGCCCGGGAGGACGATCACGTACCACTGTCCCGGTCGGTAGGTTGTCTGCATCAGCGAACCCCTCCTGCTGCGGCTTCACGCGGACGCGTGTCCATGTCGATGTCCGAGTCCGTCTCCAGGAGCGTTCCCGGCCGGGAGGCGACCGAGACGGCATCCACGATGACCACGGTGATGTTGTCCCTGCCGCCCGCGCCGACGGCCTCGCTCACAAGGAGGTCGGCCGCCGCCTGGGGATCCGGTGTGCTCCGCAGCACCTCGAGGATCCGCGCATCCGGCACCTCCGATGTCAGGCCGTCCGAGCACACCATGATCCGGTCGCCGAGCTCTGCCGGGAACAGCCAGTAATCGGCGTCCCCGGTGCTGCTGGCGCCGATGGCTCGCGTGATGATGTTGCGACGCCCGTCGTTCACCGCGTCTTCCACGCTGAGCTCGCCGGCTTCGATCAGCTCCTGGACCACGGAGTGGTCCACGCTGATCTGCTCGAGCTCGCCGTCGGCGAGCCGGTACGTGCGCGAGTCGCCGATGTTGACCGCGAGCCAGTAGCCCATGCCGTCGACCGAAGCGACGACCACACCGCTCAGGGTCGTGCCGGCGCGCCCGTTGCCCGTCGTCGAGAGCTCCTCCACGCTCGCGCGCGCCCGCGAGAGCGCGAGCCGGACGTCGTCGAGTTCGAGCGATGCCCGCCCGATCGCGCTCGAGAATTCAGCGATGACCGCCGCGCTCGCCCGCTCGCCCGCCTCGTGCCCTCCCATGCCGTCGGCGACGACGAACACCGGAGCGCTCGCGAGATGCGCGTCCTCGTTGAGGGCTCGCCGCAGGCCCGGGTGCGTCGCCGACCCGGTCGAGACGATGAGCGCCGGCCTCACGCGTAGCCGCCGATCGTGACGATGCGATCGCCGATCTCGATCGCGTCGCCCAGTCGCACCGGGACGCGCTGGCCGGCGGGGCACGCGATCCGCCGGCCGTCGCGGACGAGGGTCATGCCGTTTGTCGAGTGGCGGTCCAGGACCCAGCCGCCGGAGGACTCCGCCGCGGCTTCGAAATGGGTCTTCGACAGCGAGAGGGTCTCATCGCGCACGGGCGCGAGCACCGCATCGTCCTCAGGCGCCGGGTTGCGCCCGAAGATCGTGCGTCGTGACACCGGCACGCGCGTGCCGTCGTCCCACGTGAAGACGAGCCGGTGACCCGGGATGCTGATCCTCGTGTCCTCGGGAAGCTGCGGGGCGCGGCTCCCCAGCACCGTGACCTCGAGATCGGACTCTGCATCCGGCTGCGGTGCCGGCTGCACGCTCGGCTGCGGAGCTGGACGGCTTACGCCGGGGACGAACGCGATCAGCGCACCGTCGTCGGCGGCGGGATGCGAGGGCGTCGCGGTCAGCGGCTGCGCCGAAGGGGAAGGCGCGGACACAGCCGGTGCGGGAGTCGGCGCGGCCGGCCGGGCCTGCGAGCGCGGGATGCCGGCGAACGCAGGGGCCGCGGGGCGCGCAGGCTCCTCTGGTCGGTCGGCGGCGATGACCGAAGCCGTCGAGGGCTCGGCGCTCGGGGTGAGCGCTCCGGCAGCCGTCGCCCGCGCATCCACCATCAGGGAACCGGCGACTTTGTCGTGCCAGCCCTGGAAGCGGCCCGAGCCGTCGAACAGCGGTGTGAAGTAGCCGACCACGATCGCGCACGCGAGGCCGAACACGATGTTCCGCAGGAATGCCCGGCCGAACCCGAGCCGCGCCTGATCGCGGGCCGACACCAGACTCAGCCCCTGGGCGCGCATCCCGATCGACCCGCCGCCCGCCTGCATCAGCGTGTACACGACGAACCACCCGAGCAGCAGGAGCGCGACGACGAACCCGCCGATGACCAGCGTGGTCAGCATCCCTTCCGGACCGGCGAGGGTGGCGGCGACCACAAGACCGCCGACCAGGACGATCGCAAGCCCTGTGGCGATGAAGGCGTCGATGAGGCAGCCGATCGCACGGCGGGAGATCGGCGCGATCCGTGCGGACGCGGGCGGCATCATGAGGTCTCGCTCTCGGGTGCGGCGGGCGTGCCGGTGCTGCTCTCGATCGTGCCGGATTCACGCCGGACGCGCGCGGTCGCCGCCGCGCGGAGCGCACCCAGGCCGCTCGAGATCGCCGTTCCGCCCAGGAGCGACCTCAGGCTCAGACGCGCCTTGATGCGCTTCCAGAACCCGGCATCAGTCCCGAGGCCTCCGACGATCGTGTCGACCTCGTGCCAGAATGCCTCCACATCCTGCGGAGTCGGGTCAGTCGGGCCGAAGACGTCGGCGTCGGCGCGTTGTGCAAGCTCCTCGACGCGCGGAACAGCGAGGGTCGCGACGACTGCCGCGGCCTCCTCCGGCCGCGTGCCCCCCGGTGTCAGCCGAGCGCCGTAGTCGACGGCGCGATCCGTGAGCTCGTCCCAGCCGCCGCTGATGCGGTCGGCGGTCCGCGGGGCCGTGCGGCGCGATCGGCGCTTGGCGGCCTTCCAGGCGCCGATCACGATGAACGGCGACATCAGCAGGGCGATGATCGCGAGCGAGATCCCGCCGATCAGCAGGATCGCGCCGATGATGCCGACGATGTTGAGGCTCTCGTCCTCGGATTCGCGATCGTCGGGCAGTGTCGGAGGCAGGTCGACGGGTTCCTGCGGCGGAGGCGGGGGCTGCAGGACCTGGGGTTTCGGATCGACCCGCGGCTTGGTGTTCTGGTCGTTGGGAACCTGATCCTCGGGGGGCGTCGGGGTGAACGGGAGCCATCCGACCCCCTCGAAGTTGACCTCGACCCAGGCATGCACGTTGTCGCCCGTGGCTGTGAAGACCGGTTCGCCCTCCTGCTCCTCATCGGGGTAGTAGCCCATGACCACGCGGACGGGGATGCCGAGCTCGCCGGCCAGGAGTGCCATGGCCACCGCGTACTGCTCGTCGTCCCCGATCATCTGGTCGCCGCCGAGGAGCGTCGTGATGCGCTCCGACGTGTGGCCCGCGCGGGAGAGCACTTCGCCTTCGAGCCCGTGGCTGAAGAATCCCCCCTCGGAGAGGAAGGTCTCCAGCGCCCGCACCTGCTCGATGGGCGACTCCGCGTTCGCGACAGTCTCGGCCGCGAGAGAGGTGATCTCTTCCGGCACGTTGCGCTGCTTCGGCTGGGCGACGGATCCGAACTCCACTTCGGCGAGCTGGTCGTCATCGGGCGTCGCCGGCATCACCGCGTCGATCGAGTACTCGTCGCCCTCCCGGAGCCTGGAGGTGGCCACCGCCGTGCCGGTTGCCGTGTTCACGTAGGTGCCGCGGCGGAGCTCCTCCGCGCGATCGCCCTCGAACCGGATCTCGGACAGCTCGCCGGCGGTCGGCATCCACACCCCGCCGTATTCGTCCACCGCGATCCTGAGGGTGACCGGCACCCCCTCGGCGTCGGGCGACATGTTTCCGCGCAGGGGGGAGAACGCGCTCGACGAGGCTGGTCCGCCGTCGGTGACGTTGTAGACCATGCCGTCGTATTCATCCATGACCGCGGTCCGGATCCGCGCACCCTTGGGCAGACCCTGCACCGTGAACAGCGTCTCTTCGACCTCATCGCGGACGTTCTTGCGGAACGACTGCAGCGGGCTCGGGTAGTCGCGGATGTCGAACGGCGGGATGATCACGTCGCGGAAGACGTGCCGCGGCTCGGCGGGGGCGGCGAGCGCACTCGTGGCGACACCCGCGCCGCCCGCGACGGCGAGGACGGCGACTCCGGCGAGCAGACGCCTCACGCGCATGTGCGATGCGCGCGACGGGTCGACCTCGCTGATGGACACGGCCGCGTTCTGCGGCGCCCAGATCTGCCGCAGCGCGAGCCACGAGATGGCGACGACGGCGAAGATCAAGCCCTGCACGATCGGGAAGGCCGGTTCCGGGGTGCCGAGCGCGATCACGAGCATGAGCAGCGCACCGGCAGGAAGCAGCGCCCAGGCGACCTGCGCAAGACGCAGAGCGAGCGAGGCCGTGAGCGTGGCGGCCACGAGCGCGAGGAGGAACGGCACGATCAGGTGCCCGTCGGATGCCGCGAGGGGGGCGACCGTGGTGAGCATCTGCTTCCAGGCGGTGACCGTGCCCAGCGCGAGCTTCTGCAGCGTCTCGAGAGTGGGGACGACACCGAGAATCGCAGTCTGCGGGAGCGCGAGCGCACCGCCGAAGACGAAGTACCCGGCGATGACCAGGCCGGTGATGATGAGGATGCCCCACCGACGCCACGCGGCGACGGCGGCGATGCCGAGACCGAGCACGATGCCGCCGATCACCGCCGGAAGGAAGGAAGCACCGGCGAACGTCGACCAGAATCCGATGAGCGCGATCGCGACGAGCACCGCGCTCGCCGCGAGATCGAGGCTCCACCGGCGCACCGAGATCGCCGCGCGGGCGGTCATGCGAGCACCTTCTGCAGGGCGAGCGGAATCTGTTCCAGCGCACCGATCGTGATCACGTCGGCGTCGCCGATGCGCCGCAGAGACGGTGCCGACGCCGCCGTGTCGGTCACGACGGCGAGCGCACGCGCACCGAAGGGAAGCCGCGAGCAGGCGAGGCGCAGGTCCTCGGATCGTACTTCGGACCCGCAGACGAGCACCACGACGCTCGCGAGCGGCATCGTGGCCGATACCGAGCCCGCGAGCTCTGCGATGCCACCCTCGCGCGGCTTGCTGTTCTCGACGGCGGAGAGCGAATCGAGCAACTGCTTGCCGGTGGCGGCGGGCAGCTCGCGCCCCTGCACGCGCATGTCCACGCGCTGCGAATCGCGGAGCGCCCGCAGGCCGATGGACCCGGCAGCCGAGATGGCGAGTTCGAAGTCTTCGGCGCTCGAGTAGTCGCCGCTGGAACGGGACAGGCCGATGACGAAGTGGGACCGGCGGGTCTCCTCGAACTGACGCACCATCATGGTGCCCGTGCGCGCCGTGGAGCGCCAGTGCACGTGGCGGAGGTCATCGCCGGGCTGATACTCCAAGAGCGCGTGGAACGAGACGTCGTCGCGGGACAGGTCCGCGGCCGGCAGGCCTTCGAGGTCGCGCAGATAGCCGAGCGACTGCCCGTCGAATAGCACGGTGCGCGGGTGGACGAACAGGTCGACCGGATCGTCGCGCCGGTGCGCCCTCTCGAACAGACCGAGCGGGTCGCCGCGCACGACGCTCACCGGGCCGACCTTCACGACGCCGCGCTTCTGCGTCGGGATGGCGAAGAGCTCTTCGGCCTCTTCCCCCGGAGCGAGCCGCTGGATGCCGAACTCGCCGCGCCCGGAGCCGACGGGTAGGACGATGCGTGACGGAAGGATCGCCCGGGATCCGCGGTTCGCGAGAGTGAGCGCGCCGACCGCCCGTTCGCCCACCACGACGCGCGTGCGCGCGAGGTCGAGAGACACGTCGTAGGCGGTGCGGCCGATCAGGAACAGGGCGCACAGCGCGACAGTGATCGCGACGACGATCGCCGCGACGATGAACTCCCACCACCCCGCGATCTGGCCGAGGGTCCAGAATCCGACCGCGATAGCCATGAGGACCCAGGCCAGCGGCCGGATCGCTGCGCCGATGATGCGGAGGCGCGTCAGCGCGCGCGCGCCGATGACGGCCGCGACATCACGCCACCCGGCGTCGCGGTGCGTCTGCGCCGACGACGACGAGAGTGCCTCCGTTGCCATCAGGCCGCCGTTCGCGCCTGGGGAGCGGCAATCCCGTCGAGCACGCGGGCGATGACGGTCAGGCTGCTGGTTCCGGCGAACTCGGCCTCGGCGTCCAGCAGCATCCGGTGCTGCCACACGGGCCGTGCGAGGGTCTTGATGTCGTCCGGGAGGACGAAGTGACGCCCGTGGGCGGCCGCCCACACCTTGGCGATCCGGATCATCGCGATCGCTCCGCGCACCGAAACGCCGAGCCGGGTCGCGGGATCGTTGCGGGTCGCCTCGGCGAGCTCGGCCACGTACCGGAGCACGGCAGGCTCGACGTGCACCGAGGCCGCGAGGTCGGCCATGTCTGCGACGGCGCCCGTGGTGATGATCGGGGACAGCCCCGCAGAGGGGTTGCGCTCGGACGCACCGGCGAGGATCCGCTCGGTCACTGCGAGGTCGGGGTAGCCGATCGAGGTCTTGATCAGGAAGCGGTCGAGCTGGGCCTCCGGGAGCTTGTACGTTCCCGCCTGCTCGATCGGGTTCTGGGTGGCGATCACCAGGAACGGACGACCCGTCTCGTGCGTCACGCCGTCCACGGTGACCCGCGATTCCTCCATGACCTCCAGGAGCGCCGACTGCGTCTTCGGCGAGGCGCGGTTGATCTCGTCCGCGAGGACGATGGAGGCGAAGATGGGGCCCTTGTGGAACTCGAAGCGGTGCGACTGCTGGTCGTAGATCGTGACGCCGGTGACATCGGAGGGCAGCAGGTCGGGCGTGAACTGGATGCGCGCGCTCGTGCCCTGCACGGTCGCTGCGAGGGCCTTCGCGAGGCTGGTCTTGCCGGTTCCGGGTGCGTCCTCGAGGAGGACATGACCCTCGGCGAGCATGGCCGCCAGCACCAGACCCACGATCTCGCTCTTGCCCTGCACAGCTCTGTCGATGTTCTGCACGAGTCGCTGGAAGGTGCCATGGAACCAGGCGGCCTGCTCGGGGGTCATGCTCATGTCGTCACTGCTCCTGTCGTGTGCGAATACCTGGGCTCGGCTACGGCCGCGCCCAGAATCTCTTCTCGGTGTCCACGCCGTCGCCCCAGCCGAGGATGTCGACCCAGACGTTCTGCCCGTCGCGGCCCACGTAGCAGCTGACCTGCTGGCTGCCGCTCCCGTTGAAGTTGATCGTGTACTGGGAGGTGACGACCAAGCCGTAGTTGTCCGAGTAGCACTGCACCTGCGCACTGCCGATGTTGAGGTCCGTCCAATTGACGACGTACCTGCGGCAGCCGTTCACGCAGCTTTCGGGAGGCGTGTCACCCTGCGTCACCCAGACCCTCGGTGCCGGTGGGTCGTCGGTTCGCGCCGACGCCGAGGCGATCGGCGACCAGGTGCCGGTCGAATCCTGCGCCCGGACATCGATGCTGTGGGTCTGCTGGTACCCGTTGCCCACCGTCCGCGATCCGGTGCGCCCCACGTCCTGCCAGCTGCCGTTGTCGATCCGGATCTGCGTCGTCTGAATCGGCCGCCCGTTGTCGGACCCGGCGGAGCTCCAGCTGAGCTCGATGCTCTGCCCCAGGTTCCTGGCGTCAGCGGTGGGCGCCTTGGGGTCACCGTACGGGATCTCGCGGACGCTGTTGGAGACGCCCCCGGCATAGGTCGTGCCGTCCACCGTCGCGACGGCCCGCATCTCGACCGTGTACGACGTGCCGTTCGCGAGTCCGCCGATGACGCCGCCACTCGGGAATCCGGCCCAGCCGCCGCCGTTCAGGCGGTACTGGTATGCCACTTCGTCGGTGCGCGCGCCGCCGCGCGAACCCGGGGTGTAGCTCACCGTGAGCTGACGGTCTCCCGCGACCACGCCGGTGATCTGCGGCGGGGACGGCGCGACCACGCCGCGGCGCGGGGCCGACATCGCGCTCCACTCGCCCCAGCCGGCCTTGTTGTGCCCGCGGATGCGATAGGTGTACGCGCTTTCCGACGTCGGCACCACGACAGCCTGGCTGTTGGTTCCGGCGGCGGGAGTCAGGGTCTTCTGAAGGGCGGACCCCTCCCACACCTCGAGCTGATACGCGTCGATCGCGTCGCCGTTGGCGGGCGGCGTCGCCCAGTTCACCTGCATCTGCGCCTGATTGCCCACGGGCTGCAGCTCAGCGGTCGTCGGGGCGGAACCTGCCAGCGGGGGGCCGGCGGGGACTTCGGATGCCGACCAGTTGCTCCAGCTCGAGGGTTCGGGCGCCCGGTTGTGCGCCTGCACCCGCACCTGGTAGTTGCCGCCGTTCTCGAGCCCCTCCCACGTGATCGAGTTGCCCGTGACCTCTTTCTGCGTGATCCCCGACGGCGGCGCGGGAGAGATCTCCAGCGTGTAGCGCTCCACCGGCGAACCCGGCGTCGTCGGCGTCGTCCAGGCCACCTGAAGAGACTTGTCGCCGAATGCCAGCGTGGGCGGGTTCGGGGTGTCCGGCCGCGCATCCGGGCGAGCGACCGCTGACGAACCCGACGGCTCCGACTCCCCGACCCGGTTGGTCGCGGTCACCTGGAAGACGTACTCGACGTTGTTGGTCAGCCCGTCCAGCGTGCACGTGGTCGATTGGCACTCCTTGGAGTACGCGCTCCCCTGCACCGACCTGACCGTGTACTTCGTGATCTCGGCGCCGCTGTTCGACGGGGCTCCGTAGGAGATCACCACCGTCCGGTCCTGCACGCTCGTCACCGTCGGCGCACCCGGCGCCTCGGGGACGCCCTGAACGGTCACCACGACCTGACCCGTGGCCTCGCGGTCGGGATCCTCGGTCGCATCCTGGATCGTGTACCTGACCACCAAGGTGCCGACGAAGTCTGCGGACGGCGTGATGACGACGTCATCCCCCTCCACGCTGACGCGGCCGGCGCCGGTCTCCGCGTTCGCCGACAGCAGCTTCAGCGGGGTCTCCGGGAAGGGGTTGAAGTCGTTCGCGAGCACGGGCACCGTGACGGTCTTGCCCTGATCCGCCTCGGCGATCGTGTCGGTGTTCGCGGCGGGCATCGCACGGTTCGACGCGGTGACCTGAACCAGGACAGAGCCTTCGACCGGTTCGGTCTCCCCGTCGGTGATCCGCAGCGTCAGTGTCGTCGCGGCGCCCTTCTTCGCGGTAGAGGAGGCCTCCACCCGGAGCTTGTCGCCGTCGACTTGCGCGCTGATCCCCTTGCCCTCGCCGTCGATGAGGGAGTACTCGTGCTTGCCCTCGTCCTCGGGGTCGGGATCGGTGGTCAGAGCGGCCAGATCGAGCACGGTCGCCACTTCGCCGGGCGCGACGCTCACCTCGCTGCCGACGAACGCCGGCTGCTGGTTGTCGGGCGGGAGCACGTTGATCGGGATGCTGAGGGTCGCCTTGCGCCCGTCGGGATCATCCGGGCCCGTGCCGTCGGTGACCTCGAAAGTCAGCGCGTCCTGGCCGAAGTAGCCCGGCGCCGAGGTGTAGACCAGCGTCCGCTCGTCTCTCACGAGGTCGGAGCCGTCGGCGTTGACGGCGCTCACCTTCGCGTGCTCGGTGATGATCACGTCGCCCCCACCGGCGACCGTGACGTACTTCGACAGCGGCACTTCCTTCGTCTCGCCGCTGACGACCTCGAGCGGTTTCGTGGAGGTGAGCGTCGGGCGGAGGCCGTCGACGGAGGGGACGAAGATGAACGCCGACGACTGCAGGTCGTCCTGATCGGTGAGCGTGTAGCGGATGAGCTGCAGCTCGTCGGTGACGGTCACCCTGACCTTGCCGTTCTCGAGCAGGGTCGCCCCGGCGCCGAGCTGCACGTCGAGGCGATCGGTCGTGCCGTCGGGGTCCTCGTCGTTGTCGAGGATGTCGAGCTCGGCCGACAGACTCCCGTCCTCGAGGTCGGCGGGATGAAGGCGATCGTCGCGCGAGACCGGCGCCTGCAGCGGCACATCCTCGTCGACCGTGATCTGCAGCACGGCGGTCGCCGTCGCACCGCGCGCGTCGCGGACCGTGTACTGCAGCGAGGTCTCCAGCGGGCCGTTCGGCGCCTGGACGAGCACGCGGTCGCCCGAGACGCGTGCCGACAGCCCGTCGATCGTCGGCACCTCGAGGCCGTCCTTGACCAGCGAGACGTCATCGCCTTCCGGGTCGGAGTCGTTCAGCATGACGGGGACGGCGACTCGCGGCCGGGCCGCACCACGACCGCGTCCTTCACCGCGTACGGAGCCTGGTTCACCTGCTCGGCCGGGGCGATGCCGACGCGGACCGTCGCCGTGCCCTCCTTGCCGAGGCGGTCGCGCACGAGGTACTTGAAGACGTCGACTCCGGTGGAGGCGTCGAACGCCTCGTAGGTGAAGTAGTTCTGCGCGACCTCGACGATGCGGCCCTTCGTCGGGCTCGACGAGATGTCCAGGAGCTCGACAGAGTCACCGTCGCCGTCGATGCCGTCCAGCGGGACCGCGATGTCGATCTCGGTGCCGGACAGGGTGCGGGCGACGAGGTCACGCGGCCGCGGAGCCGCGTTCGTCTCCTCGTCGACCGGCAGGATCTGGATCGTGACGTAGCCCGCGGCCTTCTGCTGGCGCGAGTCGACGGCCTCGTACGTCAGGTAGACGGTCTTGGCGTCGGCGCCCGCCTTGAACCGCACGGCGTCCTGCGAGACGAACGCCTCGCCGTCCTCCGGATCGACGAGTGGCTCGATGAGCTCCGGCGCGACATGCAGCGCATCGTCGCTCGGGTGGGTGTCGTTCGCCAGCACCGGGATCGTGACGACATCGCCCGCCCGGACGTACGCCGTATCCGCGGTCGTGACCGGCTGCAGGATCTCCTCCGGCGCCGGGATCGGGACCACGACGACCTCACCTTCGGCCGACTGGCGCCCGTTGGAGATCCGGTACGAGATGCGCACCTGCTGCTCGAGGGTGCCCTGATCGGTGATGCGGAGCGTCTCATGGTTCAGCACGGAGACGGACACGCCTGTGCCTGGCTCGATCGACACGGACTGCACCACGAGGATGCCGCCTGCCGGGTCGGCGTCGTTGTTGAGCACGCCGATCAGCACGTCGCCGCCCGTGGGCAGCAGGGCGACGTCGCGCACCGCGACCGGGGGCAGATCGACGTCGGCGGCCTCGGTCACGTCGATGCGGACGAGCCCCTCGCCGTTCTCCGGTCCCGCGGTCGCGAGGTACTGCACGTAATAGACGCCCACGGTCGGCGCAGTGAACGAGAACGTCTTGTTGGTGAAGTCGGGCAGCACTGTCGCGCCGGGGACCTCGTCAACACGACCGAGGCGCAGCGGCTCTCGCCCCGAGCTCGTGTCGTTCGCGAGGGGCGCGACGGTGATCTGCTCGCCGACGCGCGTCACCACGTGGTCCGCGTTCGTCTTCGGCTTGGTCGTGCCCTGCGGTCGCACGTCGAGCGCGATCGTCGTCGTCGTCAGCTCGCCAAGGCCGTCGGCGACGGTGACCTGGACGTCCTTGCGTCCCTGCAGGCTCGCGGTCGCCTTGTACGTGAGCTGACCGTCGGTGCTGAAGTCGACCTCGTCGCCGGGCGCGGCGACGACCTCTTTCAGGTAGGTATCATCGCCGTCGGGATCGATCCAGTCCGGGAGGATGTTGTACGAGACAGTGCCTCCGGTCTCGACCGTCAGCGAGGTCTTGCGCTTGGGCGTCGGCGCCCCGTTCACGTCCTCTTCATGCACTTCGAGGGTGACGGATGCCGTGTCCTTGCCGCCGCGGCCGTCGTCGATCTCGTACTCGAACGTGGCCGAGCCGGTCGCGTCCTCCGCGACGGCGATCTGCAGAGAACCGCCGTTGAAGATCGGCTGGACCGTGCCGATCGACGGCTGCTGCTGCGGCATCGCCGCGACCAGCACATCGCCGTCCGGATCATTGTCGTTGTCGATCACCGGGAGCAGAGCAGACCCGCCCGGACGGACGCCGAAGGAGTCGTCCTCGGCGATCGGCGGCGTGTTGACGTCGCTGCGCTCGGGAAGGGTCGACTCCACGGTCTCCTGCGTCGAGTCCTCTTCGTTCTCGGTCTCGCCCTCCGGAGGAGTCAGATCGTTCCAGTTGTCGACGCGCTGCAGGCTCTCGTTCGCCATCCACGCGGCACCGCCGACGGCATCGTTCAGGATGATCACGTCGCGGTTCACCCGGAAGATCAGACTCGCCGACTCCTCGGCCTCTTCGATCGACGCGGCGATGTCGTCCGCGCTGCCCGCGCACTCCCGCACGAAAGCTCCGGATCCTGCCCAGGCGCCGTAGGTGCAACCACGCAGCCAGACGGGCGCCGCCGGGGCGCCCTGCCCCCCGGCATCCGTGATCGAGGGCTCCCCGCCGTCGAGGGGCACGCGCACGAGAGCCGACGCGGTCGCGACGGCGACGGCATCGGCCTCCGCCGACGCCTGCTGCAGGACCGCGCCGTCGGCGTCCGGGATCTCGGTCCGGAATCCCCCGGGGGTGATCACGGCACCGGCCGCCGCGTCGAGGACGACCGGGGTCCGCCCGACGACCGTGATCGTGGACTGCCCGGACGAATCGACCTCGCCGAGCGACGCCGCCGAGGGCTCCAGCGCTTCGCCCTCGTTGTCGACGGGCACGGTGACGACCTCTCCGCGCGCGCTCGA
>Ga0075365_10000858_pt1 | contig 12642 bp, 10 predicted proteins | sample EndMetdeltDD1765_FD_71387 | JGI IMG/M metagenome (GOLD analysis project Ga0075365, IMG submission 71387) | Populus endosphere microbial communities from Tennessee, USA - Endosphere MetaG P. deltoides DD176-5 | ecosystem: Host-associated > Plants > Roots > Endosphere | place: USA: Tennessee... | reverse complement strand
ATTTCTTTCGTTCTATCACTCTCCGGTTCGATCCTGCGCCAGGAGGCGCGCCATGGCAGAAGCAATTTCCAATTCAACGATATTGTCCAACCGGCTTGCCACGATCGCGGGCAATATGCCTGCCGCCTATTTTGGCATCGTTCTGGGGCTCGCCGGCCTTGGCAATGCCTGGAGGGCAGCCGCTGCGGCCTGGCAATTGCCGGGTATCGTCGGCGAAGCCATCTATCTGGTCGCGGGCATCGTCTGGGCTTTGCTGGTCACAATCTATCTGCTGAAGGCGCTGCTTGCGCCCGCAAAACTCGCGGCGGAAGTGGCCCATCCCGTCATGTGCTGCTTCATCGGCCTTGCAGGGGTTTCGACCATGCTGATTGCCGGCGGCCTCGTACCGCATTGGCATGCCGGCGCCTACGGACTGTTTGCGGTCGGTTTCATCTTCACGATCGGCTTCGGGGTCTGGCGCACCGGCAACCTCTGGCATGGGGAACGCGACCCCGGTGCCACGACTGCCGTGCTCTATCTGCCCACGGTTGCGGGTAGCTTCGTGTCGGCAATCGTCCTGTCTGCGCTGGGTCATCCGGACTGGGGCCAGCTTTCCTTCGGCGCCGGCCTGTTTTCATGGCTCGCCATGGAATCGGTCCTCGTGAACCGGCTGCTGACCGGCCCGACCACCCCGGCGGCGCTTCGCCCGACGCTCGGTGTCCAGCTTGCTCCGGCTCCTGTCGGCGCCGTCGCCTATATCGCGGTCAGCGGCGGAACTCCCGATCTCGTCTCGCATGCCATGATCGGCTACGGCATATTGCAGCTGCTGATCCTGTTGAGGCTTTCGCCCTGGATTCGCGAAGCCGGCGCCGTTCCCGGGCTCTGGGCTTTCAGCTTCGGTGCGACCGCTATCGCGGCTGCTCCGTTACGCCTTGTCGCCAACGGCGATCATGGCGCCATCCCGATCATCGGCAGCATCCTCTTTGTGCTGGCCAATGCCTTCCTGCTGTTTCTGGTGGTCATGACGATCTGGCTGCTCCTCGCCGGCCGGATGTTCGCATCGCCTCCTGTTGCAGCTCCCAAAACCTGATTGCGACGCACGTAATGCGACGGCCGGACCTGCTTTTTATGGCAGGCCCGGCCGTTGTCGATTTCACCGATTTGCCAGCTTTGTCTATTCGAAGCGGAAGGCCAGTCGTTTGCCAGTGAGCTTCGCAAGCTGTTGCAGCCTTCCGTCCAGACGTTCGCCGGCAAAATTGCGATAGGCGGACGGCACAACGAATTCCAGATCGAGGTCCGGCGCCGAAGACGGTGCGAAGGTCAGGTTGTTGACGATGCCGGGCATCGAGGCCGAAAATAGGTAGACCACCCGCAGCAGGCCGCCGAGCAGCTTTGCCAATTCCAACAGCCGCGGCGTGGCAATGGTCGCGAGCGGACCGGTGGCGCCGTCGTCGTGCAGGCCTTCGAAACGGTAGTAATTGGCGAGCGCCAGATACGCGCGGCCGGCATGGGTGATGCCGACGAAGGAGGAGTTGGCGATGATGTTCAGCGCCTGCAGGCCGCGATAATCCGGATGGGCGCGCCAGCTGATATCGGCGAGCAGGCAAGCCGCCTGCCGGTAACGGCCTTCCTCTTCCGTTTCGGTGATTCCGAAAGCCGGCACCATGCGGCCGGTCCAGTCCGCCAGTTCGCGGGCATGTTCCGGCGAGCGGGCGCGCAGGATAGCGAGCTGATCGGCCGCGACCAGCAGCGGATCGCTTGCCTTCTCGTCATCCGGCAGCAGCGAATAAAGATAACCTTCGCGCACGCCCTGGGCAGAGAAGCTGATCTTCGCCGGCTTCATGGCGGTCAACACTTCCTGCATGGCGATTGCGCCAAAGGGCAGCAGCGAACGGCGGTTCTTGGAAACGGCCTGCCAGGCAGGATCCTTGGAATCCTTGGCGGCGATCACCTCGGTGAGGAAACGCTGGATCTCTTCAAGCGGCAATTCATAGCCCTGCATCATGTGCAGTGGATACTTGGTCATTTCCATGTGCAGCTTGGCGATGTTACGCCAGGTGCCGCCGACCGAATAGAAGGTGCGGCCATTCCCCTGTTCCAGGAAACGCGCCGTATTGACGTATTTGCGCGCCTGCGTGCGGGCCTTGGACAGGGAGTTGCCGGAGGATTCCGACAACCGCAAACCGCCGAGCGGCAGGGTAATCCCCTTGCCGAACTCGGTACCCTTGATGTCGATGAGCTCCAGCGAACCGCCGCCAAGGTCGCCCGCAATGCCATCGGCATCATGGAAACCGCTGATGACGCCAAGCGCCGAATACCGCGCCTCCTCCTCGCCGGACAGAAGCTGGATCTGCTGACCGAGGATTTCTTCGGCCTTATTGATGAAATCGGGGCCGTTGGAAGCTTCACGCGCCGCCGCAGTCGCCAGCACGTAGACGTCGGTAGCGCGAGCCTGGGTCGACAACGCGCGGAAGCGCTTCAGCGAATCCAGCGCACGCTCGACCGCCTCCTCGTCCATGCGGCCACTCGAACCCAGCCCCTTGCCGAGACCGCACAGCACCTTCTCGTTGAAGAGCATTGTGGGGGCACGCGACAGGCCTTCGTAGATGACGACACGGACAGAGTTGGAACCAATGTCGATGACGGAAACGGGGGCAATGCCCGGAAGGCGCCCCTGGGCTTCTGATCTTACCATGCTGCCTATTTCTTGACTGACTACTTCTTGCGACCGGACATAACACCGGCGATCAGTTTGGGAGCACTCGATTTCAAGGCTTCACCGCGCCCCGAGAGGCTCGGATTCGTCATGAAGTAGTGCTGCGCGTTAAAAGGTTCTTCGCCCTTGCGGACTTCCATGCGACGCGACGTGCCGTCGGGCAATATCTCGTAGCTCTGTTGGTTGTCAATCAAGTTGCCCAGCATAATCTGGGATAGAACCTGCTCATGCACAGTTGGGTTGAGCAACGGCACGAGCGTCTCGACGCGGCGGTCGAGATTGCGCGGCATCATGTCGGCGGAGCCGATATAAACGAGTGCCTTGTCCGACGGCAGGCCGTAGCCATTGCCGAAGCAGAAGATGCGGCTGTGCTCGAGGAACCGGCCGACGATCGATTTGACGCGGATATTGTCCGAAAGGCCGGCTACCTGCGGACGCAGGCAGCAGATGCCGCGCACCACGAGATCGACTTCCACCCCTGCCCGGCTCGCCCGGTAAAGCGCGTCGATAATGTCGGGATCGACCAGCGAGTTCATCTTCATCCAGATCGCCGCCGGCTTGCCGGCCTGCGCATGGCAGATTTCTTCCTCGATATGTTTGAGGATGCGCGGCCGCAGCGTATAGGGCGACACGGCAAGCTTCATGCTTTCAGTCGGCTCGCCGTAACCGGTGATGAAGTTGAAGATGTTCGCCATGTCATGGGCGATCTTCGGATTACAGGTGAAGAAGGACAGGTCGGTATAGATCTTGGCGGTGACCGGGTGATAATTGCCGGTGCCGAGATGGCAATATGTCCTGAGCTTGCCGTCCTCACGGCGAACGACCATGGACATCTTGGCGTGCGTCTTCAGTTCGATGAAGCCGAACACGACCTGCACGCCGGCGCGCTCCAGATCGCGCGCCCAGCGGATGTTTGCCTCTTCGTCGAAACGAGCCTTGAGTTCCACCAGCGCGGTGACCGACTTGCCGGCTTCGGCGGCATCGATCAGCGCCCGGACGATCGGGCTGTCGTTCGAGGTGCGGTAGAGCGTCTGCTTGATGGCGAGCACGTCCGGGTCGCGGGCTGCCTGGATGAGAAACTGCACCACCACGTCAAAGGATTCGTACGGATGATGGACCACCATGTCCTTCTCGCGGATGGCCGCAAGGCAGTCGCCAGCATGTTCGCGAACCCGTTCGGGAAATCGCGCATTGTAGCTTTCGAACCGCAGGTCTTCGCGCGGCGCCTTGGTGATTTCCGACATGGTGTTAAGCGCCAGAAGGCCCGGAAGAACCGCGACGCGATTGTCCGGCACGCCGAGTTCCTGCACCACGAACTGGCGCAGAGAAGCCGGCATTTCACTGTCGGTCTCGATGCGGATGACCTTGCCGCGGCGGCGGCGCTTCAGCGCGGTTTCAAAGAAGCGCACGAGGTCTTCGGCCTCTTCTTCCACTTCGATATCGCTGTCTCGGATGATGCGGAACGTGCCCGCGCCCCTCACTTCATAACCAGGGAAAAGCCGGTCGGTAAACATGCCGACCACGTCTTCCAGGGTGATGTAACGGATCGTCGTGCCTTCATCCGGCAGGCGGATGAAGCGGTCCAGCGTGGTGGGCAGGCGCAGCAGGCCCGTCATCGGTTCCTTACCGTGCAGGCTGTGCAGCTGCAGGCCCATAGAGAAGCCGAGATTCGGGATGAAGGGGAACGGGTGGGCCGGATCGATGGAGAGCGGAGTCAGAACCGGGAAAAGATCCTCCTCGAAATCGGTCGCCAGCCACGTCCGGTCTTCCGGCGACAGCGCCGCCGGGCGGACGATCAGGATGTCTTCCTTGGCGAGATACTGCTGCAGCACGGCAAGCGATGCCTGCTGCTCCATCTGCAGATTGTCGATTTCCTGCAGGATATTGTCGAGCTGTTCGGCCGGTGTCTTGCCGTCGGGGCTGCGCACGACGATGTTCTGGCGCACCTGGCCCTCAAGGCCGGCGACGCGGACCATGAAGAATTCGTCGAGGTTGGCCGCCGAGATCGACAGGAAGCGAACGCGTTCCAAAAGCGGATGCGCCGTGTTCAGCGTTTCTTCCAGAACGCGGCGATTGAACTGCAGCCAGGAGAATTCGCGGTTGATGAACCGGGCCGGGCTCGTCATCAGGTCGTCGGCAGGGGCCACCGTTTCGGCCTGTTGCGTTTCCGTCGTCATCGAATCCATCTCTCCAACCTCCACTCGCGTCTCAACCAAACCGGTCGGGATCGAATCGCAAATTCGGCGACGCCGCCGTCACAGTCAATCTCCGTCCCGGTCGCCGATCGCGGAATTCCCGAAATCATTCAACACTTCCGCGACAAGCGGACGGGTGATTTTCGTGCCGCGGGCAAGCGCCAGTCGGTCCAGACGCTCGACGATATCCTGCGCGGCACCGAGCGAACGTTCCATCCGGTTGACGATATACCCCACCAGTTTGTCATCGATATAAAGCTGCCGGTCGGCGAAGAGCTTAACGATGACCTGCGCCAGCAGTTCCTCGTCCGGTTCGCCGATCTCGACCACCGTCGCCGCCTTCAGTCGCGATTTGAGGTCGGGCAGCTCGACCCCCCAGGACATCGGCCAGAGCCGCGAAGTCATCAGCAGGGTATGGCCGTTCTGGCGCACGCTGTTAATGACGTGGAAAAGTTCGGCCTCGTCAAAACCGCGGCGGTCGGCATCCTCGAACAGGACGGGCGCGCCTGCTGCAAGCGTTGCAGCATCCGAGCCCGCCAACGGATGGATGGCGGCCGCACCGGATTTTTCCTGCCAGATATGGGCGAGATGCGATTTTCCGGAACCGACAGGGCCGGCCAGAACCACCACCGGCGATGGCCAGGCGGGCCATTCATCAACGATCGAAACGGCCGCGGCAAGGCGCTCGGAAACAAGGAGATCATCCCTGCCCCTGGCGGAATCGTGGGTGAATTGCAGCGGCAGCTGTTCGCTTTTGCGCCGCTCGCGTTCGCTCGTTTCGGTCATCGGTCTTTCAAAGTCGTATTGGGCGAAGTCGTATGAGGCGAAGTCGTGATCTGAGGGCCGCTCGGCGCCTCGACCCGCGCCGGTCCTTCATTCCGGGCCAGAACATGCGGTTCGCCCTCTTCCCAGGGAAGCGCTGCCGCCCGGCCGTAATAGATGTCGCTGTCAAGATACCGCTCCAGGGCGAAACGGACAAGCACGCCGACGACGGCCGCCGCCGGCACCGCGATCAGCAGGCCGACGAAACCGAACATGGCACCGAAGGCGAAGAGCGCGAACATCAGCCAGACGGGGTGCAGGCCAACGCTTTCGCCGACCAGTTTCGGCTGCAGGATATTGCCCTCGATGAACTGGCCGGAGAAGAACACGCAGGCAACCGCGATAATCCACGGATAGTCGGGCCAGAACTGCACCAGCGCCACGCCGATCGACAGGATCAGCCCGATCATCGAGCCGATATAGGGAATGAAGCTGATCATGCCGGAGATGAAACCGATCAGCAGGCCGAAATTCAGGCCGACGATCGACAGACCGACTGCATAATAGATGCCGAGAATGATGCAGAGAGAGCCCTGTCCGCGGATGAAGCCGGCGACCGATTCATCCATTTCGCGGGCGATCTGGCGGATCGTATTGACCTGGTCACGAGGGATCCAGCTATCGACCTTGGCAACCATCCGGTCCCAGTCGAGCAGGATGTAGAAGGCAACCACCGGCGTGACGATGAGGAGCGACATGACGTCGACGATCGCCTTGCCGGAATTCCAGATCTGCGCCAGCAACGAGCCGATAAAGCCCGCCCCCTGGCTCAGAACTTCGGAGAAATTCTGCTTGATCGTTTCGATCTGCGCTCCGACCCAGTGCGGCAGGAACGATGTCTCGGGGCTGGCGATGATCTGCTGCAGCTGGGAGATATAGCCCGGCAGTGCGGCGGCGAATTCCGTGAACTGGTTGATGATAATAGGGATGACGAGCATCAACGACAGAGCGAAGACCAGCACGAAGCTGACGAGGATCAGCACCGTTGCCATGAGACGGCTCAGGCCGCGGCGCTGCAGCCAGTCGGCGACCGGATCCAGGAAATAAGCCAGCGCCATGCCGGCAGCGAAAGGCAGGAGGATGGAGCTGAAGGCCCAGAGGAACAGGACGAAGACGGCAAGCATCGCAACCCAGAACAGGACGTAGCGCTTTAGACTTGCGCTGCTGATATGGTATGGCATGGCCGCTCCGTTGAGAGTTGGTCTCAAAGGGATATGAGGGGACGAGCGGATAAGGTCAAGCTCGCGTTCGCCGCGCTGCACAAACTGTGAAAAGCCTTCAAAACCGGGCATGATAATCCGGCAGCGCTTGCATATCCGACCATCTCGTGCAATTGCGGGCAGCTCATAATCCCTTCGGCATTTTCCTTTGGAGACGAGCAATGAGCGAGCCGGGCAAGAACGGTCTCACCTACAGTGATGCAGGTGTCGATATCGATGCGGGCAATCTCATGGTCGAGAAGATCAAGCCGGCCGTGCGCTCGACCCGCCGCCCCGGCGCAGATGGCGAAATCGGCGGTTTCGGTGGCCTTTTCGACCTGAAGGCCGCGGGGTTTACCGATCCGGTTCTCGTTGCGGCCAATGATGGCGTCGGCACCAAGCTAAAGATCGCCATCGACGCGAACTTCCACGACACGGTCGGCATCGACCTCGTCGCCATGTGCGTCAACGATCTCGTCGTACAAGGCGCCGAGCCACTGTTTTTCCTCGACTATTTCGCGACCGGCAAGCTTGATCCGGACCAGGGCGCGGCGATCGTCAACGGCATCGCTGCCGGCTGCCGCGAATCCGGCTGCGCGCTGATCGGTGGCGAGACGGCTGAAATGCCGGGCATGTATTCGCATGGCGACTACGACCTCGCGGGTTTCGCTGTCGGCGCTGCCGAACGCGGCCAGCTTCTGCCGGCCGGCGATATCAAGGCGGGCGACGTGATCCTCGGCCTCACCTCTTCCGGCGTGCATTCCAACGGCTTTTCGCTGGTCCGCAAGATCGTCACGCTGTCCGGCCTCGCCTGGGATGCGCCGGCGCCCTTCCGTGACGGCATGACTCTGGGTGAGGCACTGCTGACCCCGACCCGCATCTACGTGAAGCCGCTCTTGAAGGCGATCCGCGAGACGGGTGCCTTGAAGGCCCTCGCCCACATTACCGGCGGCGGCTTCCCGGAAAACATTCCGCGCGTGTTGCCGAAGACGCTTTCCGCCGAAGTCGAGCTCGGTTCGATCCCGGTTCCGGCCGTGTTCTCCTGGCTCGCCAAGACCGGCGGTGTCGAGGCGAAGGAAATGCTGCGCACCTTCAACTGCGGTATCGGCATGATCGTTGTCGTCGATGCGGAAAATGCCAAAGCCGTCACCGACGTGCTGACCCGCGAAGGCGAGACGGTCGTTCAGCTCGGCCACATGGTCGAGCGTCCGGAAGGCGGCGCGGGCGTCATCTACAAGGGCACGCTTAGCCTATGACGACGGGCGTTCCTCCGGCCCGCAAGCGCGTCGCCGTCTTCATCTCCGGCGGCGGCTCCAACATGCTGTCGCTGGCGGATGCCTGCGCGGCGGCGGACTTTCCGGCAGAGATCGTCGCCGTTTTTTCCGACAAGCCCACGGCGGGCGGCCTCGCCAAGGCCGAAGCGCGCGGCATCAAGACCTTCGTTTTCGAACGCAAGGGTTTTGCCGGCAAGGCGGAGCATGAAGCTGCGATCCTTGCCGCGCTCGACGAGGTCAAGCCCGACCTGATCTGCCTCGCCGGCTATATGCGGCTCATCTCCGGCGATTTCATCAGCCGTTACGAAGGCCGGATGCTCAACATCCACCCCTCCATCCTGCCGCTTTTTCCGGGCCTGCATACACACCAGCGTGCCATCGAGGCGGGCATGAAGGTTGCCGGCTGCACCGTGCATTTCGTTACAGAAGGCATGGATGAAGGCCCGATCGTGGCTCAGGGCACCGTGCCGATCCTGATGGACGATACTGCGGATACGCTTGCGGCCCGCGTGCTGACGGTGGAGCATAAGCTTTACCCCGAGGCGTTGCGACTGATCGCGACCGATGGCGTGATACTTGAAAATGGCCGGGCCGCCTTCCGGTAGTGCAGATATGCAACTACCGGATAATATAAAGAAATTCTTTTATTAGAGACTTGAGACTCGCAGCAATTGCGGCGACAAGAAGGCATCTTTTCTTGAAAGGTCTTCCTGTCCGCATGAGAACTCTTGTTGCCTCGACCGCATTTGCGGCCCTCGCTCTTGCCGCATGTCCTTCACTTGCGGACGATACGATCGCCCGCTCGGCAGGCGGAGACATGTGGTTGACCGGTTCGGTCGGCCTGATGAACATCAAGGCCCGTGAATATGTCTACGCGCCCAACAATCAGGGCAGCGAGCTGGATTGGGATTCCAAAGGCGTGGTCGTCTTCAGCCTTGGCGGCGGTGCCGAGATCACCAATGACTGGAAGATCAGGGGCAATGTTAATATCGGCACCGGCGGCAACGGCTACATGGCCGATTACGACTGGATCGACCCGAACTATACCGACAAGAGCAAGGATGGCTGGAGCGACCGCTCGCTGCATCCCGATACTCGCCTCGACCATTACGTCAGCGCTTCGGTGGAAATCACCCGCGACCTGATCACGGCCGACACCGGCCGGCTCGGCATGCTCGGCGGCTTCAAATATACGGATGTGCAGTGGAGCTCGTTCGGCGGCTCCTACATCTACAGCGTGGGTGGACCGCGCGATACGGTCGGCAACTTCGCCTCGGGCGACAAGGTGATCAGCTATCGCCAGAAGATCCCGACCGCCTATCTCGGCCTCGACGGTTCGACGACTTTCGATCGCCTGACGATTTCGGGCGGCGTCAACGGTGGCATTTCCTTCGGCATCAACGATATCGACGACCACTGGCTTGGTCCGGAGCATTTCGAGGATGCGATGAAGACCGCGCCGCTGCTGATGCTCAGTGCTGCCGTGGATTACAAGATCACGCCAGGCGCCTCGATTTATCTCGCAGGCGATTTCGAAAAGATCTTTCGCGCCAAGGGCGACATGACCAAGACCGCGGGCGGCGTGACGGAGCGTTTCAACGAAGCAGCCGGCGCATCCTTCCAGACGATGTCGGTGAAATTCGGCCTGCGCGGTACGTTCTAAGCCAGGCGTACCGGGAAGAAGAGATCGGAAGCCGGCACCTCGCGTGCCGGCTTTTCTGTTTCAGGCTGCCAGCGCGCGCAGCGGATGCAGCGTGCCGTCGCTGTAAACGAAGCGGCCGGCGCGGAAGGTGGCACGGATGCGGTGGACGTTGCCCGGCTCTACCACGACCAGATCAGCACGCTGGCCGATGGCGATTTCGCCGCGGTCGGTGAGACCGGCGGAACGGGCAGCATTGCCCGTCGCCATGGCGACAGCGGCAGGCAAGCCGCCATCGATGCCATCTGCGAGCTTGAAAATGCCCGGCACGAAAGCCGCCGGGTGATAATCGGCTGCGATCACCGTCAGTAGACCGGCCTTTGCGGCATCGAAGGCGCTCAGGTTACCCGACATCGACATGCCGCGCAGCGCATTCGGCGCGCCCATCAGCGTCCACAGACCACGGCGACGAGCCTCCTCGGCGGCCGGCATCGTCACCGGGAATTCGCTGATCGTGACGCCGAGATCGTACATCTCGGCGACCTTTTCGACGGTATCGTCGTCATGCGAAGCAAGCGACAGCTTCTGCTGCAGCGAGAGCGCGACGATCTCCTTCAGCTTCACGTCGATCTCCGGATTGTCGCGCTTGGCGATGCGCTGGCGAACGATCTCGGCCGCCATTTCCTCGGTGATCGCCCGGCGTTCGGAAATGCTGGCGATATAGGCGGCGATATTGTTGTACTGCCCCTGGCCGGGCGTGTGGTCGGTCAGCGAGACCATGTCGATCTCGCCAGCCCGCAGGAGCCGTTCCAGCGTCGGTGCAGCACCGATATTGGTGATTTCGTAACGGGCATGAACGCGGTGGTCGATCAGCAGGTTGTCGCGCAGGCGGTTCATCCCTTCGATGACGGCTGACGTCGTTTCCAGCGAGCGGACATGGCCGTAGACGCTTTCCGTCGCGAAGGAGACGGCGGCATAAGCCGTGGTGACACCGGCAGCGGCGAGCTTCTTGTCCAGTTCGTGAATGCCGAAATCGATCGGCATGGTGGCGTTCGGCCGCGGCGCGATCTCGCGCTCGATCATGTCGCCGTGCAGATCGACGAAGCCCGGCATCAGCAGGCGCTCGCCGCCATCGATCGCGGCATTCGCGACCGGCTCGTCGCGGATTTCGGCGATGACACCGTCTTCGATCCGCACGGAACCCTGCTTCACCACCTCATCCGGGAGGACGAGGGTGAAATTGCCAAGCCACATGATCTTCTCCTGATTTGTATAGACAACCGCCTAACTGCAGCCGATAGGCCGGATTCGTGACAAGGATGTGAATTCCAGCCGATTAATGCAACACGGTTCTCGACGGCGGCTCAGGCCAAGAGCGATGCCCGGTTGATCACCGCCCATTGCAACATGATGATCGTCTTGGCATCGATGATCTCGCCGCTTTCGATCATGGCGACCGCCGCATCGAGCGGCACTTCCATGACCTCGATATCCTCATGCTCTTCAGCCAGTCCGCCGCCTTCGTTGATGCGGTCAGAGAGGTCGATCGGGGCATAGAAGAAATGCACGACTTCCGTCACCGAGCCTGGCGAAGTCAGCGCCTTGAACAGGAAACGTGCGTCGCGCACGCGGTATCCGGTTTCCTCCATCGCCTCGCGGCGGATCGCGTCTTCCGGTTGGTCGCCATCGAGAAGGCCAGCGGGGACTTCGATCATCCAGGCCGGATCGCCGGTCAGATAAGCCGGCAATCGGAACTGTTTTGCCAACACGACAATGTCGCGCCTGGCATCGTAGAGCAGGATGCAGGCGGCCGGAGTGCGATGGAAGATTTCGCGTTTCAGGCGATGGGTTTCGCCCTTGCGGTCCTGATAGTCGAGCTCGACGCTCGACAGCCGCGTCCAGCCCGTCGACAGCGTGGTATCGCTGACGATCCTTGCCCGTTCATTCTGCGTCATGCTGCTTCCTTAGCGGCTTTTTGGGGAACGTCTTGGGCAACTTCCTTCAGAAGCCAGACCTTGTTGTCGTGGACGGCAGCGCCACCGAAGGGAGCCACCGGATCGGCGCCGGTCAGGACGTTGATCCCCTCACCGTCGAGATGCGCGGAGTTCGGCCAGAGGCCTTCCGCGATCAGCACGCCCGGTTTGGCGCCGGGTACCAGCTTTGCATGCAGGCGGATTTCACCACGACGATTGCCGAGACGGACAATGTCTCCGTCGACGATGCCCATACGCTCAGCATCCGAAGGCTCGATCATCACTTCCGGCCGGCCTTCCTTCTGCACCGAGCTTGGCGTTTCGGCGAAGCTGGAATTCAGGAAGCTGCGCGACGGCGATGTCGCCAGCCGGAAGGGATGCTCTGCATCGACGTTTTCGATCACCGCGACATGGTCGGGGAACTGGGGCAATTCGCCATACGGGCCGAGCGGGCCGACATTATCCGGCGAGCGATCCGGCGACGGGCCATTCACCCAATCCGGCATGAAGCGGAACTTGCCGTCCGGATAACCGAAGCCCTTGATGTAATGGGACGTGTCGAAATCCGGCTGGGCGTCGATCCAGCGGTTGGCCTTCAGTTCGTCATAGGTGCCCCAGCCGCTGGCGGTGAGGATCTGGTCGATATGGGTGCGCTCATCGCGGCCGAAACCGTCGAAATGATCGACGCCGAGGCGCTTTGCCAGTTCCTCGATGACGAAGAGGTTTGTACGCACCGTCGAGGGCGGCTCAACGAGTTTCGGGCCGAGCATGATGTGCTGCTGGCCGCCGGCGCGATAGAGGTCGTCGTGTTCGAGGAACATGGTGGCCGGCAGGACGATATCGGC
>Ga0075365_10000857_pt1 | contig 12649 bp, 9 predicted proteins | sample EndMetdeltDD1765_FD_71387 | JGI IMG/M metagenome (GOLD analysis project Ga0075365, IMG submission 71387) | Populus endosphere microbial communities from Tennessee, USA - Endosphere MetaG P. deltoides DD176-5 | ecosystem: Host-associated > Plants > Roots > Endosphere | place: USA: Tennessee... | reverse complement strand
TGCAGGAAGGTGCCGCCGCCGACATACCCGCCGGTCGTCGCCAGGACGGTGAAGCCGTCCAGACGCGCGAGCACGCTTTTGCCGTCCGCCGCCGGAGGCGCCGCGGCCGTCGGGAGCGGAGCAGGGCGGACCGCCGCGACCGGATCGGTCCGCAGTCCGGCCGCCAGCCGGGCGAAGACATCCTTGTGGAGTGGCTTCGCCGGCGCCGACGCCTTGACGATGCGGAGCGTCCAGCTGACCGTTGCCGTCAGCGGCGCGAAGCAGACCCTGTCGTTGCACGCCTGATAGCGAAACCGCGCCGGCACGACGAGGTCCCCCGCGGGGACGCCGTCGCCGATCTCGAGCTCGGCGCCGGCCACGAACTCATGGTCGAAGACCGCGAGCGGCTCGGTCTGGCCGTTCAGCGTGAAGTCCTTCGACTCCGGAAAGATCAGGTGCGCGACCTTGACCCCCGGGGGCGCGTCGATGGTGAGGGTGGCGGGAATGAGCAACGGATCGCGCGGCTTGTTCGACTGGACGTGCACGCCCTCGGGCAGCGTGACGGTCAGGGCCACGCGCGTGGACGATCCGGCGCGCACGCCGTCGGTCTCGACGAGCGGCGCGATCGCCGCTATGGGCCGGGTCTGACCGTGGAGCGGTTGCGCGGACAGCGCGGCGAAGACCAGTCCGGCGATGAGTCTCTTCGAATCCATGAACCTCTCAGCGGAGAATGTCGACGTATTGGCGGATGCGGCCCGCGGCGTGGTCGCGCAGCAGCTCGTCGATCGACTGCAGCCGGGACACGCTGGCGTCGCCCGGACGCGCCGGATCCACGGTGTAGCGGCCGAAGATGGAGCGGATGAGCACGCCGTTGGGCAGATGCGGCAGGCGGCCGAGATTGGCGGCGAATCGCGCGAAGGCGCCTTCGCGGAAGAGATAAAACTCCACGTTCGACACGTAGAAGGCCGACACGCGCTCCTGCCGGGCCGCGAGCGCCCGGCCGATCGCGGCGACCGCCGACGGGCCCGCGAGGTCGCCGACGACCGGGATCACCAGGTCGCGCGACTCCAGCCCCTTGACGAACTGGAAGGCCTCTTCCGAGGCGAGGAAGCTCGCCTGGCGTCCGGATTCGTCGGTGTCGCGGAGCAGATCGCGGTAGGTCGGGTTGTAGCTCTGGGGCGGGCGGCCGGTGCTTTCGAACCGCAGCGACAGCCCGTCGGCGACGAACCGCCGGTGGAACCGATCGATGGTCGCGCGATCCTCTGACGAGAGCGGCACGCCGCTGCGCGCGACGGCCTCGTCCACCTTCTTGCGCAGCGCGGCGATCGCGGCGGGCGGCGCCGGGATCCCGTCCACGTAGGCGATCAGGCGATCGACCGGCGCGGCGCGCCAGGCCTCGACGTCGGCCGGCACGGGACGGCCGGTCAGCTGCGCGAGGTAGTCGATCCGTGTGCGCGAGAGATCGAAGAGCGCCTTGAACAGGAGGTGCAGCAGCAGGTTGTCGCGCCGCACGTCGATGAGGAAGGCGATCGTCGGCCGGATCTCGGCGATGTACGAGAAATTCTGATCGGGGCCGACCCCGACATAGGCGCCGCCGCGGACCTTGCGCTGGCGCAGCTCCTGGAGGACCTGGAGGTACGACTTCTCGTTGGAGATCAGGTTGTCGGTGTCGAAGTAGCCGGGCGCCTCGGACAGCGAGGCGATCTGCGCGGCAAACGGGGACGGGGCCTGCGTGCGCGGCGCCGCCGGGGCGGCGGCGACGAACGCGACGGCCAGAAGGATGGCGCAGAGCCAACGGGTCATGAACAGGGTCAGTTTAGCGCCTCTTGCTGCTACCATGGAGCCATGGCCCTCGACGAACGCGCCCTTTTCACCGACAAACCGGAAACCCGTCAGGGGCGGTTTCAGTGTCCCAAGTGCAAACGGACCGGCGACTACAGCATCCGGTGGGTTCGTCGCTCGAAGAAGGACCGCCTGCCGCCCGGGGCCGACGAGGTCGACCGCGCCAAGTTCGCGAAGCTGCGCGACTATCTGCTCCGGCTCGACGACGAAGTCACGTGTAAGACGTGCGGCAAGAAGTTCGAGATCCCGTCGCAGCAGTCGATGGTGTTCACGGACCAGCTGGCCGGGCTTCCCAACGACGAAGATCTCGAACGGGAGATCGCGGCGGCGTCCGGCGAGCCGGAACCCGATCCGTCCGCCGCGCCCGCCCCCGCGGCCGAGCGCAGGCCGCCGCTGCCCGCGCGGTTCACGAACAAGTCGAGCGGCTGGAAGTAGCGGACCCGAAGAACTGCTCGAGGCGCGCGCCGATCCGATCGCGGAACCCGTCGGTGAACGGCGGGCAGTGTTTCGATCCCTCGATCAGCTCGGTCTCGGCCTGCGGCAGCAACGCCTTCACCCGTGCCATCAGCGGCCGCCCGGGAAAGCTGCGATCCTCCTCGGCGCCAAACACCAGCGTCGGGCAGGCGATCGGGGCGACGTCCTCCGCCGTGGCCAGGGGCGGAAGCCTGATGTCGACCCGATACGATCGCAGGGCATCGCCGAAGTAGGCGGTCCACATCGGGTCCGGCGTGGTGAACAGACCCGCCGTCACGCGCTGCAGGCGGGCCTCCGACGGGAACGCCCGGTAGCAGAGAATCGGCCAGCCCACGTCGCGGAATCCCGCCCATGCATGGCCCGCCACCCAACCGGCCGGGACCATCAAGGCCAGGTGGCGCACGCGCTGCGGTGCGAAACTGACCGCCTTCCGTGCGACGAATCCGCCCCAGCTCACGCCGTAGAGGTCGTATCGATCGACGCCGAGCGCCGTGACCGCTTCCGCGGCCCAGCGGCCGTACTCATCGCCGTCGAGATCGAGGCGCCGATCCTCGCTCATCACGGACTGTCCGATGATGTCGAGCGCGTAGACGCGGCGGGTCCGGAGCAATGGCCCGAGCTCCGCCAGCGCGTGCGCCGACGAGGCCAGGGCGCCGTGCAGCAGCACCAGCGGAGCGGCATCGCCGGGCCCGGCAATCAGCGCGTGGGTGCGTCCGAATGACGTGTCGACGACGGCCTCGTCAGCCGGCACCGGCAGGCGCGCGCGGAACCTGTCGAACCAGGCGCGGATCGCGGCCTTGGCCTCGTCGCTCGTGAACACGATCGAGCTGGGCATGGGTCCGGGTCAGTCGGCGAAGAGGCGGTCCGGCAGGCCGCGCACGTTCTTGATCGCCACGCGGTAGACGCCGCCCACTTCGGGCATCCGGATCAGTTCCTCGTCCGACATCTCCTGGCGCGCCGCCGTGATGTACAGCTCGTTCAACGCCGGCCCGCCGAATACCACGCAGGTGGGATTCTTCGCCGGCACGGCGACCTCGCGATCGAGCGCGCCGTCCGGCCGATAGCGGCGCACCAGCCCGGCGCCCCACGCGGCGTTCCAGAGATGGCCGTCGGCGTCCACGATCGATCCGTCCGGCTGGCCGTCCAGCGGCCCGAGCGAGGCGAACGGCTGGATGTCGGAGACCGCCGCCTGGTCGGCGTCGTAGGCGCAGGACATGATCCGCCGGACCGGCGAGTCGCAGAAGTACATCGTCCTTCCGTCGGGGCTGAAGCAGATGCTGTTGGCGATGCCGACGCGCGGCAGGTCGAGCCGGCGGAGTCCGTGCCGGGCGGACCATTGGTAGAAGCTCCCGAGCGGCGAGTGGCCCTCGGCCTGGTTCATCGTTCCGAAGACGAAATTGCCGGAGCGATCGGTGCGGCCGTCGTTGATCCGCGTGGCCGGCAGGTCCGGCTCCACCTCACGCAGCGGGACGAGCGATTCGAGGCTGGGTGAGGCGGTGGACGCGAGATCGATCTCGGCGCGGTAGAGCCCGGTCTCGAGGCCGAGCAGCAACGCGCCCGAGGCGCAGGGCGCCAGCGACGCGAGCCGCGCCGGCAGCGTCCAGGTACGCGTCCCCGCGGCGTCGTGCGCCCAGAGCCGCGAGCTCTCGATGTCGGTCCACAGCAGCGCCCGGTGGCGGGCCCACCAGACGATGCCTTCGCCCAGCTGGCAGCGGCAGTCGACGAAGAGCGAGGCGGTGTCGCGCATGCGGCTACCGGCGCCGTCCGATGCCGAACTGGTCGCCGGCGCGGACGGCCTTGGCGCCCGAGAAGACGACCTCGACCACCTTCTCGCTCTGGACCGCGCGTCCGGTTTCGTCGGTCAGCGTTGCCACGATCGCTCGTGTCTTCGTGTCGATGACCTCGCCGGTGGAGGGGAACGCGTGCCGGCCGTCGAGGCTGAACGTGATCCATCCGGGCTGATCGCGCAGCTTGACGGTGGCGACCTGCCGCGGCGGCATGCGGCGCGCGTCGAAGATGTGCACGGCGTTGTTGGCGCCGTCGGCCAGCCACAGCTCGCGCTCGTCCGGCGTAAGGCCCACGCCATGACTGGGGCAGCCGTGGCGCTTGACCGGGCCTTTCGTGAATCCCGTGACTTCGACGCGGTGCAGCATCCTGCCCGACTTCAGGTCGCCGACCTCGAATCCGAGCAGATCGTTGACGTTGACGAAGCACAGCGTCTGCGCGCCATTGATGGTGAACGGACGGATGACGTTCGAAAACGGCCCGATGCGCGAGACGATCTGCAGCGTGGCCGGGTCCACCACCGCGAGCAGCGCCGACTTCAGGCCGGCGAGATACACGCGGCGTCCGTCCGGTCCGTAGATCGTATTGTGCGCCCCGGAGTCGGGGACGACCCGCGCCTGGGTCTCGCCCGTCGCGGCGTCGATGACCGTCCAGTGCGGCCCTTCGAACGACGGGACGTAGAGCGTCCTGCCGTCGGGCGATACCGCGAGCCGGTCGCAGCCGCCGTCGATCTCCCGCTCCCACAGCTTCCGATCGGTGGCCAGGTCGAAGGCCATGACGCGCACGTGGGTCGTCACGAACAGCCGTCCGGTGGCCGCGCTCACCGCGATCCCCTTGACGTTCTCCGGCGCCGCGCCCGGCGCCACCTCCTGCGAGGGGATGCGGCGCACGAACGTGTAGCCGCGATCCATGTCGTAGACGAGCACGCCGACCCCGCCGTACTCCTGGTAGTTGCGGATGCCGGGCGTCGCGACGTAGAGATAGTGGCGCTCGGCGCCGCGCGCGGTGGACGCCTGCCAGCCGCCCGACACGGTCGCGATGGCGAGCAGCGCCAGCAGCGAGAGGCTACGCGGGCTCACGGGTGGCCTCCAGCATGACCGTCCCGGACTGCTCGAGCCGGGCGAACACGTCCCGCACGTCGCGCCACGAGTCGACGCGCGCGTAGCCCCGTTCGCCGGCGTTGTGCGGCGCCGAGAAGAGCAGCGGCCGTCCCTTGAACCTGGTGAAATGACGCGGGCGATCGTCGATCAGATAGTCGGCGTCGACGATCCCCTTGTCGCCGCAGAAGACAATCTGGTCCGGCGGGATGAAGGGGAAGTGGCGCTGCAGCCAGCGGAACTTGGCGTCGAACGACGCCGGCACGTCCATCGCCGCCGTGACGACGAAGACGTCGTGGCGGAGGGCGAGCTCGCGCATCACCGCCTGGCAGTCGGGCATGACCGCGAGATCGACGAAGAACGACGCGTCGAACATGTCGTCGGCCGCCTGGCGGTGCGCCGGCGGGATGCAGTCCTGGAGATGGCGGCCGTGCAGGTCGCCGGGCGTCAGGGCGGCGCCGAAGGAGGTGTTGTAGCGCCGCAGCTGTTCGGTGAGCGCGTCGGCCATCACTTCGTCCATGTCGATGGCAATCCGCAGCCGTCGCGGCTGCGCGCCGCGCCTGCGCGCGGCGGCTTTCCTGAACGTGACGGCCGAGACGAGGACGATCGATACCGCGTTGGCCACGATCACCGGCATCGCCCGCACCATCAGCCCGTAGACCAGCCACAGGACCTGTCCCGTCAGGTACATGGCGAGCATGGTCGACGACAGCTCGGCGCTTCCGGCCCGTTTGATCTTGAACAGTTGCGGCAGGAACGCGAGTGTCGTCAGGACGGCGGCGGCGAAGCCGATGAAGAGGGGCCAGTCAAAAGTCGTCATGCAATGTCTTCCAGTCTATTCTCATCCGAGGGGCTTCGCGCCTCGGACTCCCCGACACGCGCCTCGCGCGCCGCTTCGTCGGCGCGCTCCGATCGCGTGGCTCACTCGCTGCCGCCCGTTCGCCGACGAGCAACCAAGGAGTGTACAAGATGAGCTGGCACGCGCTCCTCGCACCGCTGCCGGCCGATGCCGTGCCGATCGAGCGGCCGCTCGCGTCCTCCGACGTGCTCGCGTCGGCCGAGGGCGCGGCCATCGCCGGATGGCGGCAGCTCGTCGTCGACCTCTCTGCCGGCGGCGACGGCCTGCGCGTCGTGCTGGTGCTGCTCGACGCCGACGGGGCGTTGATCAGCGCGTCCGACGCCGTGGTGCACCGGCGCGAGGAAGGCCCGGCGGTGCGCTTTGGCCATGAGACGGTCGGCGGACGCTTCGAGCCGGACGGCCGGTTCGCCGGACGCCACTGGACTTCGGTCAGTGTGGCATCGCCGGAGGGCGACGCGCCGCCGGCGGATCCGCCCACCGGCCGAGAGCCAACGCCGGCGGAAATCGAGGCGCTGCGCGCGCTGGCGGCCGAGGTCATGCGCCGCGCGGTCAGCTAGGACAGAGGCTCCAGCAAGAAAGAGGCCCCGGAAAAACAATGGCCGCGCCCGAAGGCGCGGCCATTGCTCGTATGGGCGAGGAGTCCGAGGGCAACGGCCCTCGGATGGGTCCTAGAAGCGGACGCGGGCGGCCAGCTGGATGATGCGCGGGTCGCGCGCTCCGCTGATCGTGCCGAACCCGTTGCGGTTGGCGAAGACGAAGTTGCCCGCCGCGTCGTACGGCAGGTTCGACGGCGTCGTCGAGGTGAGGCTCGCGTAGTTCGCCGTCGCGTTGACGCCGGAGAACTGCGTGTGATTGAGCGCGTTGAACGCGTCGGCGCGCAGTTCGAACCGCGCGTTGCCGCGGAGCTTGAACGACTTCTGGATCGAGATATCCAGGTTGTTCACGCCGGGGCCGGTCAGGAAGTTGCGGCCCGATTCCGTGCCCGTGCTGCCGGTCTGGGGCGGTCCGAACACCGCCGTGTTGAACTGGCGGTAGATGTCGTCGGAGCTGCCGGATCCGGGATCACCGCTGAGGGGGATGCGCGCGCCTTCCGTGAAGGAGCCGGTCAGGTTCTGGTTGGCGATGCCCGAGACGCTGAAGCCCGGCGTATAGGGCGCGCCGCTGGTGATGCGGTAGATGCCCGAGACCTGCCAGCCGTCGAACACCGCCTCCGAGAAGCCGCTGCCGCCGAGGCGCGGCGCCAGGCTCGGCACTTCGTAGACGAAGTTGGTGACGAAGTTGTGCCGGCGATCCTGGTTCAAGGGGCCGTAGAGGACCTCCCTGTCGCGGCCGTCGATGCGGCGGAAGTCGCCGTCGGCGCCGTTGGTCGTGCCGAGCGCCTTGCTCAGCGTGTAGCTCACGCCGAAGAGCAGGCCGTTGCTGAACCGGCGATCGAGCGAGGTCTGCAGCGCGTTGTAGTTGGCGCTGCCGGTCATCTCGTGCAGGTTGATGTTCCCGTAGCCGCGGTACGGCCGCAGGAAATCCTGCGGCAGCGACGCGCCGCCCGGCAGGGTCGAGGTCACCGTCGGGTCCTGGTTCTGGGCCGCGAACGCCGCGCCGTAGGGAATCGCGTTCAGGTTGACCCGCTGCAGCAGGTGGCGCGACTGCGAGCCGACGTACGAGACGTCGAGGATGAAGGACTTCGGCAGCTTGGTCTGGACGCCGACGTTGTAGTTGTAGACCGTCGGAATGTCGCCGTTGGGGGCAAAGGCGTTGAGCGCGAACGGCGAGAGCAGCGCCGACGCCGCGGTGCCCAGCTCCTGGAGACGGCCGAACTGCACCGTCGGCGCGAACGTCGTCGGCGGATTGGTGATCATGTCGAACGTCTCGTTGCCCTGGAAGCGGTCGTAGAACACGCCGCCGCCGCCGCGGACGATCGCGGTCTGATGGCCGGTCAGGTCGTAGGTGAAGCCGAACCGCGGCGCGTAGAGGACGCCCTTGTTGTCCATCAGGTACTTGTTCACGCCGTCGCCGGCCTTGCGGATGCCGTTGGTGATGTCGCCCGAGTTCGGCACGATGCGGCCGATGAACGTTCCGGCCACGACCGCGCCGGTGACCGGGTCGAAGCCGCTGCGCGTGCCGTTGACGATCGCCGGCTGGAAGAGGCGCGGCGCCTTGGAGGCGTCCCACAACTCGGGCCGGAAGGTCGAGGTCTGCTGATCGGCGTCGTACTGCGGCTGGATGTAGTAGAAGCGCAGCCCGTAGTCGAACGTCAGGCGGCTGTTCGCCTTCCAGTTGTCCTGCACGTACCACTCGACGTTGTGGTAGCGGTACTTGCCGGTCGCGTACTGCGACGCCTGGTTGTAGGTGTTGAAGATGCCCAGCGCGGCGTTGGCGTAGCCGTAGCCCGTATCGAGCGGGTTGGCGGTGTTGTCGGCGAAGCTGATGTCGCCGTTGGCGTTGGCGAACGACGTCTGGTCCTTCTGGCTGTACTGGAAGTAGAAGCCGGCCTTCACGGTGTGCTTGGAGAACGCCTTCGTGAAGTTGTCGATGATGTCGGTGGTGCGGTTGTAGTTGAAGAACGGCGCGTTGTTGGTGCCGATGGTCGGCGCCTGGTTGCCGCCGCGGGCGCGGTTGCCGAAGTCAAAGCGCGGGATGTAGTCGTTCTGGACCGCGCTCGGGTAGAGCAGCGGCAGCGCCGAGAGGCCGGCTGCCGTGCGGCTGAGCGAATCGTCGGTCGCGTCGATGTTGATCCGGTTGTAGCCGAAGCCGACGGTCACTTCGTTGAAGGTGGTCGAGTTGATCACCTTGGTCGCGCTCAGCGCGAAGGCGCGGCCCGGCCGCGCGTCGGTGATCGCCGTGTGCTCGAGGTTGGTGCCGAGCACGAACGAGCCGTACTGCGAGGTGATCTCGTCGGAGTTGTTGACGTAGCGCCCGAAGATCCGCCAGTTGCTGTTCGGGCTGAAGTCGATGCGGATCATGTCCTCGCGCCGGGGATAGTCGTCCGAGGTCTGCGAGGTGTAGTTGAAGCCCTGGCCGGTCGCGTTGGGCGCGGGGAACAGCTTGAGGACGTTGAGGCCGGGACCGTAGAGCAGCGCCGGATCGATCCGGCCGACCACGCCGCCGAACTGGTAGCAGCCGGAGGTGTTCGTCGCGCTGCAGGGCAGGCCGGTCGCCGCGTTCCGGATGAAGGGGAACGGCGCGCCGTTGTTGTCCACGCTCTGCGAGAAGTCTCCCTGCCGTTCGAGGGCGGTCGGCAGCTTGATGCGGCGCAGGGTGTTGGGCCGCAGCTGCTTCTGGAACTCCTGCGACCAGAAGAAGAACAGCTTGTTCCGGCCCTCGTTGAACTTGCCGGGGATGAAGATCGGCCCGCCGACCGTGTAGCCGATGTCGTCGAGGCGCAGCAGGTTCTTGGGCAGGCCGTCGCGGTTGTTGACCCAGTTGGTGGCGTTGAGGCTGTCGTGACGCTTGTACCACGAGCCCGAGCCGCTGAAGTCGCGTCCGCCGCTCTTCGTCACCACGCTGATCTGCGCGCCCGAGGAGCGGCCGTACTCGGCCTGGTAGTTGGCGGTGAGCACCTTGAATTCGGCCACCGCGTCGAGACTGAGCGTGGCCAGCTGATCGCCGTTGTTGCCGGTGTCGACGTTGCCGACGCCGTCGAGCGTCAGGTTGTTCTGGTTGAAGCGCGCGCCGTTGGCGCTGATGTTTCCCAGGCCGGCGTGGCCGGCGACCGTCAGGTTCGCCGTGTTGACGACGCCGGGCGTGAGGCCGACGAGCGCGAGATAACTGCGGCTGTTGACCGCGACATCCTGGAGCACCTTGCCTTCGAGCGTGTAGCCGCGCTCGGCGCTCTGCGTCTTGAGTTCCTGCGTCCGGCCGGTGACCGTCACGGTCTCGGTACGCGCGCCGACTTCGAGCGTGACGATGCCGGCGTTGAGCTTGTCGTTGGCGTTGAGGACGACGTTGGTCCGCTCGATCGTCTTGAACCCTTCGAGCGTGACTCGCAGCGTGTAGTCGCCAGGCTGGACCTGCGGAAAGGTGAAGGATCCATTCTCCTGCGTGGTCACCGCGAGCTGGTCACCACGTTGATTGTTGATGAGCGTGACGGTCACGCCGGGCACCGCGCCGCCTTGCGTGTCGCGCACAGTACCGGAGATCGAGCCGCTGGTCGTCTGGGCCGCGGCCGTGGCCGTGCCGACGACTAGCGCGAAAAGCACGAAGACGAAACACCAAGTCGGTCGCTGTCGCATATTCCCTCCCTGAAATACGCGGGTTTTTCCCCACTGAAATCGATACCATCGAAGTTGCGGGACCATACCATCCGAATTATTCATGGTCAACAACATGGAGACCATCATGCAAACAAAATCACCGCGACGAATTTTGTCGTCACTTTGCTAATACCAAATGCATCCGACGAGATGGATTAAGTCCAGCGGAATGGATTAACTCCGGCGAGATGGATTAACTCCCGGCGAGTTGGATATGGATCTAGCGCAGGGACACTACGCGACGGTGGGGGCGGCGAAGGCCGGCGTGCTCACCAGCGCCGCCGCGCCGCGCAAGCGGGGATGCTCGCTGAGACGAACGACGCGGATCTCGGCCTCGCCCGCGTCCTGCGTGAGCGCCTGCTCGCGGAGGACCGCCCGGACCGACGCTTCGATCAGGTCCCACGCCGCGGTGATTTCGCCGCTGACGTAGACCCGGCTCGGATCGATGCCCTTGACGATCGTCGAGAGGCCGCGTCCGATGTAGTAGCCGGTCTCCCGCAGCGTCTCCAGCGCGCGCGCCTCGCCCGCCCGCGCCCGGCTGATCACTTCGTCGACGCCCGGCGCCCCCGGCTCGGAGACGCCGGACCACGACGGATCGAGACCGCGATAGCGCGCGATGATCGCCCGGTTCGAGACGTACGCTTCCCAGCAGCCGCGCTGGCCGCACGAGCATACCGGGCCGAAGATGCTGAGCGACACGTGCCCGAACTCCCCCGCGATGTTGTTGGCGCCGCGGAGCAGCTTGCCGTCGACCGCGATGCCGACGCCGACGCCGTCGGACAGGTTGACGAAGGCGACGGGGCCGTCGACGACGACGTCCCCGGTGACCGCCCAGATCTGGGCCAGGATGCACGCCTTGACCGAGGTTTCGAGCGTGACCGGCAGCTTCATCGCCGCGCCGAGCATGCCGGCGAGATCCACGTTGCGCCAGCCCAGGGTCGGCGAATAGAGCAGCCGCCCGCGCTCGAGGTCCACCATGCCGGAGACCACGACGCCCACCCCAACGCACTGGCCGTAACCCGGGTGCCCGTCGAGCAGCCGCCGCATCCGCTTGACGAGCTCCTTGACGAGCGCTTCCGGCTGCGGCGGCGTCGGGAACTCCATCACGTCGGCCAGCGGGTGGCCGAGCAGGTCGGTGGCGACGATGGCGGTGCGGCTGGCGCTGACGTCGATGGCGAGCGCGCAGCGCTGGCGCGTCTCGATGTAGAGATGCCGGGGCTTCCGGCCGCCGCGGCTCTCGCCCTTGGCCCCTTCGAACACCAGGCCGGCGCGCAGCAGGTCGTTGACGAGCAGGCTGATCGCGCCCGGCGGCAGGCCCATGAGCCGCGCCAGGTCGGCGCGCGAGATCGGCTGCTTCTCGCGGACCAGGTTGAGCGAGATCTGCCGGTTGATCTCGCGGGAGGTGCCGCGGGTCGCGATCCGGAACGCAGCGGAATTGATGCGGCGCATGGCTGAAGCCCGGGATTGTACCGTGATCGTAATTCCGATCTTGAGAGAAAGTAGGTATCATCCCGCCGATGTCGACCGCCGCCCTTCGCGCTCCAGCCCCGCGGATCCGGATCGGGCGCCTCCGCTGGTGGATGATCGGCCTCCTGATGGTCGGGTCGATGATCAACTACCTGACCCGCAGCACCCTGGCGGTCGCCGCCCCGACCCTGATGGCCGACCTGCACATCGGCGCGCAGCAGTACTCCTGGATCGTCGGCGCCTTCACCGGCGCGATCATGCTGCAGCCGCTGTGCGGCTATGTCCTCGACGTGCTCGGCCTGCGTCTCGGCTTCGCCCTCTTCGCCATCGCCTGGTCGTTCATCAGCATGGCGCACGGGCTGGCCAACAGCTGGCCGGCGCTCTTCGGCCTGCGCGGATTGCTCGGACTGGCGGAAGGCTCGGCCAATCCCGCCGGCATGAAGGCGACCTCGCTCTGGTTTCCCGCCCGCGAGCGCGGCTTCGCCGGCGGCCTCTTCAACATCGGCGCCTCGTTCGGCTCGATGCTCGCGCCGCCGCTGGTCGCCTGGGCGATCCTCTTCCACAGCTGGCGGTTCGCCTTCGTCCTGACCGGTGTGCTGGGCCTGGTCTGGGCGTCGTTGTGGTTGTGGCTCTACGAGTCGCCCGACAAGCACACCAGACTGTCGGAAGCGGAGCGGACCTACATCAGCGCCGGGCAGGAGGCCCATCTGCGCGGGGACGGCCGCCGCCCGTCCATCCTCCGGATCCTGAGGCGGCGCAACTTCTGGGGCATCGCGCTGCCGCGCTTCCTGGCGGATCCCACCTGGGGCACGCTGACGTTCTGGCTGCCGCTCTACCTGACCCAGGTCCGGCACTTCGACCTCAAGCAGATTGCGCTCTTCGCCTGGCTGCCGTTC
>Ga0075365_10000856_pt1 | contig 12655 bp, 16 predicted proteins | sample EndMetdeltDD1765_FD_71387 | JGI IMG/M metagenome (GOLD analysis project Ga0075365, IMG submission 71387) | Populus endosphere microbial communities from Tennessee, USA - Endosphere MetaG P. deltoides DD176-5 | ecosystem: Host-associated > Plants > Roots > Endosphere | place: USA: Tennessee... | reverse complement strand
AAGGCGCCCAGCGCCATCGACAGGCCCACGAACTGCATCAGCGCGGCGATGGCCACCACCAGCAGCAGCGCCGCGGCGGTGAAGATCTCGGGCGTGTCGCTGCGTGCGATCCAGCGCAGCAGCGGGCGCAGGGCAAGCCGGCCGCCGAGGATGATGCCGGCGATCACGCCGACGATCTTCAGCCCTTCCAGCGTGCGGTCGAGCCCGCTGAGCGATTGTTCGGCCGCCGTGGCGCCCGCCAGCAGCGGCAGCAGCGCGAGGATCGGGATCGCGGCCACGTCCTGGAACAGCAGGATCGAAAAGCCCGCCTGGCCGCTCGGCGTCCTGAGCAGGTTGCGTTCGCCGAATACCTGCAGCGCGATGGCCGTGGACGAAAGTGCGAGGCCGAGCGCCGCAACCAGCGCCACGCGCCATTCGGCACCCGCGGCCCAGCCCACGGCAAACAGCACCGCGGCGCAGCTCAGCACCTGCGCCGCGCCCCAGCCGAAGATGGGCCGGCGCAGGTTCCACAGGCGCTTGGGCTCCAATTCGAGACCCACGAGGAACAGCATCAGCACCACGCCGAACTCGGCAAAGTGCAGCACGTCTTCCACGCTGGAAACGAGGCCGAGACCCCACGGCCCGATGGCGATGCCGGCGACGAGGTAGCCGATGATGGAGCCGAGGCCCAGGGCCTTGGACAGCGGCACCACCAGGACGGCGGCGCTCAGGTAGATCAGGCTGCTTGTCAGCCAGGCGGGTGCGTGCTCCATGCTCAGGCCGTGCCTTTTTCGTCGTTGTCGTTTTCTTCGTTGGCGGCGGACATGGAGGCGAGGCCCCGGGCCGTCGCGGAGTAGAAGGCGGCGGATGCCGCCTTGTCCGCGTCGTCGAGCTCCGCCGGCCGATCGGTTTCGGGAACGGGGCAGGCCACGCAGGCGTCGAGTTCCTCGAGTTCCGGCCACTCGGGATAGCTGCCGAGCCGCTGGGCAAAAACCTCGACGTGCGCCGCCACCTCGGCATCGCTCGCGCGGCGCGCGCCGTGGAACACCAGCGGCGGGAGAAAGCGCATGCCGCAGAGCGCGGCGGTCTGCTCGTAGGGCGGCAGGAAGGCGTCGAAGAAGTAGCGGTTGTAGCTTTGCGGGTGGTAGCTGGCATCGGGGCCGCCGGTGGTGGCGACCAGCCAGCAGTCCTTGCCCTGGAGCGCGGTGCCTCCGCGGCCATAGGCCCAGCCGTAGCTGAGCACGTCGTCGAACCAGAGCTTTTGCAGCGGCGGCGCCGAGTACCACTGGATGGGGTGCAGCAGCACCACGAGGCTGGCCCTCGCGAGCCGGGCTTGCTCGGCCTCGACGTCGATCGAGAAGTCGGGGTAGCTGCCGTACAGGTCGTTCACCTGGACGCCCGGCGCCGCGCGCGCGGCCGCCAGCAGCTGCCGGTTGACGCGGGAATCGCGCCAATGCGGATGGGCCGCGAGCACATAGATGCCGTCTGCGCCGGCGGCGGATGTCGTTGTCGTCATGCCGCGAACATAGCGCAAGATCGGCTCTCGCCCGGACAGGCAGGCACTACCATCCGGCTGTTCCAGTTCTGGAGGAGAACTTCATGCCGGTGGTTCTGGTCGCCAATCCCAAGGGTGGCGTGGGCAAGTCGACACTCGCGACGAACATTGCGGGCTATTTTGCGAGCCGCGGCCATGCCGTGATGCTGGGCGACGTGGACCGCCAGCAGTCGTCGCGCCTCTGGCTCGGCCTGCGCCCGCCGCAGGCGCGGCCCATCGCCACCTGGGAAGCCACCGGCGACAGCGCCGTGGTGCGGCCGCCGCGCGGCACCACGCATGCCGTGCTCGACACGCCGGCCGGCCTGCACGGACGGCGCTTCAAGGAGGTGCTGGCGCTGGCCGACCGGGTGATCGTGCCGCTGCAGCCGAGCATCTTCGACATCTACGCCACGCGCGATTTCCTCGACCGGCTGATGGAGCATCGCCGTGCCGAAAAAACCAGGATCAGCCTCGTGGGCATGCGCGTGAACGCCCGCACCCTGGCGGCCGACCGGCTGAACGAGTTCATCGCAAGCCTCGGCGTGCCGGTGCTGGGCGAACTGCGCGACACGCAGAACTACGTGCAGCTGGCAGCGCGCGGGCTCACGCTGTTCGACATCGCGCCGGGCCGCGTCCAGCGCGACCTGGCGCAGTGGCAGTCGATCTGCGAATGGCTGGAAAGCTGAGGGGCTCCCCGGCCTTTCACTTCGCTTCGCTGCGTGTAATTCGCCACCCTCCCAGGGGGAGGCGCGGCTCGCCTTGGGGCGGCCCGGCGGCGCCCGCAGCCCCCGGTTTTCCCTGAGCCTGCTTGTCGCAAGCCCGACAGCCGCACCGGCGCCCTTGGTACCAGAATGCCCCGCATGACCAAAAAGACATTCCAGACTCTTCAGGATCTTGCCGCCTGCGTCGGCCAGGAAGTTGCCGTGAGCGACTGGATCACCGTCACGCAGGAGCAGGTGAACCAGTTCGCCGAGGCCACGGGCGACCACCAGTGGATCCACGTCGACGTCGAGCGCGCCAAGGCCGGCCCTTTCGGCGGGCCGATCGCCCACGGCTTCCTCACGCTGTCGCTGCTGCCGCGCTTCTACGAAACCGCTTTCGACGTGACCGAGTCGCGCATGGGCGTGAACTACGGGCTGAACCGGGTGCGCTTCATGTCGCCCGTGCCGGTGGGCAAGCGCCTGCGCGCACGCATGAAGCTGCTCTCGGCGGAGCCGATCGCGGACGACGGCCTGCAGATGACCTGGGAAGCCACGATCGAGCTCGAAGGCGCGGCCAAGCCGGCCTGCGTGGCCGAGTCGGTGGTGCGCCGCTACCGCTGACTGCGTCCTACATCCGGCGGTCGGTCACTTCGCCGTAAGTGGCGGCGCCTTGCCGGGTGACACCCAGCGCGCCGGCGCGAACGGCGGCGCGGTCGATGTTGCCGGCCGTCTGCCGGGCCACGCCGGTGCCGCCATTGCCGATCTGCAGCGGCTGGCGCGCCTGGGCCTGGACCTCGGCACGCGACTGGGTCGACTGGAAGGGCGCGGCCGGCAGCGGATTCTGTTCACCCTGGAAAGCCTGGGCACCGGCGCTGAGGCCGAGCGCGGCAAAGGTCGCAAAGGCAATCGATCTGGCATTCATGGCGGAACTCCTTGGGGCAAAGCGGTGGATGGACTCGGATGCCCGATCGGGCGATCGGGCATGCCTGTCATACGGCGCTTCGCGCCGATCGGATTCGCCCCTGCCGCCGGAAGGGCCGCGTTCGCTCAGCCGAACCCGTTCTGCCGCCAGGCCTCGAAGACGGTCACTGCCACGGCGTTCGAAAGATTCAGGCTGCGCTGCCCCTCGCGCATCGGCAGCCGCAGGCGTTGCGGCTCGGCGAAGGCCTCGCGCACCGCGGGCGGCAGGCCGCTGGTCTCCGAACCGAACACCAGCCAGTCGCCGGGCTGGAAGCGCACGTCGTGCACGGCGCGCGTGCCGCGCGTGGTGAGTGCGAACATGCGCTCGGCGGTGGGCTGTTCGGTGTCGAGCAGGGCCTGCCAGCTTGCATGACGCTTGACCTCGGCGTATTCGTGATAGTCGAGCCCGGCGCGGCGCAGCAGGCGGTCGTCCATCGAGAAACCCAGCGGCTCGACCAGGTGCAGCGCGCAGCCGGTGTTGGCCGCGAGACGGATCACGTTGCCCGTGTTCGGCGGGATTTCGGGGTGGACCAGGACGATATGGAACATGCGCCGATTGTCGCGGCGGCGCGCACCGCTCAACGCGGCGGATCGGTGCGCGCGAACACGACGGCCGTGACATGGGCCGCGCCGGCCAGCCGCAGCGCCGCGGCCGCCGAGAACAACGAGGCGCCCGTGGTCATCACGTCGTCGACCAGCACCACGCGGCGGCCCTGCAGCTGGCCCGCGCGCAAGGGCTCCACGGCAAAGGCGCCACGCAGGTTGCGAAGGCGCTCGGCGCGCGCGAGGCCGATCTGCGCCGGTGTGTCGCGGGTGCGCAGCAGCAGCGTGGCGTCGGTCTTGGCGGGCGCCAGCCGGCGCGCCAGTTCGGCCGCCTGGTTGAAGCCGCGCTCGCGCAGCCGGGCGGTCGCGAGCGGCATCGGCAGCACGGTGTCGCACTGCTCCAGGGCCGGTTCCACCCAGGGCACGCTGCGCATCAGCGTGGCCAGGGGGCCGGCCCAGCCGGCCTCGCCGCGGAATTTGAACTGGGCGATGCAGTCGGGCCACGGCCACGCATAGCTGCATGCCGCAAGGCAGGCGTCCAGCGGTGGCGGCTCGCCCACGCATTCGCCGCACCGGACAACGCCGCCCGGAACGGGCAGGGCGCAGCTTCCGCAGCGTGCGGCCGGCGGCGCGAAGCGGGCCACGCAGGCGTCGCAAACTCGCCGCGACGGCCAGGCGCGGCACACTTCGCACTGGCTGGGCAGCCGTGCAAGAAGAGAGGTCAAAGGCCGACCGGCCCAACGGCTGAACATGGGGCTCAATATACTCACGGCCCCATGGCCACCGACCCCGCAAGAAGACCGCCGACCATCGACCCCACGGCGGCTGCGCGCTGGAGCCGGCTCGCGCCGACCGCCGGCTCGCCCTGGCTGCACGAGGAAATCGGCCGCCGCATGGAAGACCGGCTCCAATGGATCAAGGCGCAGCCCCGCACCTGGGCCGACTGGGCGCCCCTGCGCGGCGGCCTCGAGGCGCACGAGCTCGTGGCCAGGCGCTATCGCGAGGCCGGCTGTTTCGTGGTCGAACCCGAACCGGCGCTCGCCGCCGCGGCCAGCGAGGCACTGTCGACGCCCTGGTGGAGCGCGCGTCGCTGGCAGGGCGGCAAGGCGCGCTTCGATGCGCCGCCGGAAGACGGCGTGGACCTGCTCTGGGCCAACATGTCGCTGCACATGGCCGCCGACCCCGAAGCGCTCATCGCCCACTGGCACCGGCTGGTGGCGACGGACGGCTTCCTGATGTTCTCGTGCCTCGGCCCCGATACGGTCCGCGAGCTTCGGGCGCTGCACACCCGCCTGGGCTGGCCGGCCGCGGGCCACGAGTACACCGACATGCACGACTGGGGCGACATGCTGGTGCATGCCGGCTTCGCCGAGCCCGTGATGGACATGGAACGCATCGTGCTTACCTGGGCAACGCCCGAGGCGGCACTGGCCGAACTTCGCACGCTGGGCCGCAACCTGCATCCGGCGCGCTTTCCGGCGCTTCGCGGCAAGGCTTGGCACCAGGCGCTGAAGCATGCGCTGCCCGAACTGGCGCCGGCCGAAGCGGGCGGCGGGCGCATCGCGCTGACCTTCGAAGTCATCTACGGGCATGCCTTCAAGCCGGCGCCGCGCGTGGCGCTTTCGGCCGAGAGCGCGGTGTCGTTGCGCGAGATGCGCTCAATGCTCCAGCGCGGCCGGCCCGGCGCCTGAGCCGCCGGGCCGCTCCCAAGGCGAAGATCGTAGCGCGCAGCGCGGAGGTTATCGAATGAGCCGCCGGGCCGCGCAAGCTGCGCATCCGGTGGGCGGCCGCCTGTGTCTACCCGCTACAATCCGCCGTTGCGTGAAACTCGCGGGTGTTGTTCCGCGAACGAGGTCTGTCCGATCCTGTGGGGACAAGGGGTCGGTTGGTCGTCGACGCACCGATTTGCTGAACTCGCCCGTGTCGAATTCCGTGTTTCGTTTTGCCACCGTTTCAGGCCAGAGCATCCAATGGTTCCTGAAGCGGAACTGCTCGGTGACGCCGAGCCAGCTGGGCTGGCTCTACGCCTCGCTGTGCGTGGTATCGCTCGGTATCGGTACGGTCTTCTGGCTGCACGGTGCGCCGCTGGTGCTGCCATTTGCCTGGCTCGAGCTGGCTGCGGTGGGTTTCGCGTTCATGCTGTACGCACGGCACGCGACCGATGGAGAGAAGATCGCGCTGCAGGGTGGACGGCTGGTGGTAGAGCTCGAGAACGGTGGAGACTACGAGCGCACGGAATTTTTACCGCACCAGGTGCGGATCGAACCGCAGGCCGGCGATCGTTCGCTGATCGAGGTCTCGGGTCAGGGTCGATCGGTCAGGGTGGGGCGCTATGTACGCCCGGAGTTGCGAGCCGCACTGGCGCGCGAGATTCGCATGGCGTTGCGTGGCGCCTGAGGGCTCACGCGGCGCTGCACGGTTGGGTTTGTTGAAAAAATTGAGAAACGTGAACACGATGAAGAGCATTTGGCGCAATAAGTACAGGCCGGCGAATCTGTTGCTGGCGGCCGGCGCGGCTTTCAGCGGCGCGGCGCACGCAGTCAACGATCTGCCCGGCGGGCCCTCGGTGCGCCAGCTGAACCTTCCGCTTGGTGTCACCAAGATTGCGCAGGAACAGCACTTCCTGCACACGGTGATGATGATCCTGTGCACGGTCATCTTCGTCGCCGTGTTCGCGGTCATGTTCTATTCGATCTGGAAGCACCGCAAGTCGGTCGGCCACAAGGCTGCCAACTTCCATGAATCGGTGGTGGTCGAGGTCATCTGGACCATCGTGCCCTTCCTCATCGTGATCGTGATGGCGCTGCCCGCCACCAAGGTGCTGGTGGCCCAGAAGGACACCACCAACGCCGACCTCACCATCAAGACCACCGGCTACCAGTGGAAGTGGGGCTACGACTACCTGAACGGCGAAGGCGAGGGCCTGGCCTTCATCTCCACGCTCGACAGCTCGCAGCGCGCCATGTCCGACGCCGGCGCCAAGGGCGCGATGCCCGACGACTACCTCTTCAAGGTCGACAACCCGCTGGTGGTGCCGGTCCAGAAGAAGGTCCGCATCATCACCACCGCCAACGACGTGATCCACGCCTTTGCGGTGCCGCAGCTCGGCATCAAGCAGGACGCGGTTCCCGGCTTCGTGCGCGACACCTGGTTCCGTGCCGAAACCGTGGGCGACTACTACGGCCAGTGCCAGGAACTCTGCGGCAAGGAACACGCCTACATGCCCATCCACGTGAAGGTGGTCTCGGCCGCCGACTACACGGCCTGGGTCGATGGCAAGCGCAAGGAAGCCGCAGCCAAGCTCGACGATCCCAGCAAGGTCTGGGCCCTGCCCGACATGATGACGCGCGGCGAGAAGGTCTATGCCGCCAATTGCGCGGCCTGCCACCAGGCCAACGGCAAGGGCGCAGGCCCGATCAAGCCGCTGGATGCCAGCCCCAAGGTGGTCGACGCCGACCACAAGGTGCAGCTGCAGGTGCTGCTCAACGGCCAGAACAATGGCGCAATGCCCGCGTGGAAGCAGCTGAGCGACACCGACCTCGCGGCAGTCGCCACCTATACCAAGAACAGCTGGTCGAACAAGACGGGCCAGCTGGTGCAGCCGGCCGAAGTTCTGGCCTTGCGCGGCAAGTGATCGTGAAGATCCAGCCCAAGCGCCCCGCGACGAAGAAATTGCAAGGAACAACGAAATGAGTGCAGTCCTCGACCCCCACGGTCACGCCCACGACGGCCACGCACACGACGAGCACCACGCAGCGCCCACCGGCTGGCGCCGCTGGGTGTTCGCCACCAATCACAAGGACATCGGCACGCTCTACCTGCTGTTCAGCTTCACGATGCTGATGGTGGGCGGCGTGCTCGCGCTGATGATCCGCGCCGAGCTGTTCCAGCCCGGCCTGCAACTGGTGAATCCCGAGCTGTTCAACCAGTTCACCACCATGCACGGCCTGATCATGGTGTTCGGCGCCATCATGCCGGCGTTCGTGGGCTTCGCGAACTGGATGATCCCGCTGCAGATCGGCGCGTCGGACATGGCGTTCGCGCGCATGAACAACTTCAGCTTCTGGCTGCTGATCCCAGCGGCGCTGATGCTCGTGGGTTCGTTCTTCATGCCCGGCGGCGCACCCGCTGCCGGCTGGACGCTCTACGCGCCGCTCACGCTGCAGATGGGCCCCTCGATGGACGCCGGCATCTTTGCGATGCACATCATGGGCGCCTCGTCGATCATGGGCTCGATCAACATCATCGTCACCATCCTGAACATGCGCGCCCCCGGCATGACGCTGATGAAGATGCCGATGTTCTGCTGGACCTGGCTCATCACCGCCTACCTGCTGATCGCCGTGATGCCCGTGCTCGCAGGCGCCATCACCATGACGCTGACCGACCGCCACTTCGGCACCAGCTTCTTCAACCCCGCCGGCGGCGGCGACCCGGTGATGTACCAGCACATCTTCTGGTTCTTCGGCCACCCCGAGGTCTACATCATGATCTTGCCGGCCTTCGGCATCATCAGCCAGATCGTGCCGGCGTTCTCGCGCAAGCGGCTCTTCGGCTATGCCTCGATGGTGTACGCCACCTCGTCGATCGCGATCCTGTCGTTCATCGTCTGGGCGCACCACATGTTCACGACCGGCATGCCGGTCACGGGCCAGCTGTTCTTCATGTACGCGACCATGCTGATCGCCGTGCCCACGGCCGTGAAGATCTTCAACTGGATCGCCACCATGTGGCAGGGCTCGATGACCTTCGAGACCCCGATGCTGTTTGCCGTCGGCTTCATCTTCGTGTTCACGATGGGCGGCTTCACCGGCCTCATCCTGGCCATTGCCCCGATCGACATCCAGCTGCAGGACACCTACTACGTGGTGGCCCACTTCCACTACGTGCTGGTGGCCGGCTCGCTCTATGCCATGTTCGCGGGCTACTACTACTGGGCGCCCAAGTGGACGGGCGTGATGTACAACGAAGCGCGCGGCAAGCTCCACTTCTGGTGGTCGCTGATCTCGTTCAACGTGACCTTCTTCCCGATGCACTTCCTGGGCCTGGCCGGCATGCCGCGCCGCTACGCCGACTACCCGATGCAGTTTGCCGACTTCAACGCCGTGGCGTCGATCGGCGCCTTCGCTTTCGGTCTTGCCCAGGTCTATTTCTTCTTCTTCATCGTGCTGCCGAACATGCTCGGCAAGGGCGAGAAGGCACCGCAAAAGCCTTGGGAAGCCGCTGAAGGCCTCGAGTGGGAAGTGCCGTCGCCGGCGCCTTTCCACACCTTCGAGAACCCGCCCAAGCTCGACGCGACCGCCACCAAGGTGATCGGCTGAGCGCTTGCCGCCCTCCGGCCCGCATGACCACAATGACCACGCCCGAACAAAGAAGGAACAACCGACGCATGGGGCTCACGCTGGCCTCCATCGCCGTGCTGTTCTTCCTCGGATTCCTGGTCCGCATGATCTGGTTCAGCGGACGCTGAAGCAGCCGCGAACGGAGCCGCCCGCATGAGCCTCGGTCAACGCATCAAGCGCGCCAATGTCCGCATGGTCGGCAAGCTGGCCGTGGTCGCTTGCGGCATGTTCGCGTTCGGCTACGCCCTGGTGCCGCTCTATCGCGCCATCTGCGAGATGACCGGCATCAACATCCTCGCGCTCAACGAACTCGAGGTGCCGGGCGGTGCGAGCGGCGGCAAGAACGTGCGCGTGCCCGACAACACGCAGGTCGACACCACGCGCACCATCACGGTCGAGTTCGACTCCAACGTGCGCGGCGGGCTCTGGGACTTCAAGCCCGCCGAGCGGACGATCCAGGTGCACCCCGGGCAGCTCAACACCGTGATGTACGAGTTCCAGAACGTGCAGAACCGCCGCATGGCGGCGCAGGCCATTCCAAGCTATGCACCGCAGCAGGCTGCGCCGTACTTCAACAAGCTCGAGTGCTTCTGCTTCAACCAGTACACGCTCGATCCGGGCGAGAAGAAGCAGTGGCCCGTGGCTTTCGTGATCGACCCCAAGATCTCCAAGGACGTGAAGACGATCACGCTGTCGTACACCTTCTTCGAGGTCGGCGGCAAGACGCCCGCGGCCCCGGTGGCCGCCGTTTCGAATGCTGTCCATGAGCCCCGTTCGTGACCGCCCCGAACACGCCGCCCAAGGCCACGCTGTGGGACACGGTGAAGGCCGTCTGCTGGTCGTTCTTCGGGGTGCGCAAGAAAAGCGCCTACCAGGACGACCTGGCCAAGCTGAATCCGCTGCACATCATCGCGGTGGCTTTTGCGGCGGTCGTCGTTTTCATCGTCGGCCTGGTGCTGCTGGTGCGCTACGTGGTTGCGCACGGCGCATGAGCCACGCGGCCCGAGACATCCAGAACCCATCGAATCGAGAGAAGAAAGAAAGCCAGGAGCTGATATGAGTTCAACCACCCACGGCACCACGCCCTACTACTTCGTGCCGGGGCCATCGGCCTACCCGGTCATGGCCGCGACCGGCCTGTTCTTCGTGATTCTGGGCGCGGGCCAATGGATCAACGGCCACCAATGGGGCGCATGGTCCTTGCTGGCCGGCATGATCGCATGGCTTGCCACGCTGTTCGTGTGGTTCCGCACCGCCATCGGCGAGAGCGAAAGCGGCCAGTACGGCCACAAGATCGACCTCTCGTTCCGCTGGAGCATGAGCTGGTTCATCTTCTCCGAAGTGATGTTCTTCGGCGCGTTCTTCACCGCGCTGTGGTGGACCCGTACCCATTCGCTGCCGGCGCTCGGCAGCCTCGAGAACGCGCTGCTCTGGCCCGACTTCAAGGCCGTCTGGCCCAGCGTTGCTGCCGGCGTCACCGGCTCGCCGGCCGACATCGTCGAGCCGTTCCAGACCGTCGGCCCGTTCTGGCTGCCCACGATCAACACCGCGCTGCTGCTGAGCTCGGGCGTCACGCTCACCATTGCCCACCACGCGCTGCGTGCCGGCCATCGTGCGCAGACCATCCGCTTCATGTGGCTCACCGTGCTGCTCGGCGTGCTTTTCCTGGGCGTGCAAGGCTACGAGTACCACCACCTGTACACCGACCTGAACCTCAAGCTCAGCTCCGGCGCCTACGGGTCGACCTTCTTCATGCTGACGGGCTTCCACGGCATGCACGTGTTCATCGGCATGCTGATGCTGCTGTTCATCACGCTGCGCCTGCAGAAGGGCCACTTCACACCGGAGCGCCATTTCGGCTTCGAAGGCGCGGCCTGGTACTGGCACTTCGTGGACGTGGTGTGGCTCGGCCTTTACACACTGGTTTACTGGCTTTGAGCGAACCCCTCGGCATGCAGACAAAAAGGCGCCGGAAGGCGCCTTTTTCATGGTTCTCGTGGAACGAGCACCATCTACTTGCCGACCGGGAGCCCGGTGGGCTGGATGTAGCCGAACTTCCAGGCCAGCAGCATGCAGAGGAACAAAAACACGGAGATGCCGATCCGAAAGGTGAGCGCGCGCGCCATGCCGCCGCTCTTGGCGCGTCCATTGCGCCCGTCTTTCAGCATGTAGAAGAGCGCGAAGGCAAGGCTCGCGAAGATGCCCACGAAAGCCAGGGCGACGAAATATTTCATGATTCCGATTATCGGCCGCACGCCTCATCCGCTCCAGTGACGCCAGAGCCTCTTCACCCCGCCGGGGCGAGGCCGAAGCGAGGCCGTTTCCTGCTGGTCACGCTGGCCGCCGTGCTGACCGTGTCCGCCACGGTGTCGCTGGGCCGCTGGCAGCTCTCGCGCGCGGCGCAGAAGGAGGCACTGCAGGCCGAGATCGAATCGCAGAAGCAGAAGCCGCCGCTGGCCCAGGCCGATTTCCTGGCGCTCGAAGCGCCGGCTGGCGAACTGCATCGGCCGGTGCGGCTGCGCGGCCTCTGGCTGAGCCCGCAAACCGTTTACCTGGACAACCGGCAGATGCATGGCGTGCCGGGCTTTTACGTGCTGACGCCCTTTGCCCTGGAAGGCAGCGACCAGGCCGTGATGGTGCAGCGCGGCTGGGTGCAGCGCAATTTCAATGACCGCACGCAGCTGGGCGCGGTCGACACCCCGCCGGGCATCGTCGAAGTCACGGGCCTGATCGAACCGCCGCCCGGCCATTTGTTCGAACTCGGCAAGCCGGCGCCGGCCGCCTCGGCACCGGAATCCGCGGGGTCTTCGCCCATCCGGCAGAATCTCGACCTGGAAGCGTTCCGCGCCGAAACCAAGCTGCCGCTGCGAACCGATGTGTCGCTGCAGCAGATCGGCCCCGCTTCCGAGGGGTTGCAGCGCGACTGGCCGGCCCCCGCTCTGGGTCTGGAGAAGCACTACGGCTATGCATTCCAGTGGTTCGGGCTCTCGGCCCTCGTGGTAATCCTCTATGTCTGGTTTCAATTCATTGCCCCCTTCCGCCGCTCGAGGCGCCGCGCACGCGATGCAAGCAGCCTCTGACGAACCGCTGGGCCTGACGGTGCACTCGATGCCGTCGCCCAACCAGGCGCTCGACGGTGCCGAAGGCCGCCGCACGGTCGTCGGTCGCTGGAAGATGATTGCCGTGATGCTGATGTGCGCCGCGCCCGTCATCGCCTCGTACTTCACCTACTACGTGATCCGGCCCGAGGGGCGCAGCGCCTACGGCGAACTCATCGATCCGCAACGCACGCTGCCCGTGCTTGCCGCGACCGACCGCAACGGCGCGCCGGTCGACTTTTCCACGCTCAAGGGACAGTGGCTGCTGGTTGCGGTGGCCGATGCGGCCTGCGACGCGCTCTGCGAGCAGCAGCTGTACCTGCAGCGCCAGTTGCGCGAAAGCCTGGGCCGGGAGAAAGACCGGCTCGACCGCGTCTGGCTCGTGAGCGACGCGGCGCCCATTCCGCCGCGGTTGGACAACGGCCTGCGTGGTGCCACCGTGCTGCGCGTGCCCGCCGAGCAGCTCGCCAAGTGGCTCGCGCCTGTCCCCGGCCACGG
>Ga0075365_10000854_pt1 | contig 12661 bp, 15 predicted proteins | sample EndMetdeltDD1765_FD_71387 | JGI IMG/M metagenome (GOLD analysis project Ga0075365, IMG submission 71387) | Populus endosphere microbial communities from Tennessee, USA - Endosphere MetaG P. deltoides DD176-5 | ecosystem: Host-associated > Plants > Roots > Endosphere | place: USA: Tennessee... | reverse complement strand
AGACAGCCAGCGGCGCAACGACTCCGCTGCGTCGTTGCCCACGGTGTCCGAGTCGTCGGCGGGTTCGCGCACAAGATAGAGCCGCAAGCCCAGCAGCACCACCGCCACCATTGCGCCGACGACCACCAGAACGATCTCGCGGTCGAGCACCGCGATCGCCATCACCTCGACGAGCACCACGATGCAGATGCCAGCGGCCACAAGCTTTTTCATGCCATGCTCCGCAGGTCCGTGAGCACCAGCCTCAGCGCGTCGACCGCGGCATCCCTGTGCCCCTCGTTCATCACGTGCGGTGAGAAGCGCGCCTCCTCGAACAGCTCGACCAGGCGCGTCGCGCTCTCGGCATTGAGCGCGTGGTGGCCGACGGCGCGGGCCAGCACCTCCGAGGGGGTGTCGCAATCCAACGGTGCCGCGCCGGGCACATGGGTGAGTTCACGCTCCATCGCGGCGTAGCACGCGATGATCGCCTCGCGCGGTTCGCGGCTGAGGTCGCCGATCTCGGCAAGGCCGACTTCGGCTGCGCGCGCGAGTGATTCCGCCGCGCCCGGCTGCGCGGACGTCTCGGGCACCAGACCGTCGGCCGCCCACGTCGTGGCGTGGCGCTGCCTACGCGAGGTGATGGCGGTGCCGAAGACGATCAGCACCATCAGGATCAACATCGGCGGGATGAGGTAGCCGATGACATTGGGTCCCGGCTCCTCTGTCGAATCCGGTTGGCGCGGAGCGGGATTGGTCGTAGGTACCGCGGTGCCGGGATCCGCGACCGTCGGCGCTCCCATCGGTGACTGATCCCCTGGCTCACCGATGCCGAGTCGCGATAGGACCATCACGAGCAGCAGCCACGCGATGATCACTGCGAGCGCGATGAGCGAGAACCGCCACGTCGGGCGGCCCATGGCGCCGCGCCCCTCGGGAAGCGACGTCGGCCCTGGGCGGCGCGCCTGAGGATGGCGCAGCCGGGCAACGATCGCAAAGGCGATGATCCCGACGGAGATGCCGACCAACGCGATATCGACGATCAGCGCCGCCGGGTTGCTCGACGTCCGCTGTCGATCGGCGGCCGGTTCGATGCCCGGCAGATAGCCGCGCAGCGCCCACGCGGTGACGAACAACAGCGCGAGCACCGCGATCGCTCGCACTGCCGACTTCTCCATACCGGCCATCGGCACACCAATCGGCTGGGCTAACCCCATCCTGGCACGGGCGTCGAGGCTTGTGACGGACTTTCTGAACGTTGCATCGCGATACGTTGCGATATATCGTCACAGTGCTATCTTGGACCGAGTGACCACCACACTGCAGGACACCAGAATCGCGTCCGCCCTCGACCGGATGTACACCGAAGCAGGCGAACAGTTCGCCCGGCTTCGTGAAAACCGCGAGCTCTTCGAACGCGTCGCCAACGCAAGCGCTCAAGAGCGCGCCGATGCGCTCAGCGACATCTACATGCCGGTGACCCCCGATGCCGGCCGGCTGCTGTACACGCTGGTTCGCGCATCGCGGCCCAGCACGATCGTCGAATTCGGGATGTCCCTTGGCATCTCGGCGATCCACCTCGCGTCAGCGGTGCGTGACAACGGCACCGGCCGGGTGATCACCACCGAGCTGAGTGCCGCAAAGGTCGCGACGGCGAAGAGGACGTTCGCTGAGACCGGGCTCGACGATCTCATCACGGTCCTCGAGGGTGATGCCCTGACCACGCTGGCGGCCATCGACGGGCCTGTCCAGTTCGTGCTTCTCGACGGCTGGAAGGAGCTCTACCTTCCGGTGACCAAGCTGCTGGAGCCCAAGCTGTCGCCGGGTGCGCTGATCGTCGCGGACAACACGTCCATGGCCGACACCAGGCCGTACCTCGACCATGTCCGTGCCGCTGGTAACGGATATGTCAGCGTGAACTTCCCCGTCCGCGAGGGCGACAGCATGGAAATCAGCTGCCGCGCAATCACTTAAGCGCGTCCAGGAACGCGGCGATCCGGCCGCGCGTCTCATCCGACTTCCACATCGCCAGCACCTCGGCGTTCAGCTCGGCGCCCGCGTCGACCGCGGCGCGGGCGTGCCGGTGCAGCTGCGCCTTCATCGCCGCATACGCGGTGGCCGGGTGCTGCCCAAGCGCGCGGGCCAGTTCGACGGCACGGGTGACCAGGTCGTCCGGCGCGACGACTTCGTCGATCCAACCGCGCTCGGCCGCGGTCATGACATCGATGTTGTCGGCCTCCAGGACCGCACGGGTCACCGACGGGCCCATCGCGTAGCGGCAGATTTCGAGCGCCGCGGGCGGGAACGGCACGCCGACCGCCACCTCGCTGAGGCCTATCAGGCCCGACGACATCAACCGGACGTCGGCGGCCATCGCCAGCACGCAACCGCCTGCGATCGCATGTCCGTTGACCGCCGCGACCACCGGTGCCGGGTGATCGAAGACAGTCAGGAATGCCTCCGACACCGCGGCGAGGAAGGTGTCGGTGTATTCGGGCGGGCCGTCCAGGATCGCGCGCAGGTCGACGCCCGCGGAGAAGCACGCACCCGCCCCGGTCAGCACGATCGGTCCGTCGATGCTCCGGATAGTGTCGACCGCTTCTTCGACCAGACCGAGGTTGAAGGCGTTGACCGGCGGATTGTCGATTCGAACGGTCGTCACGCCGTCGGCCAGTTGCACGTCCATCACAGATGTCTACCTCAGCTGCGCCTTCGCGGCCTTCACCACCGCGCCTGCCTCGCGGCTGGCTTGTTTGCCTTTGTCGTAGGCGTCTTCGGCAGCGGCCAACGCGTCTTCGGCGTCCTTCAGCCGTCTGCGCGCATCGTCACGACGCAATCGTGCGGTGGCTAGATCGGATTGCAGCTCGGTCAGCGCCGCGTCCGCATCGGCCTTCGCGCGCTCGGCCGCGGCCAACGCCGCCCGCGCCTTCTCCCGTTCCCTGCTCTTGTCGTCGCTCTTCTTCGGCGGCTCGGCAGGCTTCTCCCTGGCGGCGGGCGGCTTGCGTGCCGATGTGAAAACCATTGCGGTATCGCCGAATTCGCCGAACCCCGACCATTGCTCGGCCTTCGTCAGTCGCCCGAGGCGGGTCGCCACGTCCGGGTCCGCGATCGCGGCCTGCAGGGTGCCGACGACATCGTCGCGTAATGCGGCGGACGGGTCGGCGAGCTCGGCTTCCTCGAACGCTTCCCTGGCCACGTCGTCGATGAATCGGCGCTGCTGCCGGGACAGCTCCCGGATGCGGTCACCGTCCATCGCGGTGTGCGCCTCCTTCAGCGCCTCGCCGAATCCGCCCAGGCGCGTCCTGATCTCCTGATCCCGGATGGCGAGCCGATTGACGACCCACGCCGCCGTCGTCGGCCTGCGCGCGGCCGAGATCTGTTTGGCCGTATCGGTATCGCCGCGTTGTTTGGCCGCAGCGGCCAGCTTGGTGCGCAGCGCGGTGAACTCCTCCGGCTTGACCTCGTACAGCTCGTCGAGTGCATCGGCCATGGCTCCCATGATCCGCTACGGCGCCTGGCCGTGGTCGCGCAGCCAGCGCGCGGTCAGCTGCCGATACGCCTGCTCGCCGATGCTGCCGCGCCGCCCGTCGAAGACGTGGTCGGCGTACGGCACCTCGACGAGGTTCACGTCGACGCCGCTGGCCCGTGCCCGCTCAACGAGCCGATACGTGCCGTCGACCGGCACCAGATGGTCGGCCTCGCCGAGGATGATCAGCGTGGGCGGCGCGTCGGCAGTGAGGTGCGTTTCCGAGGCAATGCGCGCGTAGCGCTCCGGGAACTGCTGGGGCGAACCGCCGGTGTACGCGCCGGCCATGCCGCGCGACGTCCCGCCCAGCGCGGGGTCGCGGTTGTCGTAGAAGCCCGCCGGGTCGACGACCGGGTACACCGCCGACACCGCCGCGACCCTCGGCATGGTTCCGCCGCACGACGACGGCAGCTGGCCGGATGCCGACAGGTAGCCGGTGTTGATCGCGAGGTTTCCGCCCGCTGAATGACCGGACACCGACAGTCGCGTCGGATCGCCGCCGTATCTTGGCGCATTCGCGACGACCCAGCCCAGCGCGCAACCGATCTGCGCCTGCGTCACGTCCCACAGATGACGGTCCGCGGAAGACAGCGTGTAGTCGACGTTGATCACCAGCCACCCGTGTTCGGCGAACCACCGCAGGTCGGCGCTGTGGCCGGTGAGATCCCCGGCCACCCAACCACCGCCGTGGATGTAGACGAGAACCGGTGCGGGTGAAGCGGATTGGGGTCGGAAGATGGCGAGCCGCAGCGCCGTGCCCTCATAGGTCGAGTACGTCTGCTCCTCGTCGGGCGCAGCGTGTTTCGGCACGCCGACGCCGAACGTGTCGATCAGGCTGACGTCGGCGCCGGCGTGCTCAACCGCGGCGATCATGCGGACGTCGATGACCGAGGCACCCGAGACGGTCAGCGCGGCGATGACCGCCAACACGGCGCCGACGCGGCTGCGGCGCATCCGCCAGTGCATGATCGCGAGCACGCCGCCTGCGACCGCTGCGACGACGAGCCACGGCAGGTACCACGGCACGTAGGCGGTGACCAGGCCGAGATACGGCACGGCATAGAGGTACGTACCCAGCACCGCCAGCGCGGTGGGCACCACAAGCAATCCTGCGATGGTCGCTATGACGGGAGCAACAGGCACGATTCATCTTGCCCGACGTCTGCGGATGCAACGATGTCAACCGTGGACACTCGGCAGGCACTGCGCCCGGCCATCGTGATCGGTGCACTCGGCGTGGTGTTCGGTGACATCGGCACCAGCCCGATCTACACCATCCAGACGGTGTTCGATCCCGGCGACCCGCATCCGGTGCCGATCTCGACGGACAACGTGTACGGCGTCGTGTCGACGATCTTCTGGTCGGTGATGATCATCGTCACGCTGACCTACATCACGCTGGTGATGCGCGCTGACAACAACGGCGAGGGCGGGATCATGGCGCTGATCACGCTGCTCCGCCGATGGACCGGCCGTCGGAGCCGCCACACCGCCATGGTGCTGGCCGCGCTCGGCATCTTCGGGGCGTCATTGTTCTTCGGCGACAGCATGATCACGCCTGCGATCTCCGTGCTGTCCGCCGTCGAGGGCCTGAAGGTGATCGAGCCGGATTTCAAGGACTTCGTCGTGCCGATCACCGCGGTGATCATCGTTGGGCTGTTCTCCGTCCAGCGACACGGCACTGCAGTGGTGGGGCGATTCTTCGGGCCGGTGATGATCGCCTGGTTCGCCTCGATTGGCGCGTGCGGAGTGCTGGGCATCGCCGACAACCCCGAGATCCTCAAGGCGCTGTCACCCACCTACGCCTTGACATTCCTGTTGGGCCACTTCCACATTGCGTTCTTCTCGCTTGCCGCTATCGTGCTGTCGGTCACCGGGGCCGAGGCGCTCTACGCCGACATGGGGCACTTCGGACGCAAGGCGATCACCCTGGGCTGGCTCGGGCTTGTGCTGCCAGCCTGCACACTGAGTTACTTCGGCCAGGGTGCGCTGGTGCTTGCCGACGAGACCAAGGTGAGCGCGCCGTTCTTTCTGCTCACCCCGGAGTGGGCGCGAATTCCAATGGTGCTGCTGGCAACAGCGGCGACGGTCATCGCATCGCAGGCGGTGATCACCGGCGCCTTCTCGGTGACGTCGCAGGCGGCTCGGCTCGGATACCTGCCGCGGCTGCGCATCGAACACACGTCGGCGTCGACGATCGGCCAGATCTACGTGCCGTGGATCAACGGTCTGCTGATGGTGATGGTGCTGATTCTCGTCTTCGCCTTCCGCAGCTCGGCCGCGCTGGCGTACGCGTTCGGCATGGCCGTCACGGGCACGATCACCATCGTCACCACGCTGTTCTTCTACTACGCCAGAACCCAATGGCGATGGCCGCTATGGGTGGTGCTGACCCTCGGCGGCTTCATTCTGCTGGTGGATCTGATGTTCCTCGCCGCGAATATGACGAAGCTGATCCACGGCGCCTGGCTGCCCCTGCTGATCGCGACCGTCGCGTTCACAGTGATGACGACATGGCAGAAGGGCCGCGAAATCGTCACGCGCGCAAGGGAAAAGGCAGAAGGCCCGCTACGCGAATTCGTCGACGGGCTTCGGGACTGTGAGCCTCCGCTGGTGCGGATGGCGGGCACCGCGGTATTCCTCAACCGCGGAGCGGAAACGGCACCCCTTGCAATGCGGGCCAACGTCGAACACAACCGGGTGCTGCACCGTCATGTGGTCGTGATGTCGATCGACACGGTGCCCGTGCCCCGGCTGTCCGACGATGAGCGGATAACGATCGACGAACTCGGCTACAAGCGCGACGGCATCATTCACGTCTCGGCGTGCTACGGCTACATGGAACGGCCCAATATCCCTGCGGCGCTGAGGCTGCTCGATCCCGCGCATACCGAGGGCCATATCGACGTCGACGCGGCTTCGTACTTCCTGTCGAAGCTGGAACTGACGGCGGGCGACGAACCCACGATGTCGCCGTGGCGTAAGCGGCTTTTCATCGCGACGTCCTACATCACCGCCGATGCCGCGGCCTACTTCAATCTGCCGCTGGACCGCACGGTCATCATCGGTTCCCGCATCGAGGTCTGAACCTCAGTCGTCGTCGTCCTTGTCGTCTTCGTCGTCGTCTTTCTCGGCGTCTTTGTTCTCGGCCTTGTCCTTCTTCTTGCCTTTGTCGTTGTTGTCCTTCTTGTCTTTCGCGCTCTTGCCGAGCTCGATCGTCGCCCAATGGCCCGGAGAGACGAGTACCGACCACTCGCCGTCTCCGCGGCCCAACTTGAGGACACCGTCATCGACTTCCCACTTGGTGTCGTCGTCGTAGGTGTCTTCTTGTCCATCGATGTATGTGAGTTTGAACGCCATGCTGACGGATACCCACATTCACGCCTCCTCAGCCCAATGGCGACAAACCGGCGGAGCTCAGCATGTATGCGCGGTGCTCCCGGGGCCCTGCGCTGGCGAGCTCCAGCACGGATTTCCCGACCTGCTCGGCGGTCAGCACCGGCGGTAGGGACTGCACGAACTCCTCGACGTCGACGCCTTGGCGCTCGGCGTAGGCCGCCACCGCCTTTGCACCCAGCTCGGTCGCAGGCGTCAGCGAGGGCAACACCGAAACGAAGTCGATGTCGAGCCCGGCACGCTGCGACTCCAGCGCCGCGTAGGCCGTGATCAACCGGACGGTGGCCTTGGCTCCGGCATAGCCGCCGCTGAGCGGCGAACCGTTGATGGCCGCTCCGCTGGACACCGCGATGACGGTGCTACCCGGCGCCAACGGCCGCAGCAGCGCCTCACGGATCCAGTGGAATGCCTGGGCCACATCGACATTCCAGTTCTGGCTGAAGGACTCCCACGTCTGCTCGTGCAGTGGGCTCATTTGAGGCGCCGCTCCGGCGCACAACACGACGGTGCGTGGCTGGTACTCGTTGATGAGCCGGTGAGCCGTTGAAGGGTCGGCGGCATCGGCGGTGACCGCGCCACCGGTGCGGGCGACACCGATGACGTCGACTCCTGCTGCGGTGAACGCTTCGGCAATGCCGCGGCCGAATCCTCGGCTGGCGCCGGTCACAATCGCGAGGGAACCGGCCAGGGTGTTATTGGGTTGAGTCATATCAAGTCAGATGCGCGGCGACAGCAGCATTCATCGGGTTCTGATCGATGAATTCGGGCCCCCGGGCGTATCTGTATTGAGGGAGTAGCGATTGGTAGGAGGACCGCCGTGCCGGCCCAGCAGGATTTCATCGAACAGGCGGCGCCGTTTCGCGCCGAGTTGATCGCGCACTGCTACCGCATGCTGGGCTCGGTGCAGGACGCGGAGGACCTGGTGCAGGAGACGTATCTGCGCGGCTGGCGCGGCTACGAGGCGTTCGAGGAGCGCGCGGCGCTGCGCACCTGGCTGTACCGCATCGCGACCACCGCGTGCCTGCGCGCGCTGCAGAACCGCGCCCGCCGCGTGCTGCCCGCGGGACTCGGCGAGGGTTCCGTCGATCCCGAGGTGGACATCGACGCGAGCAAGGCGGGATTTCCCTGGCTCGAGCCGATTCCGGACACGTTCACACCCGAGACCGCGGTGACCGCACGGCAGAGCATCCGGCTGGCGATCGTGACGGCGATGCAGGAACTGCCTGCCCGCCAGCGGGCGGTGTTGATCCTGCGCGATGTGGTCCAGTTCAGTGCCGCCGAGGTGGCCGAACTGCTCGAGACGACGCCCGCCGCGGTCAACAGCGCGCTGCAGCGGGCTCGGGCCCGTCTCGCCGAGGTCGCGCCAAGCGACGACGAAATCACCGAACCCGAAGACCGGGAGGTGCTCGCGCTTGTCGAACGCTATTGCGCGGCATTCGAAAACGGTGACATGGCCGCGTTGGCCGCGCTGCTGCGGGCCGACGTCAAGCTCGAAATGCCGCCGTTCGCAGTCTGGTTCACCGGCCGCGACGCGGTGACGCGATTCCTCTCCGCGCGTGCGTTCGCAGAACCCGGCGCCGTGTTGATGATTCCGACCTCCGCCAATGGCCAACCCGCCGTTGCGGATTACCGCCGCGATGCTGCCGGCGTGCTGCAGGCCCACGCGATACACGTGCTCACTCCCGGCGAGGAGGGAGTCAGTGCGATCACCGTGTTTCTCGACCCGGACCTGTTCGCGGTGTTCGGCCTGCCCTCAAGTCGATGACGGCCGGAACACCACCCAGCGCATCGCGCTGTACATGTAGACCGCTTCGCAGGCGCCCGCCACGACCCGCGCGACGTGATACTCCACGCCGAGTGCCGCCACCCCACTGGAGACGCCGAGGATGAACGCCAAGTAGTTCACCACGACCACAAGCACGTACACCGCGAACTGCGGGCCAACCGCGCCGTGCGAGCGGAAGTTCAGAATGCGATTGAGGAAGTAGCTCAGCGTGAACGCGCACGCATAGGCCGCTGTCACCGCAGCGGCCAGCGGAACTCGAAGCCCGCCGTGTAGCACGGTGAGGAGCACCAGGTCGACGGCGAAGGTGAAGCTGTTGAGTACGGCGAAGCCCAGAAACGTCGGCGCCACAATGGAATCCAGCCCGAACGGCAGGCGGGCGACGACGAGCTCGCACAGCCGGTGGAAGCGCTCGACCGGCCGTTCGGCGGCTTCGGGTTCCACACTCATGCAGCCACGCTGGCATGGCCAGATGGCTATTTGCTGAGCAGTGGGCAAACGTCAGGTGATGCCGAACTGGGCGAGCAGATCTGTTGTGCGCCACCAGATCAGCGCGGAGAACAACACCAAAAGGCCGATCGTGGCCGAAAGCTGGATCAGCGTCCGTCGCTCACGCGGTGCATACGCGTATGCCGCCGCCACCACCGCTCCGGTGACCAGCCCGCCTATGTGCCCCTGCCAGCTGATCTGCTGCCCACCGAGCGCCGGGATCACGAATGTGATGGCCAGGTTGATCGCGATCAGTCCGACCACCCAACCAACGTTGAGGTTCAGCCGCTTGCCGACGACGAATGCCGCGCCGAATAGTCCGAACACCGCGCCGGATGCCCCCGCGGTCGCCGCGTTGAGCGGTGAGAGCAGATAGACCAGCACCGAACCGCCGAGCGCGCTCAATGCATACAGCGCGGTGAAGCGCAGCCGGCCCAAAGCCTTTTCCAGCGGCGGCCCGATGATCCACAGCGCGTACATGTTGAACAGCAGGTGAGTGACGCCGTAGTGCATGAACGCCGATGTCACCAGGCGATACCAGTCGCCCGCCGCGACGGACGGCGAGTGCAGCACGAGATCGCTCTGCAGATTCGGCGACACCCTCTGAAGAACGAACATCACAACGTTGATCGCGATCAGCGCATAGGTGATCACGGGGTTCGCCCCGTACTCTCGCCCGCCGAAGCTGGTCTGCGGCTGGCGCACCGTCTTCGCGGCCTCGCGCACGCATTCCTCGCACTGGTGACCGACCGCGGCGCTGTGCATGCATTCGGGGCAGATGGGTCGGTGGCATCGCGTGCAGCTGACGTATGTCGCGCGATCGGGATGCCGGTAGCACGTCGGTGCCGCCTGGGGTGTGGTCGGGTAGTTCACAGCGTTCCGAACAACTCGATCCAGTTGCCGTCGGGATCGGCGACGAACATCCAGCCCATGCCTGGCACCGGAGCGAACTCCGTAACGGGCTCGACGATCTGGTACTCGGAGTCGCCGAACGCCTCTGCCACTGCCCGCAGGTTTTGCACCCCGATGGTGAAATAGCGGACGCCCGCTTGCGCGCGGCCGCCACCGGGAGCGGCGGGCGCGGGCGGCGGCGGGTCGTACGTCACGAGTTTCACCACGCCCTTGCCGAGCGAATACCGCCGCTGCGAGCCGCCGGGGAACTCGACCTCGCCTTGGAATTCGAGTTGGAGGAAGTCTTCGTAGAACGCCACCATCTTGTCGAGGTTGGTGGTCACGAGACCGACTTCGATGCCGGGCGTCAACAGGTCGAATCGCACGGCCACGACACTACCGACTGCGCCGATTGATCCCAGCGGTCGAAGTTCACGGCGACGACTTGGGTTGACGCTCGCGCCCCGAATAACAATTCGGTCACTATGCAAATCACGATCAATTAAGGGCACGCGGCAAATCTTGAGAGTTTTCAAGATCTCCGCCGCGATCTGGTCGATGGCTTATCGAAAACGGCGCATATTGCGGGTTATCTCACCCTGTTGCGCTATAACGCTTTTCGTCGAGGCCCTGGGGGCCGTGCATCGCGAATTTGCACTGTCTGACTTCCGCTACTTTGGATTTTGGGGACGGGGAAAAAGCGACAGATTCGCAATTCAAAGGAAGAAATGATCATGAAATTCAGTGGTATCACCACGCGCCGGCACATCGCCGGTGTCGCTGCCGGCTGCGTGCTCGGGGGCGTAGCCGCAGCAACCATCGCCGCGCCGAACGCGGCCGCGGCGCCCGACTGCTCGGCGGGCGGGGTGTCCAACACCGTCAGCACGACGTTGGGCTCGGCGCGCGCCTACCTGAACGCCCACCCGAGCGCCAACCAGGCCGTCGGGGCCGCGTTCAGCCAACCGCGCGACCAGGCGTCGTCCACCCTGCGCGGCTACTTCACCGCCAACCCGCAGGAGTACTACGACCTGAAGGGCATCCTGGCGCCGATCGGTGACACCCAGCGTCAGTGCAACGTGTCGGTGTTGCCGCCGGAGCTGGCCTCGGCCTACGGCGAATTCATGGCCGGCTAGACGCACCCGCGAACCGCCCGCTGCAGCCCTGCGCTGTAGCGGGCGGTTTTCGTTAGCAGGGCTTAACGTCTACTCTGGTCGCATGAGGTCGACACGCACCACCGCGGCCGCGGCGATCGTTCTCGTCGGCTGGGCCGCGTCCACCGCGGTCGCCTCGGCCGATCCCGCTCCGGCACCGCCGCCAGGACCCAAGACGACCATCGATGCCGACGGCACGTACGCGGTCGGCAAGGACATCCAGCCGGGCACGTACAGCTCCGCAGGCCCCGTCGGCGACGGCGCCTGCTACTGGAAGCGCACAAACGGGACCACCATCGTCGACAACGCGCTGTCCAAGAAGGCGCAGATCGTTCAGATCGAGGCGACCGACACGTCGTTCACCACCAACGAATGCCAGGCCTGGCAGCTGACCGACGCACCAGTGCCCCAGGCGGGCCCCGGTGATCTGATGGGAGCGCTGGGACAGCTGGGGCAGATCATCGCCCGCAACCCGGGCGGCGCGCCCCCTCCCGCCAATCCCGGCGGTTAGCGGATCTTTTCGCCGTACACGCGGTCAACCGTCAGCGCCATCAGCACACGGCGATCGGACACCATCACCGCGCGGTACTCGTCCCAGTCCGGGTGTTCCCCCGCAGCAGCGCGGTAGTAATCGACGAGCGCTTCGACCTCGGGACCCTGCGGGTCGGTGCCCGGACCGGTCAGCGTGACGGAACCTTCGGCCGTCGCCCACGCCCACCCGTCGGAACTGGTCACCTCGAGCGCGGCGCGAGGATCACGACGCAGGTTCGTCGTCTTGGCGCGGCCCTCGGTCATCGAGACGTAGATGACGCCCGCGTCGCGGTCGTAGTAGGGGGTCACCGGCGACAGTTGGGGCAGGCCGTTGGACTTGATGGTGGCGAGCACGCCGAGCCGGCTCTCGGCGATCAGCACGTGCGGGTCGAATGTGGTGGCGGTCATGTCAACCGGCAACCGACGACCGCATGCCCGCTATTCCGTACCCTGACGACGTGGCCGATCTCCATCCCGGCGTCGCCGCCCTGGCGCCCCTGTTGGGCACCTGGTCGGGCCGCGGCGACGGCGAGTATCCGACGATCGAGCCGTTCGGCTATCTCGAGGAAGTGACATTCGGTCACATCGGCAAGCCGTTCCTGGTCTACGGCCAGCGCACACGCGCCACCGACGACGGTCGGCCGCTGCACGCCGAGACCGGATACCTGCGCATGCCGTCGCCGGATCACGTCGAACTGGTGCTGGCCCATCCCACCGGCATAACCGAGATTCAGGAGGGCACGCTGTCGACCACCGGGACGACCCTGGAGTTGGAGTTGACCGCGACAACGATCGGACGCACGTCGTCGGCCAAAGAGGTGACGGCACTGAGCCGTTCGTTCCGAGTCGAGGGCGACGAGCTGACCTACACACTGCGAATGGGCGCCGTCGGTCAGCCGCTGCAACACCACTTGGCGG